>Ga0194133_10004648_pt1 | contig 18158 bp, 19 predicted proteins | sample TA2KigOf40mmetaG_FD_155448 | JGI IMG/M metagenome (GOLD analysis project Ga0194133, IMG submission 155448) | Freshwater microbial communities from Lake Tanganyika, Tanzania - TA2015055 Kigoma Offshore 40m | ecosystem: Environmental > Aquatic > Freshwater > Lake | place: Tanzania: Lake... | reverse complement strand
ACCGTCGGGCCCCCCAGGATCCCCCCAGGATCGCGGGCCCCCTGCTCGGGGGCGCCTAGGTTAGGCTTCAACGGCCCGGACGACAGACTTTCGTCCACGACACACGGCGGCGCCCCGGCATCGCCCAGGAGGTAAGCGTGCACCTCAGCGCCTTCGTCGCGGCGTTCCGCACCCCGGACCTGCGCAAGAAGCTGCTCTTCACGCTGGCCATGCTGGCGATCTTCCGCCTGGGCTCGGTCGTCCCGACCCCTGGAGTCGACTACTCCGCCATCCAGCGGTGCATCGACCAGACCTCGGACAACTCCGTCTACGCCGTCATCAACCTCTTCAGCGGCGGCGCTCTCCTGCAACTGTCGGTCTTCGCCCTGGGCATCATGCCCTACATCACGGCGAGCATCATCCTGCAACTCCTCACCGTCGTCATCCCTCGCCTGGAGATGCTCAAGAAGGAAGGGCAGTCCGGCCAGGCCAAGATCACGCAGTACACGAGGTACCTCACCATCGGCCTCGCGATCTTGCAGTCCACGGCAATTCTGTCCCTGGCTCGCACGCCGGGCCAGCTCTTCAGTGGCTGCAATGAGGAGCTCATCCCCAACCAAAACCCCCTGCTCATCATCGTCATGGTGATCGTGATGACTGCGGGCACGGCGGTCATCATGTGGCTGGGCGAGCTCATCACCGAGCGCGGGGTTGGCAATGGGATGTCCCTGCTGATCTTCACGTCGATCATTGCGACGATCCCGGCTCAGTTCATCAACGTCTTCGTGAGCCGCGGCACCTTCTCCTTCGTGCTCACGCTGCTAGTGTCGCTCGTCGTCCTCGCCCTCGTCGTGTTCGTCGAGCAGGGGCAGCGCCGCATTCCCGTCCAGTACGCCAAGAGGATGGTCGGCAGGAGGATGTACGGCGGCACCTCGACCTACATCCCGCTCAAGGTGAACATGGCGGGCGTTATCCCGGTCATCTTCGCCTCGTCCCTGCTCTTCCTCCCCACGCTGCTCGTGCAGCTCACGGGCAGTCAGGCTGAGTGGGCGCAGTGGATTGCCACGAACTTCTCGACGGGCACGACGACCTGGTACCTCACGGTCTTCTTCATCCTCACGGTGTTCTTCACCTACTTCTACGTGTCGATCACGTTCAATCCCGTGGACGTGGCCGACAACATGAAGAAGTACGGGGGTTTCATCCCCGGCATTCGCGCGGGCAAGCCCACGGCGGAGTACCTGTCCTATGTCCTCAACCGGCTGACGTTCCCCGGCTCGATCTATCTTGGCCTCATCGCCGTCATGCCGGTCTTCGCCTTCAACCTCATCGGGATCGGCGACCAGTTCGTCTTCGGTGGAATCAGCCTCCTCATCGTGGTGGGCGTGGGCCTGGACACGGTGAAGCAGATCGACTCGCAGCTGCAACAGCGCAACTACGAGGGCTTCCTCCGCTGATGAGGCTCCTCATCATGGGACCGCCCGGGGCCGGCAAGGGCACCCAGGCGGTCGTGGTTGCCTCCGCGCTCGGCATCCCCCACATCAGCACCGGCGATATCTTCCGTGCCAATGTGAGCGCGGGCACGCCCCTCGGCGAGGAGGCCCAGCGCTATATGGACGCGGGGGAGTATGTCCCCGACTCCATAACCAATGCCATGGTGCGCGACCGGATCTCTCACGACGACTGCAACCCCGGCTTCCTCCTCGACGGCTATCCGCGGACGCTGGAGCAGGTCAACGAACTTGACATGATGCTCGAGTCAGACGGCCGCCGGCTTGACCGCGTCGTCGAGCTCACCGTGGACACAGACGAGGTCGTTGGCCGGCTTCTCAAGCGGGCGCAGGACCAGGGCCGCACGGACGATACGGCCGACGTCATCCGCCGCCGCCTCGAGGTCTACTTCGACCAGACCGCGCCTCTCGTGGCCGTCTACCGCGAGCGAGGGATCCTGCTCGAGGTCGACGGCATGGGCGACGTCGCCGAGGTCACCGAGCGCGTCCTGTCCACGCTACGCGACTGACCATGTTCCGGACACGCGACCGCATCGAGATCAAGACCGCGGACCAGCTCCAGGTCATGCGGGCGGCCGGCCTGGTCGTCGCCCGCACCCTGCAGCGGGTAGTGCAGATCACGGCGCCGGGGGTGACGACCGCCGAACTCGACGACTGCGCTGCCCAGTCGATTCGCGACGAGGGGGCAACCCCGTCCTTCCTCGGCTATCACGGCTTCCCGGCGCACATTTGCGTCTCGATCAACGAGCAGGTAGTCCACGGCATCCCCGGCGATCGCTACCTCGTCGATGGTGACGTGGTCTCCATCGACTGCGGGGCGATCGTCGATGGCTGGCACGGCGATGCGGCCCTCACCGTGCTTGTGGGCGACGTCGCTCCCGACTTGAAGGAGCTCTCCCGGGTGACCGAGGAGTCCCTCTGGGCCGGCCTGGGGGCTGCCCAGCCCGGCAATCGCCTATCCGACATCGGCCACGCCGTCGAGTCCGTCGTGCGCGCCGCAGGCGACCGCTACGGGATCGTCGAGGAGTACGTCGGCCACGGGATCGGCTCGAGCATGCACATGGAGCCGGCCGTGCCCAACTACGGGCGCCCGGGCAAGGGGCCGCGCCTGGTGCCCGGCATGGCGCTGGCCGTTGAGCCGATGGTGGTGCTCGGAGACCCTGGCGTGCACGTGCTGGAGGACGACTGGACCGTCGTAGCGAGCGATGGCTCTCATGCCAGCCACTGGGAGCACACGGTGGCCGTCACCGAAGACGGCCCGTGGGTGCTCACCGCCCTGGACGACGTACGCCTGTAGGCCTTCGGTGCGACGGGCCGACTGCGGCGTCCGAAATGCGGATGTGCGGACCGATCGGACCCCGATTAGGTCGTGAGGAGGCCCGCGCGTACACTTGACGGGCTGATCATCGGGCCCCCCCGAACGTCCGCGCCCCCTCCCTTCGGAGCGGGGCTTGAGGCGTGCGAGAGGACCGATCGGAGGAGAGCTGAGGGCATGGCAAAGAAGGACGGCGCGATCGAGCTCGAGGGCACGATCACCGAGTCCTTGCCCAACGCGATGTTCCGCGTGGAACTGGACAACGGTCACAAGGTCCTGGCCCACATCAGCGGGAAGATGCGGATGCACTACATCCGGATCCTCCCCGATGACCGTGTCGTCGTGGAGCTGTCGCCCTACGACCTGACTCGGGGTCGCATCGTCTACAGGTACAAGTGACAGCGGACAGGTAGAGAGTTGGGATTCCGGTGAAGGTCAAGCCGAGCGTCAAGAAGATCTGCGACAAGTGCAAGGTGATCCGTCGTCACGGGCGGGTCATGGTCATTTGCGACAACGTTCGTCACAAGCAACGCCAGGGCTGACGTACGTCGCGCGTGCGAGGGGAGACAACCCGGACACGCCCACCACGACCCAACCGGGACGTGGATTGCGGTACCCGACCCCCGCGGCCGGCACGTGCAGGCAGCGGGACGCCACCCTCGGACGAGAGGCCGAGGACCCCTCCGGGTGGAGGGGACCGGTATCGCCCCCACACCTCTCGCGAAGAGAAGAAGAGGACACCCATGGCACGTCTCGTAGGCGTCGACCTGCCCCGCGATAAGCGGATGGCCGTTGCGCTCACCTACATCTACGGAGTGGGCCGCTCGCGCGCTGCCGAAGCGCTTGAGGCGACCGGCATCAGCCCCGACCTCAGGGCTCGGGAGCTCACCGACGATCAGCTCGTCGCGCTCCGCGACTGGATCGAGGCCAACCTTCGCGTCGAGGGCGATCTCCGCCGTGAGGTTGCCTCCGACATCCGCCGCAAGATCGAGATCGGGTGCTACCAGGGCATCCGGCATCGCCGCGGCCTGCCCGTGCACGGACAGCGCACGCACACGAACGCCCGCACCCGCAAGGGTCCCCGCAAGACCGTCGCCGGCAAGAAGAAGGCCGGCAAGAAGTAGTCCGCGGGTCTGCGCGTCCGGCTCCCGCCGGCGACCAGCGGACCGATGACCTCAGGAGTAAAACGAATGCCTCCCAAGACCGGAGCAAAGGCGGGCGCCAAGAAGGTCCGCCGCAAGGAAAAGAAGAACATCGCCCACGGGCATGCTCACATCAAGAGCACGTTCAACAACACCATCGTGTCCATCACCGACCCCAGCGGAGCCGTGATCGCCTGGTCCAGCTCGGGTCAGGTGGGCTTCAAGGGCAGCCGCAAGTCGACGCCGTTCGCGGCGCAACTCGCCGCTGAGTCCGCCGCTCGCCGAGCCATGGAGCACGGCATGCGCAAGGTCGACGTGTTCGTCAAGGGTCCCGGCTCCGGCCGCGAGACCGCCATCCGCTCCCTCCAGGCCACCGGCCTAGAGGTGGGCTCGATCCAGGACGTCACCCCGGTCCCCTTCAATGGGTGCCGCCCTCCCAAGCGCCGCCGCGTCTGAGAACGGAGAACTGACACACCATGGCTCGTTATACCGACGCGGACTGCAAGCGATGCCGTCGCGAGAAGACCAAGCTCTTCCTCAAGGGCTCCAAGTGCGAATCACCGAAGTGCCCCTTCGAGAAGCGCCCGTATCCCCCCGGCCAGCACGGTCGTGGCCGGACCAAGGACAGCGAGTACCTGCTCCAGCTGCGTGAGAAGCAGAAGGCAACGCGCATCTACGGCGTCCTCGAGAAGCAGTTCCGCAATTACTACGAGGAGGCGCACCGTCGCACGGGCAAGACGGGCGACAACCTCATGCGCATCCTCGAGTCGCGGCTCGACAACGTCGTCTACCGTGCCGGCTTTGCTAAGTCTCGCGACATGGCCCGCCAGCTCGTGACCCACGGCCACTTCACGGTCAATGGCCACAAGGTCGACATCCCGTCGTACCGCGTGCAGGCCAACGACATCGTCGAGGTGCGTCCCGGCTCTCGTGAGATGACGCCCTTCGTGGTGGCGCATGCCGAGATTGGCGAGCGCCCTGTCCCAGCGTGGCTGGAGGTCATCCCGTCGCAGATGCGGATCCTCGTCCACTCACTGCCCTCTCGCCAGGTGATCGACACCCCAGTCCAGGAGCAGCTCATCGTCGAGCTCTACTCCAAGTAGTCGCTTCCTTCCCCCAAACCCGACGTCATATAGCGGTCGTCGCCGAAAGGACACCACGTGCTCATCACGCAGCGCCCCATCCTCACCGAAGAGCCCATCAGCGAGTTCCGTTCTCGCTTCGTGCTCGAGCCCCTCGAGCCGGGCTTCGGCTACACCCTGGGCAATTCGATGCGTCGCACCCTGCTCTCCTCGATTCCCGGTGCCGCTGTCACTAGCATCCGCATCGACGGAGTGCTCCACGAGTTCACCACCATCCCCGGGGTCAAGGAAGACGTCACGGAGCTGATCCTCAACATCAAGCAGCTTGTGGTCTCCTCCGATCACGACGAGCCCGTCGTGATGTACCTGCGCAAGCAGGGACCCGGCGCGGTCATCGCCGCCGACATCGCACCGCCTGCCGGTGTCGAGGTCCACAACCCCGATCTCCACATTGCCACGCTGAATGACAAGGGCAAGCTCGAGGTGGAGCTCGTGGTCGAGCGCGGTCGCGGCTATGTGTCGGCCACGCTCAACAAGCAGCCCGGCCAGGAGATCGGCCGCATCCCCGTGGATTCGATCTACTCCCCGGTCCTCAAGGTGACCTACAAGGTCGAGGCCACTCGTGTCGAGCAGCGCACCGACTTCGACAAGCTCGTGCTCGACGTCGAGACCAAGCCCTCCATGCTCCCCCGTGACGCGGTCGCGTCTGCGGGCAAGACACTGGTCGAGCTCTTCGGTCTCGCCCGAGAGCTGAATGTCGACGCCGAGGGAATCGACATTGGTCCGTCTCCGGCTGATGCCTTCGTGGCTGAGCAGCTGTCGACTCCGATCGAGCAGCTCGACCTGACGGTCCGTTCCTACAACTGCCTCAAGCGCGAGGGCATCCACACCGTGGGTGAGCTCATCGGTCGCAGTGAGGCCGACCTGCTCGACATCCGCAACTTCGGCGCCAAGTCCATCGACGAGGTCAAGGTCAAGCTCGTCACGCTCGGCCTAGCTCTCAAGGACAGCCCTCCCGGCTTCGACCCCGGAGCAGCCGTCTACTTCAGCGATGAGGATGACGACGATGACCTCGGTTACGTCGAGGACGAGCAGCTCTAACCGATCAGCCACCCGCGACAAGGAGTAATGACATGCCTACCCCAACCAAGGGTCCCCGCCTGGGTGGCGGACCGGCGCACGAGCGCCTGATGCTGGCCAATCTCGCCACCGCGCTCTTTGAGCATGGCCGCATCACGACGACCGAGGCCAAGGCCAAGCGCCTGCGCCCCCTGGCGGAGCGACTCATCACGTTCGCCAAGCGCGGTGACCTCTCCGCTCGACGCCGAGTGCTCACGGTGGTGCGCGACAAGGACGTCGTCCACGTGCTCTTCACCGAGATCGGCCCGCGCTACCAGACACGCCCGGGTGGCTACACCCGCATCGTGAAGGTCGGCCCGCGCAAGGGCGACAACGCGCCCATGGCGATCATCGAGCTGGTCGAGCCGCTCGCGGAGCAGACGGTCGCCGAGGCCACCGCTGCCACCAAGCGTGCCGCCAAGGAGAAGGCTGCCGCCAAGCCGGCCGCCGCAGCTCCTGCCGCCGCCGCCGATGAGGTCGAGGTTGTCGCTGAGGCAGCGGAGGTCGCTCCCGACGAGACCGTCGAGGCTGTCGAAGTCGCGACCGACGAGGCTCCGGCTGACGAGGCCGCAACTCCTGAGGCCGCAACGGACGAGTCTGAGGCCGAGGACGACAAGGCCTGACGCCAAGCATCCTCGAGCGCCACGCGCTCTCGACAGGAAGCGGAGACTTCGCCAGGTGCGGAGGCCTCCGCTTCCTTCATTTCGGACTGCTGGTCCCGGAGCTATCGTTCCCAGAGCTGGCTTTCCCACAGTTGTCTTTCCCAGAGGAGGGGTGATGACTCGGCTGCGGCTGGACCTCGCCTATGACGGGACCGACTTTTCCGGCTGGGCGCGGCAGCCTGGTCTCCGCACGGTCCAGGGTGTCCTGGAGGAGGCCCTCGCGCGCGCACTGCGGCTCGCGGATACTCCGCAGGTGACCTGCGCGGGCCGCACGGATGCGGGAGTCCACGCGCGCGGACAGGTGGCTCACGTCGATGTCGATGCCGGCGATTTCCCTGCCGAGCAGCCGGACATCGATCTAACTGCGCTTGCGCGCAGCATGCGCGGGCTTCTGCCCGAGGACGTGGCTATCCACCGCATCGACGTAGCCCCCGAGGGATTCGATGCGCGCTTCTCGGCCCTCTCCCGCCGGTATCGCTATCTCGTCTGCGACGACGCACGAGCGTGGGATCCCCTGCGTCGGCGCGAGGTCCTCCACCATCCCAGGGCGCTCGATATCGACATCATGAATGCAGCAGCGAGTCCCCTTCTGGGCGAGCGCGACTTCGCGGCCGTGTGCCGGCCTCGCGAGGGCGGCACGACGATCCGAGAGCTGCTCACACTCGAGTGGAAACGCGGAGAAGGTGGCTTGGCCGAGATGCACGTGAGCGCGGATGCCTTCTGCCACTCCATGGTGCGTGCGCTCGTGGGGCTCCTCATCCCCGTGGGCGAAGGGCGCAAGCCGCAGGCGTGGCCCGCTGAGGTGGTGGCTCAGGGGATCCGGGACTCGAGCGTCCAGGTGATGCCCGCCCACGGGCTGGTGCTCGAAGAGGTGCGATACCCCGACGACGTCGACTTGGCGGCGCGACAGACGGTCACTCGATCCCTGCGTGGGAGCTGATCGCCCGTGGGACACATCGACGTGCAGCACATCACCTATTCCCTGCCTGACGGCCGTGTGCTGCTCGATGACGTGAGCTTCCGCATCGGCGAGGGAGTCAAGGCCGCGCTGGTCGGTGCCAATGGTGCTGGCAAGACCACACTCATGCGCCTCATCGCAGGCGACATCGACCCGGAGTCGGGCACCGTGGTCACGACGGGTGGCCTGGGAGTGATGCGCCAGTTCATCGGCCAAGGCGGTGACGGCACTGTCCGCGACCTGCTCCTCTCCGTGTCGCCCCGACCGGTGCAGGCGGCGACCGCTGAGGTGGACCGACTCGAGGAACTTCTGATGTCGCGGGAGGACTCGGACACGCAGATGCGCTACGCGCAGGCGCTCGCCGACTTCGCAGATGCTGGCGGGTACGACGCTGAGGTCTCCTGGGATGTGTGCTGCACCGCGGCGCTCGGGGCGGCGTACGACGAAGTGAAGTGGCGGCGAGTCGACACCCTCTCGGGCGGGGAGCAGAAGAGGCTCGTCCTCGAAGCCTTGCTGCGCGGGCCCGATGAAGTGCTGCTCCTCGATGAGCCCGACAACTACCTCGACGTGCCTGGCAAGACGTGGCTTGAGGAGCGCATCGCCACGAGCCCCAAGACGATCCTGCTCATCAGTCACGATCGCGAGCTGCTGCGTGCCTGCGCTTCGACCATCGTGACCGTGGAGCTCGGAGCGGCGGGCAACACCGTCTGGGTCCACGGCGGGGGCTTCGCCACCTACGCCGATGCGCGTGACGATCGCATGAGCCGCCTGGAGGAGCTCCGCCGCCGGTGGGACGAACAGCACCAGAAGCTCAAGGATCTCGTGCAGATGCTCAAGGTCAAGGCCGCCTACAACGATGGCCTCGCCTCGAGATACCAGGCGGCCCAGACGAGGCTGCGGATGTTCGAGGAGGCCGGCCCCCCACAGGCGGTGCCCGTGCGGCAGCGCATGCGGATGCGCTTGGAGGGTGGCCGCACCGCGAAGCGAGCGATTGTCTGCGAGGGCCTCGAGCTCAACGGCCTCACCCAGCCCTTCGACCTCGAGGTGTGGTTCGGCGAGCGAGTCGGAGTGCTCGGTCGCAACGGCGCGGGCAAGTCGCATCTGCTGCGCCTGCTGGCCGCGGGCGGCAGCGACCCTGATGTCGAGCATCGACCCGTGTCCGACGTGCCCATCCCGCCTGTCCGGCATGCTGGCACCGCCCGCCTCGGCTCACGCGTGCGACCAGGATGGTTCGCGCAGACGCACGTGCGCCCCGATCTCGAGGACCGCACTCTCCTGGAGATCCTTCATCGCGGTGACGGGCACCGCGACGGCATGGGTCGCGAGCAGGCCGCCCGCGCCCTCGATCGCTACGGCCTCGCTGCCGCGGGAGAGCAGCGCTTCGCATCACTGTCGGGTGGCCAGCAGGCGCGCTTCCAGATCCTGCTCCTCGAGCTCTCCGGCGCCACGCTGCTCCTGCTGGACGAGCCCACGGACAATCTGGACCTGGACAGCGCAGAGGCCCTGGAAGCTGCCCTGGACGCCTTCTCGGGGACCGTCCTGGCTGTGACCCACGACCGGTGGTTCGCGCGGGGCCTGGACCGCTTCATCGTCGTAGGGGGAGATGGAGTGGTGCAGGAGTCGCCGGATCCGATCTGGGACTCCTAGGCGCCAGCAGGACCCGTTTTGACCCCTTCATGGCCGCCCGGGTAGCCTTGGCGGTCGTTGTGCCCGCTCCCGGGCCCAACCCGGGTGCCTCGAGGGCTCCCCCTGAGTGAGCGAAGGTCGACGTGCGTACGTACACCCCCAAGCCGGGCGAGATCACTCGCGAGTGGCTCGTCATCGACGCGACTGACGTCGTCCTCGGCCGCCTGGCCAGCCAGGCCGCCACCCTGCTGCGGGGCAAGCACAAGCCCGTCTTTGCTCCCCACGTCGACACCGGCGACTTCGTCATCATCATCAACGCTGACAAGGTTGCACTGACGGGCAGCAAGTTGGAGCAGAAGCGCGACTACCGCCACTCGGGCTACCCCGGCGGCCTGTCGGCCAAGACCTACTCACAGCTCATGGTGGACAACCCCCGCCGCGCCATCGAGAAGGCGATCAAGGGCATGCTTCCGCACAACAAGCTTGGCCGGCAGCAGTTGAGCAAACTCAAGGTGTACGCCGGACCTGACCACCCGCACGCCGCCCAGAAGCCCACTCCGTACACCATCACGCAGGTCGCGCAGTAGCGACGCCGCGCAGTCTGCGAAAGGAATAGACGTGACCGTTTCCGAGACCGAGGTCCTCGACGAGGAGATCCCCTCGGAGTACACCAGCGAGACGCCTTCGGCATCCTCCGCCGCGGCTGCGTCGCGCCCCGTCGTGACGGCACCCGGTGGTGCTACCGGCCGTCGCAAGGAGGCGATCGCGCGCGTGCGCCTGGTCCCTGGCACGGGTCGCTGGAGCATCAATGGTCGTGACCTCGAGACCTACTTCCCCAACCGCGTGCACCAGCAGATCGTCAACGAGCCCTTCGTGACCCTCGGTCAGGAGGGCCGCTACGACGTCATCGCACGGATGAGTGGTGGCGGTGTCTCTGGCCAGGCAGGCGCGCTGCGCCTCGGCATCGCTCGAGCCCTCAATGAGATCGACGAGGAGGGCAACCGGCCGTCGCTGAAGAAGGCGGGATTCCTCACGCGTGATCCGCGGGCCAAGGAGCGTAAGAAGTACGGCCTCAAGAAGGCCCGCAAGGCGCCTCAGTACAGCAAGCGCTGATCGGAGCGCCGTGAGCGGTCGCCTCTTCGGCACCGACGGCGTACGGGGACTCGCCAACCGCGACCTCACCGCCGAACTCGCGTTGTCCCTTGCCGCCGCCGCAGCCCACGTGCTCGGCGATTCCGGCGGTGCTGGCCTGGACGGGCCACGACCTGTCGCGGTGGTTGGACGCGATCCGCGGGCAAGCGGTGAGTTCCTCGAGGCTGCCGTGGTCGCGGGTCTGGCGAGCGCGGGGGTCGACGTACTCCTGGCCGGGGTGCTGCCTACGCCGGCCATTGCCTATCTCACCGAGCGCCACGGGGCGAGCCTGGGCGTGATGCTCTCGGCATCGCACAACGCCATGCCGGATAACGGGATCAAGTTCTTCGATGCGCAGGGCTTCAAGCTGCCCGATGCGATCGAGGACGATATCGAGGCACGCCTCCTCGAGGCCTGGGATCGTCCCGTCGGGAGTGGTGTTGGCCGGGTCCGGCCCCTTCCCACCGCAGGCCGGGAATACGTCGACCACGTCCTCGGTGTCGTCACCACGCCACTGGCCGGACTGTCCGTCATCGTGGACTGCGCCAACGGCGCTGCGTCCATCGTCTCGCCCGAGGCTATGCGCCGTGCCGGTGCTGACGTCCTGGCGATCCATGCGTCGCCTGATGGCCTGAACATCAACGAGGGCTGCGGAAGCACGCACCTTGACGATCTCATCGCTGCGGTGGTCGAGCACGGTGCCGACATTGGAATCGCGCATGACGGTGATGCCGATCGGTGCCTGGCTGTCGACGCGGAAGGCAATGTCATCGACGGTGACCAGATCCTGGCCATTCTTGCCACCGCCATGCGTGATCGCGGAACGCTCGCACGCGACACGGTGGTTGCCACGGTCATGTCCAACCTAGGTTTCCGCATCGCCATGGAGGAGCAGGGAATCACCATGGTGGCCACTGCCGTGGGAGATCGCTACGTTCTGGAGGAGATGAGGGAGCGGGGATTTGCCCTGGGGGGTGAGCAAAGCGGCCACGTCGTCATGCTCGACCGAGCCACGACCGGCGATGGTGTGCTCACGGCCCTGGCCCTGTTGGATCGCATGGCAGAAACAGGCTCCAGCCTGAAGGACCTCGCTGCGATCATGAGGCGGCTGCCCCAGGTCCTCATCAACGTCGAGGGCGTGGACCGATCACGTCTCGCGGAGAGCGCCGAGGTCGCGGCCGTGGTCGAGGTGGTCGAACGTGAGCTCGGCGCCGAGGGTCGGGTGCTGCTGCGCCCGTCGGGGACCGAGCCGCTCGTGCGCGTGATGGTCGAGGCGCCGACGGCTGAGGCGGCCCAGGACGCTGCCGAGGCGATCGCAGACGCGGTGCGTGCTTCTTTGTCGATCAGCGGGTAGGCGGCCGCGACCGCCAGTAGGCGGTGACACGACTCCTGCTGTGGATGACATCCGGCGCGGAGAGATGCCGCCCGTGGACACGCGCCTATCGGAATGCGACCGTTAACGGCACTTCTGGTGGCTGCCCGGTGCCGTTAACGGTCGCATTTGGAGCGCGGGGGCACTGTGGAGGCGGTAGTCGCCCGGTCAGAGCAGTCTCGCCCCGGTCGAGAGCGTCATCCGGACTCCACCGGCGCAGGACGCGTACCCTGGCTCCCATGTGCGGGATCGTGGGTTACGTCGGCGAGAAGCAGGCACTTGAGGTAGTGGTCGAAGGCCTCCGCCGCCTGGAGTACCGCGGCTACGACTCCGCCGGAGTCGCCGTCGTCACGGGCAACAGGTTGGATGTGCGCAAGAAGGCCGGCAAGCTGGCCAACCTCGAATCCCTGCTCGGCGAGGACCCCCTGGAGGCCGCCACCATCGGCATCGGCCACACCCGTTGGGCGACGCACGGTGGACCGACCGATGTCAATGCCCATCCGCATGTGAGCGAGGACGGCACCGTCGCGGTCATCCACAACGGCATCATCGAGAACTTCGCGGAGCTCCGCGACGAGCTCACGGCAGCAGGAGTTGTCCTCACCTCGGAGACCGACACCGAGGTGGTCGCGCACCTGCTCGCTGCCGAGCTCCCGCGCTGCGATGGAGACCTCGCCGAGGCGATGCGCCGTACCTGTCGGCAACTCGAGGGCGCCTTCACCCTTGTGGCCGTCGTCGCGGATGACATCGACGTCGTCGTCGCCGCACGCCGCAACTCTCCGCTTGTCGTCGGGCTGGGTCAGGGCGAAAACTTCCTCGCATCCGATGTGGCCGCTTTCGTCGCCCACACGCGTGAGGCCCTCGAGCTCGGCCAGGACCAGGTCGTGCAGATCTCACGCGACGCGGTTGTCATCACGGACTTCGACGGCCACGTCGTCGAAGCCAAGCCCTTCACGGTCACCTGGGATGCCGCGGCCGCCGAGAAAGGTGGCTATGACCTCTTCATGCTGAAGGAGATCGCTGAACAGCCCAAGGCGGTGGCCGATTCACTGCGCGGTCGCGTGGCCCGCGATGGGCGCCTCCACCTCGACGAGATGCGCCTCACTGACGCTGAGCTCCGAGAGATCGACAAGATCGTGGTCGTCGCCTGCGGTACGGCGTACCACGCGGGCCTGGTCGCGAAGTACGCCATCGAGCACTGGACGCGCATCCCCGTCGATGTCGAGTTGGCGAGCGAGTTCCGCTACCGCGACCCCATTGTCGACGGCCGCACGCTTACCATCGCCATCTCGCAGTCTGGCGAGACGATGGACACCCTCATGGCATTGCGCTACGCGCGCGAGCAGGGGTCCAAGGCACTGGCCATCTGCAACACGGTCGGCTCGACGATCCCGCGCGAATGCGATGCGGTGCTCTACACCTACGCCGGGCCCGAGATTGCTGTCGCCTCGACCAAGGCATTCCTCACCCAGATCGTCGCCGCCTATCTCGTGGGGCTCTACCTCGCGCAGGTGCGCGGCAACATGTTCGGCGATGAGATCCGCAGCGTGCTCACCGACCTGGCCGACATGCCCCAGGCGGTCGACCTCACCCTGGACACGAGCGAGGGTGTGCAGGCCCTCGCGCGCGAGCTCGTCGACGCTACTTCCGTGCTTTTCATCGGCCGCCATGTGGGCTACCCGGTTGCTCTCGAGGGCGCGCTGAAGCTCAAGGAACTCGCCTACATGCACGCCGAGGGCTTCGCCGCGGGAGAGCTCAAGCACGGTCCCATTGCGCTCATTGAGGAGGGCGTGCCGGTGGTGTGCATCGTGCCCTCGCCCCGGGGTCGCGCATCGCTGCACGGCAAGATCATTTCCAATATCCAAGAGGTGCGCGCCCGCGGTGCGCGCACGATCGTCATCGCCGAAGAGGGAGACGAGTCGGTGACCCCCTACGCCGACGTGATCTTCCGCGTGCCTGCCGTCCCGACGCTCATGCAACCCCTTGTCTCGACGGTGCCGCTGCAGGTATTCGCCTGTGCGATGGCGACCGTCAAGGGCCACGACGTGGATCAGCCGCGCAATCTCGCCAAGTCCGTCACCGTCGAGTAGTGCACCGGGGATCGCGATGAGGGCTGTGTACGACGTCGCCGATGTCCGCGCGGCCGAGGAAGCCATCATGGCGACCCTTCCGGAGGGTGCACTCATGCAACGGGCCGCCACCGGGCTCGCCGATGCCTGCGCCACGCTCATGCGCGACCTCGGACTGCGTCTCGCGGGCGCGCGCGTCGTCCTGCTCATCGGCGGTGGCAACAACGGCGGGGACGCGCTCTACGCCGGGGCGCTTCTCGCCCGACGCGGCGCCCGCGCGGAAGCCATTCTTCTTGGTGAGCGGGCTCACGCCGGCGGCTGGCAGGCCTTCGTCAGCGCGGGCGGCACGCTCGTGACGGGTGACGGCATCGAGACGGCAATCGCGCACGCGGACCTGGTGATCGACGGGATCCTCGGCATCGGTGGCCGCGGCGCCCTGCGTCACGAAGCCGCGAGATGCGCGGCGCATGTCGCTGGCTCAGGTGCTCTCGTCGTGTCGGTGGATGTTCCCTCCGGGGTCGATGCTGACACCGGTGCGGTCGCTGACCCCGAGGCGGTCATCGACGCCGACGCCACCGTGACCTTCGGTTGCCTCAAGCCGGGCTTGCTTCTCGCACCCGGTCGCGATCACGCGGGCGCGATCCTGCTCGTCGACATCGGCCTGGGCGCCGCTCTGCCCGTGTCAGGCCTACATGCGCTGGACGCGCTCGACCTTGCCGATGCGGTGCCCGAGCCGGGGTCCGAGGACTACAAGTACTCGCGCGGCGTCGTAGGGATCGCTGCGGGCAGCTCCCGCTATCGCGGTGCGGCGTTCATGGCGACCGGCAGTGCCCGACTGGGCAACGTCGGCATGGTGCACGTCCTCGATCGAGGCGATGGGCTTGCCCAGACGATCGTCGATGAGTTCTGGGACGTCGTCATCTCCTCGGCGGCTCCCGCCTCGGTCGCACGCACGACCGCATGGGTGGTCGGCCCCGGCCTCGGCATTGACGTGGATGGTCAGCGGGTGCTGTGCGACGTGCTCGCCGTCGAGGCGCCCGTCGTCGTCGACGCCGATGCGCTCCGGATGCTGCGCGAGCCCGAGCCGTCGGCAGCGCTCGCCGCGCGACACCATCCCACCGTGCTCACCCCGCACGAGGGCGAGTTCGCCGCACTGGGCTATGCCATCGGCGATGGCGCATCGCAGGACCGCCTGGGCAGTGCACGGCATGCCGCCCGCGAACTCGGGGCTGTCGTGGTGCTCAAGGGACCGGGCACAGTCATCGCGTCCCCGGATGGGGCGGCGTACATCGACAGCTGGGGCACTGCCGATCTCGGCACAGCCGGCAGCGGTGACGTGCTCTCCGGTCTTCTCGGTGCACTGCTCGCAGGAGGTGCGGCTCGCGGTGACGTGGACGCCGATGAGGCGGCGGGCATCGCGGCCGCCGCGGTCGGCCTGCACGGTCTCGCGGGCCGGTTGGCAGCCCAGGGAGGCCGCCCCGTGACCGCGCCGGACATCATCGCGGCGATCCCGGACGCCATCGCCCTGGTGCGCCGCGGGGGTGAGGCCTGAGATGGGCGCGCGCGCCGAAGCGGTGATCGACCTCGCCGCATTGCGATCGAATCTTGACTACCTCCTGGGACCGGCCTGCGGCGGACCCGAGGTGGCGCGCATGGTCATCGTCAAGGCTGACGGCTACGGCCATGGAGCGGTGGAGATTGCGCGAGTGGCGAGGGAAGCAGGGGTGCCCTGGCTCGGGGTAGCCCTGCCGTCGGAAGCACTGCGGTTGCGCACTGCCGGTGACACCGGGCGCATCCTCGCGTGGCTCTATGCCCCCGGTGATCCTGATCTCGCGACCTGCATCGCAGCCGATGTCGATCTCAGCGCGGGAAGCCTGGGCATGCTCAATGACATCGCTGCGGCTGCCCGGTCATGCGGACGCGTGGCCCGCGTGCACCTGAAGATTGACACCGGACTTGGACGCGGTGGGTGCGCGCCCGGCTCCTGGTCGGACCTCCTCGCCGCGGCGGTGGCGTCACCTGACATCGACGTGGTCGGCGTGTGGTCCCACCTCGCGAGTGCCGACATCCCGGACGCCCCGGAGACGGACGAGCAGATCGCAGCATTCGAGCATGCGCTCGCGGAGGCGGAGCGGGCCGGCGTACACCCGCAGGTGCGCCACCTGGCTTCCAGCGGGGCCGCGCTCAGTCGGCCCGACACGCGCTACGACCTGGTGCGGCTGGGCATTGCGACGTACGGCGTCCCCCCGGGACCACGCATCGACCTCGGCTCCCTGCGCCCGGTGATGACGCTGCGCGGCACGGTGGCAGCCACCAAGCGCGTGCCCGAGGGGCACGGTGCGTCGTACAACCTCACCTGGCGTGCGCCACGGCAGACCACCCTGGCGCTTGTGCCCATCGGCTACGGCGACGGCCTGCCGCGCACGGCGCGGGGTGCTCAGATGCTCATCGGCGGACAGCGCCATCCGGTCGTCGGGCGCATTGCGATGGACCAGGTGGTGGTCGATGTCGGCGAGGCTCCCGTGACTGCTGGCGATGAGGTCGTCGTGTGGGGCACGGGCGGCTCGGGTGAGCCCACCGCGCAGGAGTGGGCAGCGTGGGATGACACCATCGGCTACGAGATCGTCACACGCGTGGGCGCGCGCGTGCCGCGTCGCTACGTCGAGGAGTGAGCATGGCTGGTCCGGGCAGGGGTCTCGCTGCCCTCGGCATTCTCGCGGCGGGCGTGGCCGCGGGTGCGCTGGCTGAGCGACTCGCCACGCGTCGGCTGCAGGCGCGAGAATTCGTCGGCATTGAGTCTGCCACCGGTGTCACGCATGAGGTCGTCACTGACGATGGAGTCTCCCTCCGGGTCATCGAGGAGATCCAGGATGTCCCCGATGGCGCCCCGACCGTGATCTTCAGCCATGGCTACGGCCTGTCCCTGGACTCCTGGCCGGGTCAGCGCGAGGCACTGCGCGGCATCGCGCGCGTGGTGCTGTGGGACCAGCGGGGGCATGGCGGATCCGAGCGGGGCGTCCCGGGCACGACCATCGAGCGCCTGGGCGCGGACCTGGGCTGCGTGCTCGATGCCGTGGCCCCTGAGGGCACGGTCGTGCTCGTCGGCCACTCGATGGGTGGCATGACGATCATGGCCCTGGCTGACCAGCGTCCGGAGATCTTCGGAGGCCGGGTGCGCGGTGTCGCCCTGCTCGCCACCTCCGCTGGCGGGATTGCCGATGTTGACCTGGGCCTGCCCCGCCCCGTGGCGCGACTCGCGCACCGCATGGCCCCCTCCATCGGTGCTGCCCTGGAGTCCCAGGGCCCGGTGTCCGGGCTCATCGAGCGAGCGCGACGCTCCTCGAGTGATCTAGGCCTGCTCGTGACGCGCGCCTATGCCTTCGGGTCCACGGTGCCACCTGATGGCACCCGCATCGTGGCCGACCTCATCAATGGCACGCCCGTCGATGTGCTCGCCGACCTGCTCCCAGCGCTCCAGGGGCACGACAAGATGCGCGCCCTGCATGTGCTGGACCGATGCGATCTGCTCATCATGGTGGGCGACGCCGACCTCCTCACTCCCGTCGGTCACAGTTACGAGATCGTGCGGCACACACCATCGGCGGAGTTGGTCATCCTCCCGGGGGTGGGCCACATGCTCACACTTGAGGCGGCCGAGGATGTCAATAAGCATCTGCGGGCTCTCGTCGAGCGCGTGAGCTGATGGGGCGGCGCGCGATCCACCTCGCTGACGGCGAAGCCACCCGCGCGTGGGGTCGCGCCGTGGCCGCACACGTGCGGGCGGGTGACCTCATCGTGCTCACGGGTGAGCTTGGTGCCGGCAAGACGACCTTCACGCGAGGGCTCGGCGAGGGACTCGGCGTACGCGGCGCGGTCACGAGCCCCACCTTCGTTATCGCGCGGCGCCACCCGGCGGGGGATCGCGGTATCGACCTGTTGCATGTCGACGCTTACCGTCTGCACGGTCCATCGGAGATCGAGGACCTCGACCTCGATCTCGTCGGTGCCGTCACCGTCGTCGAATGGGGCGCGGGCCGCGTGGACCACCTAGCCGACAATCGACTGGAGATCACGCTCGTGACGGCCGACGCCGGTCGTGAGGCGATCGTGACCGGTCACGGAGCCCGCTGGGATGGTGCGGCGGTCGAGGCCCTGCTGCCTCCGGGACACGAGGGCACCGTCTCCTGACGGC
>Ga0194133_10004645_pt1 | contig 18166 bp, 14 predicted proteins | sample TA2KigOf40mmetaG_FD_155448 | JGI IMG/M metagenome (GOLD analysis project Ga0194133, IMG submission 155448) | Freshwater microbial communities from Lake Tanganyika, Tanzania - TA2015055 Kigoma Offshore 40m | ecosystem: Environmental > Aquatic > Freshwater > Lake | place: Tanzania: Lake... | reverse complement strand
TAGTTGCATGTAATGTGTTGTAAAAAATTCTATAATCATTTATATCTTAGTAAAATTTGCTAATAATGGAAGTTTAACACAAGAAGTAATGAAAATACTTTTATTGCCTTTTGTACTTGCAAGTCGAATACAACAAGAGAAGACTCAACAGAAAATCCTTAGCCAGGAGGAACACATGGTAGGACCAAAGGTTGATGCTTGATGGTGCTCGGAGAAAACTCTTAACCAAAAGGGCTAAGATGGGTCATTCTTTACTTTTAAAAAAGGATGTTGGGCTGGATAAAATAAGATAATGAGAGCTGATTGTTTGCGCAAAAAGAGGGAGTTATGTAACACAAATTCTTAAGAATGTAAAGAATGTTTGGCTGAATGCCATTGTTTCTAAAACAACTATAAGGTGGTTGGTTTATTTCACCTTGGTTTTCTTCAGCTGTTCACGTACTAGTTTCTTTTTTGCATCTTGTTATTAAAGTAAAATTGGTATTGCTGTTGACACCTAATTATTTGTCCCAACTACATAATGTCCCAAAACAACATGTTATCCTGGCTCTTTGTTGATAATCTAAGTAACCTGTCTGCAAATTATGGTTATAAAAGCTCCCCCATTTGGCAAAGCCCCATTTCCTTGTGCATGACTTTGTTTCTCGGTGGGTTCGCAAAAATTTTATTGTTGTTTCTCAAGTTTCAAATATAGTTAAAACTCTTTATAATTTTGAAAAACTTAACTTTATACCAATATAAGTGCTTACCTCTTATAATTCGCCTCTCCAAACTTATAAGGTCATAATTTATCCTTTCTCGCTTTTCATTAAAATAATGGATAAAAAATAAAAGAGAATCTGCTTTATAATCAATAAGCATCAGTGAATTCAAACAGAGATTGTGCCAATTTGTGGCATCACTTTTTTACAACTTTTGTCAATGGACAGGGACAGATTGACGATTGTAAAAAGATAAAAGAAATGAACTTTTGGCGTCCTGAAACATAAAAAAAAGTTACTTCACCCACCCTTCCCATCAGGAAATTAAACTCATGCAGTCGAGCTTCCAGTATGTTATTCGTCGATTTATATAATAAACTATTTTTACTTGATGCAATGAAAAAAAGTTCAATCCAATTTTGTTGTAGCGGCCTCAGTAAAAAACTAATTTTTGATGAAGAAAATGCATCTCTCGAATGATTGGATGAACAAAAAAATAACTTCATTTTATGCATAAATCTTAAAAATTTAAACCTCAATTCTTATTTTTTTCCTTTATAAACTTTTAATCCAAATGGGTTTTTATTGAAAAGGAACTCTTCAATTGACGATGTCTTTTTTCTCATTCATAAAAGCACGTGCTACTACTGTATATCTCATTTGTTCAATTTTGAACCTTGAAAATTGATCAATGGGTTCTTTTCTATCAGAAATATTTCAAGGTATTGATTCTTTGTGAAGATGCTTATTGACCTGAATTTGTTAAACTATCCAGCTAGGTTTTTTGAGATTTTGTGGAGACATTCATGATGTGTGCAGTGGCGGGCTTCTGGCTTACAAGGTGCTCCACTGTGAGGTATAAAACTGGGATTTTAACTCATGATGAGTGCCCCCACCCAGGTGAAAACCACCCCACTATCGTTGCAACACTAGGTTGTTTCCCACTCATGTTGGTTGATTATTTTAAGGCAAATTCAGTGGTTCTTATTTTTTCATAAACTTAATCACTGTGAGTGTGGAGATTGTCGCACATTTAAGCATCTATGAGGGTTTGTACAATCCCTTTCTGTCCAAAACTATTTTCTTCTTCCTTCTTTTCCAATCGATGGCTGCTACTCTCAAGAACCTTTAGTGGGCTGCTTCTAGCTCCTGGTAGAGAGCTTTTTGATTATGCATACTAAGACTGCCATACTACAATTACCCCATGGTATTGCTGACTTGTGGTTGCTTGTTATGAATTGATTATGAAGAAGTCTTTTCCAAATGAATTTTAGACATCCGGTCATTCAGCAAAAAAATACTGGCATTTTATTTCATGTCCTTTTGAAGTTGATTAACTTTTCACACTTTAAAATGTAAAAACTTTTGGTTCTGACACGAAAGGCAACCATAAGCATATCCTTGAATCCTGAAAATATAACACTTCGAAATTCCTTCTGGAATTATACTGGCACTATTGTAAGAATTGTTATTTTTTTCTCTCCCTTTTTGGGGCTTTGAGCCAGGTGCAAAAGACTTTACAGATCATTCCAACATCGATGAACTTGAAGACCAACAAAAACCCAGTTTGAGTCATTCACTATGAAAAAAATCAACATTGTTAAAAAAAGTACTGTTTGTATATCAAATTAATTGTGTCAAATAAATGCTTTCACAATTCTGCAGGTTTGAAACAAGAATAATTTTTGGTGAAATCATTGCTTACATTAGTTAAACTTAGTTCCTATTTTAACAGTGTGACATTTTAGTTGTAAATGTTTCTGTGCAATAAATTCATGTATTTTCAATGCCTGCCTGGTCTTTCAGATGTTCATCAATGTTGTAAACCATTAAGAAGTCACAAATGAGTAGAGTGTAGATCTTAAATGCAGATAAAAAGCTTTTTTTCTCCATTTTTTTATTCTCTCACTGTCACTGTTTGTAACACGTGTCTTTGAAGAGTCTTAATGAAAATCTATTCACTGACCTGATGGCTTGATTCCCAATCTTCGATAATTTAAAGCAAGAGGATCAGAATTGTCAAGAAAATATGGAATTTCTTATCTTTATCAAAACAATTTACTTTTTTCTTCGTTGTGTAATTGTTTAATACTCCAGTTTTAAATCTTTTTTAAAAGAACTATAGCCAGCTGGCAGTTGGTCAAATATCTAAAACTACTTCAAGTGGCTTTGCAGACATTTCCAATCCTTCAGGTTGTCTAGTAGCTAGCTATCCCTGGCTGCAGGTCAAGAACAATTTGTGAGCAAGAGATTAGCTTTGTTGCTCTAAAGTCATCAATTACATTATCACTTTATCTAGATTCTCGCCAAGTTATCTTGATCTGAAGTTCCAATTCGATGGAATTACTCACACTTCCAAGGCAAGCCGTTAATTTTTGAAAAATGGGTGATTTGATTCTTGCATCTTGGCCTAGCGTTTGTGAGCTCGCAGGGTGTAATGGTAGAAAAAATTTGCACCTCCTCATTAAACAACTTTTGTAATGTAAAACCTTTCTTGGGTACAAACTTTGAACAGCATGCCTATAAACACAAAATATTGACAAAGGGATATCGATTCTAAGCCATGATTCATTTTTGTAAGATGATCAAAAACACAAATATCCAATTTAATTGGAATAGCCTTCACTTTTTCTGCGTTAAAGTTTCAGAATTGTGAGCTCTAAATTGAAAATGCAATAAATAAGTTTTGTTCGTGACATGATTGGATGAAAAGAGAGAAGTTAGTTTTGGTAACATTTGGAAAAATGTGCCTGACTTTCAGTTCGCCCCTCTTCTTATTTGAGCACAACACACATTTGGTTTGTGATAAATTGTTCATCAAAAGTCTCTCAAAAGAAAATACCTCGATATGTTGGAAACCAACTAAGTAGCCAAAATTGTTACTTTCTTTTTTAATTAATCGCTACACGTACAATATTGAAAAAATTGGGCTTTTTTACATAGCTATTAGTTTTCTGCAGACTTAAAAAATATCAGTTTAAAATTTAGGGGCTTTTCTCCAAAAAGTTATAAAAGCAACACTATCTTTGTTGTTTGGTCGATGAAGTTTTAGAATAAGGAAAATAATAAATTGTTTAGCTTAATATAATGTACAAAGTTTTTTCAGTGCGAGGAAGGATGACATTTCTTTTGGACTTGGAAGATGATGCCAGCAATTTTTCAACCCTGGATTGCAAAAAAATCAACTAAGCACTCTCAGTCAGTGTAGAAGGGATCTGCAGTAGCCATTGACATAATTATGTGGGTATGGCACGACTCACATTAAGGTGTTAACTGTGCATTAACATTGGATGAGCCTGTACTGCACCAGATCAATTATTATTTTTACTATTACTATGAGCTATCGTCAATAAAGTGAGGTTGCTGCCTTGTCATGACCCTTTCCAACCAAAAAGGGCTCAACTCAGAGCAGTTTTTAGATAGAAAAAGAGGCCTTTTTGAGCAAATGAGGCAGATCAGAAATCAGAGTGTAGCCTTTTTAGAGAAGAAATGTTAAGGGAATACTGAAGACAGCTTTTACTTTTTTTTATTTGAGTTTATAGGTTAGCTTCATCTTACAAAAGAGTTTACAACAAACAGTTTTGTGCTCTTAAAAAGTCTTCCATGATGGTGTGACATGTCAATTGCTAAGAGGAGGAATATTGCTAAAAAAAGAAACATAGTTAGATTAACTTTGGATGAAATGACTTTAAATTTGAAACCATTGTGATCTACACGTCATAAAAATATATCTGAATGAAACACATTTTTTAATCTTTTAAAGTGCGCCTTGCAAATTTTTGTTTATTAAAGGCATACTCTTTTTGGCTGGGAATCACTTGTTATTTTTTGGCAACCCGGGGTCAAAGGTTGCCTGGAGCTGCCGGGGTTAGAACCCTGGACCCTCAGATTCCCAGCCTGATGCCATGGCAATCTGTCGCAGCGACTCTTACTTTGTAAAAATTTAACATAGGATTTTTTCATTATTTTTAAGGCTCAGCTGGTATTCAGAAAAGAATGGGGGAAACGTTTTGATTCATTGAAAGAGTGTTTTTGACCTCCTAACTGAAATAGTTTTTCGTACCTAATCAATTGGTTCTAGGCTTTCGAGTTTTATAGCCAACCACAAAATGGTTCTTTCATGAGCAGAGGGTAAAACCATTCATTACATGGGGTACTCGTTATATTCAAGTTCTGCATTGATTTTCAACAATCGATCAATGGCAAAAAAAAGTGTCCTCAATCTAATATTACTGATTAAAAAAAATTCAAGGCATGCCAATTTTTACACGAATAAATCAAGTCTTCTTGTTTTTGTCGTAAGTGAATTCAGGTCCTTTAGTAGAAAAATAAAATGAGCAGTATTAATTATGTCATCTAAGGTTGAACTTTAAAATACTAATAAGTTTGTATCTGCTCACATGATAATATGATTATTTAAATCTACTACTTAGTTTGAAATATTTTATTGTAGTTATACTGTTCCATGATTTTAAAATATGGAGACCATCCCTGATATCAAATCTGAGCAAACAAGATAGCTTTGACCCAGAATAATCACACACCTCCTGATACTAACTTATGGTGACAGAGGACTACAAAAATGAAATGGTTCATTCTTGAGAATACAAAATGTATATTAAAATCAAGCAAATCTAAGCTTAAACTTGAATCAAAGGACCATTTACAAGCACAAGAAATAATAATTAATTGACATAATTAGCTGCATAAGTATCTTTGTTGAGATTTGAAGAAGGGGCTCGGCGAGCAGTTGCGCTCAGGGATCTCATGTGGATAAAGAGGTTGCGTGATAATAATCAAAAGTATCCCTCATGGACAGCCTACTAGAGATGGGCCCTGACCCGACCCGACCAGAGCATTATACTTTTGACCCGTAATAAATAAGAGCCCGACCCGGCTCTGACCCGTGTACTTTTTGACCTGACCTGCTGAGATTTTTTTGACCTGAAAGGCAAAAAATTGAAAAATTTGTGATTTTTAAGAGAAATTTTCCAAACCCAAACCCAAACCAAAGATGGCCGACTTGATCCAAGGCACAAAAATTTGACCCAACCCGGGTCAAAAATTTTTGACCTGGACCCATGACTACTGCCTACATAAATGTCATGAAAAAGTAAAAAACTTAAGGGTCACCACAATTTTCTATTTTGAAGCTCGTAAGCAAAACTTTTTTTTTAATTAATAAGTGTTAAATTTGTTCATTTTTGAAGCAAATTGAATCAGCCAGTTGTACTTATATTATGGTCTTTATTGGAAACTGCAGCCAGAAGATCCAGCTGGGTTGACGCTGCTAAAGCTGCTGGAGTCATTGATCCTATTGTTAGAGATGGGGATAGAGAAGGTGAGACATTCGTACTTTCACTGCAAAGATGTCTAAAAAATATTGAGATGTGTATTAAGAAATAAATTTTACAAACAATCAAAATTGAATCGGCTTACGGACAAAATATTTAAAAAAGAGATCAGTTGATCTAAATACATAGTTCAGTCTCTCCAACTTATCTATTTGGAAAGAAACCAAAGTCTATAGGGTTGTCATCAAGATTTGGAGTTTTTGGAGTTGTAGTTCCAGGGTCAATGTTATATTAAGATTCCTCCTTAGTGTAGGTTAGGGTCATTCAAAATTCAGCTTTGATTGGTTTGCAGGGATTATTGGAACAGCTAAAATGGTACAGTTACAATTTGTCTTTCGCTTAAAATACATAACTTGATTTACTTGAGCGCTGATAAAAGACAGTGGATTTGATTTTAAGCCTAAGATCGAAAAATACCTATTTCCTGGACATCCATATTTACTTTTGTTCAAGTGCCTTTCCATATCCCATCTTCGACTAAAAGGTTTTCCGCATGAGGGACATCTGGAAAAAGCTGTTTCTGAATCTGGCATGTTGAATATGAAATTAATTGAAGTTCTTTACTTGTGGGTACCCTTGTGTATATGTTTGTGGTGTTGTAAGGATCCAGGGTGTCTGAATACTTTCTCACATTTATCACAAATGAAATGGCCTTGACCATCTGCACCAATGTTGAATCCTGTAGTTTATAAAAAAAAATATTGGTTGGATGGTATTGATGAATCAAAGAACTTCATAAATCATGATAACCCAAACAAGATTTCAGCACCAGAAGATTTCATCACTTAACCTTTCTCAATCAAACTAACTCTTTGTCTCTTTAACTTTTTTCTTCTTTATTGTTAAAGTGAATCAGCCTTTATTACCATCACGCTGCAAAATGTTTTTCCTGAATGCCACTTACAATCTAATTATAAGATGCTTTTAAAAGCACACCAATTTTGCAGTAATAGCATTTAAATTTTATTAGGACCTCAAGGTATACTTTCTGACACATATAAGTTTTTTTGACCACAGTTGACCAATAAGTTTACCTCTATACTGTCTTGAAATTTGGAAACACCTTTCTCTACACACTGATCTTAGATGTGGATTTGACTATTATTATTATTTACTCCTCAGATAGATTCATACATGACATGACATATTAAACAACACACCGGTTGATACCTCAATTTGATTAGTCATGTAAGATGGTAATCCGCTGGTTAATCGGACACTTTCTTTCATTAAATGTGGTCAAAAATATTTTCAGAATTGTAAGATTATAATCAAATAACTTTGGTTACCATTCCAATCATCTATCAAATTTTCTCTAAGCTCTTCATCTTGAAAGTTACCTAGAAAATTTGTATATTTTTTGTTTCTTTCTAAAGTTGAAGATAATTCTTACGGTACCTCCTTGAGTATCATTGGTATCTGAAAATTCAGGCGAGGTATCATCCTGAACATTGTCATTTCCAGTTGATATATTTTCATGTCTGAACTTGTAATTGTCGAGGCTCTTAATTAAATTATGTCTTTTTGACTTGAAAGTTTTTGTTCAGGATGCTCATTAATCATCAAATATATTTTTATTAAAGTAGTTTTAAAATTTACCTCAGATTTTCCATCGTTTCTAATTATGCGGTAATCTAGAGCTGTTGGCTCCTTTGAAACCTCGGATTAAGTAAACTTTTTTATAAACTTAAAGTAACATCTGTAGAAGTCCAGACTCAGGTTTTGAATCACTCATGCAATCATCTTTATTTGTATCATTTGTATTCTTTTTACAATTTCTTTACTTCCATATTTCACTCATCATAATTTTTTTACTCTCTCCCACATGTTCTCTATTCACCCTGTAAGCAATAGGTGCTTTCTTGTCTTGTTTTATTTATTATTTTATTCATGTATTGCCTTTTAAAAGCTTCTTAGATGGTGACATCTCTAATCCGTTGACTTTAAATAAAGCTGCTCCCAAACCATCAGTAAAGAGTTCAATATTTATTGCTACTTAGGTCTCAATTTACAGTGAGCTATCTTAAGAAAGAATAAATGGCCATGCATTCAAATAACAAATAACCTAATACCTTTTTCAAATTTTGGTTTTGAATCAAATTTTCATCCATTTTCACAGAGTTTCCAAAGAATTCATTCAAGAAATGCCGTTCAGTTATTCCGGATAACCTATAATTTATGATATTGACAGATGGTCTGATAATAGAAAGAAATCAACTTGTTTTAGTTTTGACTGATTTTGTAAACTGAAGAGACATCTTTTTCGTGAAAGGAGCTTATTTTGGCTCTGATATTTAGCTCAAAGGAGCTATTTTCACAAACTTTTATTAGTAATTTTTATTTTCATTATACCCTAACAGAACCTTATCAGCTTAAAGTCTTGATGGTTCTGCCCCTGAGGTTTTGTAAGGAAAGGAAAGGTAAGTTCAGGATCAAGGTAATGGCCCAATAGACTAGCCTGCCTCCAGGATGTTTAGCTCGATGTGAAACACAATCAAACTTTTGGTAACTTTCACGAATTTCAAACCTGACCCTGCAATTGTTTTCTTCTCTAAGGTATAGGTTAGGTAAAAAAATTTGGAAATAGTTTGGAAATCGGGAAATGCTAATAACCAAAAGCTGATGGCTACCCTAATGATGAACATTATTATATTTTCACAATCTAGTACCTTCTCTCATTGTCATTTTCTATCATGGTTGGACTAGTAGGCATTGATTGGGAATAAGTTACTCCACCAAAGTTGGTCAATGGTCTATCTAGGAATGGAGCTCGGATACGTTTGATGTAAGAGTAAAAGTTTTGACTCGAAGAATTTTTATAAACCTTAAAATCAAAAAGTGATTTTTAATAATTATTTGTAACTTAAAAATTTAAAAGAGAAGTCACCAAAGGAATAGGTCGTTCAGTCTTTCCATTTTTCATAGTATTGTCAACTGACCTTTTCCACCTTTTTGAGGGAGTAGTCAAAGGACTTGAGGTTCGAATTTGCTGCTGCAGATTTGGAGATCCCTCACGTTTTGAAGGATGGCTTAATCAAAAGTCAATTCAAATTTATTTCATTTCTAACCATTGTAAATTTTCCTTTAAACCTGTTTCTTTCGCAGTTAATTCCGATATCATTTTCAAGTGTCTGAAGCAAATTTTGAATGTTATTGACGTACAAGGATTTCTCAACTGTCAAAAGTGAAATAAATATAAATAGCAGAAAATACTAATCTAAAGTCTTTATAAAAAAGCCAAAAGAAGGTAATTCTTTATTTCAGTTCAAACCGTGCCTGGATCATGCAGGTTCATACAGATATTCATTATTTAGAGATCAGGCAGAACATTGTGATTGCAAAATTGATTGATGAAAAGTGATTGCAAAGTTGAACTGTTTTCTGGCGCTCTGTCTTCTGTCCACTGTATGGCAATTTACGAATTAATTTTTCTCAAGAAATTACTTTCAGAGAAAGATATTGTGCTTTCCCCTACAATATTCTTGATCCAACCTTTTGTTTGTCTGATCCTACCCAAATGTATATAAATCCATCATTTCTTGATATAAATAGTTAGTATCTAATTGGTCTTATTTCTTGACATTTGATCTCCTCAGCTAGATTCACCATACTATTTTTTCATATAAATTTTCTTGTAGGGTCAAACTATAAAAAAAGATTCGGGTCCTTGGGATCATGAGAAAGTTGCACAATCTCTTTGCTAACTTTCAACTGATAAGCCATATGAAGGATTTTGTTGGGGTGGACAAGGCTTCATCCGATAAAATGTTTATTCATCTACTTTAAAAGATTTATATTTATTGTTAATTACCTGTATGATTATTTAACTCTTTTGGTGTTTGCTCATTCAAATGGAAAAAAGGCCTGTTGATTTTAGATAACTTTGGTACATTAACAAGTATTTTCTGCATTACGTTACTTGTTAGAGATTGAAGTTTCATTTTTCCATGATTTTTTACCAGAAACTTGAGAAGTTGAATGATCATAAGGCTGTATTTAAAAAAGATTATCAATTAAAAATGCGAAATCTTAAAAATCATTAATGATAACTTACTTCATCTGGACACTCCATTTTGTCTAAGCCTTTGATTCTGAAACATCTATAGAGTTTGTTTTTATTTAAAAAGTTGACAGTTTGATAAAGCTTGAAATTCAGTGACCAACCTTGCTGTATGAAGTAGTCCGGACAAGAGATCTTGGTCAATATGGACCTCTCCTGTATAAGCAAATTCCAGCATGGCTGCTGCCTCTTCTCTACTTGTATCTTTAAGGACAACGATTGGATGTTTACATGGATTATTCTGGAAAAAAAAATTCATTTTCTAAAGTAAGTCTTACAAAATTCATTTTGTTTGGACAGTAAAATTGTGGAGTTTGCATATTAAAACATTCAATTTGGAGACTTCTCAGTGGATAGAAAAATGGAGAAGTATAAAAACGCCGGGCAGGGATTGGTATTAAGTTGCCGTTCATTCGAGAGTCAAGGATTTAGCCTAACACAAAGAGATGATAAAAATAGAGTGCAAGCTGGGCAGAACAATTTCAGTGTTACCACACCAGCAAAGATTCAAGTGCTATTGGCAAAATATTAGATTTATTTTGTCATTCTGGGTGTCTATTGGCCCTCAATAATTAACAAAAAGTTTTTAAGTGAATCCCTCCTCTGTGGATCCTGAAATTTTGTTGTGTGCTCACTCTATATAGATCTTCTCTCTGGCCTAAAAGACAGTGAATCAGGGTAAGCCCCGATCGTCCAAAAATGTGGAAGGAGATTAAATTAATCACCAGTACAAAATGAAATGATTTTATTTATACTCACTTTTAAGATTTCACAAAAGTATGTTGAAACACTTGAAAGTATGATTTTATGAGCGTCAAGTGTTGATCCATCAGAACAGGCAAGTGTAACGTCGACAAAGTCATGCCTAGTGTACAAATCACCAAAGGTTGAGGCCACGTTGAGACTGAAGTCGTTCCATTTCAAGCTGTACTTTTGAACTGTACCCATGATTCATCGTTCAGCTCAGACTTTCCTGAAAATAACAACATTTTTAAAATAGAAAATGATTGGTTTTTTGGTGCACATGCTGAAGAAGGTAGAAAATTTTACATCTAGCACGAAACGTCTAGCCATATTTCTTTTTGGTTGCTTTGCTTGAGAAGGAAAAGTCAATTCTTTATGAAGTACACACAAGCAATTATTAATTTCCCAAAAAGAAGAAGAGTACATATGAAAAGTGTCCTCAGGAAAGGTCATGCTGTGAATTTCATGACTTTTTTCTTGTTCTTCTGCTTTGTTAAACACATTTTTTCAGATATAAGCAGGCCTATTTCTTTTTATTACCCAATCAACCATAAGGTCCATAAATAAAAGTGGGCTCCCATCAGTTTGCCAAATTTCCCTCAATACAGGCACTTCATGAGTCCACTTTTATGTAAACCACATCAATTCTAAAAGAACCTTTTGATTTGAAAAATGCCTGCCACCCACCCAGATTACCAACACACCTTGACAATATGGCCAACCAGAGGCACAGTGTGATTACACCTCATTAATAATTACTTTGTGTCATCTTAAAAATACCACTCAAGTGTCAGAAACCATATTAAAAAACACATCAGTGCCCCTTAATTGTTTTTTCATGCATTTTGGTCTGACAAAATCCACTCCAAACACCCCTACACAACCAAAGGCTGCATCCCAACAGTCATTGCATGTCCACTTTGATCAATCCCAAATATTCAAATATTTCTTTTTCCCTGAGATTTTACTTGAAAGTATGCTGAAATAGTGATGTTTCAATTATGCTCCTGACACTGTGATTTACTCTGACAACGTACAAGTTGTAGATAAGAACATTTTTATCCTCACTAGCAATTGACATGTGTTGGAAACATTTTTTGGAACTTAATTTTGTGCTTCGTTTTTACAGTCACCAAGGCCTTTGTACAATGCGGCAAGAAATTAAAGAACTTTTGGTAATTTTGAATACGTAAAAGATTTCAGTTCTCAATGTGAAAATTGAACTGCAGCCAAGTTGTCTCAAGATGCGTCATTGCGTTAGTTACCCATCAAACAGCTTCAACGCAGAAAAAGCCTGAATTAAAATAAAAATTTTACGAAGCTATTTTCTAAAAGCTCTTTAATTTTTAACGGCAAATTTGATATTTGAGACTGTCAAAACAGAACCTATTATTCACAACTGTGTGTAAATATGATCGAGTACTGCTTGATTTGAATGAAAATGCACCTATTATGATTTTCAAAACAACAATGGCGTTGTAATGAGTTAAATATATAAATATTCTTTATTTCTACCTATTTGCTGAGGATTTAAACTCTAAATAGCTAGGACTTCCATCTACGATTACCTTAAGAATCTTTGCTTTATTCTCACTCAATAAAATGATCAGCAGATGAGAACAGTCAGTCATTCATTCATTAGATTTATTAGCTCAGGCTTTACATATATAATACAATCGAAAATACCACGTGGGAGATTTTTTTGCTTTATGAAAAAAATCCTTATCAGACACGTGAGTTTTTTCACTTGAGTCACATAATGTTGATGTTTCGATCACGTGGCGAAATGCATGATGCATCCATCATCTTAGCAACATAAATAGCGTTAGGGAATAAAAAAAGTTTCTTTTAGCGTTTACAGAAGGCAATGACGTGTATAATCACTTGAAATTCATACAGCTCTAAATTTGAGTACAAAGAAATTACTTCAAAGTCAATTACACTTTGGTTTTTTTCACCATGACCCTTCAAGTGCATTCTAGCTCTAGTTGGGTTTAATTCTTGAACACTGTCTGTGGAAAATCCTAATTTTCGAGCAAAAAGTTTGAAAATGAAGTCAACACTGTGAAATATGAAGAAACCACAAGTCAAGAAATAATAAAATATTGAACAATAGAGAAGGCACAGATTTAGAGGGCATATATGGATATAGTTGTTGGCACACCTAATGGGCTGAAGTAGCCAAGTGGTCAAAGGCTGCATGAACTAAGAACTAAGATCTAAGGCTAGGGGTTCAAACCTCAGCTGCTTAAGCAATTTTCTCCCCAAATAAGTAATAATCAACAAGGCATCTCTGTCAGGGTTGTAATAATCTGGAGTGACCCTATAAAGATGGATTAAGTTGAGCAATCAGCATTAGGGTTCATCTTGAACCTGATTACTTTTATTAAGATCAAGTTTAACTCTGCATTTTTCGTCATCAAAATCCCAACATAGCCAAGATAATAGAAACAATCTAGAGTTGAATTATGGCAACCTTTGACCCTGTTTGCACAAAAATACAAAAAAAGTATTGATTAATTTGCTTAATGGTTACATCAAGGTAGGGGTAAAATCAAACATATTTAGGATAACATTTTATGAGTTCAAAATATCTAAGAGTTTTTAATATTTTACAAAGAAAATCAATATTACAAAATGTTTAAGAACTTTTTGAATCAATAAAAGGAAGAAAGACGGTTTCAAATAATCTGAATGAGCAATTAGCTATCAGCAACCTATTCTGTTATGCTTGAAAGCATTTTTAAGTGCTTTTTTTGAAAACTATAACTTCCATTTCTGTATTACAGTTTTGAGTAATCATAATGCCTTTGCTCAATTCCTAACTGAAAAAAATCCTATTTGAAAGTTTTCCCCATCAGATATACCTTAGCTTAAGTGAAATCGCTTGCATATCATTAAAAACCTGGATTCAAGAAAAATAAGCAATATTGCTTACAAGCAGTTTGATTACAAAGATACTTTTGGTCCCTTGCTTATCAATACCAAAACCAAAGCTTCTGGGCCATTTAAAATCCAATATGACTAATCATTTTAGTTTTTAACCAACTATAAATTATAATATAAATAACTTTTTTAGAGTCATTTGGTGAATCAAACTCCTTCATAAAAATTTCATAATAAAAATAATTCTACTTCTAAATAATCTTGAAACATATCTCAGAAATAAATTGTTTAATTTTTAACACTTTTTAAATGACAGTTAAAAAGACTAAAGTTTTCAAATTTTCACTCTATCACTATGCGGCTAAAAATGTGTCAAAACTTGTTCCTGTCTAAAATCTTTCATTGCATGAATTGAAGAGGTAAAAAATAAAATCTTTACCTTGAATGATGACTACTTTGAGACACTTAAAACACCAAGTGAAGATGAAGAAATCAAGTAAGTAGTAAAAACACTGATCTGGGATCTCCTTACTGCAAAAAACATGTCAAATAGTTAGTGAACTTTTTTCTGTCTGTCTTTTTATTTAGTGCTTGTGTTGAGGAGATTCCTGGTGGGACAGGGAGAGGTAAGTGTCAAAGCTTGAATGCTGCATTAAAAACATAGAGGGTGAGGTTTAAATAGAGGCAACGTTGCAGTACAAACACCATGCTGTATAATAGTTCATTTTTAGTTCACGTTATTTTATTTAAAAATTAATAGTATGTCTCTACCAATAGAAATGAAATTGTTTGAAAAGTTGTCCCTATATTTTTGTTTGGACAAATGAGACCATAAAAGTTATGTCTTCTATTGACTGCCTACTTGTTAGAATGTCATAAAAGTAGAGACGAAATTCATTACCTTCAAGTGACAACACTTATATTTTACCCGACTGACTGATTTTTCATCTTATGATTGAAATACGGATTCCTTCTTAAGGAGTGAGTTGAGTCTTCCAAGTAGAGATGGGCCATGACCCGACCCGACCCGACCCGACCCAACCTGACCCGAGGTTACTTTTGACCCACAGTAAATAAGAGGACGACCCGGCTTTGACCCAGATACTTTTTGACCCAACCTGAAGAGATTTTTTTTTACCTGAAGGGAAAAAAATTGTAAAATTTGACATTTTTAGGGAAAATTTTCCTAACCAAAACCCAAACCATAAATGGCTGACACGACCTGAGCCACAAAAACTTGACCCGGCCCGGCTCAAAAAATTTTGACCCGGACCCATCACTACTATTAAGATTATTGTTTTTCCATAGAAACAAGACCTGTTAAGGATTAAGGCTCTAATAAATATAAAATCCTTAAATAATCTTCTTCGGTATGATAAAGTTGCCCAGATGAGTTCACTCACAGACTAATGTTTGGAAAGCCCAAAGTTCAATTTTTCGTTTATGTCTATTTTGTTTGATCAACTAAAAATTAATCAAATACTTATTATTTCTTTTGACGCCCTTCTTTTACTCCATAAACAACTTTAGTGCTTTCAAGAAGCCATTTTTCAATCTTTTTGTACATTTTGTCACGCCCAAAGAGCTGTCAGCGTTGTGGATTCAGTAAGGCAAGTTCAGGAAACTTTTCAACATGAAAATTCCAAATCGGGTGACCTTAGTTAGCAGAATCCGGACACTTTTACCTGAGAAGATAACAAAGATTATGTGGTTTGAAGCCATTTCGTATATTTTCTTTTGGTCTGTTTGCTTTTATCACATCATCAATGTTTTTATTGAAAACAGTGAGGAACCTACATTCAACTTAATTAGATATGAAAAAAATAAGTAAGTTAAAATTATCATTTTATGAAAGTGGATTGGTTAATTACTGCCTTAAAATTGCTCCTTTACAGGGAAAAGCTTTTACCAAGTATCTCTCTTTGCCCTTTTCCTGTGTATAAAGATGGAAAGTTTCCTCCTCTTACCAACCTTGATGTAGCAAAAAGTGGTTGGTCCTTTGAGGTAAAAATTTTAGTATTATTGTGTACCGTTAATGTTTGCCCCAAAACACAATCAAATCTATTTGCACATAGATCAAATAAGAATTAAGAAAAGAAACTGTCATAAAGTCAGTTTTGAGCTCCTGGATTAGGATATTTTGATGGAAATCTTCAATTAAAAGCCACCCTTAAACTTGTTCAGTCACCTGGTTTAGTAACAAAATCCAACTTGTCCCAAATACCTCAATAATACTTACCTTTACTGAAGGGAATGAAATATGCTATAGTTTGGCTTTTTATGAAACGCTCATTGCTAGCGCCTTCTTGTTTCACTTGGACCCAAATCATGTTTATCAAAATCTTCTATAGCTCTGGGTACTGTAGGTGTTGGAACCATAGACATTTCATACATAGACTCTGCCTCCCTGCACATGCTACTGCAAAAATTTGCACCACAGTAAATTTGGGTTAAGCAACAGCTGAATCTGTGCAGCCCAGCTGGGTCAGCTGTTGGTAACCCTAAGCCAAAAATTGATTTTTATTACTCTTTCTCCATCAGTGTATCAGATCTCTATGGTTGGAGCTAATAAAACTGCTTTTGTTTTTTGTAAAAGGGTTATACATTATGGCAAAGGTCTGTTTTGCTGATTGTGGTGCATATTTTTTGAAAGCAACTCCCAAAATTATATCTAAATTTAAATTTAATGATACGCACGTCTCTTTTGTAGGAAATTTTAGCCATTGAAAAAATGATGTTGTTGGAAAACAACATAACCATTTCATATTCTGGTGGGCCTTTATTTGGAAGATGTGTGACTCTGAACTTTAACAAAAAGGTACAAATCAAAATTTCCAACAGTTTTTTTTAAGTTTTCTTTTAAAAAAAGTAGGTAATCTTTAAAGCAAACCAAAGATCAGTAATATCTTGATACATTGGACACTCATACTTTTTACCTAATGGTCAAGTATCCCTTAAGACGAAATGGCCACTCTCACACTCACCCTGTCCTTATCATGGGGTCGCTGTGGCCTAATGGCTAGAGCATCTGACTGAGAACTGGGAGACTGGGGTTCAATCCCCGGTCTGGACAAAATCTTTGACCCTGGATTTGCCTTAATGAATCATATCTAGCAGATGATTATCTCAGTCAGGATTAATTTTTGTGCAGAAACTTGATTAGAATTGTCTCTTATACTTATTTATTCACATTTATCAAACTGAAAATCAAGTTGCTATAAAACTCTACCCCTGCATTCCCCCTTAACCCCACTTGTATGGTATGGGAAAAATCTTTGATCCCTGGATTTGCCTTATTTAATCGTTTCCAGCAGATGATTATCCAAGTCAGGATTCATTGTTGTTCAGAAACTTGATTAAACATTAATTGTTCATTAATCTTTGACTCTTAATTATCAAAAAAATACAATCAAGTGACTGCATGACACAACTTTCAGTGACAGGAATTGTTGTAAAGTCAACACCTATAGGTGTTAGAATAATCAGTTCCTTAACAAAAAGCTGTCAATCAAATAATCTACAGATGTTCCATTGTGTCCTTTACCATTGTAGTCAAATTCGCCAAAAATGATCACCAAAAATTAAAGGCTGAAAGAAAATAAATAAAAGGAACATTAGTTCTCGACATTCATTCACAACCTCACTGAGAAAAGAATTAGGCCAGTGATAGTTGTGAACGAAGGTTAGAAACTGATGCTTAAAACTACTCAGGATCCGAAGACCCACAAAGAGGACCTGCAGAAGCATCAAGAACAATCAGAGGCCCCAGGTCTGCTCATGAAAGCGACAGTGCACAAGGAGTGAACTAAGATACTCTGTCACATCGCTATTTCATGCAGCAGAAGTAAAGGCATAAAAACAACACGAGAAGAAGAAGCCCACAGCATGGCTATGATCCTGCCCTGAGACAATGCAGCTCACCCTAAATAAGCCAAAAGCAAAGGATGAGTTGCTTGTGTCAGCACAGGAAGGTAGACCCTAGACAGCATCAACCTAAGAGAAAATAAGAAGGTATGCTCAGGGTCCCGTTCTCGACGAACCCAATCATCCCGCATTAAGATAAAAGGGAATGAGTGGATTTGTTGAGTGCGAGAACAAAAGCAGAGTCAACCCAAAAGAAGATATACTTGTCTATGGTCCCGCTTGTCAACAATATCAACGTCCGTCCATGAATATATAAATAGGAGGATGATATTGAAGTGACAACGGGAAGATAGAATCATACAACGAGACCTGCAAAGGACCGAGAAGAAGAATAAACCTTCCCAGAGTCCACTCACAGGGCGTGTCTTTACCTACGTAATCTTTAGGATAAATGAGTCCTCGTAGGGATCGACGCCTCCTGTACGTAGAAGATGGGAACTGTAAACTATCTCTGAAGACTATGTTAATATAAGTTTCTTAAGTCAGCATCACAATGC
>Ga0194133_10004644_pt1 | contig 18171 bp, 20 predicted proteins | sample TA2KigOf40mmetaG_FD_155448 | JGI IMG/M metagenome (GOLD analysis project Ga0194133, IMG submission 155448) | Freshwater microbial communities from Lake Tanganyika, Tanzania - TA2015055 Kigoma Offshore 40m | ecosystem: Environmental > Aquatic > Freshwater > Lake | place: Tanzania: Lake... | reverse complement strand
AGTTGAAACGCGTGCGAGGGAAGTGTGTAAAAATAATAGTTCAGTTTTTGTTACTTACTCATCATCCTCTAGTTCATCCTCCACATACTGTGGATTGGGAGCGCCTGCACCGCCTACAGCAACAGGTGTCTTCTGTTCCGTTGCGGGAGCGAGTGTCCGTTTCAGAAGCACATCCGTCGCATGTCGCTCAAACACGCCATTCAAGAAATCATAAGCTGTGTGAATCTGTGCCATATCTCGTGCACCCGTGATAATAATCCGCCCCGTCCGAAAGATACTCATGGTAATTCGTTTGCATTCACCCTCGCCCGTACCATTCCCTTGGCCTTTACAAAACTTCGCACACGTACAGATTCCTGGGCGCGTCCCCGTCGTATTGTAGAAGTACTTTGTATTCACCCCCTGATAAATCGTCTTCTCCAGCATGCTGAACAGATTATATTCATCAATCAAGATTTGATGAAGATTGTCTTGCTGAATATCGTGGTCAAGAGCATAGTCTGTATTAATCAGGGGCACTGCAACCTTCTGTACAGATGCGGGTGCCTGCCCGCCCTCAAAAGGAGAGCGGGGCAACGTGCGCAGAATTCCCAGTAGAATCATCACCGAATCCACGGCAAACTCTTTTGAACTTACACCCGTCATCTGAATTCCGCCATTCGCAAAGAGTTTGATATTCACCTCTTTCCATGTATTTGCGCCTGTCACAAATTTGCGCAAAACAATTGTGGACTGGTTGAAGAATGATTTGGACGTGACTTTGCGATTCGTAAAGATATCCTTGTAGGCTGCACCGAGAACATTACCGCGGTGCTCAAACTTCAGAATTCCTTCGCCTGGATACCAGATTGGAATCAAATGCTGTTTAATCTGCTCAAAGATTGTAATCAGATTAATCGGCATTCCCCAATTTGCCGTCACTGTCATTGTTGAAATACGGAGAGGGGTCTTTGTAAATGGCATTGTGCAGGTTGCCATTGTCTGTCTGCGTTTGGTGCTTTAGGTACATGCGGGTATCGCTGACTCAAATTTTTGACGAAATAGCTGGAGAGTTTTCAGTGTGTTCGTTTGCAGAAGTGAATCACTAAATGTTGAATCTGCGAGGAATGTGTAGGTTGCATTCACCTGTGTGAGCAAGTCTTCGTCCAACATGTGAAAGGCATTTGCAAGTAGAAGGATTTCAGAGAGAATTGCCGTGTAATCAGTGTCACTGGAACGCACAAGTTGCGCGAGTTCTTCAGGATGTGCATGGATATACGAGACGAGCCGATTGCGAATATAGATGTCCTTTGATGCAAATCGCAGGTCACCGCGTGTAATCTCCTCCACACATGATTCATTCTCCTTCCTGTTCGGCGGGTCATAACGAATACGCAGAAGACGTTTGCGCAACTTGGGATGAATCCTGCTCTGGGAATTGCAGATTAGAATTACACAAATATCCGATGCTGGAATATTGAGAATTGTTTGTAGAGAGAGTTGGGCCGCCTCTGTCAGGGTCTCGCATTCATCCAAAATGAGGAATCGCGGGGCTTTGTGCACATCTTCCTGGCGCCAGTCAATGCGTAGAAATGGGTAGACTTTTTGACGAATAGATTCAAGACTGCGCTCGTCGGCAGCATTCATTGACATGCACATCAGAGTCTGACGTTTTCCCCAGATTTGGTCAACCAGCCAGGCTGCACTGGTGGTCTTGCCTGAGCCAGGTGGGCCGAAGAGAAGCAGATGTTGGAGTGTATGCGGGTTCTGTACAAACGATGAGAAACATAGACGGACACGTTCGCACCAGAATTGCGGATGGATTGTCTGGGATGGCATCGGCCTCTTTACAGAGAGACGGTCTGAAAGGCTTAAACCCCTTTGCGAGTGGCACGTATAGAATGTCGTCCCGTGGTCGCGGTCGTAAAGCTGTAGCGAGTGTTCCTGAAAATACTATTGTTGAGGCAAGTGATGCAAAACCTGCACGTGGTGCAGGGCGTGGGGGGCGCAAAAAGCAGTTTCCTGTCGTGGCGGTTGTAACGTCAGAGGGAATTGAGGGGAATCTACAGCCCGAGGTTCGTCGTCCTCTCATTGCCCATCTGCCCATTCAGAGTCGCGATGTGATTTTCCATGATGAGCCGATGAAATATGACCCGCGTCCGCCGACCGATGTGGAGCCGTTTGGGTCATTTGCAGATAATCCGTTTTCGGAGCAGAGTGAATTTGTGCTGGCAAACAATGAGGTTGTGGTAGCCAGTGCGCCTGAAGGAGAGAAGGAGACTGCACGCAATGCACCTGCGGTTGCATCGGCACCTGTAAAACAGGAGACGGTTGATTATTACAAGAAGGGCGAGCTACTGGTACAGTTCAAGCAGGCCGATGAAATTCGCACGATTCCTGAGACGAGCAGTGTTGCCTGTTTCTGGTGTTGCCATACGTTTGAGGGGCGCCCCGTTGTGCTACCAACGCACGACCATGGTGACCATCTGAGCGTATTTGGCAATTACTGTTCGCCTGAGTGCGCGATGGCCTATCTCTTTGATATGCGTCAGGATACGCATACACGATGGGAACAGTTGGCTCTCCTGAATCGTATTTATGCGGATGCGGTGGGCGGGCGGATTCATCCTGCACCTGCGCGAAATGTACTGACAATGTTTGGAGGCATGTACACGATTGAAGAGTATCGTGGTCTGATTCGTCAGAAGAAAGTGCGCGTGGATGTGCATCTGCCACCGATGATGAGCATTCTTGCCACGATGGATACGAAACCGATTGATTTCTATGATGTCAGTCTGACGAAGAATGTGATGGACACTGTGAAAGAGCGTCTGGAGAAGGCGGAGGAGGTGCTGAAACTGCGTCGTACGAAACCACTGAAGGCCTGGGAGAGTACGCTGGATGCGTGTATTAATCTGCGGGTGGGTGTTCAAGCTAGAGCGTAAGCAAAGGGCTTGAGGGCGGTGAAAAATTTGACACGGTCAGGGTGCTGGATAGAGAGATGTACCAAGAGAATGACCGACGTTAAGCTTGCTATTCTACGCACGTTTGAGACGACTGTAAAGGCCCTGCTGGGGGGTGGCCTACTCCCTGCACTGGATGGTGAGGGCGCAACGAATATTGGGCAGATTTGTGACCATCTGCAGAGTATTCGCGAGGAGCTGAGTGAAGTGAAGGCGCGACTGACGCATATTGAGCAACATCATCGGAAGAATGTCATTATTGACGGCGGGAGTGGTGCGACGGCAAGTCTGTGGCACGATGATGCGTGTGCAGGTCTGGATGAAGATGACCTGGAGTCTGAGAACGGTGATATTCACGCAGCATTTGTAGGTGCGCCGATTCCTCTGAAGCAGGTTGAGGAGAAGGCGCAAGCACAAGCACAAGCACAAGCACAGGCGCGTCCTGCTACGCCACCTGTACTGCCTGATATTGAGCCTCCTGCCGTGGCTACGAATGATGCACTACCTGATATCGTAGACAAGAAGAGCCAAAATGGCATGGATATTGAGTGCGAGAGCGATGATGAGGAGGAGGCTGATGCCGATGCAGATGCGGATGCGGATGCTGATGGAGATGCGGATGGCGAGGAGGATGGTGACGCAGATGCTGATGCTGAGGCTGATGGGGATGCCGAGGAGGAAGAGGAGGAGGGTCTGGCGCTAGAGGAGATTACCTTTAAAGGCAAGACGTATTACAAGGATTCAGAGAACACGGTCTATTCTCTAGATGAGAATGATGACTTGAGTGACCCGCTGGGTGTATGGAATGAGATTACGAAAACTGTGCGATTCTTCGCCAAGAAGTAATTGTACCCCTCTTATAATGAAGTATTCTGCTGGGGCACATCACAATCACAATCACAAATAAACTATATAGAATTATATTTTATTTGTGAAATGGCCTATGCCATGTAGCCCAAGAAAATTTGACCAGTTTAAACGCCACACTGCGAGGCTAGTGTAGTAGAATCCATGATGAACTCTGTAATTCAAACGATTGGTCCCGTATGGACTGTGCGCATTCTGACGACGTTCCACTTTCTCGCGAACGTGTTCCAGGCAATTGTATCAACGTCCATGACTGCTGTCAATGCAATTATTCATTTCCTGAATGGTACGTCTAATCGTTATGTATTCCTGCGTGGTGGCGGTGGTCCAATTCCTGCAACAATGGTTCCCAATTATATGACGACTCCCATTGTAAGTTGGATTTACGATTCGCAGACGAATTCACTGTATTATATGAATAGCGAAGAGGGTGTGCCGATTGAACGTAATCTACCTGTTCTATCAATGGCTGTTCGCACTCCAGAGCGACTGTACAGTGCTGATGAGTTTGCTGGTATGTTCACCTACTCTGCCCCTCGCAATGTGGTTCCCAATCCTCGTCTGCTGATGTACTGCTGGTCTATCTATTCGCGTGTATGGACTGTGCCGAATCTTGTGACTGGCGATGGTGCAGTCTTCTCTGTCATTACGAATGAAGGTGAGACGGTTGACCATCCTGTCTTCTTCCGCTCTGAAGAGGATATTGAATCATGGGATAACCTCTTCCATGTTGAGGATGAAGATGAGGATGAGGCTGAGGACGATAGCTCAGAGGAGGGGGATGAATCTGGGTCAGAGTCTGGAGGCGATGAAGATGGCACGGACGGTGATGACGAAGGTGAAGAGGAAGAGGAGGATGGTGATGTAGAGAGCGAGTCTGGCGATGAGGGTGAAGGTGAGGACGATAATGAAGAGGATGGTGATGTGGAAAGTGAGTCAGGTGACAACGGCGAGGATGACAACAACGGCGACGATGAGGATGGAGAGGTAGAGAGTGAGTCTGGCAACGAGGACACTCCCATCCCTGCTCCAGAGAATAGTACACCAACGGCAACGACTGTCGTAAGTGACGAAGAGATTCGTGATAATAACGAAACTAATAATGCAACCCCCACTGTTGCTACAGAACTAACGGACTGAATAATAGTGCAATACTCACCCCCCTAACTATATCATATTTTTGATAGAGGGCTGGATTGCCCGAAAATTTGAACTTAAACCCGTCGGTTGGAGCAATGTGTAGGCTCCAATATGGCATCATCCCTGTCACTTGACACTGCAATTCCCTCTGGAACGTGGACTCTATACTTCCATTCTCCAGAGGAACCCAAGTGGGATATTACCACGTTTGTAAATGTTGGCACGGTAAGTACGTGGCGTGAGTGGTTCTCACTCGTTGAGCAGGTTACGACGAAAACTATCGGTGACGGCATGTTCTTCTTCATGCGCGACCCTATTCCTCCACTCTGGGAGAACAGTCGTAATATTCGCGGTGGCAATTACAGTTATCGCGTACAACGTGCAGAGGCTGGCGAGACGTTTGTCAACTCTGCAATTGCATGTATGCTAGATCGCGCAATGGCGAATCCTGAGAATCGTGTGCATGGTATGAGCATCAGTCCAAAGAAGGGGTTCAATATCATTAAAATCTGGAACATTGATTCAACGCGGTTCAAGACACCAAGTGATATGAATAATTTCCTGGAGAATGTCCGTCCTGAGGAGATTATGTACACTCCGTTCCTGGAGAAGAAGATGTAAGTGGGGGACACAAGCGTTCTTACGAAAGCAAGCTTTCGTTAAACCCCATACCCCCTCTTATGATGAAGTTTGGAGGCGCATTTGCCACAGCTTGTACCCCATACCCCTATTACATAAAGATGCACATGTCCCATATTTCAAACAATCTATTTTTATTAGTTTATTTGAAATAAAGATATATCAAAAATTATATTACTCTAGAAGCATTCGCTCCTGAATCACAGTATCCTCCACAACCTGTCGCATGAAATACTGTCCATTCCAGTACACGAGCACAGCTGGCATTAGGCGCAGGTAAAATCCAAATGAATCGCGTGGAAGATCCGATGCAAACACAGATAGTACATTGCAAATCGCCTGTGCGGTACATCCAGGTGCACGAATCCATGTATTCATCCATGCATTCACCCGTTTCTCTGTCATCCTGTTCAGCCATCCATTTCTGACCATGAAGAGCAGAGTGTAGTCAATTCCACCTGGCAGACCTGTCGTGAAGAAGAGGGAAAATCCAATCAGAGTGTACGCATCTACAACGAGTGTCACAGGGAGCGCAAATCCAATCATCAGAATATGATGGAGCCAATCGTCAAACCGCAACTTTTTGAAATACTGTAGAATATGATAAATATGGAGCGCAAAACAGAGTGAGATTGCTTTGGAATTAGCGGTATATGTCGTGATATTTTGAAAATCAGTGATTGTTGCAATAACATCTGGGGCAGTCAGATACACAATAAATCCATTGTGGACTGCATGTACAAGATAGTATGGATTATTTACAAATTGTGAAAGAGCATTATCCAGAATCATAAATGTAGAAATATGTGCTAATGTTTGAAGTACGAAATATAAGTCAAACATTATAACTGTTCAGGCAGACTCTACATAGAATTGACAATAGTTTTCCTTAGATTGGGTGAATTATTTACCACCCGCCTTGCTGTCTGTCTTCTGCTTCTGTGGCGCCAGCAGAACACGCACCTCACCCAGATTCGCAACCATATAGCGTAGAACCAGCGGAGCATCATTCTTCAGATGAATATCAATCGTGGGACAGAGATTCGTGCATTTCGTGAACATAACTAGATACTTCAGTTCAAAAATACCCTGGACAATCTCAAGAGAGGACGAGGGCGCAGAGGCAGCGCCAGCCCCACCTGCTGGGACAATTGCCCCGCCACCCGACGAACCCGAACGCTGGACGCGCACGTTGCCCTGATTTTCCGATAGAATCACCGTCTCACCGTCTACAAAATCGCCAATACAACGGAAAATCAGGTCAGCATTGGAGCTCGTAATCTCCAGTTTCTCCGCGAGTGCATTGAAGTCACGGCAAATCTTCTGGAAATCCGTGGACGGCATCGTAATAATAGACGTGAACTGAATATTCGGTAGCTCAATATTCATCACATTCGTGTCAAACAGCTTCATCATCCACGTGTTCGTCGTCTGTTTCTCCGCATTCTCCGTGCGAATACCCAGCTTGTTCGGATTAGAGGCAGGCAGGAACAGAGTTAGAGAATCATTGTTGGACAAGGTCTTAATCAGTTTGAACAGATAGAGCATATTCACGCCCAGAATGAACTTGGCAGGGCAGTAGAAATACTCAAACTTGTCCGCATGGAGGCGCAGGTACGTCAGAACCGTGTGGGTCTCATCCACATCAATAATACGAATACCCGTCTGGTCAAACTCCAGATTGGCTTCGGCAAGAATCTCCTTCAGACCCTCAATCAGCGTACGAAATGCACCTGATTGGACGGTGCGAACTTCAAAGAGATTTCCATTTGAATTTGGCCTGGCAGAGGGTGCAATACTCATCGTGTCTAAATCAATCTTCCGAAGAGTCTTTAGACCTTTGCTAATTTATACGCACTACCGTGGGTTGAAGGAGCCGGACGACAGGGGATGGTGGGTTCAAACGCAGTCCTTCTGGGAAGTTTATTTTAATCAGAATCAATAATAGGGTACATGAAAACAAGACGTCGGGTACAGAAACGTAAAACAAGAAAATACTGTAAACAACAGAGGGGCGGACTAACTATACATAATGAACCAATTGTTACAATCGGTAAATATAACGATATGAAGAAATTCAATATATTTAAGGTAAAACTTACAAATATAGTGCCAACTTTACAATCAATGTACGAAATGTTAGATAGATCAAGAATGGAGTGTATAACTCGCTGTAAAACAAAAGCAGGAAAATTTAAAAATGGAACTGCAATTGTTGAACAAATAAATAGTATGTATGCAAGTAGACCCGTCTCTGAATCTGCAAGTTTTTGCAATAATCTCCTGACCCGTCAGCCAAATCAAGAACATGGTATGTGTAAATCTGATATAGATTCATACATGTGTATATGCGATAAATATATGAAATTATATAATCACTTTAGCAATGAGATTAAGAAATTAAGTGATTTTAAAAAGTTATGGGAAGGAGATACTTATAAACAGGAGAATCAAGATTTTCTAGCTAAATATTTTGGAATTAGTACTTTTAATAAAAACGTACTTAGAGGTGGTCGTTTTTCAGAACTATCTTCCGTTATTGAAAGTATTATTGATATTGCAAGACGGTTTCAAAATAAATTAGAAAATCATATAGAGTTTGATAGCATAGATATTACTGATAAGACAATTCCACATGAATATACAAATAAAACAATTGAGGAAATTGTAAATGATCTGGTACGTGAGCCATCAGAAGATCCTACACCCAGAAGACCATCGGTTGCACCTATGATTACCAATGACAACCCGTCAAATCAAAAACCTTCATTTGCAAGAAACCAAATACATCGTAGAAACGCCAATAACAGAATAGCATTTGCTTCACAGTTAAGTTTTAGGAGATAAATCAGGGGTGGGCAATAACCCACCCCTTGAACCCTCCTTAACCATTCTTATATAACTAAGGGGCAAACTGAAATATGAAATTATATGAACCTACTTTTCAAGATAATCATATAAACTTATTTTGCCCATCCCTGAGATAAATATTGTACTTTCATATATAATCACAGCCCTCTACGCCATACTCATGAGGCGGAGATTTGCGCACAATTAACATTGGTTTTCCACAACCATATATTAGTCCCTCGCGTACCAGACGTTCACACTCCTCTTTGGATGCATGCGGATTCATCGGTTGCATCGTTGCTTTCATTACACCATGGCGTAGAATACGACAATTGAAATCTGTGTCGTGTATCACAAATTCCTCATTGCAATGGAGGCATTTAAATACGTATCCTTTTCCTTCAGATATTCTTTTTATATAAATAATATATTTTGAATATACTATTTATACACATTTTGCATAATATTTATTTGTGACGAGTAGACCGCGACCGCTTTCTGGTGGGCTTGTTGAATAGTTTATACAGCCCCAGAAGCGCGATGGGGGCAGCGTACTTGGCGGCGGCAGCAGCGAATCCCTCACCAATGGACGGGAGGAATCCACCACGCTGTTTGCGCTGGGTCTTTCTGCGTTGCTTACGCTGTTTGCGACGCTGGCTACGACGTTTACCACCTTTCATCAGTGTTGCATTACGTGCCATCAGACCATATGGCATTCCAATACCTAGTCTAGCGCCTCCTGCAGACGCAGACGGGTCCATTCCACCTAGACCTACAAATTTTGCTGGAGCGTGTGTTGCCATCCTCTACAATAGCAACATATTTCCTGCTGGCTTTGCGACTGTACTATACGCATCTTGGAGTGTATCCAGCAGAGCCGTTTTCATCTGTCCAGATACATCCGTGAGGCCTTGATGAAATACCATCAGATTTCGCGCAAATTCGTCTTCTGATTCACGAATAAGCTGGTAGAGGAGTGTCATAAATTGTGCATTCTGCGGAACTGACCGTAGAAGGGTTGCCATGTCCATACTGCGAATACGCATCTCCAATTGACTCAACATTGAATGATAGAGAAGTTCATAATTCGTAGAGTATGTTCCTGTAATTCGCATCATACTCTCTTGTGCGTTTTGAGGGGATGTTTGGGAACTGGATGACAGAAAATGTTCCATCGTTTCCAGAATCGGACGCGTCAGTACAATATACAACGCCTGTTCCACGCGGTTCTTGTACTCGTGTGCAAAATCAGATTGAAGCATTTGTACTTTTTCGCGCTTTTCAGATGTGGCACGGGCGCGGGAAAGGAGTCCCGTACATGGCAGAGTTGCAACATAGACGAGCCAGGTTGCACAGAGCGCGAACGCCCAGATTTGGAGTTTGGAGAGCACATTCGGAATCCCCGTTGTCGTATCTAGCGCCGTTGAACCAAATGTTTTGAGCGTACCGAGAATTGCACCCACCAATTCACCTGAGATAATTGCAATCTGTTGCGGAGAATACCATGTTGGAGATGGGGGCTGGGGGGAGTTGGCTGGGGAGTGTTGGGCAGATGGTTGATATGAAAGATAGATGCACATGCCTGTGCTGGCAGCTAGGAGAACTGGCAAGAACCCTTCTCCCAGAAAATAGAGGAAGCGACGAAGAATATGCCATAGCGTTGTGCGTGTATGTCGCGCGTGCATCCGAATAGATGCCATCTCCGTGGAACGTGTCATACAGTGCTCACGCAGTTCCAATAGCTTTTTCCCACAGAGGCTGGCAGGGGTGGGTGAGATATATCCATCTTGTTTCACATCGCGATGAATCTCCGCAATCCAATTCGCCACAGTCGTATGAAAATCGTGCAAGGCGCGCAAATCAATGTACGAGCGTTGCGCAAGTGCAGTAGCAGTCCCTTCCATCCACCACGTTACAAGGGTCTAGTGTGAAAAAAGTTTAGACCGGTGACTGGGATGAGGAAAATTTGACCAGCTTAAAGCGCGTAGTGCTGAGCTGTGAACTAGTTACAATGGCAACCGAGACGTACAAGCGCCATACCCATCGTGAGCATATTCTGGAGCTCCCTGATACCTATATCGGCTCCACCGACACCTCCACCGAGTCCCGCTGGATTTACAACGAGGACTCTGGCAAAATCAGCTGGAAGAGTGTCGCGTTCAACCCTGGTCTCTACAAGCTCTTTGACGAGATTATCGTCAATGCACGTGATGCATTCATCCGTGCATCCGCCGAGGATTCTGGGCGCATTCCTGTAAAACATATTGCTGTCACCGTGGAGCGTACCGAGGACGAACAGACTGTCATCACCGTTGAGAACGACGGTGATGGCATTCCCGTGGAACTCCATGCCGAGGAGCGCGTCTACATTCCTGAGCTCATCTTCGGCCATCTACTCACATCCAGTAACTACAACAAAGAAGAGGAGAAGATTGTCGGTGGCAAGAACGGCTATGGTGCCAAGCTGACCAACATCTTCAGCAATCGCTTTACCCTTGACATTAAGTCCACTGTGTCTGAGAAGTCCTACAAGCAGACCTGGCGCGACAATATGAGTGTGTGCGAGAAGCCCAGTATTCGTAAGGCATCGGGTGCAAAAGGCCATGTCCGCATTGAGTTTGCACCCGATACCTCGCGGTTTGTGGGTGCATTCAACGAAGAGGGTGCGATGACCGACGATATGATTGCCGTCTTCCACACGCGTGTCGTTGAACTCGCAGCCATGGTCGGCAACTCCGTCAAGGTCAGCTGGAACGGTCGGCAGATTACCACCAATACGTTTGAGAAGTACATCAAGCTCTTCCTACGTGAGGGCATGACGGGTCTCGCGTACGAGGAGTGTGGTCCGCGCTGGCAGGTCGGCGCCGTCCTCGCTCGTCACCTCTACTCTGACGATGATGAGGGTCTTCCTGAGGAGCGCCATATCTCGTTTGTGAACGGCATTCTTACACGCAAGGGCGGGACTCACGTGAACTACGTTGCCAACCATATTCTCAAGGACTTCTGCGAGGCCGCGAAAAAGAAGAAGGTGGATATTAAGCCAGGTCAGCTGAAAGATTCAGTCATCTTCTTCGTGAACGCCACGATTGTCAATCCGAGCTTTGACTCGCAGACGAAGGAGTGTCTCAATACGCCCTCCAGTCGGTTCGGGTCTCTACCCCGTTTCGCGGGTAGGGTTGTGGACGGTCTGACCAAGCTCGGTCTACTGGACGAGGCGCGTGCTGTCCTAGAGGCACGTGCCATGCGCGATGCAAAGAAGACGGACGGTAAGAAGCGCACTACTCTCCGCGGTATTCCCAAGCTAGAGGATGCACTTCTCGCAGGTACCGACCGTTCCAGCGAGTGTACGCTCATTCTCACGGAGGGAGATTCAGCTGCCACGTCCGCCATTTCAGGCCTGAATGTTGTCGGTCGTGAGAAGTGGGGCGTGTTTCCTCTACGAGGCAAACTCCTCAACGTCAAGGACATCTCCATCCAGAAGTTCAATGCGAATGAGGAGCTGACTGCCATTAAGCGCATTCTCGGCCTGGAGCACGGTCGTACGTACACGGATGTTCGCCAACTCCGCTACGGTCGCATCATGATTATGGCAGACCAGGACCATGATGGCTCACACATCAAGGGTCTCGTGATGAATCTGTTTCATACCGAGTGGCCCAGTCTGCTCCAGCGCGGATTCATCTGCACGCTCATGACGCCTCTGCTGAAGGCGTCCAAGGGCGGTCAGATTGTGCCATTCTACTCCCAGGCCGAGTACAATCGGTGGGTTGCTGGACGGGCAGACGGTGGTCGTGGTTGGCACGTGAAATATTACAAGGGTCTGGGTACGAGTACTCCTGCCGAGGCACGCGAGTGGTTCCGTGACCTGCACGAGATTCAGTACGATTGGGACCGTGATTCGGATGAGGCCATCTCTCTCGCATTCCACAAGAAGCGATCCGACGACCGCAAGCGTTGGCTGGCGCATTATGACCCGCTGAAGATGGTGGAGGCAGAAGGTGGGCATGTCGGCTTCTCGCGGTTTGTACACGCTGAACTGATTCACTTCAGCAATGCCGACAATATCCGTTCCATCCCTCATCTGATGGACGGCCTCAAGCCATCCCAGCGCAAGATTCTCTTCAGCTGTCTGAAGCGCAATCTGCGGAGTGAGATTCGTGTGGCACAACTGTCAGGATATGTGTCAGAGCATGCTGCGTACCATCACGGCGAGGCATCACTGAACTCCACGATTATCGGTATGGCTCAGAACTTCGTCGGTTCTAACAACATCAACTTCTTGAAGCCCGTGGGTCAGTTCGGCTCGCGTCTTCTCGGTGGTAAAGATGCAGCTTCGCCACGTTATATTCACACCTTCATTGATGAGATTGTGGATACGATTTACCGCAAAGAGGACAATGTGCTTCTGAAACATCTGGAGGACGATGGTCTGCGCGTGGAGCCCGAGTTCTATCTCCCCGTGATTCCTATGCTGGTTATGAATGGTGCTGTGGGTATTGGTACGGGTTATTCCACAGATATTCCTCCATACAAGCCGAGCGATGTTGTCACGCTACTCCGTCATCGTCTGGGTGGAAGTATTGAGAGTCTGGCAGGGCGTGAGCTGGACCCTTGGTGGTTCGGATTCCGCGGTCGGATTGTTCGCATTGACGATAAGACCTGGGGAACCAAGGGCATCTATGAGTTTGACGATGCCAAGAAGACTGTGACCATCACAGAGCTCCCTGTCGGGACGTGGACGAAGGACTACAAGACGTTCCTGGATGACCTCATTACACGTGAGGGCGGGAATGAGTTCGGTCTGCGGAGCTTTGATGACCTTTACAACGATGTGGATGTGAAGTTCGTACTCTACTTCAAGGATGAGGGGTATGCGGAGGCGGATGATAACCGCGACCAGTTTGAGCGCAATTTCCGCCTGCTTACGACGTGGAAGACGACAAACATGTGTTGTTTCGTACCCCGTCAGGTTGCAGAGGCGACGCGGAAGAAGGCCGCGCGTGTGCCTATGGGTGGTGCAGGTGGGCCACCTCCAGAGGATGACGAGAGTGACGTTGCCAGTGACTTTGGAAGTATGAGCGAGGACGGCTTCGTGATTCAGAAGTTCAAGTGTGTTGGTGACATTCTGGAGGCGTTTGTTGAGCAGAGGCTACCTGCCTATGAGGCGCGTCGTGTGCGGATGCTGGAGGTTCTCGTGAAGGAGATGCGTGAACTGGAGGCTAAGAAGGCGTTCTTGGAGGCGATTCTGAGCGGACGCTTGGAGCTGATGCGCAAGACGGATGAGGAGATTGTAGAGGGGCTGAAGGCATGTGGAATTCCGCCACTGTCTGACCCTGAGCGCGCCGATGATGTGGAGGGCTATGATTATGTTCTCCGTATGCGGATTGACCGTGTAAAGGCGAAGGCGGTTGCTGACCTTGAGGAGGAGGTGCGGAAGCGTCAGGCCGATGTTGCACGTCTAGAGAGTGAGACGCCTGCGGGCATGTGGCTGGCGGATTTGACGGACTTTGAGGCTGCCTGGGACAGGTACTCTGCGATTCGTGCCGATGAGATGCGCAAGGGGTGTGGTGAGGTCGGTGCGGGTGGCGGGAAGAAGCGCCGTGCAGTTGCGCCGAAGCGCGCAAAAGCCCCAGCTGTAGCACGGAACGTAATTGTGGAGGCGTAGAGAAATAAAATAATAATATCGCAATTTAAATGGATAGGCAAAATAAATAAATGTGATTTATTAAAATTATATAATTTTACTTTTCATTTTGTAAAATTATATAATATGAAAATGGTTAAAAGGGGTACGGGGGTGGTTTCGCCACCCCCGATTTTATTCAAAAAACATGTGCGTATTTTGCATTTGCATTTGCATTTGCATTTGCGTTTGCGATTGTTGCGGAAGTTGCACAGGATGATTATGTTGTATATATGAAATTCGTTTTGCATTTTCTATGCTCCTTGATGGCACATACTGGGGCATTACTGGTTGTGAACCAGATGCGTCGTACATGTAGCGACTCGGTGGATGTTCTATACCATATAGAGCAAGACGTTGTATATGAGCCAATTTCTCCTCTGCGATTTCACATCGTTCCAGTGCTTTTGTCAATTGATATTCAAGACGGGCAATCTGCTCTTCCAGTGTTCTGTGCCCTCTAATTGACATTCCTGTAAAACATTGCAGAGGCTACTTAAATTCTCTGAGGCATGTTCTATCAGGAAATGTCAGCTGAACAAAGTACGGGTAAATGCTATCGTCTCTACGGGGGCAAAGGGCAGGGTATCACGCTGTACATGAACAAAACATACTGTATTGACCATTCGCATCCGATGATTAATATTCTCGGAATCTGGGAATCAGTAGAGGAATGTCTAAAACTCTATGGAGGGAATGTGAAACAGAATCGTGTCGGTGGTGAGGCTGGTTTCAAGACGGACGCATCGTGCTGGGACGTACTGGTACAGATTCATGATATGGAACAGGTGGAGCAGAAACGGCGGTGGTATTTCAAACGCCATGAACCGTTTGTTGTCGCGCAAAATACTGTCGTTGAATAATCGCTCGCGCGTGTAGCGATGACAATCTTTTTAATTTTACTTTTTCTCGGTATAATTGGAATATTAATTCTGTTGTCTATTCCGATTATAATAATTTCGTACATATCCTATATATGTTTTTTTGAAACATCTACTCGTGAGATTGGATTCTATTCATGGTTACATAGCAAATTCTGTCGCTATATTCTTGAAAAGCTTCCATCGCCCCAGTCATCACATGTCGTGTTTCGCGATAAAGAGGCGCTTGACCAACATATTGCAGACGGGAACCAAGTTCTCTACGCACTTCATCCACATGGAATGTTCTCGCGAGGGCGCATATTACATATGATACACGCATCGTCTGACCTATATCCTTACTTTATACGTTCCTATCAGGCAATTCATTCTTTTGCATTCCGAATTCCACTGTTACGAGAAATATTTCTATTTGGGCGGTGTATTCCAGCACATGAATCATTCTTAGACTCATTTATTGAAAAGGGGAACAATATTGCAATCTATCCTGGCGGAGTTCAGGAGATTAAATACTGTTCCATGAAAGATGGGGCGCAACGCGATTATTATTATCTGAAACGTAGGCGCGGATTTTTGCGGGTTGCGTTGAAACATAAAATGGCCGTTGTTCCTGTTTTGTTCTGGGAAGACCAACAGACATTCACCTTTGAGCGAACGCCTGCTGTAAAGAGTATTGAAAAGACGATTAAATTCGTGACCGATTACTCGGTTGACCTCGGTATTTTCCAAATGTTCCGTTGGAAGAATCTACGTCAGCTCTGGAATGTGATAACGGGTAAGGCTGAGAAACAATATACATACGTAGGGGCGCCTATTCAGTATGCAGAGGGGACGACATTAGACGATGCACATGCACAGTATATGGAAGCAATTCGTGCACTGCATACCTTTGCAAAACAGGATAGGGGCTCAGATAGAGAGCTCGTTATTACGTAAAAGCATGGATGGGAAAATAAGACGATTTGCGATAGTAAGAGCCTACTTTTATAAAACTTTTACATTTCAATTTTACCATTAGTTATATGAAAATGGTAAATAAGGGGTTATAGGGGTGGGTTATTCCCACCCCTACGTAAATGGCTGTAGAGGGAGTGAGCGAGTGCCCGCAGACGACATATTCATCGGCTGTGTTAGTGGCACAGGCATATGACTGATATCCTTCAGGTAGTAGAAATAGTGGTCAATTTCACTCATAATACGGGGAACACACCATTCAATGACTAGATTATTGAGTTCACGTACTTGACCGTCAATATTTGTTGGGTTGTTTTTTGCATACTGCAGATACAGTCCACGCATAATCATCTTCAGTTCATCAATGCTCTGGTCATCAATACGGTACTTCTTCGGGCCACTGCGTGTGTAGACCTCGTTGCGAATCGCCGCCTGCAGAAAGGTCGCGTTAGATGCAGTAAAAAAGCGGTCTGCCACGGGGTTTTTGTCCCAGTTTCCCCGGAGCATATCCCCTACAAAACTGGCTTCGGCGCGAGTCGGTACGGCAAAACCTGCGGAATCAGGTACGGAGTATCCGCCCGCATTTTCACCGCTACGGGGCGCCGCCAGGTTGACTCTGCCATTTTGTCCTCCGAATGCGTATGCGGTATACGGGAGCTGAAAATCTGGGATAGGTGCACCGGCCATCTCTGAAGGTCGGCGTGTTTTTTTTCTCAGGACAAAATATAAAATGTCCAGCGTTCAGTCCTTCATCAAGCAGCAGAACATCATCTATGGCTCCGCCAACCCCCAGGTAACCCTATACACGTTCACGCAGACTGCCGCCACCGTTCCCGCGGTAGGCACCTTCGCGGCCGTGTCTGTGCCCATGGATATCTCTGGCACTGTCACCCCCATCTTCCGTGATATGGGTGAGGTCATCGTGTCTGATGCGCGCACGTTCCGTCGCGTACAGATGCTGACGAACCTGTCCTCCACGTATGGTGTTGCGGGCGAGCCCTCTACCACGCTGGCGGAGACGGACTACCGCACGTACTTCGCGGAGATGAGCATGATCAACGGCCAGGGTGTCATCAGCAACCTGTACCAGATCCGCGGATAAACATTTTGCTTCTCTGTTGTTATCTATATTTGAATATTGTAGTGTAGTATTATTTCATATTTGCAGTAGCTGTATGAAAGAATATGTGTAAAGATTTTATTGTAGGATGAATTAGAGGTATTGCCATGAACATTGCAATGTTAGTGTTTATCATTGTTGCCATTCTTGTCGGTGGTATGGGCACATTTTCATTTTATTCTAGTGGCCGTCCAGTCGGTGCGCTCATCTTTTTCGTCGGTTCAATTCTAACGTTCGTCTTCTATGGAATCCGTTGGTTTCAGGGCAAGGATGTATTAGGCTCTGGTTCTCCGGTTCAGTGGCCTCCATACATTAACACCTGCCCTGACTTTCTGACCTATTACAAGCGTAAACGTGCAAATGGTGCAGAAACAGATACATGCGTAGACCGTATTGGTGTATCTCGGAATAACAAACTCACAGTGTTCCCAGCAGATGGCAATGTGAACAATGAGAATGATTCCTATTTCTTCAATCTCAAGACCGATAGTGAAGAGCGCTCAAAGAAGCGGGCGCAACTGTGTGCACGTACCATTGAGTATGGTCTGACGTGGGAAGGTGTCACCGATGGCGAGACATGCTTCTCACCTGAGGGTACTGGAGTTGCCATTGCAACGAGCGCAGCAGGTGGTGCAGCGGGCACGTGTGCCTAAGTTAAGGGTGGCGTGAACGGACGGACGGACGTCCTAAAGAAGATAGATATAGTGACTATCAGGTATTGTCATGGTTCGCACCAGTCAGGAAGAACAAGAAACAGCATGTCTTCATCCAGAAATTGAGGCAGACATGCTCCGCTGGCTTGAAACCCGTTCTCATCCTGCATTCCTACTCATCGGTACACCAGGTCTAGGTAAGACTACACTTGGCTACCGTGTTTGTAAACAAGCCAAGTATTGGGTACAGGAGTTCAATGCCAGTCATACACGTACTGGCTCATCCTTCTGCCAAGTTATTCTTCCCCTTCTCGTGGAAGTTGGTGTCAGTAAATGGATTCATCCCAGTACACCCAACGGACGTGCTGTGCTCCTTGATGAAATGGACGGTCTGTCCCAGGGCGAAAAAGGCGGTCTCCAAGAACTCCTTGATTATCTGAAG
>Ga0194133_10004641_pt1 | contig 18179 bp, 19 predicted proteins | sample TA2KigOf40mmetaG_FD_155448 | JGI IMG/M metagenome (GOLD analysis project Ga0194133, IMG submission 155448) | Freshwater microbial communities from Lake Tanganyika, Tanzania - TA2015055 Kigoma Offshore 40m | ecosystem: Environmental > Aquatic > Freshwater > Lake | place: Tanzania: Lake... | reverse complement strand
CAAAATCATCAAATATAAGTTTTAAGTAATTACTTTTATTTAAAATAAACTTATTTAGTAATTTTTTGTAAAATTTATGAATGTTATAAGGACCAAGAATTAACAAATCACATTTTCTAGGAGACGTCCATTCGATTTGTATATTGAAATAATTTTTAATGATTAGCGTAAATAGTGAATATTTAACATCACCATGACTCCAAATTGATGAAATTTTAAGTTTTTTCATTAAAAAAAATTTTAGTATTTTTTCTAATTTTTTAATTCTATTTAAGTTACGAACTGATTGTTTCCAGTATAAATTGCATTTTATGTAAAAAGTTTGCGTTTTTTAGATTATTATATTTTAAAATTTTTAAAAAGATTGTTTTATTAGAATTTATTTAAAAAGCAATACATAAAGAAAATTAAATTAATCGATAATGGAAAATTAATAAAAACATGTGGCTGAATTTCAGATATTACATGCATGATACTTAATATTGCTCAATATGTAAAACAAGATATTTACAACGTTACAGGTTATAATTTCTCATCTATTTTAAAAATTGCAAATATTATAAGTAAATTTTTTGGAGGTATAAAAAAAGCAGTTACTAATAATAATCATAGAAATGACGACCCTGAAATAGTAAAAGTTTACTCAAAAAATTATAATAAAGAATTTAAAGAACATTTATACACATCCTTTAAGGAGGGAATTAATAGATTAATTAAATGGAATTTAAAATTAGATAATATTTAAATTTTAAAATTTGATTTTTTTGCGTCTAGATAAAAATCTTTTACAGTTTCTAATGAATAGTTATTGAGATTTTTGCCAATTAAATTTAGCTTACTTAAAAAACTAATAGGCACTGTTATTATGTGACATCCTATAGCATTTGCTTGTATAACATTTAAAACCTCTCTCGTGCTGGCCCATAATATTTTAATATTTTTTCTTTTTTTGAACAGTTTAACAGATTTAGCAATTATATTTGATGGATCTACGCCTGTGTCAGCTATTCTACCTGCAAAAATTGATATAATTAGTTTTCCACTTGAGATATTAGCTAGATATTTTTTTAGCAATAAAATTTGTTTCATAGTGAATACTGCGGTCACATTTACCATAATGTTTTTCTTAAGTAATTTTTTAATTAAAGGTATGGTGGTTTTTCCTTTTGAATTTGTTATTGGTATCTTAACATAAACATTTTTTCCTAAAGCACTTATCTTCTCAGCTTGGGTAGCCATTTCATCTAGGGAATCTGAAAAAACTTCCAAAGAAACAGGTTTTGAATTAATTTTTGTTAATACTTTTTTTGCAAAGTTTTTAAAGTCTTTGACACCTGAGTTTTTGAGTAAGGTTGGGTTAGTTGTAAAACCCTTTACATTATCTTGAGAATTATATTTGAGCATTGTACTAAGGTCAGCACCATCACAATAAATTTCTATATTAAGTTTTTTTTGTTTAATCATAAAAATTTTACAATATCTATTAGGTTTTTAATTTTATAAGTAAAATTTTCTGGTTTTTTTTTATTATATTCACAATCAATAAAAAAGTTTTTTATATTTAAATTATTTGCTAAATCAATATCTCTCCATCGATCACCCACTAAAAAACTTTTGCTTAAATCTATATTCCATTTATCTTTTGCAGAATAAATCATACCAGGTTTTGGCTTGCGGCAAAAACAATTATTAAGATCATTGTGATAGCAAGTAAAAATATCATCAATTTTAAGTTTTTTATAAATAATATTATGCATCTCTAAAACAGTTTCTTTTTTTAACAATTCATTTTCAACATCTGGTTGATTTGTAACTATAATATTCAGAAAACCCTTTTTTTTAAAAAAATTTAAGGCCTCTTCCACTTTATCTATAATTTTAAAATCTTCAATATTTCTAGGAGCACTTGGCTTGTTATTTATAATAACTGAATGATTTATAACGCCATCTCGATCTAAAAAAAAAGCCTTATTCGACAAATCGATCTACCACTTAAACTTATTTTTTTTAATTTTAGGGTGACTTACTAATAAATGCCAAATTATAGATTGAAAACTTTCAGATATGGGCGTAACTAAATCTTTTTTTAAGCTTGGAATGAACAAGCTAAGTGATGAATTCTTATAAAGATAACCATCTTTTTTTCCAACAATTGAAACAATTTTGCATTTTTTTTTAATAGCAAATTTTGCTGCATTAATTAAATTAATGCTTACATTTTTTTTAAAGTTACCACCGCCAACTGAAAAAAAGAAAATTACATCATTTCTTGTGATATTAGAAATTTTTAACCAATCTGAGTATGCATATTCCCATCCTTCGTCATTAATCCTTGCTGTTAATTCTGAAACATTATCTGTTGGCGAATAACATTCAATATTTGCGAGTTTTCTAAAATCATTTACTGCATGGGAAGAATTTCCAGCGCTACCTCCCACTCCAAGAAAAAATATTCTTCCGTTTTTTTTTTTGATAGAGCTAATTAATTTTATTATTTTTTCTAAAATAATTAGGTCAATCTTACTACACGTGATCGCAATCTCTTTTAAAAAATTTTTTGAAAAAAACATTAATATTACAAGTTAATCAAAGAAAGTAAGTAATTATATATATTAAATAAGCAAGCAAAAAATGATTATTTAAAGTATAAAAATTAAAACAACTTATGAGTTTAAAATTTATTTTTTTTATACCAAAATATATCTATCAAGCCTTAAGATTTTTAATTAAAAGTGGAAAAATTAATCGTTTAGCGCCCATAGATCAAAGCAAAGAGCAGACTGGACAATTAATGCCTCATTACTTTTTGCAAGATGTTTTGGTGACGTCGTATATTTATAAACAAAAACCTGAGAGACACATAGATATTGGCTCAAGAATCGATGGTTTTGTTGCTCAAGTGGCAAGCTTTAGACCTATAAAAATAATAGATATTCGTCCTTAAAATATTAATTTTCAAAATATATCTTTTATAAAATCAGATATTACTAATGAAAATTTTTCTACTTCCTTAAAATGTTACTCGGTATCTTGCTTTTATGCCCTAGAACATTTTGGCCTTGGAAGATACGGGGATAAAATTGATCCAAATGGTAATTTAAAGGGGATAAAAAATATATTAAATATGCTAGAGAAAAATGGCTATGCTTACGAAAGCTTTCCTATATCTGCTACTGATCACGTAAATTTTAATTCTGAAAGAGTTTTAGACCTATGCAGATTATGGAGTGGATTGACAAAGAAAAATTCTTCTTAAAAAGATTTGATTATATTGATGATAATGAAAATCTTAATCTAAATCTAAGTCCTGAAGCATAATTATTACTTAATTTGATATTGAATTTTTTTTTCAATTTCATTAATTTTTTTTATAACATCATCTAATGAAATAGGAATATTTCCATCTAATTCACACTCACATGCTGCAGATATTGCTCCAATAATTGAAGCCTCAACTAATGAATGCGATGCTAACAATGCAAGAGTTGAATAAGCTAATAGAGCATCTCCACTGCCCACTGGATCTATAACTCTATTTGCAAATGAAGATATATGAAAAGATTGTTCATCTTTTTTATTTTTTAAAACTGAAAAAAGACCTTTATTTCCTAATTTTAAAATTAGATTTTTACATTCCGTTTTATCTAATAACTTTCTTGATAAGTGACTTATGCTAGAGTCTTGATCTGCCAATGAAAAACGAGCTTCTCGTTCGTTGGGTGTTATTAAATCAAAATTTTTAAATTCAGTAATATTTCCCCAGCGGGACGCTACTTGGCTATCTGCTATCTTAAAAATTTTTTTTGGGATTGCACTTACGAAAAATTCTATGCTGCTTTTGTTAAAAATACCATGCCTAAAATCACTAAATATAACTGCATTATTATTTTTATAACTTAAAATAAACTTTTTAATTTTATTTTTAATACTTTCAGAAATGGGCTGATTATCCAAGGTGTCAATTTTTAATAATCTATGATCATTATTAATTATGCTATTTTTGCTCGTTGTAGGTCTTGTATTATCGATAACAGCGTTAATTTTGATCTTACTTTTTTTAAACTGATCTAATACAAAATCTTTTAAATGATCGTTGCCTAAAACTGTAGTAAAAATGACATTTGCACCAGCTGCTTTTATATGTTTAGCAACAATTCCGGCTCCTCCTATATATTTTTTTTCATTTTCAAACAAAACACTAATTGTTGGAGTTTTTATCTGTCCTCCTATCAAGGATGTTTTTGTATGCATATCTATTATTAAATCGCCAATGACATGAATAGAAAATTTAGAAAATTTATTCAAAGTTTTTTTTAAAAGATCAAAGGTTATTTTGTTTTTTTTCATTAACAAAATAAGCTTTTCAAACTCTAATTCTGGAAAGGAACTTTCAATAAACTTTGAGGAAGAATAAACAACATCTCCAGGAGTAAAAATCATTTTACCACCATAACTTTCTACTAATTTTAATTCTTCTTCCGAAGCCTGAGGAAGTCCTTTAGATGTATATTCAAATCCTTTTGCAAAAAAATCTGGCTTAATGCTTTTTAAAAGTTTTAATGGTTTTGAATTATTATCAATATAAACATAATCAACCATTTCAAAAGCGGCTATATTTAATGCTCTTAAATATTCAGGAACATGAGGTCTATAAATTCCTTTAGAAACATATTTATCAGAAGTTAAACTAACAATCAGTAAATCTGCTTTGGATTTGGCATAAGATAAGTGACGTATATGTCCAGGATGAACAACATCAAAGTGTCCATGACATAATATTATTTTTTTATTTTTAGACTTTTGATTTAAAATTTTTTTTAAATCTTCTAATTTTTTTACTTTATATTCATATCTTAAAAAGAAATCTTTACTCATTTTTTTTTATTAAAAAGTTTTTTAAGTTTCTTAACATTATAATACTCAATATTATTTAAAGAATCAGAAAATTTATTTTTTTTGAAAGCGTTACAAATTTCAATTACGGCGTCTTTTACTGAATATTTAGGTTTAAATCCAAGCACTTTATATATTTTGTTAGAATTAATATGATATGATCTTTTATCTTCTGATGTTTCTAAAATAATCTTAATATCGCTTTTTAATTTAAATTCTTTTTTAACAATTCGTTTAACGGATTTTGCCAGCTGTAATATTGATGCATTTTCATTACCCACATTAAATATTTGGTTTGAAATTTTTTTACTAGGAGCTTTTATTAGTAATTTAACAACACGACAATAATCTTTTATATGCAAATTTGGTCTTAATTGACTGCCACCAAAAACTCTTATAATATTATTATTAATCGCATGATTTGTTAAAATGTTAACAGAAAGATCTAACCTTTGTCTTGGCGAATAACCACATACAGTTGCAGGCCTAAAAATAACAGTTTCAAAACTTTTTGAAGAATGTCTAAACAAAATAGGTTCGCATAATCCCTTATATTTATTATACAAAGTTAAGGGCACTAAAGGGTGATCCTCCGTAACATTTTTTTTTTTTGAAACACCATAAACTGAACTGGAAGATGCATATATAAATCTTTTTATTCCTGATTTTTTTGCAGCCAAAACCATAGGCTCAAAAGCATCCAAATTAATACTTTTAGATAATCTTTCATCAAGTTCAAAACTAGCATCGTTAGAAATACATCCTAAATGCAAAAAAACATCACAACCTTGAGAATTTTTATAAATTTTATTAGAATCTCTTATGTCGCCCTTCACTAACTTAAGATTTTTATTTTTCCTAGGCAAAAAATTACCAAAATAAAAAGTATCATATACAACTACTTTATATTCTTCTTTTAAGAGTTCAGGAATTAATCTGGTTCCACAATACCCCGCTCCTCCAGTTATAAAAATTTTATTATATTTTTTTTTGGACACAAGTTTTATATTTTTTTATCAAAAATGTTTGAATTTTTAATTTCGTATACTTTGTCAAAGTTTTTTAAAATATTAATCTTGTGTGTAACAAAAATTATTGTTAAATCTTTTTTAATATTTAATAAATCTCTAATTAGTTTATCTTCTGTGTCGGCGTCTAATGAATTGGTAGATTCATCTAATAATAATATATCAGGATTTCTATATAATGCTCTAGCAATACCCAGTCTTTGTTTCTGTCCACCAGAAATATTACTTCCTCTTTCGCCAACTATTGTATCTAATCCTTTTGGCAAAATAGACACGAAATCATTTAAAAAAACTTTTTCAATACATTTTTTAACTTTTTCAAAATCAATATCTTTCCTATCCACTCCGTAAGCAACATTGTTTGTTATCGTATCATCTAACAAATATACATCCTGTGGAACATATCCTAGTTTACTTTGCCAAGATTCTAAATTTGCGCTTATATTTTTATCATCTAAATATATCTCCCCTTTTGATGGCTGAAGAAAACCCAACAAAATATTTAATAAAGTCGATTTTCCAGAACCACTATCTCCTATAATGGCTATTGATTGATATTTCTTAATCTCAAAATTTATTTCATTAAAAATATTTTTTGTATCTAAATCATATTTAAAAGAAATATTTTTAATTGAAATCTTATCGTTAAAATCCAGATCAATATTTTCAAAATTTTCAAATTTTTTATCTGGCAAGTTAATTTCTTTATAAATCAAATTTACAACTGATTTATGGTAAGATAGGTTCTGCATAAAATTAATTAATCTATTAGTAGATGGCAATAACCTAAATGCTGCTACTGAAAAAACTATAATAAATTGAAGAACTGAAGATAAATTATAATTCAAATTAAACATTATAAAAACAATCAAAGATATGGCTGTTATGGATAAAAATTCAAAACTTATCCTTGGTAAAGACAAAACTGTATTCTTTAAATATGCGGATCTTGCTCCTATTGAGCAATAAGTATTAAATCTCTCAGCAAAATAATTTTCTTTATTATAAAGTTTTAATTCTTTAATACTTCCAACGCTTTGGATAACCTCTTGAATTCGCAAAGCTTCATAATATTGCCTATTACTTCCCCATAAAGATAGTTTATTCTTAATTAAATAAAAAAAAATTATTACTGTAAAAAGTACAAAAGTTATAATTGTTAAAGTGCTTACTATATTAAAAAGTACCAAAAAAATAATAATAGAAATAGTTATAAATAACTCGCAAACGAATATCATTCCTTGCAACAATACTCCTTCGGTAAATACATGTACCTCGTCTGTAACGTTTCTTAAAATTAAGGATGAATTAGTTTTTGAGTAAGAAGAAAAGGCGTTAAAAATATATTTTTTAAATAAATCTGATCCCAATTTTACCTGTATATCAAAGGTATATTTATTTTGGTAAAAATTTAATAAAATCGAAAATATTAGTTTTATAAAAATTAAAATAAAAAAAAAACCTATAGCAAGTATAAACAGTTCTTTTTTAGAAAAACCTAAAATAAATTTTTTGATGCTACTTGGTAAAAAAGTTATTAAGTCCAGATTATTATTACCTAATACATTAATAAATGGGATCAAAAGACCAATTCCTACCAATTCTAACGATGTAACTAACACCATTAAAAATATAAAAATATAAAATTTAGTAATATTATATCTGCTTAAAATTAAATAAAATTTTTTTAATTCTGACATTATTTTATAAATAAAATTAATTTTATTTTTTTATAGAGAATTGCAGATACATTTCCTTAATATTTAATACTTCTATTAATTAATTTATCATTCAATCTAAATATAACTTAAAATTATCAATAGTAGATATTTTATTTTTTTCTAATTACTCAATTTTTTACATCTATTTTACCATTATGATCTAAAATTAAAATTTTATGACCTTTATAAGTATAAAAATAACAGTCAATTTTATATATAATTTTATCTATATCGCCTACCTAGCTATGATGAAAACCTATATATTTTTCTACAAAATTATTCGTTTTTTCAAAATACCCTGCACCCCTTTAATTCTCAAGCCGTTAATTGTATATTTTAATTTTTAAAAACTTTTCTGTACATTTTAAAATTCTATAAGACAAACCTGGAGGTCTAAATTATCTGAGGAAACGAAAAGATTAAAAAAAACATTGTTTGATATAATTAAATCTTAATAAAGAAATATTTTTTAGGATAGTAAGAAATTTTATCCAAGTTAGAAAATTTTTAATCTTATCTAAACTGAAAATAATTAATACATCATCATCTTTTAAATTTGCTTTTAAAGAATTAGTTGAATAATTTTTTTGAATTACTTCATTGAGCCAAGCATATTTGCTTCTACCAAAAAAAGGAAAGTATCTACTTAATTTTATGGATAGTTTAATAGACAACCTTTCAAAGCTAACTTTGTGTAAAACAACATGAGCAAAACTATTTTTTATTAAATAATCTTTTTTTTCATACTTATAAGTAAAATTAGATTCAAATACATGAAATTTATTTACATAAATTTTACTATTCTTACTTTTTATATCAAATAAAAGCTGTTCATTTAAAATATTACTTATTTCCAGAATTTTCATTTTTAAAAAAATATTTGTTCTTAATATCAAGAGTATTAAAAATTTTATTTTCTAAATAAAATTTTTGTGCTTTATAATTTTTTCAAGATTTAAAGTTTTAACTTTTAATTTATCAATGTAACCATAATCTTTAGAATCTTTCTTGATTTGATAGAGTAATTTATTGCTTTCATGCGGTTTACATAAATGAGTGCAATTACAAAATTTTTCCTTATAATTAATCTTATCCATTATTATTTTTTTTTGCTTAATATTATCCCAAATTTGTTTAAAAGAATTCTTATATAAACTTCCATAAGAATATTTTTTATGACCTCTGTGATTAGTGCATACATAAACATCGCCATCTGCACCAATGCACGGTTGCAAATGCGACCCTAGACACTCTTTATAATTTCTTCCATAATCTTTTACATTAATTATTAAATCCTCAATTTTATATGAATTGCACTCAAATTTTTGCCCCAAAATATTTTTTGCTTTATCAAGCAAAACAATTACATCTTTTAACCAGAAATCTGCTGAAATTTGCTCTTTTGATTTGTCAATCGACTCGTCTCTTTCCACCTGTATAATCTCTGGTTTGAATTGACAGTAATCAACATCAATATCCTTAAAAAAATTAGCAAAATCTAATATTTCTTTGTAATTTTCTCTTGTAACCACAAAACCTACTCCTATTGTTATGTCAGATTTAAATTTTTTTTTGTTTTTAATTAATTTTTTAATGTTATCAATCACCACTTGAAAATTATTAGAACTATTAGTAACTCTTAATTTGTTATAAGTTTCAGCATTTCCAGCATCTATTGAAATTCTAATCCATGTTAAGGATTTTACAATTGTTTCGAATAAATTAAATTTTTGCAACAGTGTTCCATTGGAAAACATTCCCATTTGAATTTTGGAATTTTCTTTGACGAATCTTATCATTTCCTCTAAATTTGGATTGAGTGTCGGTTCACCTCCTCCAGTCCAATTTATTGCTTGAATATCCAATGTAACTAATTCTTTTATTAAAGACCTAAAGATATCCTTGTTTAACATTGTTCGATTAAATAGCTTTGTATCTTTATATTTACTCAAATGTAAATGTCCTGAAATACAAAAAGGACAGGAATGATTGCATGCATTTGAAGGATCAATTTCTATTGTGACCGGATACGGATTTTTGTTATTTATTAGAGCCTCTACTTTTTCTAAATGACATAAAATTTTATTTTGAGGATTAAATATTGTGCTCATTATAATATTTACATATAATTTATTATTATCAAAAAGATCAGATCTATAGTATTTTATAAATTTATCAATACCTATGATACCAATTTTTATTCTAAGTCTAAAAGGAAGCCCAAGATTAAGTATTTTAAAAAAAAGACTAAATCACATAGGATTAAAATATAAAATAATTTATGGAATTAATGGCAATGATAAAAAAAATAATGCGTTGTTAAAAAAAATATACAATAAAAAAATTTCAGAGTTTAATCTCGGAAGAAAAATGGCCAATCCTGAAATAGCTGCATCATATGGACATTTAAAGATTTTCAAAAAAATAGTTAAAGGCAATATCAAAAAAGCAATTATATTGGAAGATGACGCATGGCCATCTAAATCACTCTTCACTTGGGCAAAAAAAAATTGTTCGGTTGATAATGTAAATATAATAAGCTTTCATTGCTACAGTGGATTTGTGAAAAGGGAAGTTTTTTCTAAATTATTGAATAAATTTAATATTCACATTGCTAAAACCCATTTGCACAACAATAGTGCATTTCAAATTGATATTGATACTTGTAAAAAAATAATAAAACTTACTAAAGGAAAAGTGATTAATATTCCAGATTGGCCAATAAATTTTATCAAAAACAATGTCACTTCTTCTATAGCATTGCCTTATTTAGTAGTTATAGATGATAATAATTTTTCTTTTATTCGAAATAAAAGAAAAAAGTTAGTAAAAACTCACTATATAAAAAAAATCCTTCCAAAAAAAATAACGAATTTTTTATTAATAATATATTATATTTTTTTTATACCTTATTTTACAAGGAGATATCCAAATATAAATTTTTATCTTGAATATTTCTTTAACAAAAAAATAACGAATTTTTTATTAATAATATATTATATTTTTTTTATACCTTATTTTACAAGGAGATATCCAAATATAAATTTTTATCTTGAATATTTCTTTAACAAAAAAATATCATTAATTAAAAACTTTTTTTTAAGGAATCTAATAATAACCGAAGATATCGATCTTAATAAAAATTACTACTCAAGAGATATAAGAGCTAAATTACAAAAAAAGATAGCTGCTTTAAGATCTTACGATGTTAACAAAAACTTTTAAAATTCTATAGAGTTTTGTTAATATATTAAATGGAAAATACAAATAAATACCTTCGAACTGTTTCCCTAAAAACGATTTTCTCTCTACTAATTCATTAATGTGGATCTTTCTTGGATGTTCTATTTCCTTTTTTATATCAAAAATTTTCATTCCTTTTTTTATTTTTGGGTAAAGCGTATGAGTTGCATTAGGTCCTAAGCCAATATTCTCAATTAAATTTGAATTTGTGATTGCTGCTACTCGATTATTAATCCACATAGATAATAGTATTTGATAATCCCATGTATCAATTTTATTTTTAAAAGTTTTATTAAATTTATTCTGCCAATATAAATATTCTTTTTTTAACATTTTTGATTTAATTTCTTTCCATTTTTTTGAATTCTTCCAACGTGGCCAATCAACTATATTTGGATCATATACTTTTAAAAATCTTCTCCAAGTTGCCCAGCCCCAAAATTGTGGATACTTCGAAAAATAATAATCTCCGTCGCCTATTTTGTTTGTTAGAAATTTAGTGCCCGAAACTAATAAAACTTCATCATTTTTCTCATATTTCTTTAACAGAATTGCACAAAATTTAAAAAAATCTTTTCCCGGTAAGCAGTCATCTTCTAAAATAATTCCAAATTTTTCTTTAGAAAAAAACCATTTAAGAGCTGAGGCAACTCTGATTTTACATCCCAAACTTTTATTTGAAAAATTTTGAATGATTTTAATTTTTTTAACATTTTTAAAAATATCTTTAACTTGTTTGCATAAAATTTTATCGTTACTATTTTTGGGTCCATCACCGGCAACATAGAGTTTTGAGTTAGAAAATTTTATAATCTGCGAAAAAACTTTTTGAGTAAGATCTGGTCTATTATAAACGATCATTAAAATAGGAACATTATTTATAGTCATTTTATATTTATAATTTTAGGATTAGTTGGATCAACAATTTTTACGAAAGATGGCAACATATCCTTATTTGAGTCAATTTTACTTTTCCACCCAAGCCAATATTTTGGTGCAAATATAACATTCTTACTTTTACTAAAAAAAACTGCCCACCAAGAAAAGGAGCTATTGGCCATAATTCCATATTTGCAAAGACTAATGATTGAAAAATCTACATACATATTATTAGATGAAATAATCATGTTTTTTAAATAAGAAAATTTTTTTTTTACATACTCTTTATCATCTGATAAAAATATAAAAAACGGTTTTCTAATATTTTTTTCAAACCAGTTAATTGTTGAAGTATAATAGTTTAAGGGAAGATCTATACCTTTTTTTCCAAATATTTTTTCAGACTTATAATCTGTACGTCTTACATGCACAAAGACTAACTCATAATTATTAAAGTTGTGTAAAAATTTTCTAGCTTTAAAAAAATGGATTTTTTTTATTTTCAAATTTTTTAAAAATTTTTTTTTAAAAAAAAATTCATCTTGGAAAAAATTTGGATAAATAAATATTATTGGAAGAATACCTTTAATCTTAATAATTGTCCTTGTCTCTACATTTGATCCCAAAATAATATTTGTATTTAGTTTTACACTGGAAACTATTCTCAGGAAAGATAAAAATTTAAATATTGGATTTAATACGTTTAATGATATTTGTTTAAAATATTTATTTTCAATATTTACAAGATAATCCATACGTCTAACTTTGAATAAAGAAAATACTTTTTCAAAATTAGAGGAAAAAACTATTCTTTTATTTTTATTAAAATTATCTAAAAAAGCCAACTGAAATAATTGATTACCTAACCTTCCATCACCAAAAAAAAATATCATTAATAATACAATTTGATTTTATATATAAAAAACACACAAAGATGTAATATTAATAGTAAATGCATTTTAATTATAATAAAATTCTTTGAATTAATAATAAACTAAAATAATGTTAACATCCGACAAAACTTCTCCTCTTTTTTTTGGATTAAGCCACATTGGACAGGTTTTTTCTACCTTGTGGGCCTATAAAATTGGTAATTGCGCAACTTACGATCCTATAAAAATAAATAGAATTAATTATGCCAAAAAAAGATTTACTCAAGAAGAGCCTAATTTAAAAAAAATTATAACAAAAAATAAAATTATTAATTACAACAAAATTAAGGAAATTAAAAAACATGATATTATTTTTTTTACTTATGACACACCTATTAATTTAAATAACAACGTTCCTAATTTAAAATTTATAGAAGGTAATCTCAAAAAACTTTTATCTATCAATTTTAAATTTAAAACAAAAATTATAATTTTATCACAGGTATATCCAGGATTTTGTGAATATATAATTAAGAAATATCTCAAAACAAAAAAAATAGAACTTATATATATGGTTGACACTTTAAAAATGGGAGATGCTATTAATAAATTTTTAAACCCAGAACAACTAATCTTTGGTTGTGCAAAGGAAAATAAAAAATTTATTTTGAGCCTTTTCTCAAAATTCAAATGCAAAAAATATATTTTTTCAATCAAAGAAGCTGAATTAATTAAAATTTCACTGAATTTATATTTATTTTTTTCCATAAATTATTCCAATATTCTGGACAGATTTTCAAGATCTTTAAAAATAGACTTCTCTAAAATATTAGAGTGTTTAAGAAATGACAAAAGAATTGGAAAACATGCTTATATTCATCCATCTCTTGGAATGTCTGGTGGTCATCTTGAAAGAGATGGGCATTATTTAAAAAAGCTAAACAAAGACAAAGAATCAATTAATATCATAAATAATCTTATTAAATTTAATAATAGCAGAAAAACTATTATTGAAAAAATTTTAAACCAAAAAATAAAAAAGAAGAAGATTAAAATATTAATTATGGGATTATCTTATAAAAAAGAATCTTTTTCAATTAGAAATTCTATATTCAATAATATTATAAATAAAAAAAAATACCTCATAGAAGTATTTGATTCTTTTTTTAATTTAAAAAAAACTAAACTCAAAATTTCTAAAAATTTAAATTACAGTCTTAGAAATAACGACGCAGTTATATATAATTATTCAAATGAAAAAGAAGTAAAAATTTTAAAAAATTTTTTTAAAAATAATAATAAAAAATACTTAATAAATATTTCACAAAATAATAAAGAATTTATTAGAAATAACAGTCAGGTAATAAATATTTTTGCTAGAGAAAATACTCATATTTCCAGATGAAAAAAATAATAAATATTGCAATAATTGGTTATGGTAATATTGGAAAAAAAAGATTTGATAATTTATTAAAAATTAAGAAATTTAAAATCATTATCAAATATGTAATAGATGTTAAAAAGCCAAAAAATCTTCCGAGAAAAATAATCTTTTTTAATGATTGGAAAAAAATTATTACATCTCACGTGGATCTTGTTATAATTTCAACTCCAACAAAGAATACAGAAATTATCACTAAAAAACTTTGTGGCAAATTTAATCTACTAATAGAAAAACCAATTTCAACTAATGAAAATTCATTAAAGAAAATAATAAAAACAAGCAACAAAAATAATAAAATTTTAAAAGTTGGTTATAATTTAAGATTTGATCCAGGAATAATTAAAACTAAAGAACTTATAAATAAAATAGGAAATATTTACTATATTAAAATTTCCTACGCTAACGGGGTGGCAAAAACAAATACTAATAACGTTGGCAGTTTAATTGACATGGGAACACACTCAATTAATTTAATCGAATTTTTTATTAACAAATCAAATATCAAAGTAGACAGAAGTATTTCTCAAAAAAATGAGTTTCTTAAAAAAAATAAAATTGATAATGGTTTTTCAATTTTAAAATATGATAAAATATTAATTTTTATGCATCATGGTTTTTGCACCTGGAAAAATGATTTTAATTTTGAAATTAGCGGGTCGAAAGGCTTTGTAAGAATAGACTCTTTACCTAAATGGGGTAAACAAACTGTAAGTCTAGGAATCAGGAAGTATCCTTCTGGAGTTCCAAAAATTAAAAATTATTATTTTTATAAAGATATAAGCTGGAAGAATGAGTTAACTTATGTAATAGATCAATTTTTTAATAATAAAAAGAATATCAAATTAATCAATAATGAAGCCTTGAATACCATAAAGATTATTAACAATATTCAACATAACAAAAAACAAATATAAATAATCAAGTATATGAGAGTGATAATTTTAGGTTCGGGAGGCTTTATATCGAGTGAAGTAGAAAAAATTTTAAAATTAAAAAATGCTAAATACCTTGGACTAAAAAGAAAGAACATTAATCTATTAAAGGAAACTTCATCATATAAATTAAATAAGATTATAAAAAAAAATGATATTATTTTATTTATAGCAGCTATTGCTCCAGCCAAAAATAATCATGATCTAATAATAAATTTAAAAATACTAAAAAATGTCTGTAATAATATTGATTACAAAAAAATAAAAAAAATAATTTATATCAGCTCCGATGCTGTTTACTCGGATACCAAAAAAAAAATAAATGAAAAAAGCGAAACAATTCCAACATCAATACACGGCATGATGCATCTAATAAGAGAAAACTATTTAAGAAATATTTATAATAAAAAACTATGCATAGTCCGTCCAACTTTAATTTATGGTAGTAATGATCCTCATAATAGCTATGGGCCTAATAGTTTTATTAGAAAATATTTAAACAATGAAAATATATCATTATTTGGCAAAGGAGAGGAGCGAAGAGATCATGTCTGGGTTAAAGATGTCGCTAATGTAATTGTAGAAATAATTTATAACAAATTTTTTGGAATTATAAATATTGCAACTGGTAAAACTATATCCTTTTATAAAATTGCCAAAACTATAAATCAATTAAAGCAAGGTAATCGAAAAAAAATTTTCTTTACAAAAAGAAATGGGCCAATGCCACACAATGGATTGAGAAAATTTGATATTAAAATTTTAAAAAATAAATTTAAGAAACTAGTTCCTAAAAGATTTGAAAAAGTACTAACTAATATTTATAGCCAATATAAATGAATTTATTAGATTAAATTAGAGTATTTTTTTATAAAACTTCGCGCAAGTGGAATTCTACACTGCATAAAAGGATTTTTATTTTTATCTGGAAATTTTTTTCTAAACTCTAAGCTATTAACCCATTCTTTTTTGCTATAATTTTCCACTACTTCTTTCACAGCAGACAAAATATCTTCTGAGGTATTATCAATTTGCATAATATTTAAATTTTTATAAGTTTTATTCCCCGAAAAAAAAATCGGTGGTTTTATTTTTGTATAGTAACTTAAAGGCAATATTTTTTTATTTTTATTTGAAAAGAGTAGTTTTGAGACTCCTATTGATCCTTTAGAACAATGTATTAATCCAAAAGGGATATTTGTTAAAACATTGTGCCTCTTTTGATAAACATCGCCAAGATAAAATGGTCCACTGCATGTCCCAATTATAAACTTTGAAATGTGCATTAAAAAAACATCTAAAAATTCACTTTTAAATAATGAACTACCATAATCATAATAATTATTTGATTTTAATTTGTTTATAGTTTTATCACCTAATCTAAAAACGAAACCATTTTTAGTTCCAATATAATTTACTGAATCTTCATAATTCTTAAGATTTGCATTCCTAGACTGGTCTAATCTTAGATGATCATCAAGTCTATGGCCATTTTCTCTAACATGTAAGCTTACAAAGAATTTTGGTTTTTTTTTCTTTAAAACAAATTTTAAAAATTTATTTCCTTTTTTTTTAATTTTATTATCGATTGTAATAATTGATTTAAAACCCTTTTTTACCCATAATTTTTGAATATTCTGACATAATATATAGCAACATGCTATCTTTTTATTTTTAAGCTTCCATGAAATCATATTAGGATAATAGTTTATGCAATTTGAATTTATTATACTGCGTTTAAATTTCTTATCTAAAAAATTATTGTAAATTTTATATAGAGCATGATTTGAAATATTGTTATTAACCGATCGTATTTGAATAAAATCATAATCGAGAACTCGCAGCAAAACACCTTTAATAAAAGAGTCTAAGTAATAAAAATGACCATAAGATTGACACCATGGATCGTTATATAATACTGCACATTTGTACTTCTTTTTCTTCTCTTTATTATCTGCTGCTTTTCTATTAATAAGATGTTCTGACAGTCTTAATTCGGCTGAACATAATTTATAACAAAATTCATCTTGAACATCATTTTGTAATATGGAATTGCATAAGCTCTTAATATTATTTATTGTTTGTGTTATTGTATGATCATCATACTTATTCAGTATTGTATTATCGAAGGAGCAATCTGGATTTATTAAAATATACTTAAAAAAAATATTTATTTTATCATTGTTCATCCATTTTTTAAGCTCTTTTGAAGCAAAGTACTTCATATAAAGAAAAGAATTGTTATTCCATTCTTTATCTCTTAATAAAACTTTTAAAATTAATTTATGACAATTAAAATTACGGAGTCTCATACTAAGAGAAATTAATTCGGACAACTGATCTTTATTAATTTTTTTAGAAATTAATAACTTTCTTAAAAAGAAAAATAACTCTTCATGATTTGATTTGAATTTATAGTACTTATATTAAATATTTTTATTATTTATTAAAAAAAATTTTAAAAAAAAAAAAAGAAAAATTCTAAATTTATACAAAAAACTTTTAAAAAAGATAAATTTTTTAACATTCATTTTAAAAAAAATTAATTAATTAAACTAATTAGCCATATAAAACATGATTTTTTGACGCTCACGGCAAAAAATCTAAGTATTTTTCGGCCTATCTTCTTGCTTCTAAAATTCATTGTTAAAACTTTTGGAAATTTAATTAAAAAATTTTTTTCTAAATAAATATGATACATTAATTACTAAATTATTTGGCTGTAAATTTCTTTTTTTAAAATCTTTTCTACATGCGAAGGAATAAATCTGTTAATGTTTAGTATTATAACTTTTTTTTTTTTCATTTATTTTTTAATTTTTTTATTTATATTATATATGATTTAATAATTTAATAAAAAACTCTTATAAAAAGCTTAATTTATTTCATCTAATCTAGCAAACTATAAAGTTTAATATGAGAGTATTATTTGATTTTTATATATTTAAAGAATATTAAATAACTTCATGAATTTGTTATTTCTTGGTGGAAAAAGATTTTTTGGTAATAAAATTCTTAATAAGTTAATACAAAATAATAATTATAATATTTTTGTTGTTTATCGAAAAAAAAAACCAACAATAAAAAAAAAAAAAAAAAATTATTTTTTTTAAAATAAAAAAAAAAATAGAAAAAAAATTTTAAAAAAAAATTTAAAATAATAAATT
>Ga0194133_10004640_pt1 | contig 18186 bp, 26 predicted proteins | sample TA2KigOf40mmetaG_FD_155448 | JGI IMG/M metagenome (GOLD analysis project Ga0194133, IMG submission 155448) | Freshwater microbial communities from Lake Tanganyika, Tanzania - TA2015055 Kigoma Offshore 40m | ecosystem: Environmental > Aquatic > Freshwater > Lake | place: Tanzania: Lake... | reverse complement strand
CGGCGGTGGGACTCTACATTACTGGATGCAAAGGAGGGGCACATCCCCTCCTCTGCACTCCTCCCCTAAAAGCCCAGAAAGGCAGCATTGGCCAAATTCGTAATTGCAGAACTTGACATACACAACTGCAAAATAAGGCGTCGCCAGCGCTGCATTCACCAACCGTCGAAACTTCTCTTCCGCAGTCAGTTCCACCACTGGATTCGCAGTTTCAATCCGCCGCAACCAGCCGGAATGACCCCGCAGACGCAAAACGACTCTCATGCATAGAGGTAGTGCGTCGAATCCAGAAAAACTCTCAGCCCGGCAGCTGGCTAGTTCGTCTGAACGATCCCGGTTTCGCTCGACGATATGGGCGCGATATTCGTCGTCACCCGCCGAGCCCCTTTGTACCGGCCCTTCCAGTAAGGCTCATCGAGCGAAGTCACATGGATCGAATCCCGCCGGTTCGGCGAATGGATAAACGAATTGTCTCCCGTATAAATCCCTACATGCCACCCTTGCCGCCCCGAGAAGAAAACCAGATCGCCCCGCTGCAGATTTTCCTTCTCCACCGCATCACCCACCTCAAACTGTTCCCGGGCTGTCCTTGGCAAAGTCCGGCCGCAGGAATTCACAAACACATGTTGCACAAACCCACTGCAATCAAAGCCTACATGCGGATTCGTCCCGCCCCGCTGGTAGCGCAACCCTGTGAACGCATGTGCGGTAGAAAGCGCCTGTTCGGCGCAATTCAGACACAATACCTGTTCAGCCGCCTTGCGATCCTTTAGCGAACAAGCCTTCAATTCCGCAACCACCGGCACCGTCACAAACTTCTTCGGCTGGCTCGCTACGGCCTTCACGGGTACACGCTTCTTACGCGAAACAGCCCTTTGGGCCGCCACGCGCTTCTTTTTCGCCGCCACAACAGGGCGCTTCGCACTCGTTTTCTTCTTGGCAGCAGCAGACGCAACCCCTGGCCACAACACGGCCAGGAGCACAATGAGTGCTGTATAGGAATTAGGACGCAACTTTCAAATGATACACCAGTACTAGGACCCAAGTCAGGGCGGAATTACCCCTCGCCTGCAACAAAGCTCTGCGCCCGCGTCAACCCCGTCGACAGCGCCAACTGCGTCAACCCCGCCACATTATTCACATTCAACTTCTTCATCATCGCCTTGCGATAACTCCGGATCGTCTGCACGCTCAAATCCAGCATCACGGCAATCTCTTTACTCGTCTTCCCCTCAGCCACCAGCCGCAACACCTGTATTTCCCGCGGAGAAAGATCCGCCAGCGGCAGTGCCTGCGTGCTCTCATCCACCGTCCCCTTCTGAATCCGCTCCAGCAACCGGTCCGACACCCGCGGGCTCAAATACGTCCCACCCATCGCCACCATCTTCAGAGCCTGAATCAGATCCCCATCCGACGCCCGCTTCAACACGAATCCCCGCGCCCCCGCCTTCACCGCGCTAATCACCGAATGTTCATCGTCATACATCGACAACATCATCACCCGCGTCTCCGGGTGATGCCGCAACATTTCCGTCGTCGCCTCAATCCCGCTCATCCCCTGCAAATTGATGTCCATCATCACCACATCGGGCCTCAACTTGCGCACCATCTGCACGGCCTCCACCCCCGAATCCGTCTCCCCCACCACCTCAAGATCCGTTGCCGGCTTCAGGATCGCCTTGATCCCGTCCCGCATGATCTTGTGATCATCAACGATTAAGACCCGTATTCGCATGTTGAATCCTGATTGTATTCGTTCGCGGCCCGCTTTGGATCACCAACCCACCCACTTCCGCCAGCATTTCGACATATTCGCTCACCGCCCCCGCCCCTTCAAGCACCATCCCTGACCCATCCACCACCGCGCGCGACGGCTCCAGCGCCTCCACAATCCGGAACCCCGCCAGCATCGCCCCCGCTGGCCAAGACGGCGACACAGCCGCCATCACAGTAAATCCCTTCCTCGACCGCGCCAGCAACGACAACCCCGCCACCAATCCCCGCTTTGCCACCACCGCCCCGCCCAATCCCGCCTGTGTATCCCGAAACCGTTCCAGCAATTCATCGAGCGTCCCCTGCAATGTCTCGAGCTCGCCCGCATCCACACCTTCCAGCGCCGACAACTGCAACGCAATCGCCGTCAACACCTGCCCCGCATCGTCATGCAGCAATCGCGCGAAGCGCTGCGTCAGCTCTTCATGCTGACGCAGCAACTCCGCGAATGCCGCCTTCTCGCGCATTACTTCTTGCGAGCAAGCACCTTATGCACCGCTTCGACAACGTTCTTGGCCAGCAATCCATACTTCTCGATCACTGCCTCGGGCGTGCCGCTCTCCGCATACGTGTTATCGACGCCGACAAACTCCATGATGCAGGGCGTCGTCTCCGCGCACACCTGCGCAACGCGCGTGCCGATACCGGTATCCTTCAGATGCTCTTCCACCACCACGATCGCGCCGCACTCTTTCGAGGCCCGCTCAAGCGCAGCCCGGTCGATTGGCTTGATGCTGTACAGGTCAATCACCCGCGCCGAGATCCCGGCCGCGTCCAATTGTTCCGCCGCCTTCAAGGCCTCGGCCACCAGCAAACCGTTCGCAAAGATCGCCACATCCTTACCGCTCAGTAATTCATTGCTGCCGCCGATCTCAAACTTCGCGCCTGCTTCATACACATGCGCTGCCTTCGATCGGCCAGCCCGCACAAACGCCGGGCCCACATGATCGGCCACCAGATGGATGCAAGCCTTCATCGACACTTCGTCGCAAGGAGCCATCACAACAAACCCAGGCAGGTTACACGCCAGGCTCAGGTCCTCAATCGACATCTGCGACGGGCCATCTTCGCCGATCGAGATGCCGCTATGCGTACCCACCACCTTCAAATTCACATTCGGGTAAGCCGCTGTCACGCGCAATTGCTCAAAGCCCTTGTTCACCACAAACGCCGAAAAGCTCGACACAAACGCAATCTTGCCCGCAGCCGACAACCCGGCTCCGATCGCCACCATGTTCGCCTCAGCAATGCCGCACTGGAAGAACCGTTCCGGAAATTCCTTGGCGAAAAACGTCGTCATCGTCGATTTCGACAAGTCCGCGTCGCACACCACGACATTCGGGTTCTTCTGGCCCAACTCCACCAGCGCCTTGCCAAACGCTTCGCGCGTCGCCGGCCCAATCTTCAATTCGTACTTCCTTGATACGGCCATTACGCAAGCTCCTTCAATGCCAGCTCACACTCTTCTCTCGAGGGGGCCGATCCATGCCACTTCGGATTGTTCTCCATGAACGACACGCCCTTGCCCTTCACCGTGTTGGCAAGAATCACCACCGGCTTGCCCTTCACAGCTTCGGCGTCATGGAACGCCTTCTGCACCGCGTTAATATCATGGCCGTCGATATCGATCACATGCCAGCCAAAGCTCGTCCACTTATCAACGAGCGGGTCGAGCGGCATGATGTCTTTCACAAATCCATCCAACTGAATCTTGTTGTAGTCAACAATGCAGACGATGTTGTCGATCTTGTGGAACGCGCCGAACATCGCCGCTTCCCAAACCTGACCTTCCTGGATTTCGCCATCGCCCAGCACCACAAAAGTCCGCGACGGGCTGCCATCCAGCTTCGCGGCCAGCGCCATACCCAGGCCCACGCTTAGACCTTCGCCCAGCGAGCCCGTCGATGCTTCGAGCGCCGGGATAAACCGCACGTCCGGATGTCCCTGATAGATCGAACCCAGACGACGGAACGTCGTTAATTGATCCACCGGCGTATAACCCGCCTCGGCCATTGTCGAATACAGCACGGGGCAGGCATGCCCCTTGCCAAGGATGAAGCGATCGCGATCCTTCCACTTCGGATTCGCCGGGTCATGCTTCATGATGTCGAAGAAAAGTGTAACCACGACTTCAGTGGCGGATAAGCTACCGCCGGGATGTCCGCTTTTGGCTGCCGTGATCATCTCAAGGATGTGCCGTCGCACACGCTTGGAGATCTCCGCCAGCTCCGCAGGATTGCTCGTTTTATTCATGGAGATACCTTGATTCTAACGAAGGCTGGCCATCAGTAGGGTGCAATCGTCAAACAACGACACCCCGGAGTGCCGCTGAATTGCCGATTCCAGCTCCGGCAAAGCCTCTTCCGGCTTCAGATGCGCCGTCTGTTCAAACAACTGCACCAGCCGCTCTTCGCCAAACTCCTCGCCCGCCGCGCTCGGCGCCTCCACCGCCCCATCGCTGTAAACCAGCAACCGGTCCCCCGCCTCCAGCTTTACCCTTGACGATGCCGCGCGAAAGAACGGAAACGCCCCCAACACCGTCGCCCCGGCCTCTAACATCTCAAGCCGCCCCGAGGCCCGCCGCAACAACGCCGGCGGATGTCCGCAATTCACATAATGCAGTTCCCGCGTCGTCTCGTCTAAATCTGCATAAAACGCCGTTGCAAAACTGTCCGGCGTCGTCGACTCATGAAACTGCGCATTCACCGCCTCCAGCACCACCCCCGCCTCCCCGCGATCCGCATGGCTCCGGAACAACCCCTGCAAATTCGCCATCAGCATCGCCGCAGGCACACCCTTCCCACTTACATCGGCCAGCACAAACCCAAAGTGCCCCGGCCTTTTCTCAAAGAAGTCGTAATAATCCCCCGAGACTTCCTGCGCTGGCAGAAACCGGCACGCGCATTGCACCATGTCATCCCCGCCCGCCCCGCGCGGCAACAGGCTCTGCTGCACCCGCCGCGCACTGGCAAGCGCCTTCTTCTCGGCCGGCCGCGCCGCCGCCCACTTGTTCACCAGATTTAACAGCCGCGCGTTATCCCAAGGTTTTTCGACAAAATCGCTCGCCCCCCGCTGCATTGCCTTCACCGCCAGGCTCACATCCCCCCACGCCGTCATCGCAATCAAGGCCGCCGGCACCCGCATCTCCCGCAGCGTCGCGATCAAATCCAGCCCCTCATCCCCACTCGTCGTATCCCGCGTGTAATTCATGTCCAGCAGAATCACATTCGCTGCCCTTTGCCCCGCCGCCTCGATCAGCGCCCCTGGCCCGTCAAACGTCTCCACCGCGAAACCATTGGATTTCAGCAGCAGCCGCAACGCCTCACTTACGTCGATCTGGTCGTCGCACACAAAGATTCGCACCTGATTTTGCCCTACGCTCATGCCAGCTTCTTCACTCGTTTCTAATACGCATGCAAACGCCCTTCCGTGCCAAAAATCCTGCGCTTGCAACAAAATCTTCTCAATCTCAGGCTCTCACTGTCCGTTCTTGGGATCATCTTCCCCACTCCCGGACAGAGTTTCACCAACTCAGTTTCTAAGGCCCATCCACTAAGGATAGTCCTCTCCCATTTCGCTAAGGCAACGCCCCAATTGTTTCGTACCCCCAACTTGCCCCAAAGTCATACCATGCAGAAACGAAGTTTGATTCTCTTCGCCGCTCTCCTCTCATCCATTCCCATCAGCGCCGCGCCTGTCTCCACCGGCTCCTGGTACCACGTCCTCACGGGTCTCCCATCTGTCGACGGCACCAATGGTGTTGCCGGCGGTTCGGGTGCAAATGCCTATCTTGATCCAGGCGCCGGCCCATGGACTTTCAGCCTCCTCAACGCCGGCACTCTCGATGTCGTCGATGGCCAAAACCCAGGGGAAACCTACAACGTTTTCAACGGCAACACCTTGCTCGGCCTCACGCTTCAGGGCAGCATCTTCGATCCATTCACCAGTTGTGGTCTCGCTCCTCAGGATTGTTTCACCACTCCGGACGTAGGCAACGCACCCGTTTACTCGCGCCGCACCTACAACCTCCTGGCAAACACTCCCTACAGCATCCGCATTCAGGCTGTGGATGCTCCCGCCTTTGGTTCTTCTGTGTTCTTCCGGGTCAATGGAACCCTCGGCACCAACAATCCGCCGCCACCCCCGCCTCCCCCACCGCCTCCTGGCGGCGACCCGAACGCCATCCCTGAGCCCACCACCTATGCGCTGACCGGCACTGCCTTCGCCGCTCTCGCCTGGCTCAAATCACGCAAGCGCTAATCTCCTCCGCTTAGCTCTTCTCCTCGACGCGGCTTCGCCAACCCGGCGGAGCCGCGTTACGCTTACTTTAGATGCAAATCCGCGTCCTTTTCTTCGGCCTCCTCAAAGACATCGCTGAACCTTCAGAGGACACCGTCGACCTCCCCGACGGCGCCACCATCGAATCCCTCTTCGCCCACTACGTCTCACGCTTCCCCAAACTCGAAGGTCTCGCCGATTCGATCGCCCTCGCCCGCAACCAACAATTCGCCCAACCCGGCGAACTCCTCGCAGACGGTGACGAAATCGCCTTCCTCCCTCCCGTCAGCGGCGGCACAAAATACACCCAGCGCATCGTCACCCCCGAAGGCCACCTCTTCGCCATCACCCGCGAACCCATCGACTCCCAATCCCTCGGCCGCGAAATCCTTCAGGGGCTGGACGGCGCTCTCTGCACCTTCGAAGGCGTCGTCCGCAACAACTCCAAAGGCCGCGCCACCCGCTACCTCGACTACGAGTGCTACGAACCCATGGCCATCAAGCTCATGGCCCAAATCGGCGAAGAGATCGCCAAAGCCCATGCCATCTCTCGCATCGCCATGATCCACCGCCTCGGCCGCATGGAGATTGGCGAAGCCAGCGTCGTCATCATCGCCGCTTCCCCCCACCGCCGCCCCAGCTTCGACGCCACTCTCGAAGGCATCAACCGCCTCAAGAAAACCGTCCCCATCTGGAAGAAAGAATACTTCGAAGACGGAGAAGTCTGGGTCGAAGGCGACTGGGACGATTCCATCGTTAAGCTCGCTTGATCTTTTCCAGATCCCCCTTCCAAACCGCGCCATGCCCTCGCAGCAAAGTCACCGGACCCAGCTCGGCCAGCTTGTTTCTCGACCGCAGCGCCTCCGCGTGATCGGCATTCACTTGCGGTCGCGTTACATCTGGTTCGATCCTGGCCCCGCTGAATAAGTCCAGAGTCACCAGTGCATCCCCGCTCAGTAGCACTCGCTCCTTCTCCAAATACAAAGCCGATGCTCCAGCCGTATGCCCCGCCAAATGCAACATCCGCGGCCGCCCCGGCACATCCAACACCTGCCCATCTCGGCAACCCACCGCCTTCTCGACGCCAGGTCCCCAAAACACTCCGTTCAACGCCCCTATCATGAGTTGCATCCCCAAATGCGGTCGCCACGTGTTCGAGATCAGAGCCCACCACGGCAGTTGCCGTGCCCGCCCCACCGCCTCCCGGTCCGCCTCATGCACAAATACCTTCGCCCCAGATTCCACCCTCACCCTTTCGGCAAACCCCACGTGATCCCCGTGCGCATGCGTAATCACAATCGCCTCCACATCCTTCACGCTCCTCCCCATGCTCTCCAGTCCCTCCACAAACGTCTGATAGTGCCCTTGGAAATCCCGCATCCACCAGCGTCACCCGCCCCCCTTCCTCCAGCACAAACCAGTTAAACGCCCCGGTGGGGAAGTGATAAACACCATTTGCGACTTGCATACCTCATCTTTCCTTGGTCGATTCCAAATCACAAGTACGCACCTTTTGGTAACTATGTAACCCATTCTTCGCAAAGCGAAAATTCCCAACCCCTGGCTCGCCGCTTGCCCTTGCCGCGAGGTTCTCGGCCTCCTTGGCAATAAGTCGACCATTCTCATCCTCCCCCTCCTCCACAAGGGCGCCTGCCGCAATGCCGAGCTCCTACGCGGCGCGGACGGCATCTCCCAGAAAATCCTCACCCAGACCCTCCGCGATCTTGAATACCGGGGCCTCGTCGCCCGCAAGGACTTTCAAACCGTTCCTCCCCACGTCGAATACTCTCTTACCCCTCTTGGTCATTCCCTCTCCAAGGTCCTCGACCAGCTCAACCGCTGGGTCATCGAAAACTTTGTCCATATGGACGCCGCTCGCAAGCGGTTCGAGCGCCGACGCTCAACTCGTTGAATCCCGGCCGAGCCCGCCTGCGTCTGCTACCTTGAAGCTACGTTTTCGCGTCCTGCCCAATGACCCGTCGTCTCTTTTTATCCATGCCCCTGCTCGCGCAGGAAACCGTCATCCGCGTCGACGTCAAACTCATCCGTATCCTCGCAAGCGCCCGCGACCAATACGGCCAACTCATCGGCAATCTCAATAAAGAGGACTTCCAGATCTTCGACGATGGTGTCGAGCAAGAGACCTCAATCTTCGAGCGCTCCACCACCCAACCCCTCAGCGTCGTCGTGATGCTCGACATCAGCGCCAGCGTCGCCAAAGATCTCAAGTACGAAACCGACGCCGCCCTCCGCTTCGCCAAAAGCCTCTTCAACGAAGGCAACGAAGAGGACTCCCTCGCCCTCATCACCTTCAATCACAACGTCGATCTAATCGCCGGCTTCACTCGCCGTATGCAGCGACTCGAGAACGCCATCCGCAACATCAAGACGGGCGCTGGCACTAGCCTCTACGACGCGATTTCGCTGGCCAGTGAAGAGCTCGAAGGCCGTCCCGGCCGCAAGGTTATCATCTGCGTATCCGACGGTGGCGACACTGCCAGCTTCGGAAAATTCAACAACGCCAACATCGCCGTCCAGCGCGCCCAGGCTGCTGTCTATCCCATCCTAGTCACACCCATCACCAACGATGCCGGCCGCAACCGCGGTGGCGAAAATGCCCTCCAACTCATTGCCGAGCGCAGCGGCGGCCGCATTCTCTTGCCCGCCTCTTACGAAAAATTGTCCAACAGTTTCGACGAAATCCTCCGCGACCTCCGCACCCAATACCTGCTTGCTTACTACCCCAAGAATCTCACCGGAAAACGCAACAAGTTCCACAAGCTCGAAGTCAAACTCAAGCAACCGGGTTTGCGGGTCTCCGCCCGCACTGGCTACTATGAAGAGACCCTCTAGCCATGGCTAAAGCCAAAACCAAAGCCCCCCTGCAAACCCTTGCCGAAGACGGCTATCTCCGCAAGCTCGCCGCCGCCAAGACTCCTGTCTCTGTCAAAATGCTCAACGGCAGGCTCTTCAATGGAACTGTCGAAATCTTCGACGCCCGCATTGTCCGCCTGGCTCAAACAGAAGGGCCCAGCCTCATGCTCTACAAAGACGAAATCAAGTACCTCGCCGACCTCTCCTAACGAATGACCAAATACGCTGAAACCGCCGCACAGATCGCCCGCGAAGCCGCAGGGATCATCGAAGATCTACGGGCCCAGAAGATCGGCTTCGAACTCAAAGGCGACGCCGACCTCGTCACCATCGCCGACCGCCAAAGCGAACTCCACATCACCGCCCGCCTCCGCCAGGCCTTCCCCACCCACGCCATCGTCGCCGAAGAAGGCAACAACAAAAGCTCTGATTCCGGCTACCGCTGGTACGTTGACCCTCTCGACGGCACCACTAACTTCGCCCACGGCTACCCCGTTTACAATGTCACCATGGCGCTTGAGAAAGACAACGAGCTCATCGCTGGTGTCATCTACGACCCCACCCGCGACGAAATGTTCACCGCCGAGAAGTCGGGCGGCGCCTATCTCAACGGCGAGCGCCTCAGCGTCTCCAAAGCCCAGCGTCTTGAAGACTCCCTGTTCGCCACCGGCTTCCCCAGCCGCAAGCGTCACCAAAACATCAACATCCACTTCTACTACCAGCTCGCCATGATCTCCCACGGCGTCCGCCGCGGTGGCTCTGCTGCCATCGACCTCGCCTATGTCGCCTGTGGCCGCCTCGAGGGCTTCTGGGAATTCGGCCTCAACCCTTGGGACATGGCCGCTGGCAAGATACTCCTCGAAGAAGCCGGTGGCACCGCCACCGACATGCACGGTGCTCCCCACCACCTCATCACCAGCCGCAACTTACTCGCCACGAACTCCCACATCCACACCCCCACCCTCGCCCTCTTCGAAGACATCTTCTCCGATCGCAGCCCCTTCAGAATTCCTGAAGTTTCCACTTACCAGCGTTGATATGCATTGAGCGGTAGATCTCTGAAGTTCGTGATTTGTGACTCTTGGCCGATGAGGTGAATGCTTCGGCCACGATAGTTACACTATGACCATTCCTGTCGACCCTACCAAGAGTGTGGAAGTATTGCCTAAAATCCGCTTTACTTCGCTAACCGTTCCGCCAATCGTTCCAAGCGGCTCGACAGCGCGAAGAAGGTCGGTGCCCACAAACCAATGAAAATCCCAAACCTTTCTCCATGCGCCGGATCTGGATCTTTACTGATATTCCACATCACGATCGAACCCACGATCGACGCAAAACCACCCAATAGGCAAACCATACTCAAAGAATTCAAGCTTTGCTTATTCATAGATCCCTGATTGCAGGTTTGTCAGTGAGATTCAATTACTTTTCAGTGATGATCCAATTCCGGCCGTTTCCCAATTTGCAAACTCACTACAATTCCTGCACATCAATAGGAATCAATCCGCCCGCCGACTCACAGCCTTCGCTAGCAAGAAATCCGGCCAGCGAACGCAGGGCGGGGAAGCTACCCTTAACCCCAGCTAGACCGTCACATCCACCAGTTCATCCACTTCGCGCGCCACTACCCCATTCGCCAACGCCGCCGCAAACCCCCGCCGCAACTCAGTCAACATCGCCACCGCCGCCCACTCCTCCTCGCGCCGCCCATGGCAAAGGCAGTCCAAACAATACTCACACAGCATCACGATCTTCTCGTCCACATGCGTGCGAATCGGCGCAGCCCCTTGCGCCATCCCATAAATCGCAAACTGTGCATCCAGCAGATCCTCAACTTGCCCCCGCTCAATACCCAAAATCGCCTGATCCAGCAACGTCACCATCAGCTCTAACTGTTTCACTTACAACCTCCCCACAAACGACTCAAGAATCCGCGCCGCCGCAGTGTTGCTACTCAAGACACTCGACCCCGTCTCCTCCCCCAACTTCGCCACCGCACTCGTCGCCAGGTTCACCGCAACCACTCGATCACGAACCACTGCCGTCGACGACACCAACCCGCCCACTCCTCCCCGCAACAGGTTTCCAATCGAACTCAACTTGCTCGTCTGAAAAATCCCTAGCAACCCTCGCTGATCGGTCACCTCCACAATCGCCCGGTCAATCACCTGGATCGCCCCGATCGACCCCTGGAAGCTGCTCAAGTCCACCTTCGACAACCCGCCAGAAGCCCCAAAACTGGCACTCGCCTCAAGCAAAGGCCCCCCTCCAAACACCACATTTGACGCAATCGCATCGATATCCCGCAACTTCTTCGAGTACTCGATCTGATCTTGTTCGCGCTCCCGCTGCCCCGGCTTATTGATCGCCCCAAACGCCAGGCTTCGCGCCTCGCCCAACAACTCCTCCACGCGCCCCAAACCCTCACTCGCCGTTCGCGCCTCGGCCACCGAATCGTTTGCATTGCGCACACTCTTTGAGAGCTCCGCCGCCTTCACTCGTTGTTCAAACTGCTCCCCATATTCCGCCGGTCGCGCCCCCACGCCGCTCTTCAGCAAGCGACTCGACAGCTTTCCAAGCCCCTCTGAAAAACTCTGTGAAAAGTCCTGCGATACAGGTTGGGAATCCACGCGCACAGCGGGATTTGAGGAAATGGACAACGCCATGGCAAACTCTCCGTCTTTTAGGTTCTCCTTCTTATCGTTGCTTTCCATCGGACCTTGAACCTAATTTCGCCGAAACCTCCGCCAAAGTTGCCCGCGCCTTCTCCCCCGTCACCGCCCCATCTCCGCCATACGTCGTCAGATAGGCAACTACCTTCTTCTGCGCCTCCGCATCAAAAAACTTCACATCCCCCGTTTTCTCCATCTCAGCCAACTCCCGCAGCAGCGCATCTGCCGCCAAATGCACTCCAAACGCCGACAGCACCAGCCTCCCGCCATGCTTCGGCCACAAAGCCACATTCAGGTTGTGATGCAGTGCAATCTGGTACCCAAAATCCAAACCCCTCACCGGCGGTCCCATCAGCTTCCGCAACGGAGCTAACTCCTCCTCGGTCGGCACCAGTCCATGCTTCTTCGCATACCCTTCCACAATCGCCGACAAAATCACCTTCGGCTCTCCCGAATTCACTTCGCCCCCCAAACGCCACCACCCTCGCCTGGCCCAAGGCAAGCCCCGCCAAAAGCAAATGGAGCAGAAGTGCTTTCACCTCTGCTCCATCGGCACTTTAGAATTGAGCCTTTAGCTTAGACCTCGAACCCTTTCCGGTACTTCGGCCGCGTCAGCATCGCATTCGCTTCGGCGTCGCCCACAAACTTCGGCCCCTCGGCCAGCGTCAGCTTTCGGCCCACGCGATAGCTGATATTTGCCAGGTGGCACATGTTTGCGCTGATTACCGAATTCTCTACGCCATCGTGCAGATCCTTGTAATTGCGGCTCTTCACTACCGACAGGAAATTCTGCATATGCTGTGCCGTCGGGTCTCCGCCCGTTCCGCGCTCCGGCTTCAGATCCATCACCAGCTCATTGCCTTCGCCTTTGAAAGCCTGGAATCCCTGGTCGCTCATCGCCGCCCAGCCTTCCGTGCCATAAATCAGGTTGCCCGTCATGACGCTGATTGGCGTGCCATTCGTCGGTGCCGTCGACGTCGGCGTTCCCGCTGCCGCCATTGCGCCTCGTCGCGGCGGCGGTGCCGATCCCTCGCCTCCGGTCAACAACCCGCGCACCTCAAACGTGATCTCGCGTCCGCCAAAATCAAACGCTGCCGTCTGCGTATTTGGCGTCTCTTGATCATCGTCGTACGCATACTTGCCGCCCCAGGAGAACGCAGACTTCGGATACCCCGGATCACCCATCGCCCATCGCGCCAGTCCCAGCTCATGCACGCCCTGGTTACCGATGTCGCCATTGCCCGTGTCCCAGAACCAGTGCCAGTTATAGCGGAACCGCAACTCGTTAAACGGCCGCATCGGCGCGGGTCCCAGGAACAAATCCCAATTCACTCCCGGCGGCGTCGGCGAATCCGCCTTCTTTCCGATCGAAGCCCGGCGCTTGTAGCACAGGCCCTTGGACGCATAAACCTTGCCGATCAGTCCGCCCTGCACCGCCTCCATCGCCTTGATCTTGAACGGATTGCTCCGGTGCTGCGAACCCACCTGCATCATCCGCTTGGTCGCCCGCGACACTTCAATCAGCTTCAGTCCTTCGTGGATGTTGTAGCAAGCTGGCTTTTCCCCATACACATCCTTGCCCGCTTTCATCGCCCAGATCGCCGCCAGCGCATGCCAGTGGTTCGGCGTCGCGATCGACACGGCCTCAACCTTCGGGTCGGCGAACGTCTCCCGCATATCTTCATACTCACGAGCCTTCTCAATTCCCGCCCGCGACACCGCTGCCTGCGCCTTCTCCCGCGCCGCCTGGTTCACATCGCAAAGCCCAACCACTTGCGCTTCCGGCAGCCGCAGATAGGTGCCCAAATGGGAACTCCCACGCCCACCCAGGCCCACAATCGCCATGTTCACTTTGTCATTGGCGCCCATCACCTGCATTGCCGAAGCAGCCGCAGCCGCCCCCATAAAAAATCGACGAGACTTTGGTTCGTTCATTCCTGTAAACTCCTGTTTTCGACCCTCAGCATATCAACTCAGCGCCTTGGGTTGCCCCTACTGATACCGCGGCGAGAACGCCCACGACCAACTGTTCGCCGCCGTCCTATAATCCAGATTCGGAATCTGCACCCGGTTCCCGCGGCTTGCCGATCCCACTGCGATCGAACCGCGCACCAGAATCGTCAAACCAGACGACATAAACGAAGTGCTTGCTGGCAATTGAGAAAACACGCTCGCCGGCACCGTGAACTGCCCGGCGGTGTTCGGGGCCAGGCACAAAAACACCGTCGGTGTTCCATTCGGAATTCCCGTGCTCGATACCGTGAAGCTGAATCCTTGGATCTGCACATTCGTCTGCGGATCGCCCCCATTCCACCTCATTGTCAAACTACTCGACCGGTTGATCGTTCTGAAATCATCCGGGCTATTCAGCACAACGAGGTCGGGATACACTTCGAGGTTCCCTTGGAAGGCCGAAATGTCCGGCCCTCCGCTTCCCGTAAAGCTATACTGCCCCGCGTTCACATCAGTGTTCGACAAATTCCTCGCCGAATAAGTTAGCCCTCCCACTTGTTGATTGTTCCGTTCCGCCACCGCCACTCCGTTTGGCCCGGTCGACACAATCGCGGGCCCCGCATCGAGCGCCCTCCGGGTGATCTGCGGCCAGGGGTCTGGCGGAATTGTGTTGTAGACAACGCAACCTCCAACGGTGGGCGTATATTGTGCGTAGCTCGCTGGTAACTCCGCCCGCAGCATCCGTCCCAGGTCCGCTCCGCCCACCTGTGTGAACGCTGCCGAAAACGTATCCTGCTTGGTAATGATCGCTGCTCCTCCATTGAGATCATCGATCGCATAAGAAGTGCTCCGTCCTGATCCCACGCCCCCGGTCTTATAAGTCCCCGCGGCAATCCATCGGTTCACTTCTTCTTGCCTGGTCATAACTCCGGAATTCCCCCCACCCACTGCCGCAGCCGGGCACGTCGTCCCCGATTGCGCCACAGGAATCGTGCCCACGTTTGCCACCACACCATTCGTCGTGATCAGTACCGGCACATTGCAGCCATACGCCGCCGCATCGAGACTGGGTATCAGCACGTTAATCTGATCCAGCCCCGGAAACACCGTCCTCCCCCGGTACAGCACCTGCGCCGTGCGGCTTCCAATTTGCACGGTGATCGGAATCGCTGTCAGATCTCCCGAGGCATTCGCCCCGGTCTGCGACACCGTCTCATTGCCCGTTGTCGGCCCCAAGCCGCTCCCATAGAAAATCACCGCCTGCCCTGGGTTCGTTGCATTGGTGTTGCTCAACAGCACATAGTTTTGATCATGCACCGCTGCCGCTCCCGTCCCGGCCCCGTTTAGCGTAAGCACTCCCAGTGCGCTTCTCACCACCGTAATCGGCCTCGTGCCAGCGCGTAGTACAGCGGCGCGAACGTCGTCATTCCGCCCACCACGATTCGAATCTGCACACTTCTCAAGCTGGTCTGCAAAGGCACACTCTGCAGCGTCGCTGCCTCCTGATCTGCCAGGTTGGTCCCCTTCAAAATAAAGATCGCCCCCTGCGCTACGGTGCCCGCATTGGTCAATCCATAGTTGTTCAACACTTCGCTCACCACCGGATTTTGTCCTCACGCGGTACACACAGAGAACATAAAAATCAGGGCTGGTTTTCGCATCGTTGCTCCTTCTTGGCGCGGCCAGACGAACACAACTCCTCAATTTACGAACCTGAACCTTTTTGCACTGCATACAATAGGGCCAGCCCATGGAAGCTCAGGAACAACACCTCCGCAGCGAACTCGCCGCCGTCTACCGCCTCCTCCACCACTACGGCTGGGACGAACTCATCTGGACCCACTCCACCGTCCGCCTCCCCGGCCCCGACCACCACTTCCTGATCAACCCCTACGGCCTCCGCTTCGACGAAGTCACAGCAAGCAACCTCGTCAAAGTCGACCCCGACGGCAACATCCTCGGCGACCCCGCGCAAGAGATCAACCCCGCCGGCTTCGTCATCCATTCTGCGATTCACATGATGCGCCCCGACCTCCGCTGCATCATCCACACCCACACCCTCGCCGGCATGGCCATCGCCGCCATCGGCTCGGGCCTCCTCCCCATCTCCATGTACGCCCTAGGCTACGACAACCAGGTGAGTTATCACGACTTCGAGGGCCCCTCTCTCGACCTCGACGAACGCGCCCGCCTCGGCCAGAATCTCGGCGACAACAACGTCCTCATCCTCCGCAACCACGGCCTCCTTACCTGTGGTCACACAGTGGCCCAAGCCTTCGTCAGAATGTTCCGTTTAGAGCGAGCCTGCCAGGTCCAACTCGCCGCCCAGGCAACCGGAGCCAAGCTCGTCATCCCCTCTGACGAAGTCCGCAAAAAATCCGCCGCCCTCAGCGACAAATTCCTCTCCACCCAAGGCGGCGACGGCTACTCCCGCCTCCCCAACCCAGAATTCGACGCCCTCATGCGTCTCCTGGACAAGCAGGATCCTTCCTACCGCGACTAGCCACTCTTCCCGTCCAGGTTGCAGCGATCCCAAACGCAACCAGCAAAAGCGCGAACATTTCGCGCCGATGGAAAACCCACCAAAACCGAAATGCTCGGTTGCTCAAAGGATCGTTTCCAATTCGGTAGCCCGCCACAACCCAGGCCAACATCTCGCCCAGAATCGTACTCCCAAACGCAAACAGGATCCCAAGAAACGAACACATCACGACGCCGGCCATCCAACCATGCTCGCCCGGCGGATACTTCTGCCAGATCAGCCGCGACACCAGGAACGCAATGGCCCAAGCGAGCGCAAGATACCGCAAGTAGGTAGCTGCATCGATATGCTCCCGATTTCGCCCCACCGACTGCTCAACTTCCGCCACAGACACTTTGTGAGTCTTCGCAATCTCCTGATACAACTTGGCCTGGCACCTTCGAATCGCATCGGCCCTGCCGGGGTCATTTCCAAAATGAACGTCCCCATATCGAATCGCCATGTCTTCCGCAAATTCCGCATCAGCGCTCACTTGCCGAGGAGTCGACGTTTGGCTGGGAGCCACCCCGGGCCAATTGCAATCAGAATTCTGTCCATCCCTGCGCATGCATCCACTACTGGCAAGGATCAAGAACGCCACAACAACTCGCGAGGCCCGCTTCAAGTTCTCCATGCGCATAGTGAATTAGAGTAGATTCTCTGCGGTCGAGTTCCGTTGTGACGCAACCTCTGCGAAAAAATCTTCTATCCAGAACTCACCCTGCTATCCGTCACGATTCAGGCCAACGCAGCACGGTCTGCGCCCCGATAATGAGAATTTTGCCACCCCAAATCTGGAGATGCGGCTCAACCAAATTGCCGCCATTGTCGGTAATGCGAAACGTTCCTGCGCACCACTCATCGCCATCTCGAAACATGACAGTCATCCAAGGTTTTAACTCGCGACCAGCAAGCGCAAACTTCCGATTGCCACCGATCTGCAACTCGTGAAGACGACATTGATCCTTGGGAGTTACCGCTCGCGCTGGCTTCCCTATACGCGCGAGTATGCGCTCGCCCCTGCTCTGCTTCGCCTTCGCTCTGGCTTCGAGAAACTGCGCCACTTCCTGAAGTACTTGCGGCTTCCGTCCCCCGTTCAAAACAAACCAGATCCCGGCTCGCGACAACTCCTCTACCTTCCGCCACTGAGACTCATCCGAGCGCTTCGGCGCACGAAACGCCGTCCCCATCACGTGCAGCAGTTGTGCACAGTTCGGGCATGGATACTCAGTCCCAGATTGCTCAGAGTACGGCTTGTTGCATACCTTGCGGCATCCAAAGCACGCGTGTTGCACCAGACCAGGCATCGAACCTATCGCTTCGCCACCGCCACTATATTGTCATCCGGCTTCCGGTCAATCAACTTGATAAACGGATCCACGCCCGCCCGTGTCGGCTCTTCATCCACCACGACGTTCAATTCCGTCTCGCCCTTGCTGAACTTATGCTTCGCCAGATAAAGCGTCTTCTCGCTGCTCTCTTCTCCAGCGAAAACCGCCACATCGATCGGGTCATTGATCGCAATCGCTGACTCCTTCCCCAATCCATCCGCCCGCAACTTCGACGTCGCCAGCTTCAGCTTCACGTCAAACTTCCCATCCGCCCGCTTCGCATAAGTCGCCTCAACCGCTTTGTTATCGAACAGAATAATGTTCTCAAACATATCCTTGATCAGATACTGATACTCCTCCGGCGTCTCCTTCCGCAAGGCCGCCAAAAATTCCATCGAGTTCGTATACGGCGGCGGCTGGAACCGCACTGCCTCAAGCCAGCTCCTCAGCGCCCGGTTCAACCGCTCTTCGCCGATATAGTCCTTCAGCGCGTACATCACCAGAGAGCCCTTTTGATACCAGACATACCCCTCGGCCTGCACGTACGCCATCGGCGGCTCCTTGCGCCGCTCGCTACCACGCCCCCGCAAATAAACATCCAACTCATGCCGCAAATAATTGCGCAACTTCGAAGGCTTGTAATCCTGCTCCAACACCTGTCCGACCGGGCACATAGGTAACACTTCTATCCGGTCACATGGGTAACACTTAGTCTGGCAGATTTGGCTCTATTGAGGGAGGCAGAGGGGAGCCCCCATGGGGGCTCCCCTCTGCGGCGCGCATC
>Ga0194133_10004636_pt1 | contig 18198 bp, 20 predicted proteins | sample TA2KigOf40mmetaG_FD_155448 | JGI IMG/M metagenome (GOLD analysis project Ga0194133, IMG submission 155448) | Freshwater microbial communities from Lake Tanganyika, Tanzania - TA2015055 Kigoma Offshore 40m | ecosystem: Environmental > Aquatic > Freshwater > Lake | place: Tanzania: Lake... | reverse complement strand
CCGGGTACGTAGCGCCAGGCGCGCACCTGCCAGCCCAAGCCACCCAGGGCTTCGAGCAAGCGGCGGTAGCTGACCTGGGGACTGGCCGCCAGATAGCTGCCGCCAATGAACTCGATCGTGCCGCCATGGCCGCGCGCCGGATCCAGCAGCCACAACGCACCAACGGATCGCCAGCGGGCCATGGCTCACTGGCCCTGAAGACGCCTGAGGGCTTCCAGGGCCTCACGGCGGTGCGCCGCCCCATCGAGCAGGTTGTTGAAGCTGTGGCGCACCACACCATCAGGGTCGATCAGGTAGGTCACCCGGCCGGGCAGCAGCCCCAGCACCGGCGGCACCCCAAAGGCACGCCTCAGGGTGTTGCCGCGGTCGACCAGCAGCGGGTAAGGGAGCTGGTGGCGCTGGGCAAAACGCTGGTGGCTCCCAGCATCGTCACCACTGACACCCCACACCTCAGCGCCGAGGGCCGCAAAGTCGCCGTAGCCATCACGAAAGGCACAGGCCTCGGCTGTGCAGCCCGGGGTGTCGTCCTTGGGATAGAAAAACAGCACCAGCCAGCGCCCGTTGAGCTGGTCGCTGCGGCGCTCGCTGCCGTTCTGATCGAGCAGGGCCACCACCGGTGCCCGATCACCCACACCCAGAGCCATCACTGCCTTGTCAGGGTCCGCCACCCTAGACAGCTCTGAGACGATGGGGCCGGCACCAGCAGCAGCCGGCATGGCAGATCCCAGCAGTCACCAAGCCCAGGACGGCGAGCCCCAATCCCTTTGGCAACAGAGCGACCTTCTGGGGCTGCTGAGCGCCCCGCAACCGTTGCAACCCGTGCCACCGGTTCAACCAGCTGCTGGGAGCGAGCCAGCAGCCAAAGGCGCCATTGAGTTGCCCCCGCTGGCCGCCCGCAACGGAACCAGCACCCCACAGGCGTGCCCGGGCACGCTGCTGATCATCGACACCGAAACCACCGCACTCTCCCCGGCTCAGGGTCAGTGCATTGAGGTGGGGGCGATCTTGTTTGCGGTGAGCCAGCGCTGCGTGCTCACCCAGGTCTCGTTCCTGCTGCCGTGCGAGCAGAACCCAGCCGAAGCCATCAACGGCATCGCTGCGGCGGCCACCCAAGTGGCCCAACCCTGGCAGGCTGCCTTGAGCTGCTTTGAGGCGATGGCCTGGCAGTGCGACGCCGTGCTAGCCCACAACGCCAGCTTTGATCGGCAGTGGTTTGACAGCGGCCAGGGCCCGTTGCAGGCGATCAACAAGCCGTGGATCTGCTCCATGGAGGACATGCGCTGGCCGCCGCAGCGCCAGCTCAAGGCCAATCCCTCGGTGCGCGATCTGGCCTTGGCCCACGGTGTGCCGGTCTGGGCGGCCCACCGCGCCCTCACCGACTGCATCTATCTGGCCCAGGTGCTGGAGCGCTGCGAAGGGCTCGAAGCTCTGCTTCAGGCTGCGCTGGAACCGCGGCTGCTGTTTCGCGCCAAGCTCAGCTACAGCGAGCGGCAACGGGCCAAGGACGCCGGCTTCCGCTGGAACGATCCGATCCAGGGTGCCTGGACGCGGCGGCTCAGCGAACGCGAAGCCCAGGCCCTGCCGTTTCCGGTGCAGCCGGTCCAACCCACCGGCGCCGAGTCAACCAGCTGGGCAGCGAGCGCCTGAGCAATGCTCCCAATGCGGCGATCTGTGGTCATGGTGAAGGGTGTGGCCCAGGCGCCATGGCCAGCCGACCCTCCCTGCAACGCCCTCAGAGGCTGCATAGCACCCTGCAGCGCTGGCAGGCGGCGCGCACCTGGGCCCGGCTGATCCGCGAAGCCGAATCGCTCTGGCATGTCGACGTGCGCACGCTGCACCGCCTCGCCGCCGAAGAACTGGGCCAGCTGCAGGGCGAGGTGCCAGGACGGTTGCGGCCCCAGGTCAACCGCTGGCTGCGCCGCTATGGGGTGGCGACGCGGCTCGGCAAACCTTGGTTGTGACACAAAAAAACCGCCTTTCAATGAAAAGCGGTTGTTGATGGCGTCATCCCTGAAGAGATGAAGGAATGATTTGAAATCGGAGCGGCGGGATTTGAACCCACGACCCCCACTACCCCAAAGTGGTGCGCTACCAAGCTGCGCTACGCCCCGCTGTCAGAGCCAAAAGCCCGACGTGATGGAAGCTACCACAGCTCTTTGCGGCGCCTGATGCGCTGCAACAGGCGGGCCGATAAGCGATCGCGAGCCATCCCGCTGTAGCCATCAAGGCCCAGCTGACGGGCCAGCAGCCGCAGCTCCGCGAGGCTCATGCTGGCCAGACGCAGCTCCGGCAGGCGGCGCCAGGCGCGGGTCTGGCTGGGCAAAGCGCCACGCCCCGGCTGGGTGATCAATTGCTGCAGGGCCCCGCTGGCCATCCACTCCGGGATCAGCACCACCAGCACAGCCAAAAACCCATAGAGCTCCACCAGCCCCCGCGGCAGGGGATGCAAGGGCTTGTAGTCGCCCTGCTCAGGCCCTGGCACGTGGCGCGACCTCACAACACCACAGCAGCAGGGCCCTGGCGCCATTGCAACGGGGGCTCAGCAGGCTGCAGCCGCACAGCCCAGAAGGCCAGCGCAAAACAGAGACCAATTGTGGCCACGATGACCACAACGACGACGCGATCAGGCAAGGGATTCGGCATTCAGACACTCTCCGTGCGCATGCAGCTGGTGCGCTGCGGTAGCTGCTCCAAAATCAACTGATCACCACGCAGGATCAACGTCAGCAGATCATTGCGGTAGACGATCCCCATGATCGAGTCCTGGCTGGGGTTGGCATCCTGCTGACGAAACAAGGTGGTGCGGTAACGGCCGGTATTCAATGAGGCCTGGGCGTCATTGCGCTCGAGCACGACCTGTCCCTGACCCGAGCAGAGGTAGGTCTCCTTGATGGCGTAGTCCTCCCACCAGGGAGACCCCATGGCCACAACCAGGGCAGAGGCAGCTAGGGCGGCAAGCATGGGGCGATCGACGCAGCAGCGGTGCTCAGCTCAGAGCGATGGGGGCATTGTCGCCGCGCAGCACGCAATGGGAGACGCTCCAGTCGTAGAAATCCCACACGCGCTCATCCAGGCGGAAGTCAGCACCCTCAAACCCAGCCAGACGCACCCCACTGGGCTGGGCAGAGCAGTAGGGACGGCTGCCGGGCTTGGCCAGGTACTGCTGGTGATAGGGCTCTGCGGCATGGAAGACAACACCGCTGCGGATCTCGGTGGTGATCGGACCAAACCCGGCTGCGTTGAGTTGCTGCTGGTAGTGCTCCCGGCTTGCGAGCGCCTGCTGAAGCAGCTCTGGCTCGTCGACGTAGATGCACGAGCGGTACTGACTGCCGCGGTCGTTGCCCTGGCGATCACCCTGGGTCGGGTCGTGGCACTCCCAGAACAGCTTCAGCAGATCGCCGAAGCCGATGCGGGCCGGATCCCAGAGCACCCGCACCACCTCGGCATGACCGGTGCGGCCGCTGCAGACCTGCTCGTAGCTGGGCTGATCGAGGCTGCCGCCGGCGTAGCCCACGGCCGTGGTCACCACTCCAGGCAGACGCCAGAACCCCTTTTCGGCACCCCAGAAGCAGCCGCAGCCAAACAGGACCTCAGCCTGACCGGCTGCCGCAGGAGCCGCGTAGGACGTGGCCAGAACCGCGTGCTGGCCGGGGGGCAGCACGCGCCCATCGCGCTGAAACAAACCGAACACAACCACCGCTGCAAAGCGCAGCGAGCCTAGGCAGTGTCCCCTGACGGCAGGCTGGAGCGCACCGGCACCAGAGCGATGTGATTCAGCAAGGTGGTGGTGAAGGCAAACAGCAAGAAGGGCAGCGACAGCACCAGGATCAGGCCCACCCCCACCAGAGCAAACAACGGGCGACTCGCCCCCATCAGGGCGAGCCCTGCAGCCAAGCTCACAAAGATCACCGCCATCCAGATCAGGATCTGGGCATAGATGTCGCCGAAGGTGAGCGTGCAGCGCAGCTGATAGGGGTGTTGCTGCGGATCGGAAGGAGAGGGGGTCACGGCCATGGCCCGACGCAGGCACAAAGGTTTGCTTTCAGCTAAGCGAGCCAATGCCGCCCTGTCTGGCCGCCGCAACACTCGTTCAGAGGCCGCTCAGTGCGCCGTCTGCAATTGCTGATCAGCCTGCTGGCGCTCCCACAGACGCCGGTACGTGCCGCTCTGGGCCAGCAGCTGCTGATGCGAGCCCTGCTGCACCAGCCGCCCCTCGTCGAGCACCAGCACCCGATCGGCGCCGGCGGCCGCTGAAAGCTGGTGGCTGATCATCAGCACCGTGCGGCCGCGTTGGGCCCGCACTGAGGCCAAGATCTCGGCCGCAGTTGTGTTGTCGACACTGGCCAGGGCATCGTCGAGCACCAGCAGCGGCGCCTCAAGCAGCAGGGCACGACCCAGCGCCGTGCGCTGACGCTGGCCGCCACTGAGGGTGATACCGCGCTCCCCAACCAAGGTCTGATACCCATCAGGGAACCCCTTGATGTCGGCCGCCAGCCGCGCCTGTTCAGCCACCCGCTCGACCTCGCGCTGCGGCGCCTCCGGCTCGCCGTAGCGCAGGTTGTCAGCCAGGGTCGCCGTAAACAGATAGCCCTCCTGGGGCACCAGGGCCACCTGGCTGCGCAGCGCGTCAAGGCCAAGGGCCGTGACATCGACCCCATCCAGGAAGAGCTGGTTTTCGGGCACCGCGACCATGCGGCCAAGGGCACGGGCCAGGGTGGTCTTGCCGCAGCCCACCGGCCCCACAACGGCCACCAGCTCACCGGGCTCGATCGTGAAGCTCACCCCTTGCAGGGCAGGCCTGGGGGCACCGGGGTACTGCACCGTGAGGCCGCGGGCTTCCACAGCCCCAAGCCGGTTGCTCGCCGGCGCCGCAGGCTGACGCGGCGAACGGATCTGTGGCACCCGGGCCAACAGATCCTCGACCCGCTCCAGGCTCACCTGGCCGGTCTGAAAGGTGTTGAGTGTGAAGCCCAGCAGCGCTGTCGGGAAGACCAGGCGCTCCACATAGAGAATCAAGGCCACCAGATCGCCGATCGAGAGGCGCCCGCTGGCGAGCTGGCCGCTGCCCAGGGCCAGCAGCAGCAGCAGGCTCAAAGACGAGATTCCCTCCAGCAAGGGGAACAACGTGCTACGGGTGCGGGCCAGGCCCAGGGCGGCATCGCGGTAGATGCGGTTGCGCCCGGCAAAGGCCGCCTGCTCGGTCGGCTCCTGCCCGTAGATCTTGATGGCGCTGATGCCGCTGAGGTCCTCTTGGACCAGATCGCTGAGACCAGCGAGGGCCTCCTGCTGGCGGCGCTGCTGGCGCATCATGCGCCCGCCAAACAGGCGAACCACCATCAGCATCAGCGGATACAGGCCGACCGCCGCCAGGCTCAGCCAGGGATCAATCGCCAGCATCGCCGGCAGCGTCAGCGCGTAGGCCAGGGCCGTGTTGGTCAGGCTGAGCACCGCAAAGCCCAGCAGGCGACGCACGTTTTCGACGTCACTGGTGGCCCGGCTGATCACCTCACCGCTGCCGGTGGTCTGCACCCAGCCCGGCTCCTGGCGCAGCAGATGCTCAAAAATGCGCTGCTTGAGATCGGCTTCGACCTGCCGGCCGACACCAAACACCAGCAGCCTTGACCACAGGCGCACGGCGCCCATGAGGGTGGCCAGCGCCACAATCAACCAGGCCTGACGCCAGACATCGGCCAGGGCAAAGCCATCCTGCAGGTCATCGACCACACCCCGAACCAGCAGCGGGATCGTCACGCTCAACAGGTTGACCACCACCAGAGCAGCCATGCCCTGCAGCACCAGGCGGCGATGGGGGCGCAGGTAGCACAGGATCAGAGCCAGCCGCGGGGCAGCCATCGGCAACGCAAGGGCGGCAGAGTCAACGCCAACCTATCGACCGATCGCGATCCGCCATGGGCCAAGCCGAGCAAACCCATCCGCTCTATGCCAGTGACCGCGACATCGTCGATCGCCTGCTGGCCGCCCAGGAGCCCGCCGAGGCCGACCTGGTCGACGCCGCGCGCCTGCTCAATCGCTACCAAGGCTTTCCCGGAGCCAGCGACCTGCAAGAGGACCTGAGCAAGGTGCTGCGGCTCTGGGGACTCGATCGCGAAACCTTGCAGACACGCACCAAGGCGATCTGGGAAGCCGGTTACCGCCCAGCGCCAGCCGCTGCCGATGCCGTGGGCTCCGGCTTTGACACAACCGATCAGGAGACCAGTTAATCGTCAGCCCCCCTCGCCAAGGAGGGCCCTTTCAGGTGATAGTGGGAATGTCCCCATCACCCAGCCCGGCGTGCCTTGCACCCGGGCTTTTTTCTGGCTGGCGGTCAACGCTTGCCTGTTGCAGAGCGCCCAGCGATGTCCACCACGCCTGTCAATCCTGTGCTGCTGGAGCAGCTGTTGCAGGGCCAAGACCTCAAAGGCGAGCAAGCCGCTGCGCTGATGCACAGCTGGCTGGCCGGCGATCTTGAGCCGGTGATGACCGGGGCTTTGCTCGCTGCCCTGAGGGCCAAGGGCGTCAATGGGGAAGAACTGGCCGCCATGGCCGCTGTGCTGCGCCAGGCCTGCAGCCTGCCCGCGCCACGCCCCGAGCTGCCCCTGGTCGACACCTGCGGCACCGGCGGTGCGAACGTCGGGCGGGGTTTCGAAGGCTTCAACATTTCCACGGCCGTCGCGTTCACAGCGGCCGCCTGCGGCGTGACCGTGGCCAAACATGGCAACCGCAGCGCCAGTGGCCGCGTCGGCTCGGCCGATGTGCTCGAAGCCCTCGGCATCGATCTGCAGGCACCCCCTGCGGTGGCACTGGCCGCCTTGAACGCTGCCGGGGTGACGTTCTTGTTCGCCCCGGGCTGGCACCCATCGCTGGCGGGCCTGGCGCCGCTTCGCCGCGCACTCGGGGTGCGCACGGTGTTCAACCTGCTGGGGCCATTGGTCAATCCGCTGCAACCCGAGGCCCATGTGCTGGGGGTGGCCCGCGCCGATCTGCTCGACCCCATGGCCGATGCCCTGCGCCGGCTGGGCATGCGGCGGGCGGTGGTGGTGCACGGTCACAGCGGCCTCGACGAAGCCGAGCTTTCGGGCCCCAGCGAGCTGAGGCTGCTTGAGGGCGGCAGCGTGCGCAGTGCCCAGCTTGACCCCCGGGAGCTGGGCCTGAGCCCGGCCCCACTCGAAGCGATCGCCGGCGGCGGCATCGAGACCAACCGCGCCATTCTTGAGGCGGTCCTGCAAGGGCGCAGCACCGCAGCCCAGCGCGATGTGGTCGCGCTCAACACGGCCTTGGTGTTGTGGGTCGCCGGCCGCGCCGACAGCTTTGCCAGCGGCGCGCAGCAAGCCCTGCACGCCCTGGCGGCAGGGACCCCCTGGCAGCGGCTCGAAGCCCTGCGCCAGGCCCTGGGCGCAGGCGCTGCAGGATGATCACCGCACAGCGTCTGCCATGCCGTTGAGTCGCGCCGATACCAGCACCGAATCGAGCTCGAGCTGCAGCGAAGCGCTGCTGGTGCTGGCTGATGGAACGGTGCTGCGCGGCCGGAGCTTCGGAGCTCGCGGCACCTGCATCGGTGAAGTGGTCTTCAACACCGGCATGACCGGTTATCAGGAAGTGATCACCGATCCCAGCTACTCCGGACAGCTGGTGACCTTCACCTATCCCGAGCTGGGCAACACCGGGGTCAACGCCGCCGATCAAGAAGCCAACCGCCCCCACGCCCGCGGCGTGATTGCACGGCAACTCTCACCCACCGCCAGCAACTGGCGCTCAGAAGGCAGTCTCGATCACTGGCTCAAGACCCATGGCGTGGTCGGCATCAGCGGCGTTGACACCCGCGCCCTGGTGCGTCACCTGCGTGAGGGTGGGGCGATCAACGGGGCCATCAGCAGTGATGGCAGTGCAGCAGGCCAGCTGCTCCAGCAGGTGCGTCAGGCCCCGAGCATGGCCGGGCTCAACCTGGCAGCTCAGGTGAGCACAAAGGCTCCTTACCACTGGGATTCGGCCTGCAGCGCAGCGTTTGATCAACGGCTGCAGGTCAAACCAGCCCAGCCGTACCGCGTGGTGGCGATCGACTTCGGCATCAAGCGAGCCATTCTCGAGCGGCTGGTGGCCCATGGCTGCAGCGTTGAGGTGCTGCCGGCCGATGCCAGCCTCGAGCAGGTGCTGGCCCACAAGCCCGAGGGGGTGTTCCTCTCCAATGGCCCCGGGGACCCGGCGGCTGTCAGCAGTGGCATTCAGCTGGCCCAGGGGCTGCTGCAACAGCGCAACCTGCCGGTGTTTGGCATCTGCCTGGGCCATCAGATCCTCGGTTTGGCGCTGGGCGGCAGGAGCTTCAAGCTGGGCTACGGCCATCGCGGCCTCAACCATCCCTGCGGCAAGGCCGGTGAAGTGGAAATCACCAGCCAGAACCACGGCTTCGCCATTGACGCAAGCTCCCTGGACACAAAGCGCGTCACGATCACACACCTCAACCTCAATGACCGCACCGTGGCCGCCCTGGCGCTCAACGAGCAGCCGGTGTTTGGGGTGCAGTACCACCCCGAGGCCAGCCCCGGCCCCCACGACGCCGATCACCATTTCGCCCGGTTCACCGCCTTGATGGCCGAGCGGCGCTGAGCCGTCTCCCACAGTTTTGTTGCGAGGGCGACCAACCCCGATTTGCTCTCTACACTTCGGCCCAATGGTCGCTTGGAGCTTGGAGCCATCACTGACCTGCAGCGATTGACGGTCTCCCTGCGGGCTGGATGCGAGCAGCAGGCCCACTGCCAGCTGTTTCAGTTCACAGGGCAGCTCGATGCCTATTCGGACAAACACTTCACCGATTTCATCGCCGCTCACCGCACGGCCACCCCGCAGCCCCTGGTGATTGACCTGAGCCGGATCGACTTTCTCGATTCCTCGGGCCTGGGAGCCTTGGTGCAGATGGCCAAGGACTGCAGCGCCAACCACTATCCCTTTGTGGTGGTGGGCAACGCCCGGGTCGTGCAAACCGTGAAGCTGGTGAGATTGGAAGAGTTTCTGCATCTTCACAGCGATCTCGACACCGCCCTTGGCCAGTTCGCCGCCTGAGCCGGACAGCCTGCAGCGGAGCAGCGCTCACTGGTTGGCTGCGCTGCAGGCTCAGCCGCCCCGCTCAGAGCTCGGCCCGCTGCAACTGGCCTGGCTCGGCGATGCCGTCTGGGAGCTGCATCAGCGCGTGCAGCATTGCCAGAGCCCAGGGCGCGCCCACGACAACCATCGCGCCGTTGTCGCCGCTGTGCGGGCCGATGCCCAGGCCCAGGTGCTGCAACAACTCGATCCGATGCTGCGCCCGAGCGAACGCGACCTGGTGCGCCGCGCTCGCAACCGCGCTGGCCAGGGCCCACGCCGCGGAGATGCCCAGTCCTATGGGCTTGCCACCGGCTTTGAAGCCCTGCTGGGTTGGCTGTTCCTCAACGATCCCGCCCGGTTGGTCGAACTGCTAGATCACTTGTAGGAGAACGTCCCATAAACCCGCTGCTGCTGTTGCCATGAGTCCTCGTTTTCAACGCCGTCCGGAAGGCCGGAGCGGCTCGGGGGGCTCAGGTCGCCCCGGCGATCGCTGGGCCAAACGCAGCGGTGAAGGTCGCCCCGCAGGACGCTCGGCCGCCCCGTCGCGCAGTTGGAGAAGTGCCAAACCCGAATGGCGCCCCGACGCCAGCGGCGGCGCCGAGTCGCGCCCTCAGCGCCGCTCAGGGCCAGAAGAGCGCCCCCGCGCCCGCTTCAGCGAGCGCCGCAGCGAGACCGGCAGCGAACGGGGCGAACGGCGCTTCAAGCCGGATGTGCGCATCAAATCGGACGCTCGCTTCAAACCCGAAGGCCGTTTCAAGTCCGAAGGCCGGTTCAAGTCCGAAGGTCGCTTCAGCACAGAGCGCCGCGGTCCGCGACGGGATCGCTTCGAAGAGCGCCGCAGCCCGCGCGACTACAGCGATCGCGGGCCCCAGGGCGAAGCCGAAACCCATCTCGAAGCAACGCCGAGCGATCTGATCTGGGGTCGCCATCCGTCCGAAGCTGCCCTCGAAAGCGGCAGGCCGATTCACCGCATCTGGTGCACCCCCGAATTGCGCCACACCCCCCGCTTTCTGCAGCTGCTCAGGGAGGCCAAAGCCTCCGGCGTGCTGGTTGAAGAGGTGACCTGGGCCCGGCTCGGCCAACTCACCGGCGGCGCTGTGCACCAAGGCATCGTGCTGCAGAGCGCCGCGGCCGAAACCCTGGATCTGGCGAGCTTGATCGAGGGTTGCGCCCAGATCGGCGAACCGCCTCTGCTGATGGCGATCGACGGTCTCACCGATCCCCACAACCTGGGGGCGATCGTGCGCAGTGCCGAAGCCCTGGGTGCCCACGGCATGGTGCTGCCGCAACGGCGCTGTGCGGGGCTCACCGGCTCGGTGGCCAAGGTGGCCGCAGGAGCCCTGGAGCATTTGCCGGTGGCCCGTGTCGTGAACCTCAACCGCGCTCTCGAGAGCCTCAAGCAGGAGGGCTACCGCGTGGTGGGTCTGGCGGCCGAAGGCAGCGTGACCCTCGAAGAAGCCGATCTCGAGGGGCCCCTGGTGGTGGTCACCGGCTCAGAGGGCGATGGGCTGTCGATGCTCACCCGGCGCAGTTGCGATCAGCTGGTGCGCATCCCGCTGCGGGGCAGCACCCCCAGCCTCAACGCCTCCGTGGCCACCGCGCTGTTGTTGTTTGAGATCGCACGCCGGGGCTGGATGCGTGGACTCACAGGCCAGGCGCCTGCCCCTCGCATTCAACGTCCGCAGTTGCCGAGCCCAGCGTCAGAGGCATCCGCAGAACCCCTCGCCGACGTCCACGCGATGATCCACGCCGCCAATGAACCGGCCCTGACTGGAGAGGATCTCGAGGCGTCCCCCCAGGCCCAGGAGGCGTGGCCCAGCGACCCCTGGCAAAGCCAGGCTGACGAAGCCGCCTTTTCCAGCGACATCAGCCTCTAATCACGGCACAATGGTGCGGTCCTGCCTGAGCCTTTGATGAATCCCCTGTTGCAGCCCGTGCGCAGCTGCGCCAATGGCTTGGGGTTGGCCTGGTGGGCACGGGTGGAAACCCGCTCACCCAACGTGACCTACTGGTTTGGGCCATTCGTGCGGCGCCGCACGCTGGAAACCCAGCTGCCCGCCTTTCTGGCGGACCTCAGTTCTGAGGCCCCCGGTGACATGCAGCACGAGCTGCTGCGCACCCGCCGCGGCGAACCGTTCACCGAAGCGACCTGAGCCGGCTGATAGCGTCCACACCAGTTAGAAGCAGGCTGGATGGGCATCGCCGCGTGGCGCGAGCAACTGCGCAAAGGTGAGGTCTCGGCCCGCGAACTCACCGATCAGCACCTGGCGCGCATCGACGCGGTCGATGACACGGTGCATGCCTATCTGGAGGTCACGGCCGAGCGGGCCCGCGCCGATGCCGATCGGATCGATGCAGCCAGGGCCGCCGGGGAGGAGCTCCCTCCCCTGGCAGGTCTCCCACTGGCGATCAAGGACAACCTCTGCACCAAGGGGATTGCCACCACCTGCTCCAGCCGCATGCTGGAAACCTTTGTGCCGCCCTACGAGTCGACCGTGACCGAGCGGCTGTGGCGCTCTGGCGCCGTGCTGCTGGGCAAGACCAATCTCGATGAGTTCGCCATGGGCAGCTCGACCGAGACCTCGGCCTTCGGCCCCAGCCGCAACCCCTGGAACCCGGAGCGGGTCCCAGGCGGCAGCTCGGGCGGCAGCGCCGCTGCGGTCGCCGCGGGCGAATGCGTGGCGGCATTGGGCTCAGACACCGGCGGCTCGATCCGCCAACCGGCGGCGTTCTGCGGGGTGGTGGGCTTCAAACCCACCTATGGCCGGGTCAGCCGCTGGGGGCTGGTGGCCTTCGCCAGCTCGCTTGACCAGGTCGGACCGTTCACGGCGTCGGTGGCCGACACCGCCGAGCTGCTGCAGGTGATCGCCGGCGAAGATCCGCGCGACAGCACCTGCCTGAAGGCCCCCGTACCCGACTACGTGGCGGCCTTGAGCCAACCGGTTAAAGGCCTGCGCGTCGGACTGATCCAAGAATGCTTCGAGCAGGAGGGGCTCGATCCGGCGGTCAAGGCGTCGGTGCTGGCTGCCGCAAAGCAGCTTGAAGCCCTGGGCTGTGAGCTGGTTGAGGTGAGCTGCCCGCGCTTCAACGCCGGCATCGCCACCTATTACGTGATTGCCCCATCGGAAGCCAGCGCCAACCTGGCGCGCTACGACGGCGTCAAATACGGCTACCGCAGCAGCGAGGCCGGCTCGCTGGCCGAGATGACAGCCCGCAGCCGCTCGGAGGGCTTTGGTGATGAAGTCAAACGACGCATCCTGATCGGCACCTATGCCCTCTCAGCGGGATACGTCGATGCCTATTACAAAAAAGCCCAGCAGGTCCGCACCCTGATTCGCCGCGACTTTGACGCCGCTTTTGCCGGCGTCGACGTGCTGCTCACCCCGACCACCCCGACGACAGCCTTTGCCTTCGGCGCCCACGCTGAGGACCCGCTGGCCATGTACCTGGCTGACCTGCTCACGATTCCCGCCAACCTGGCGGGCCTGCCGGCCATCAACGTCCCCTGTGGCTTCGACAGCCAGGGCTTACCGATCGGCTTGCAGTTGATCGGAGGCGTGCTGGCCGAAGAGCGGGTGCTGCAGGTGGCCCACCACTATGAGCAGGCAGCCCAGGTGTTCAAGCAGCGCCCCCAGGCACCCCTGGTGCCCTAAGCAAAGGCCTGACACCAGATCTGGGGTTCGCCGCCTAAAGTTGGACCCCGCCGAGTGCTCTGTGGTGTTCGTTCCCCTTCACAACCACAGCGACTACAGCCTGCTGGATGGGGCCAGCCAGTTGCCGGCCATGGTCGAGCGGGCCGTCGAGCTCGGCATGCCCGCCCTGGCGCTGACCGATCACGGCGTGATGTACGGCGCCATCGAACTGCTGAAGCTCTGCACCAAGGCCGGGATCAAGCCGATCATCGGCAACGAGATGTACGTCATCAACGGCTCCCTTGATGACCCCAACCCACCCAAGAAAGAGCGTCGCTACCACCTGGTGGTGCTGGCCAAGAACGCGATCGGCTACCGCAACCTGGTCAAGCTGACGAGCATCAGCCACCTGCGCGGCATGCGCGGCCGCGGCATCTTCGCCCGCGCCTGCATCGACAAGGCCACCCTCAAGGCCCACAGCGAAGGGTTGATCGTGGCCACCGCCTGCCTGGGGGGCGAAATCCCCCAGGCCATCCTGCGGGGGCGTCCCGAGGTCGCCCGCGAGGTGGCGCTCTGGTACCAGGAGGTGTTCGGTGAGGACTTCTACCTCGAGATCCAGGACCACGGCGGTGTTGAAGATCGCATCGTCAACACCGAAATCGCCAAGATCGGCGGCGAGCTCGGCATCGAGCTGATCGCCACCAACGACGCCCACTACCTGAGCGTCGGTGACGTGGAAGCCCATGACGCCCTGTTGTGCGTGCTCACCGGCAAGCTCATCAGCGACGAGAAGCGCCTGCGCTACACCGGCACCGAATACATCAAGAGCGAGGCTGAAATGCTGCAGCTCTTTGGCGATCACCTCGACGCGGAGGTGATCGAGCGCGCCGTCACCAACACCGCCCGCGTGGCCGAGAAGGTCCAGGACTACGACATCCTTGGGCGCTACCAGATGCCGCGCTTTCCGATCCCCGATGGGTTCACGGCACCCAGCTACCTGCGCCATGTGAGCGAAGCAGGCCTGCGGGCTCGACTGAACCTGGCCGAAACCGAAGCGTTTGAGGCCAGCTATGGCGAGCGGCTCGATTTCGAGCTGCAGGTGATGGAGCAGATGGGCTTTCCCACCTACTTTCTGGTGGTCTGGGACTACATCCGCTTTGCTCGCGAGAACGGCATCCCCGTGGGGCCTGGACGCGGGTCGGCGGCCGGCTCGCTGGTGGCCTATGCGCTTGGCATCACCAACATTGATCCGGTGACCAACGGGTTGCTGTTTGAGCGCTTCTTGAACCCCGAGCGCAAGTCGATGCCGGATATTGACACCGACTTCTGCATCGCCCGCCGTAGTGAGGTGATCGACTACGTCACCCGCCGCTACGGCGACGACAAGGTCGCCCAGATCATCACCTTCAACCGCATGACGTCGAAGGCGGTGCTCAAGGATGTCGCCCGGGTGCTCGACATTCCCTATGGCGATGCCGACCGCCTGGCCAAGCTCATTCCTGTGGTGCGCGGCAAACCGGCCAAGCTCAAAGAGATGATCGGCGAGGAGTCGCCCGCCCCTGAATTTCGCGACAAATACCAGAACGACCCCAAGGTCAAACATTGGGTTGATCTGGCGATGCGCATCGAAGGAACCAACAAAACCTTTGGCGTGCATGCCGCTGGTGTGGTGATCGCCGCCGATCCGCTTGATGAGCTGGTGCCGCTGCAGCGCAACAACGACGGCCAGGTCATCACCCAGTACTTCATGGAAGACGTGGAGTCGATGGGCCTGTTGAAGATGGACTTCCTGGGGCTGAAAAACCTGACGATGATCGACAAGACCATCGATCTGGTGGCTGAAAGCACCGGCGAAAGCGTTGACCCCGATGCCCTGCCGCTCGATGACGAGGCCACCTACGGGCTCTTGGCCCGCGGCGATCTGGAGGGCATCTTCCAGCTCGAATCCAGCGGCATGCGGCAGATCGTGCGCGATCTCAAACCCTCATCGCTCGAGGACATTTCTTCGATCCTGGCGCTGTATCGGCCAGGACCACTCGATGCAGGTCTGATCCCCAAATTCATCAACCGCAAGCACGGCCGTGAGGCGATCGATTTCGCCCACGAGAAGCTGCAGCCGATCCTCAAGGAGACCTACGGCATCATGGTCTACCAGGAGCAGATCATGAAGATCGCCCAGGATCTGGCCGGCTATTCGCTGGGCGAGGCCGATCTGCTGCGACGCGCGATGGGCAAGAAGAAAAAGAGCGAAATGGAGAAGCACCAGAGCATCTTTGTCAGTGGTGCTAGCGAGCGCGGCGTCGATCCAAAACTGGCCGAATCGTTGTTCGAGCAGATGGTGCTGTTCGCCGAATACTGCTTCAACAAGAGCCATTCCACGGCCTATGGCGCGGTGACCTATCAGACCGCTTACCTCAAGGCCCACTATCCAGTGGCCTACATGGCTGCCCTGCTGACGGTCAACGCCGGCGACAGCGCCAAGGTGCAACGCTACATCGCCAACTGCAACGCGATGGGCATTGAGGTGATGCCACCCGACGTCAACGCCTCGGGCATCGATTTCACCCCCGTAGGCAACAAAATCCTGTTTGGCCTCTCGGCGATCCGCAACCTGGGCGAGGGTGCGATCCGCCAGGTGCTCGACTCGCGCAGCGGCGATGGCCCGTTTGGCTCCTTGGGCGAGCTGTGCGACCGCATTCCCGGCCAGCAGCTCAACCGCCGGGCCTTGGAAGCGCTCATACACTCGGGCGCGCTCGATGCCCTCGAGCCGGGAGCCAACCGGGCCCAGCTCATGGCCGATCTGGATCTGGTGCTCGACTGGGCCAGCTCCAGGGCCCGCGATCGGGCCAGCGGCCAGGGCAACCTGCTTGACCTGCTGGGCGGTGCCGCAGGCCGTGACAACGCCAGTGACGCTCCTGCGGCAACGGCCGCCGCGAGCAACGCCCCCAAGGCCGCAGCCGTGCGCGATTACCCCAGCCAGGAGAAGCTCCGCCTTGAAAAGGAGCTGGTGGGTTTCTACCTCTCCGATCACCCGCTCAAACAACTCGCCAAACCGGTGCAGCTGCTCTCACCGGTGGCCCTGGCGGGCCTTGACGAGCAAGCCGACAAGGCCAAGGTCAGTGCGGTGGTGATGGTGAGCGAACTGCGCCAGGTCACCACCCGCAAGGGCGATCGCATGGCGGTGCTGCACGTGGAAGACCTCAGCGGCAGCTGCGAAGCCGTGGTCTTCCCCAAAACCTACGCGCGCCTGGCCGACCATCTGGTCAGCGATGCCAGGCTGCTGCTTTGGGCCTCGGTCGACCGCCGCGATGAGCGGGTGCAGTTGATCGTTGATGACTGCCGCAGCATCGACGATCTGAAGTTGTTGATGGTCGATCTACCTGCCGAGCAAGCGGCCGACATCGCCATTCAGCATCGCCTGCGCGAATGCCTCAATCAGCACAAACCAACCCAGGACGAACCGGGCAGACGGATTCCGGTGGTCGCACTGGTGCGCGACGCCGGCGGGCTGCGCTATGTGCGCCTGGGTCCCCAGTTCTGCGTCGACAATCCCGCCGCCGCGCTGGAGACCCTGAGTTCAGCAGCCTTTCAGGCTCGCGTCAGCTCAGCCCTGATTGCCGCCTGAGCGCAGTGCCCTAAGCGACTGACGCAGCCGGCTGATGTTGAGGCCGATCTGCTCGCCGCCCAGCAGCGAGCCCGGCTCGCTCTCCCAACTGGCCGACAAAACGCCGTAACTCAAGCCCAACACACCCAGCAGGAAGAAGGCTCCGGAGCCGATCAAGGTGAGTCCCGGCGGCACATCCACGATGTGGCGGCTCACCAAGACGTAACTCACGACAAACACCGCCATGCCCAACAACGAGGGCACACCACTGGCCACGGCGATACGCCGGGCCATGCGGTTGGCCACGGCCTCGGGAATCACCTTGGGCTTGGCCGCTGCAGCGGATTTGGCTGCTGCAGGAGGTTTGCCGGCAGACACCGAGCGCGTCTTGCCGGCCTGACGCGATGCCCCCGAACGCGAAGGCTGAGGACCGAGACCCTTGGCCGCCATGGGGTGTGAGCTCAGCCGCGAATGCCGAGTTTGGCGATCAGCTGGCTGTAGCGCTCCTGGCTGATGCCGCGCAGATAACCCAGCAGGCGCTTGCGGCGGCCGATCATCTTGAGCAGGCCTTGGCGCGACGAGAAGTCGTGCTTGTTGGCCTGAAGATGGCCGGTCAACTGGTTGATGCGCTCACTGAGCATCGCCACCTGAACCTCGACCGAACCGGTATCGGTGCCGTGGGTCTGATGGCTGTTGATCAGGTCTTGCTTCTTGGTCGTGGTCAGCGGCATGGGCGGCTCAGGGCGCCCGCGGCAACCCCGTACACAGCAAACAACCATCCTACGGCCTGGGGTCAGGCAGCGTCCCGTGACAGCCAGCGCAGGCAGCCCCTGATCCAGGCCTCAGGGTCCTGGCCCAGGGTCTCGCCTGTGCCCTGATCGCCAAGCGCGGCCACGGCCCGCAGCGCCCGCTGGATTTCCAGCGGTTCATAGCCAAGCGCGCTGAGGGTCTGGTGCACATCGTCACGGGCGCTGCCCTGCAGACTGGCTGCGGCAAGAGCCGGTTCAAGGTCTTCAAGCTGTTCGGTGCTGAGGGCCACCTCGGGCCAGCTGCTGAAGCGCTGCTGCAAGCGCTCACGCAACTCAACGGCCAGACGCTCTGCCGTGCGTTTGCCCACCCCGGGGGTGCGGGCCAGCAGGCGCAGATCGGCCTGGATGATCGCCAGCACCAGGGCCTGGGGCTCGAGTTCACCCAGCAGGGCCAGCGCCACCTGGGGGCCAACCCCATTGACGGCGATCAGCTCGCGGAAGAGATCTCGCTCCTGGCGCACACCAAAGCCGAAGAGCCACCAGCCGTCATCGCGAATGGCCTGGTGAATGTGCAGCTCAAGGGTGGCGCCGCGCGGGGGCAACGCAGCAAACTGACGACGGCTGAGCTGAACCTCATAGCCGACCCCCGCAACCGCCAGCACCACACCGCATCGGTTGCTCTGCTGCCAGAGATCCAGCACCTGTCCCTGCAGCCAACCGATCATGTGTGCGCCTCAGCTGACCCCATGCTGCCCGCCCTGCCTAGCCCCCCGCACCGCCCGGGCTCCAGCCCGATCAGCATGGAGCAGCCATGGCATCGGGCCTTGCGAATCCAGCATCTGCTGTTGACGGCGGTGCTGCTGCTCAGTCTGGCGCTGGGGGCCTGCGGCCGCCTGCCCTCTCCGCCACGCCAAGCCGTGCTCAGCGCGCTCAGTCTGCAGATTGAACTCACCCAGCAGGGAATTGCCGAAGCCCTGGCGCTGCCACCGGCCGGTTCGCCCCGGGTCAGCCATGTGCGCATCGAGGAGCAGCGGGGCCTCACCATCGGCAAGGGCCAAGGCCTGCAGCTGCGCGGGCGTTTCGACTGGCAGCTGGCCGATGACCCCAAGACTGTGGACTCCCCCTTCGAGCTCTACCT
>Ga0194133_10004633_pt1 | contig 18212 bp, 12 predicted proteins | sample TA2KigOf40mmetaG_FD_155448 | JGI IMG/M metagenome (GOLD analysis project Ga0194133, IMG submission 155448) | Freshwater microbial communities from Lake Tanganyika, Tanzania - TA2015055 Kigoma Offshore 40m | ecosystem: Environmental > Aquatic > Freshwater > Lake | place: Tanzania: Lake... | reverse complement strand
TTTTTTGCGTTGATCGCCTCCAGCACCCGGTTTTTCAGCAGCGAGTCGGCGAGCATTTTCTTCAGCTCGCCGTTCTCACGCTCCAGTTCCTTCAGCCGCTTCGCCTCGTTGATGTCCATCATACCAAACTCGCGCTTCCAGCGATGGAACGTGACTTCGGAGATGTTTCGGTCCTTGCAGACCTCCTTGATGTTTCGGCCGCTGTCGGCCTCCCGCAGGGTCCGGATCTTTTCCTCAGTCGTGTGTCGTTTGCCTTTCATGATCTGGGTTCCTTTCTACACGCCCCAGACTGTCACCGCCAGCGGATCAATTATCGGCGGTCACCTCAGCGCGACTCACGCGGGAGCTGCGGGCCGATCAGAACCGCAACGTATTCGACAGGATAAACTGGCGGTCGGGCGGGACGCGGACGATGGCGGGGCGGCCATCCGGATTGGTGGTCACCGTGATGAGGTCCTGGCTGCCGACGAGATTGCGGACGTTGAGTTGCACGCGCCAAGCGACGCGGTCGCCAAAGATGCGACGGCGGTAGCTCAGCCAAACGTCGCCGTTGAACTCGGGGTCGCCGAAGAAGGGCCGCGCGAGATCGGGCTGGACGACGCCGTTGACGATCACGTTCGGGTAGCCGGTCGCGACCTCGGACTGCCAGCGGAGGCCACTGCCGACGCCCCAGCCGCGCAGGCGGCCGGAGAAGTCGTAGCTTGCGACGAAGTTCACGCGCCACTCGCGCTGCTCGAGGGACTTGGTGCCTTCCTTGGTCAGCTCAGCCCGGAGGGGGACGAGCGTGTTGCCATTGTGGCGGGTGGCGTAGGTGGAGAGTTCACCGAGCACCGGGCTGTCGCGCACATCGCGGATGGGCGAGCGGTCGATGTTGGCGCGCATCTCTTCGGCGAATTTGACGAACTCGGGCGCGATGTTGCTCTTCACCGTGGTCTGTTGGGCGACGTTGAGCGACACGCGCAGGCCGCGCGCCGGGTTGCCGGTAAGGTCGAATTCCCAGCCTTTGGCGACGAAGGAACTCGTGCCGACGGCGCCGACGATGGGATTGCCGGCGACGCGGCGGGTGTTGCCGAGCGTCTCGATGCGCAGGTTGCGCGCCGAGCGCGTGGGCTCGGGGAGGAACTTGATGATCTCCTGGTAGGCCTGCTCGAACGAGGAGATGCCGACCTGAGCGAGGCCCACTTGCTCGAGGGTCATGCCGCTCGCCTGGGCGTCCAGCATGCGCTGGAGCGAGAGCGTCTCGATGCCGCCGATTGCGTTGTTGATCGCGCCCTGGAGGGCGGGGTTGGTGAAGCCCTCGCCGGCGGTCTCGAAGCGATTGACGCGCGCGGAGAGCTTGCCGCCGAAGAGATCGAACATGAAGCCGTATTCCTTGGTCGTGCCGGTGGGCGGGGCGACGAGCTCGTTGAGGACATTGCGGCGCGTGCCGACCGGGCTGAAGTTCTCCGATCGATTGGCGAAGACGCGCACATCGGCGCCGAGCGGGAGCTTGGGCAGGATTCGCTCCGGGTAGCGCGCGACGACGCTCCACGTGAGGGTGTTGCCCTTGGCGGATTCGGCGGCGCGGGGGTTGAGCGCGATGGCCTTGGAGTCGAAGTCGCCGCGCGGGAGGCGATCGCGGGTGGTGGGGTCGGCGTCGTTGTCGAGGTTGAGGCGCTCGAACGTATCCTGGGCGTCGCGACGGAGGCCCGCGATGGTAATCACGTGGTTCGCGAGCCAGTGACTCTGGAGGCTGGCGACGGAGGACTCGATCTCGCGGCGGCCGATGTTGCCGTTGCGGAGGTAGCGGGTAACGATGAGTTCGGTATTGCGCACGCCGCGCTGGGCCGCGGGCCCGCTGCCGTCGAAGTAATACGCCTGGTGGCGGTCGCTGTCGCGCGGGAGGACGATGTCGAGGGGCTGGAGACGCACGTCGGCCGGGCGCGCGGTGGCGAGCTGCGAGGGTCCGACGTAGGCGGCGATGCCAACCTGGCGACGGAACTGGTCGATGGTGTTGGCAAGGATGCCGGCGAGATCGAGGGTGGCGCTCTCGTAGGCGTGGCCGAAGGTGCGGCTGCGGGTCTGGATGGTGTTGTCGAACCACATGCCGGTGAACGTGTGCCGGCCGAACCAGAAGGCGGCGCGACCGTTGCCGAAGAGGTCCTTGCCATCGAGCGTGACGAAGGCCGTGGCGCGGGCGGTCTCGCGGTCGCTGCGCGACTCGTTCTCGTTGAGGTCGGGCTGCACGAAATAGGGGCGGCCGAGATTGGGGTTGGGCGCGTCGTTGCCGATGAATTGATTGATGTCGATGCGGAGGTCGGCGGCGCCGCCGTTGAACGGCAGGCGCGTGACCGTGCGGTAGCGCTGGTAGTCGTAGCTCAGTTCCACACCGGCGCGGCCCTTCCAGAGGCTCTGCTCGAGCGTGACGGACTGCGCCTGGAAGTCGCGCGCCACGCGGTTGGTCTCACCCGTGTAGAGATTGTTGTAGAAATCGAAGATGCCACGGTCCTGAATCGAGGGGTTGTCAAAGCCGGGGAAGGTGCCGCCGTTGAACGCGTGCTGCGTTGCGTATTGATCGACGCGGATGCGGCCGGGCACGCCGGTCCAGAGGATGCGTCCCTGGCCGCCATTGAGATTGGAGTTGGCGCCCGTGAGGCCCTGCGTCGGGCCGCCGGGCTGGGAATAGACGGCGGCGAACTGGAGGAAATACGGGATCGTGGTGTGCGTCGGCAGCGATTGCTGCGTGAGGTTGTTTATGGTCTGGCGCGGGGTGAACGTGCCGTTGTCGTAAAACGCGGGGAAGACCGTCCCCGTGAAGCGCTGGAGATCGCGCGAGGGGAGCGACCACCACGAGCTGATGCCGTCGGAGGGCGGCACGGGGTTGGGCGGATTGGTGGTGATGTCGCCGTATTCCGCATTTGCGCGCAGCGTGGTGGCGCCGAGGAAGGGGCTGCGCTTATTTTCCGCGAGGATGGCGGTGATGGCGCCGTAGACGCGCTGGTCGCGGTCCCACGCGGGGCGCTGGGTGTGCTCGGTGCGCTTGTTGAGGCCTGCGATGCGCACGGCGACTCGGCCCTTGATGAGGGTGCGGTTGAGATCGAAGGACTCGCGGTGGCCCCAGCGCTCGGAGAGTTGGATGCGCACCTCGTGGAAATTGGAGCCGAAGACGGGGGCGAGCGTGGCGTTGTCGATCACGCCGCCGGGGGAGCCGATGCCGAAGAGAAGGGCGTTGGGGCCGCGGTTGAGGGTGACGCGCTCGGTGTTGTAGGAGTCGAACGGGATGTCGGAGAGGAAGAAGTTGCGCGTGAGCTCCGCGGAGGCGAGGCCGCGCACGCGTTGGTTGCGCTCAGGCTCGGCGCGGGCGCCGCTCTGGTCGTTGCGTCCGCCGCCCATCGAGCCGCCGGCGAAGTTGCCATCCACCCCGCCCACCTCGGTGCTGACCGTGTAGGGCAAGAGCGTGCCGCTGTCAGCGGCGACGAGGTCGTTGAGAAATTCCTTGGTGATGACGGAAATTGAGGTGCCGACCTCGTTCAGCGGAGTGTTGAGACGCGTGCCCGCGAGGGTGTTGGTGGCGGTGTATCCGACATCTTTGGACCCCGAGACGGTGAAGGCCGAAAGCTGCACGGCCTCCTCGGTGGCGGCGGACGACGCAGTGGATGCGGTCGCGACTTCCGCGGCCGGCGGGACCGGGGCGGTTGGCGGTCGGGCGCTGGGCGCGGTTGGAGCCACCTGCCCGAAGGCAGAGGCGGCGAAAACGCTGAACGCAGCAGCTAGGCGGGACGTCGGGGTGAAGGTCACACGAGAAAACGACTCCACGAAGCCGTTTTCCCACGGGCTGGCGGGCGTGATGTAGATGGTTTTGATGTTTTGCGCGGGGTTAGAATGTAAAGGTGTTGGCGAGGGTCCAGCGGGTTTCGTTCGGGATGCGGACGACGGCGATCGTGCCGTCGGGATTCGCCTTGACCGGGATGTCGTGGTCGTTGCCCCAAGCGTTGCGGACATTGAGCTGCACGCGCCAATCAATGTTTTTGAAAATCTTGCGGCGGTAGGTGAGCCAGACATCGCCGGCGAGCTCCGCCGGGCCGAAGAACGGATTCGCGAGGTCGGGGAACTGGGTTTCCATGATCGCACTGTTGTCGGCGATCTGGGCGACGCTCGTGTAGCTCTTGTTGGTGGCGACGATCTTTTCCTTGAGGCGTTGGCCAGTTAGAAACGGATTGCCGATCGCGACGCGCTCCTGCCAGCGGACGGCGGTGCCGACGCTGAACAGCTTGAGCAAGCTGTGTTCGAAGTCCTTCAGGTCATAGGTGGAGATAAAATTTGCGCGCCACTTGCGCTGCTCCTGAGCGACGGCTCCGTCGCGGGCAATCGTGGACGCGAGCGGATTGGCGATCTGCACGGCAAATTCTTCGCCGATCAAGCGGCTGCCCGCCAAGGCCGGCGCGTGGTCGATGCCGAGAAGATTGAGCTTGGTGAGATTGGCCAGCGTGGCATCGGCAACTTCCTTTGTCAGACGCGCGGAGCCGTTCACGACGGTCTCCTGTTTCGCAACGTTGAAGGAAACTCGCAAATTGCGGGTCACATTGCCGACGAGTTCGGCTTCGAATCCGCGGGCATCCAGATCGGTGGTATCGGTGAGGCCAGCGATGGCGTCGGTCTGCAACGCGCCGGAGGCCGTGAAGCGGTAGCGTTTCAGCGAGTTGGTCGGTTCCGGCAGGACCTTCATCATTGCGTCGATGAACTGTTGGTAGGACGTGTAGCCGGACGCTGCCGCTCCGCGGATGCTGGCAAACGGAATTCCCTGGGTCTGCGCGGTGAGATGGCGGCCGATGTAGACGTCAGGCATATTGTAGAGCATCCCCGTGGCACCCTGCGCGTTATTGGACGAGTTCGACTGGACGGTGTGGAACCAATTCAGGCGCAGGGATACGCGCCGCTCGAGGAATTCGAGGAGAAAACCGTATTCGTCGGTCGTGCCGGCGGGGGCGGCGATGATTTGTCCGTTCAAGTTGGCGCGCACGGCGATCGGGTTGAAATTGCCCGAGCGGTTGAAGTAGCCGCCGATCTCAGTCCCCAGGGGCAGGCGGGCGGTAAGTTTGCGGGGAACGCGGCCGACGAGGCTCCACGTGAAATTATGCACACCCTCGTCGAGATCAGGCTTGGCCCGGAGACGGGTGCTGGAGACGTCGAGCGTGTTGTCGGGCAGGCGCCCGTTGCCCGCGCTGGAGTAGGTCGCGAGATTATCCCAACGCCACCCGAAGACACTCACGATGTGGTCGCGGAAGAAGTCGCTCTTCACGCTGAGGGACTTGGAGTCGATGACTTGCCGGCTCCTAGAACCAAAGTTCAGGAAGTTGCGGACAGTGAGGTTGTCGGTTACGAGTTGCTTGGTCGTGAAATCGAAGAAGATGACTTTGTGCGTTTCGCCCTCGCGCGGAATGTGGGCGCTGAACGGGTCGGTGATCCGCACATCGGCCATCGAGTTGGCACCGAGCACGGAGGGGCCGACGTATTTGATGACAGTCGGGCTGATGCGATAAGCCGCGCTGAAATCCTCTTGGAATACATCGGTGTTGAGATTGCGCGTGGTGCTGGTCCAGCCGAGCTGGTAAGTGAGGCTGAAGAGGTCGATCCGCTGCCGGTTGAAGAGGCCGGTGATTGTGTGGTTGCCGAGCGGAACGCCGAAAATATTTTTCCCCCGGTTCTCCAGATCCCATTTGTAAAAGGCCGTGGCACGAAACGCCTCGCGATCCCTGCTCTCGGTGCGATCCGACAGACCAAGCTGCTGGATGAAGGGACGACCGAGATTGGGATTGGGCTGGTCGTTCGTGAGGTAGCGGGAGACGTCGATGTAAACGCCTGCGGAGCCGTTGGCCCCGCCGTTTTGACCGAAAGAGAACGGCAAGGCGCGGGAAGACCGGGTCTTTTGCTGGTCATATGCTAGTTCCACGCCGCCGCGGCCGTCGAAAAACTCCTGGGTGAAAGCCAAGTTGCCGGCCTGCAATGTCTGCTCGACGCGGTTCGAGCCGCCCGAAATCAAACGGCGGCGGTAGTCGAAGATATTGCGGTCCTGCAAACTGGGTTCGGAGAAACCGGACAACCACGCGATGCCCTTGCCGGTGGCAATCGCGTCGATCGCCGCCCGCCCGTTGGGCACCTGGGTATAACGCACACGGCCCATGATGCCGGCGAGGCCAGCCAACGCGGGATTGGTGCTGCTGCCGAAACCCGGTGCGACCTGACCCGGAGTATCGTAGATCAGCGGGATGTGCACAAAGTAAGGCACGCCGTAGTAGCCGGTGAAGTTTTGCGGAATCGCGGCCGCCGAGGCGCGGTTGTCGACGGTGACTTTCGGTGCCCACATGTAGGTGGGAGAGCCCTGCTTGATGCGGGGGTCGAGCGTGACGCCGGGGATGCTGTCGATCGACGCGTCGGGGGGCTGGAAAAAGATGCTGAAGTCGTTGAGCGGCGGAATCACGTTGACGGGGGTGGACTGGGTGTCGCCCAACTCTCCGGAGACGCGCACCGTGCTGCGGCCGAACCAAGAGGTGCGGTCAGATTTGCGCAGGACCACATCGAGGGTGCCAAACACGCGGCGTTTTCGGTCGAAGGCCGGCTCTTGCTGGAAATTGTTCTGCTCGTTGACGGTCGCGATGCGGAAACCGAGGCGGCCTTTCTCGAGCACGCGGTTGATATCGGTCGTGCCGCGGTAGGAACCGTAGGAACCAAACCGCGTGCCGATTTCGGTGCGGTGGCGATGCAGCTCGGGGCGGATGGTCGAGGCCTCGATCAGACCGGCGGGATTGCCGATGCCGAAGAGCAGGGAGTTCGGGCCGCGGCTGATCGTGACGCGCGAGAGATTGTAGGAGTCGAAAGGAATATCGGTGATGAAGAAATCACGGGTATTGGTCGCGGCACCGATGCCGCGCACGCGCTGGTTGTTGCCCGGGCTTTCCCGCGCTTCGGCCTGGTCGGGACGGCCGTTGACCTGATCGCCGCCGGCGAAATTGCCAAACACGCCGCCGACTTCCGTGGAGGTCGTGAGCGAAAGAAGTTCGCCGGCGTTGGTTGAAGCGGTGTCGGCCAAAAACTCCGGCGTGATGATGCTCACCGAGGCGCCGACATCGCGGAGCGCGGTGTTGATGCGCGTGCCGGCGAGCGTGCTGTTGGCGGAGTAGCCGACCGAATCGTTTTCGCTGACGACAAAGGGATCGAGCGCGACGAGTTCATCGGCCCCACCAACACCGCGTGGGGCGCGCGTGACCGAGGGCGAATCACCGCGCGCCTCGGCTTTTTTTGGCGGGCTTTCGACGCGGCCGTCGACGGCTCGTCGGATCGCGAAAGAGCCCGACTCGGCATCGCGCACGACGATGAGACCAGTGTCGGCGACGAGGAGTTCGAGCGCCACCGCTGGGGTGTGTCGTCCGCTCACCGAGCGGGTGGTGATGCCGCGCACGAGGTCGGTGGGGAACGCGACCTGCACGCCGGCCTGCGCCGTGAACTGCTTAAGGGTGGTCTCGGCCGGTCCGGCGGGCAGATCAAACGATTTCGCGCCGGCTTCGGCAGCGCGCCCGGCGAGGGAGCCGAGCAGAGCGCACAGCACGACCAAAACGCGGAGAAAACCTAGCGACCACGGTTGCGGTGGGGAGAAACAGATCATGGGGGTAGGGTTCCGCGATTAAGACGAACTCCCCGCCGAAACCTTTACGCCAAAGTGCGGCGCAACTCCGAAATCCAGCAGCCACGCGGCGCTCACTCACGCCCGAGCAGGAGGCGGTCGGAGTGGTCTTGGTTCAGCTTCAGTCCGAACGTCGCCGAGGCCAGGCGCGCAAACGTCGCCGGATCGTCCTGCGCAAAATCGCCGCTGATGCGCAGCCGCCCCACCTGCTCGTCCGCGACCGCCAGCTGTATCCGGTTTACCCGGTTATACGCCTGCACGGCGTGGACCAGCTCCACCCCGTCGAACTCGAAGCGCGGCACCCGCCACGCGAGGAGCCGGCGAATCTCCTCGGCCGAAAGCGTGGTGACGTGGGGAGCCACCGACGCGGCAGCACGATCCACGATCACCTGCTGGCCCGCGGTGAGCAAGGGGGGCGACGCGCGCTCGGCCGTGACCGGCGCCGCGGGTGGACGAACCGCGTCTTCGACCCGCACCTTGCCCTCGGTGACGAGAACGGACACCGCGCTCGAATCGAGGCGGACGTTGAAAGACGTGCCAACCGCATGGGCTTCGACACCGGCGGCGGAAACGATGAAGGGCCGCGTGGCATCGGGTTCGACGCGAAAGAGCGCCTCGCCCCGCACGAGCTCGACGCGGCGTTTCCCGGCATCGAATTTCACGGCGATCACCGCACCGGGTTTGAGTTCGACAAGCGATCCGTCGGGCAGGCGGCGCAGCGGCTCAAACGCCCGAGCGACGGCCGACGCGCCGCCCTCCAAGCCACCTGGCGACAGCGCCGACCAGGCCCAGAGGCCGGCGCCGAGTAACACGAGCGCGGAGGTAGCGGCCAGCAGCCGATGCCGGGTCCGGCGACGCGCCCGCACGACCAATCGCGTCACCAGCGCGGGAGCCGTCCCGTGCAGGCGCGCGCGCTGAAACACGCCGGACATCCCGTCGAGCCGACGGAACGCCTCGGCGTGCTCCGGGGCCGCATCGTGCCAGCGTGCGAATTCGCGTTCGGCAGCCGCATCCAAGCCGCCCTGACGGCGCACCACCCAGTCGGCGGCGACGGCTTTCACCTCAGCGGAAGAAGGCGGGACGGGATTCATGGCTGGCGCAACCGACGGTGCACAAATTCCTCACAGCGGAGCAAGCCGCGGGCCGATTGGACCGCGACCGTATTTTCGGAAATCCCGAGGCGGCGCGCGACCTCCGCCTGCGTGAGGCCCTCGACCTGGCAAAGGACAAAGATCTCGCGGCAACGCGGCGGCAGCGACTCGACGGCTTCGGCAAGGAGTTGAATTTCCATCTCGGTCTCGGCGGAGGCATCCGGAGCCCCGCTCTCTAAGACGAGCAACTGGGAGGAATCCTTTACGGCCACGAACGGAGCGCGTTGTTCGCGTCGCACCCAATCGAGCGCAATCCGGCGAGCGACCGTGAAGAGAAACGCCTGGGCGAGCCGAATCGGCTGGATCGCGCGCGCCCGCCAAACGCGCAGATAGGATTCCTGCACCACATCGTCGACGTCACGGACCGTGGGAAACGTGCTCCGCAAATACGCCTTCAGCTTCGCATCATGCGGCTGCACCTCTTCCGTGAACCAGCGGGTTTTCTCGGCATGAGGCATGGGGTCAGCAAACGCGGAGCGCCGTCGCAATCAGGCCATAGTTAAGCGCGGGCGGAACGCAGCTCCAGCAAAATTTCATTTTCACGGCGGAGATGCGACGCACGGAACGACACGCGAGAAACGCCTAGGGAAACGCCCCGACGCGTGACGTCACGGGCGAGGTTCGACGAGCCGCCAGTGGGTGGGAGCGGAGAGGAAATCGATGGTTACGATGCCGTCGGCCGCCGGGGCGAGGGCGATGGTTTCGCCGCGACGGCCGTCGCCGATGCGGGGGACGGGCGGGAAGGGGGGGAAGTTCTCCGCAACCCCTCCCGAATTCAATCCCCCAGTAAATCCGGTTTCCTTCCAGTAACCACAACTTGACCACGAACCCGGGCTCAGGGGAGGATTTCCTGATCTGGGTTCCTTTCTACACGCCCCAGACTGTCACCGCCAGCGGATCAATTATCGGCGGTCACCTCACCTCCACATCCCGAGCGGCGTCACACTTCGCCCCTCCCCTGAACATCTCGCCTGGCACCGCCGATTTCACCGATTCACGTGAGTCGGGATTGATCGAGATCGGTAGGCTTCTAGCGCAACGGCCGGTCACTCTTCATCGAAGTAGTTCTGGTCGATCTCAAAAACCTCAAAGGTCTGTTTGACGCGGGTACCGATGCGGTGTCGCAACATCAGGTCGATAAGCAATTCGCCATCTACGAGAACCACTTTTGTCGCGGAGCCGCGGGTCACAAATTCCTCTGCGGTTCCCTTGAAGTAGCTCGTTGTGATGAAGATTCCCTTGGTGACGCCTTGCCCCGCGAGTGAACCGATAAACGCCTGAATGCTCATCCGATCAACGGGACGGTCGGCAGCGTAACGTTTCGCCTGCACACAGATCTGATCTAAACCCAACGCGTCTTGATTGATCCTCCCGTCGATTCCTTCGTCGCCCGATTGTCCAACATGCTTGAGGGAGTCGTCTGTTGCAGCGCCGTACCCCATCGCCTTCAGCACCTCTAGGACAAGTCTTTCGAAAAACTCAGGGCTCTGATCAAGAACTGCACCCAGCAGCCTTGAACGGAGGTCGCTCTCGAGCGATTTGATACCCAACTCAATTGCCTCTTCCGGAGTCGAGTTCGCCATCCCTTCCGCGGGCGCACTAGCGTCCGCTTCTCCGCGCCGCTCTTTTCGTTTCTGCCGTCCAAGCTCCCACGCCTCAAACCAGCCTGGTATCCTTTTTAGATCAGCATGCGTGATGATGGTAGGGTGGCTAACCAGAAAATTCTTTCCAAGTTCGGTAGCGGAGTAGGTACCCTTTCCAACTTTCGCGATCAGCGAGGCTTTCGTTAAGAAGGTCATAGCCCAACCGGTTCGATTTCCAATCAGCGTAGCGCCCCCACTTGGAATACGCTGAGCAGCCTCCTCTGAGGTGAGCTTGAACTGACTTACCATAGCGTCTGTCGCCATTCGTCGGGAAGTTGGCCGACTCGCAGCGATGGCGAGAATCGGGCGTAGCAACTGATCGAATGTCGGGATCATCGGGGTGCCGAGTAGTTTAGGGTAAAATCTGGAGTTAAATATGCAGAAGCAAACTCAGGAGCGCCTCAACTTTCGACTGAAACTAAACGCAGACAGAATTCCGCCACGCAAGGCGAGCGAGGCGATGCGGCGAGGAATCCATTGTGAGGTCTTCCTGCCGGATCACGGCGTGCTCATGCCTATACCCGACTGAACCACACGCCGAGTCCACGGCGGGCGGAGGTGGCGTTGGCGGCGGCGGGGTCGCGGACCAGCTCGGCGCCACCAGCACGTAGAGGAGCCCGGTGCGCTCGCCTTGGGTGAGAACCGCCTCCCCGGCCGCATAGGTGCGCACAGGATGGCCGCGAAGAACGTCGAGCACGGAGGGCATGCGTCCCATGGAGCCGCCGGCGTGCCAACCTCACCAAGAAGACCACCAAGCCATGGTCCGCCAACAGTCCGAATCTTGAAAAGGAAGATCGGGAAGATCGCCGTGAACTTCATCTTCCCGATCTTCCCGGCCTTTCTGTTCCAAGTCCGGTCAGAACGAGCCCCGTACACCCGCGCCGAGCTGCACGCCGTACTCGGCGCTCGTGAGGACTTTTGCGTAATCCGGCGTCTGCGAGCCGTAGCGCAGGGTTTCGTTGCGGGCATCGAACACGTTTCGCGCATTCAGGAAGAGCGACATGCGCTTGCTGAACTGATAGTCGAGGTTGAGGTCCAGGTGCGTCCGCGCGCCGATGTAGTTGTAGCCGTCGGAGCCGAGCGCAGGAAACGCAGCGTTCTTCTGCTCACCGCGCCAGTTCCATTTGGCCATCACGGTCAGGCCTTTTCGCGTGAACGTCACGCCCCACGCCCGCGCATCGTCGATGAAGCCGCTGAAATCGGCCTGCCGGTCGCCCTCGAGCTTGAGCTTGGTCGCGTTGAAAAACACCGAGAAGTGCTTCGCCCATGAACCAAGCGGCGCGAGCGAGTGGCGCAGGCTCACTTCGGCCCCGGACACCCTCGCGGCGCCGGCGTTGAGCTTGGTGGTCACCTGAAACCCCACATAGCGCGGGTCGAGACCGTACTCCTCCGCCTCCGCCGCGGTGATCCGGCGCACATCGTTGGCGAAGAAGTCGTCGATCTCCTTCAGGAACCCGCCCACGGTGAACACGCCGCCCTGGTTCGTGTAGTACTCGAGCGAGACGTCGAAGTTGTCTGCCGTCCACGGCTTCAGGCCCGGATTGCGCAGGGTGATGAAGCCGGGGATCACGCTCGGATCGGCGAGCTGGTTCTCGTCCAGGTCGCGCTCGTTGATCGTCACGTTGGGGATGATCTCGTTGAAGTTCGGCCGGCCGTAGGTCTTCGCATAGGCGGCGCGGGCCTGGAAGTTCTCCGTCACGTTGTAGGTAAGGTGGAGGCTCGGATAATAGCCGTCGTATTCGCCACTCGCGGTGTTGCCGCGTTCCTTCCGCATCAGCACCAGTTCCTCCATCGAACCCACCGCGCCCACCTCCGGTTTCCGGATCCGCTGTCCGGCGGCGTTGCGAGCGAAGGTGCCGTTGGGATTCCGCACGAAGACCGCGCCGGGATCGTAAAAGGGACCCTCACCCTCTCCGGTCGTCGTCTCGTAGCGCACGCCGGTGAGGAGCCGCAGCCGATTGTTGAACAACTGGAATTCCACCTGCACGTAGCCGGCGCTGACCTCCTCCTTGATATACTCCGAGGTCGTGATCTGCGACGTACGGCCGGCGACCTGCTGCGCGAGCGTCTGCGCGAAGAGGCGGTTGTCGGCCTGGTACGCGCGGGAGGCGCGGCCAACGTTGAGGAAGGCGATGTTCTTCGCGCCGAAGCCCGAATCCTGGTTCACGTAGGTCTGATACTGATATGGCTTGGCCGACAGGCTGCCGTTTGCGCCGTTGTAGGTGTACGCGACCGAGGGAATGCGGCTGTCGCGCTTCTGGATCCGGTGCAGTCCGCCGACCTGGACGGCGGCCGGGAACGGGAGGAAACCGAGCCGGCGGCGGACGTTGAGGTCGCCGAAGGTCATGTTGTCCGTGATGTCGCGGGTGCTGATCGTCGCCGTCGTGACGCGGTAGTTGTTGAAGTCGCTCAGGTCGACCTCCTGGTTCGCGTTGTTGAACACGCGCGTGATCGTCGGCGAGTCGCCATCGCCGACCGGCGCGACGTTCGAGAAGGACGTGCGCACGGGAAAATCCATCGTGCCCGCGATGTTGGTGAAGAACCAGCCGGCGCCGCCGCCGCGGAATTTCGTCGACGAGGCCGAGCGGCTCACGCCGGCGTTGATCCGCCAGTCGCCGTCGTCGAAACGGTAGCGGACCTTGCCGACCTTCGTGCGCTCGTAGCGGTTGACCGAGTTGCCCGCGAGGTTGACCGAACCGCGGCCCGTGGCGCCGGTCGTTTGGGTGGGACTGTAGCTGAACGCCACGCCGCCATTGGCCGGCGTGATCGTGGGCGTGCCGTTGGTGCCGGTGAGCGCGCTGCGGCTGACGTTGGCGACCTGCGAGTGGAAATCGCTCACGTCGAGCCCGACCGTGAGCACGCCGTTCTGCGTGATGCGCCAGTCGGCGGTGAGCCCGACCGCCTTGCGCCAGGTGTAGCGCGGCGCGTCGATGATGACGTCGCTGGAGAGAAACGGCTGCGAGATCGAGGCGCCGGTGCCGGCACCGGTCTCGGTCCACACCGTCTGGTGCAGCCGCTGTTCGTTGTAGAAGTTCGTGGTCAGCCCCGTCAGCACGAGGCCGAAATTCCTGCTCAGCGGCAGCGTGTAGTCGAAATCCGCACTCGGCAGGATCTTGTAGGTCTCCTCGTCGAACGTATACGGGTCCTTCACCTTCAGCCGGTGCGAATTGCCGGTGAGGTAGAAGCGGTAGCGCAGCTCGGCCCGGCTGCGCTCGAACGCGCTCTTGCTGACCATGTTGATCGAGCCGCCGAGCGAATCGGCCGCGGACGACGGCGTCGGCACCTTCGAAACCTCGACGCGGGAGATGTTATTGATCGACGTCTGCGAGAGGAAAGGCGCGCGCGACGAGCCGCCGTAGTTGGCATTGGAGACCTGCGCGCCGTCGGTCGTGATGCCGGTGAGGGCGGGAGAGAAACCGCGGAGCGAGATCGAGAGCGCCTCCGCGTCGCCGTAGTTGACCGCGACGCCGGGCAGAAATTTCACGAACTCGCCGAGGTTGCCCTCCTGCACGTCGCCGAACGAGTCGATCGCGACCACGTTCTTGATGTTGGCGGAAAACCGCTGCTCGTTCGTCGCCAGCGCCTCGCCCTCGGTCTCCTTCGAGGTCGAGACCACGAAGGCGCTGAGCTTCACCGCGTCCGTCGCGGCACCGTAGCGCGAGACGTTGGTGAGATTGACGTCGTGCGTGAGCGTCGCGCCCGCGCCGACATTGAGCGACGCCTGCTGGGGATCGAGGCCGGTGTAGTAGACCTCGAGCACGATCGGACCGGCGGGCACGGCGTTGAGCCGGTAGGCGCCGAACTCGTCGGTGAACGCGACGAGATCGGTACCCTTGACCGACACGCGGGCATTCGTGAGGTAGCGGCCGATGGCGACGTTCTGGACGCGGCCGGTGATGGCGCCGGTGGCAGCCGTGGCGGAGGTGGAGGGGACGACGTCAGCGCCCGCGGCGGTCGGCGAGAGCGACCCCGCGAAGCCGAGGCTGCCGCACAACACCACGAAGGTCCGGCGGGTGAAACGGTAATACGAGTGCAGGAGCATGTACCGGCACCGGTTTCTTGGACACGGTTGAGGGTTAATTATGCTGCGTGAGGTTGAGATTGCTGGAAGGTTTGGCGAGCCTCGAGTGGGGTCTTGAAGCCGAGTTTTTCCAGGCGCCAGTGTTGGTTGTAGGTGGCCACGAAGGTGGCGAGGGCCGCCTGTAATGCGGCGACGTTGCGATAGGTGCGGCCGTGGATGATCTGTTCCTTGAAGGTGCGAGTGAAGCGTTCAACGACGCCGTTGGTTTCGGGCTCACCGACGAAGGCAAAGGAAGGCGGCCAGATGGGAACGCGAAATCTGGACCTGGCGAAGCTGGTTTCGGTGAGCCCGCGAGCCGACGGCATCGAGGTCGCGGTGGAGAACCGCCAAAAATCGTCGGGCTTCACCTGCCCGAATCCACTGAAGCCCTGGATCGTGGCTAACGTCTGTGCGCGGGTCCCGGATCCGACGAAGTTCGACGCGCGGGCGATCGACGTGGACTTCGCCTCGATCGAGAAGGCGGTATGAGGGACCTAAAACCCGTAAACGCGTCAGAAGAGCAATCCCGTGTCCAAGGCTGAAGGTCGCCACTGGCGAAGCCGTGTTAGTCATCGAGCCCTTGATCAGCGAGGAATCAGCGATCGCGGAATTGGCGGAAACCCATGGCAAGCGGCTTCGAGAAGCGAAGCCCGGCAGACTGCAGACCCTCGCTGATCCGGTCGAAAATCCACCGGAGACGCGCCCAAACTTTTTCTACACTCCCTTTCTACACTTTTCCCCGAAAAACGTGCAAAAACGGGCATTCCCGGGAAATCGCCGGAAATGGCGTTCAGAAGGTTTTACCTCTGAAAAAACGTATCAGAAACCTTGGGACTACTTGAGAAAAACCGCCGAAACGAATTTGCAGACCTCGGCCTTACCACTTGGATACCGCGCCTAAATCATTACTGGTTAGTTAGTTATGTTACCAGATTTGCTTCGGAATCGCCTTTTTCTACACATTCCGTGTGGATACGAAAAAACCGGAGCAAACTTGGGAAAGAACCAGCGTCACGAACCTTGTCCGTAACGCCCAGAACACGACGTACTACGCGCGCGTGAAATTCAACGGCAAGGAAAAATGGAAATCGCTCAAGACCACCACCCTTTCGGTGGCGAAATTGCGGCTCGCCGACTCCGAACGCGACCTGAAGGCGGTCAGCACCGTGGCCACCCAACGCTCTGGTGACACCGGAAGCCTGTCGGTGGGGCACTTCATGGCCGCCTTCCAGACCCAAAGCCAAAACGACCCTTCCCTAGCCCCGGCCACCAAGTCCCGTCGGGTGATCGCCCTGAAGGCCATCCGCAAGACCTGGCCCGAGCTGGAAGGCCGCGACGTGCGCCGCGTCACCGCCAAGGACTGCCAGAACTGGGCCGCCCGGGCCCTGCGGGAAGGCACCGGCTTCGTCGCCCCGAACGCCAAAACCACCACATCAACCAACGCCTCAGACCCACATCAAAGGTGGAGCAGTTCCGGCGTCCCTCTCACTGTCTTCGCCCTCTGATTCCCCCCCTTGCTCCATGACGAAGCTCACCCTCACCGGCGGCGTCTGGTCCGCCACCCCCACGCCCCTCGACGACCAAGGCCGCGTCGACGTCCCCTCCGTGCACCGGCTCGTCGAGCACCATATCCGGATGGGCTGCACCGGCGTGATGCTCGCTGGGACCTGCGGCGAAGGCCCCTGGCTGACAGCCGCCAACCGCGAGGCCTTGGTCAAAGCAGCCGTTGCGGCCTCCGCCGGCCGCCTCCGCATCGCGCTGCAGGTGACGGACAATTCCGCCGCCCGCACGCTGCACAATGTCGAGCAGGCCGCCCAGTGGGGCGCCGAGCTCGCGGTGGTCGCGCAGCCGTTCTTCTTCATCAACGCCACGCCGGCGCGGCTCCTCGGCTACTGTCAGGAGATCGCGCGCCACGCCGCCCTGCCTATGGGCTACTACGACCGCGGCAAGGCCAGCGCCTACATGCTGCCCGAGCCGGAGCTGGCCGAGGTCGCGGCCGAGCCGAACTACGTCATGATCAAGGACAGCTCGCAGATCCCCACGCGCCGCGACCTCTTCGTCGCCGCCCGCCGGGACAAGCCCGGGCTCATCCTCCTCGATGGCGACGAGTTCGACTGCGTGAGCTCCCTCCGGGCCGGCTTCGACGGGGTGCTCCTCGGCGGCAGCATCTTCAACGCCGGCCTCGCCCACCGCATCATCCGGGCCGTGCGCGCGGGCGACCTAGCCGAGGCGCAGCGGGTGCAGGAGCGGATGAACGACCTGATGTGGCGCGTCTACGGCGGGCCAAAGATCGAGTGCTGGATGAGCGGCCTGAAGGAGCTGCTCGTGCAGATGGGGCTCTTCTCCACGCGCCACAACCTGCTCGGCTTCCCGCTGACGGACCATTGCCGACGGCAGATCGCCGACGCGCTGAGCGGGGCCGACGGGCTCGGCTACCGCGCTGACCTGCTGGAGCCGGCGCTCCGCGCTTGGCCTCGCCCGCAATGAACGCCGCGCCCGCGCCCGGGCCCGGGCCGCTACCCTACACCGACACCAAGCCCCAGGGCTCGGCGGACTTCTACTTCGCGATCAACGCGACCTTCCGCTTCCTCCTACGGCGCCTCGGCCGCGAGGGCTGGATCCGCTACCTCGCCGACCTCGGCCGCGACTACTACGCCCCGGTGAACGCCCGTTGGCGGGAAGGCGGCCTTCCCGCGGTGGCGGCCTACTGGCGCGCGTTCTGGGCCGCCGAGCCCGGCGGGGAAGTCGAGGTCGTCGCCGCAGCCGACCGGGTGGAGTTGCACGTCAAGGTCTGCCCCCTCATCCGCCACCTGCGCGCGCAGGGCCGCTCGCCGGTGGCCGAGTTCTGCCAGCACTGCTACCACCTCGGCCAGGCCCGCGCCGCCGCGGCCGGACTCGCCCTGCGCCTGCAGGGCGGCGACGGCGCCTGCGTCCACCTCTACGCCCCGGCGGCCGCCGGCCTGCCGCCGCAGGACCTGCGCGCCATCCGGGAGAACGCTCCATGATCGGCTGCTACGACTTCTGCGGACACTACGAGTGGACCTTCGGCTGGCTGGAGCGGGCCGGCGGCCACGCGCTCGTGCGCGCCTACTGGGACGAGGCCATCAATCAGGATTCCCAGGCGCACGCCCGCGACCTCATCACGGCCGAGGGCATCCCGGGTATGCTCAAGTATTGGGGTCACACCCTCGCGGAGGAGTCGCCCGACCTCGGCTTCACGATCTCCCACGGGCCCGACGTGTTCCGCCTCGACTTCCACCAGTGCCCCTCGCGCGGCTTCGTCCTGCGCAACGGCCTGGACCAGTACCGCGACTACTGCGACCACTGCATGGGCTGGATCGGCCCGATGATGCGGACGTGCGGCTACGTCATCGACCACGAGCATAACCACCGCGGCCAGTGCTGGTGGGAAATCCGGCCGGCCGGCACGCCCGGCGGTCATGCGCCCGCCGGTTCCGTCGCCGGTGCGAAGGACGCCCGCCTGCAGCCCGACTGGCCGGGTCCGGCGGCGCGCCTCCACCGCTTCATCAAGGCCACCGACCCCGACACCAAGACCCCCTGACCCCCCGCCGCGATGCACGTGATCAAGGAAGGCGGCCACCGACTGTTCGAGGATGAGGAGGTCCCCGTTGGTTGGACAGCGAATCGGGTAAATTAAGTTAGGAGAGACAAAGGCGCTTGCGATGCCTTGGCCGACTCTG
>Ga0194133_10004630_pt1 | contig 18217 bp, 17 predicted proteins | sample TA2KigOf40mmetaG_FD_155448 | JGI IMG/M metagenome (GOLD analysis project Ga0194133, IMG submission 155448) | Freshwater microbial communities from Lake Tanganyika, Tanzania - TA2015055 Kigoma Offshore 40m | ecosystem: Environmental > Aquatic > Freshwater > Lake | place: Tanzania: Lake... | reverse complement strand
AGCATGGGCCTGACGGGCCTGGTGGTAGCGGCTGGCATCCGTGCCGGTATCGAGCGCCTCACCAGCTGGGGCGTGCCGCTGCTGTTTGTGTTGCTGCTGGCCCTGGCGATCTGGGCGAGCTTCCTGCCAGGCGCCCAGGAGGGCTACCAGGGCTTTTTGCTGCGCTGGGATCCCAGCAAGCTCATCGACCCCACCACGATCCGCAACGCGTTCACCCAGGCCTTCTTCTCGATTGGCGCGGGCATTGGCTGCATCCTGGCCTATGCGGCCTACCTCGATCAGCGCAGCGCCTTACCGCGCGAGGCCGTGAGCGTGGTGGGGCTCGACACGGCTGTAGGCCTGATGGCGGGTTGCGTCACCTTTCCAGTGGTGGCCAGCTTTGGCTTGGGCGATGTGGTGAGTGGCAGCACGGTGGGCGCCCTGTTCATTGCCCTGCCCACTGGTCTGGCTTCGCTGGGGGGAGTTGGGCGGCTGGTGGCGGTGTTGTTTTTCGCCCTGGCCTACATCGCTGCGATCACCTCATCGGTGTCGCTGCTGGAGGTGCCGGTGAGCTCGCTGATCGACCGGCTGGGCTGGAGCCGACGCCGCACCACCTGGTTGTGCGTGTTGGCGATCACCCTGCTGGGCCTGCCCGCCGCCCTCAACGTGACGGTGCTGGAGCGCATGGACGCCCTGTTTGGAGGCGTGCTGCTGATTGCCGCGGGGTTGGCGATGGCGGTGCTCCTGGGTTGGGTGGCCCCCCAGCGCCTGCAGGCCGACCTGGCTGGCTGCGGCAGCTCGCCGCGGCTGCAGCGGCTGTTGCTCCTGGCCCTGCGCTGGATTTCGCCATTGGCGATTGCGGTGGGCCTGGCTGTGTCGGTGACCGACCTGGTGCGCACCTGGGCTCGCTGAGCCAGGATCGGGCGATGAACGTTTTTCAGCGCTGGAATTTCATCGAGCGGGCTCGGCAGGAGCGTCAGCTCTGGGATGCCTTTGAGCGTGGCGACGACCTGGACGCCCTGGTGGAGGGCTGCGAGCCAGGCTTTCAGAAGGAGGTGTGGACCGCCACGCTGCAGCGGATTCGCAAGATCGAGCGGCTGATGCAGGGGCAATCGGCGCCGGAAGCCGGCAGGGGCGAGGACTGACGGGCTCGCGCTCCCTCAGATGTCTTTCGGAGGCTGCCTAATTCTGTACAGCTTGTACAGAATTGGTGCGGCTGCTGAAAGGGTGCCAAGCCTGGTGCTGGTAGGTGCTGGTAGGTGCTGGGAGCTGCTGGTGCTGCTCGAACGCCGCGCTTGAACGGGCCTCAACCCCTCAACCCCTCAACCACTCGGTGACGCTGCCGGGCTTGTCGATCAGTTCGATGCCCTGGGCCTTGAGTTGGTCGCGGATGAGGTCGGCGCTGGCGAAGTCGCGGGCGGCCTTGGCGGCACGGCGCTGTTCGATCAGCGCCTCGATCGCCGCGTCGCTCGGGCCGACGGCCGCGGCCGAGGCCGCAGCAGCTAACTGTGCCTCTGGCTTGAGCCCCAGCACAGCGGCCAGTTCCAGCAGCAGGGCGGCCTGGGCGCGGAGCTCGGGTGCTGCGGCTTCCGTGGCGGCAGCTGGATCGCCGCGCTCCAACCGGTTGGCCAGCCCCCGCAGAGGCCTGGCCAGCTCGAAGAGCACGGAAAGGGCGGCGGCGGTGTTGAGGTCATCGTCCATGGCGCCCACGAAGCGCGCGCGGGCGGTGGCGAGGTCGGCGGAGAGATCGGCCGGTTCTTCGCTGGAGGCAGCCAGGCCGAGGGCGGCGTTGAGGCCCTTCCAGCCGGTGGCGGCGGCCTCGAGGGCGTCGGCGGTGAAGTCGAGCGGTTTGCGGTAGTGGGCCTGCAGGGTGAACAGGCGCAGCGTCATCGGTGAGACCCCTGAATCCAGCAGGGCGCGGATGGTGGTGAAGTTGCCGAGGGATTTCGACATCTTCTGGCCGCCCACGTTGACCATGCCGTTGTGCAGCCAGTAGCGGGCCAGCTCGTGGCCGGTGGCCGCTTCCGACTGGGCGATCTCGTTTTCGTGGTGGGGAAAGATCAGGTCGGCACCACCGAGGTGGATGTCGATCGTGTCGCCCAGCTCCTCGCGCACCATCGCCGAGCACTCGATGTGCCAGCCCGGCCGGCCCGGGCCCCAGGGGGAGGGGAAGCTGGGCTCGCCGGCTTTGGCGCCTTTCCAGAGGGCGAAGTCGAAGGGGTGCTGCTTGCGCGCTTCTTCGTCCGTGGCCACCCGGCCAGCGGCATTGTCTTGCTGTTCGGCCAGATCGCGGCCAGAGAGCTTGCCGTAGCCGGCGTGCTTCATCACGGCGAAGTACACATCGCCATCAGCGCTGTAGGCGGCCCCTTTGGCCTCGAGCTCCTCAATCAGGGTGCGGATGGCATCGAGCGACCGGGTGGCCCGGGGCATGCGGTCGGGCGGCAGGATGTTGAGCCGCGCCATGTCGGCCACGAAGGCCTCGATGTTGCGCTCGCTCACGGCCTGCATCGAGCTGCCCTCCTCGGCGGCGCGATTGAGGATCTTGTCGTCGATGTCGGTGTAGTTCTGCACGAACGTCACCAAGTAGCCACTCCAGCTGAGGTAGCGGCGTAACACATCCCAGGCGATGTAGCTGCGGGCGTGGCCCAGGTGGCAGAGGTCGTAGACCGTCACCCCGCAGCAGTAGATGCTCACCTGGCCCGGCACCAGGGGCTCAAAGGGCTCGACGCGGCGGCTGAGGGTGTTGGTGAGCTTCAGGGTCATCGGGCCAGCTGTCACTTCGCGTCCATCCAATTGGGGCCCACGCCCGTCTCCACCACCAGGGGCACCGACAGGGTCACGGCCCGCTCCATGGTTTCACGCGTCAGGGTGCGCACCGCGTCGAGGGCCTCGGGGGCGGCTTCGAGCACCAGTTCGTCGTGCACCTGCAGCAACAGTCTTGCCGGCAGCTGGGCCGCCTGAAGCTCCCGGTGCAGCTGCACCATGGCCAGCTTGATGATGTCGGCGCTGGAGCCCTGGATCGGCGCGTTGGCCGCAGCCCGCAGCTGCTGGGCCTCCATGCCGCCGCGGCGGGCCACTTCCAGGTCGATCTCGAGAGGATCCTTGCCCCGCAGCCGGCCCAGGCCGTTGGGATCGAAGTGGAACGGCCGGCGCCGGCCCAGGATCGTTTCCACGTAGCCCCGGCTCAGGGCCAGCCGCTCCTGCAGCTCCAGAAAGGCAAACACCCTCGGGTAGCGCTGCTTGTACTTGGTGAGAAAGTCTTTGGCTTCGGCCTGGCTCACGCCCGTTTCCCGGGCAAAGCGCTGGGCGCCCATGCCGTAGATCACGCCGAAGTTGATCGTTTTGCCGAGGCGGCGCTCATCGGGCGTCACCGTGTCCTTCTCCAGCAGCAGTCGCGCCGTGAGGGCGTGCACGTCGTCGCCGCTGCGATAGGCCTCCACCAGCACCTCCTCGCCGGACAGGTGGGCCAGGATGCGCAGCTCGATCTGGGAGTAGTCGGCGCTGATCAGGCTCCAGCCCGCTTCCGGCAGGAAGGCCTTGCGGATCCGCCGCGAAAACGTGGTGCGGATCGGGATGTTCTGCAGGTTGGGGTTGCTGCTGGACAGCCGCCCGGTGGCGGTCACCGCCTGGTTGAAATCGGTGTGCACTCGGCCGGTTTCCGGCTCCATCAGCACTGGCAGGGCATCCACATAGGTGCTTTTGAGCTTGCTGAGGGTGCGGTGCTCCAGCACCAGTGGCACCACCGGGTGGTCGGCCTCCAGCTTTTCGAGCACCGCCGCATCGGTGCTCCAGCCGGTTTTGGTTTTGCGGGATTTCTTGCGGTCGAGTCCGAGGCTGTCGAACAGCAGTTCGCCCAGCTGCTTGGGGGAGGCCAGGTTGAAGTCGACCCCGGCGGCCGCCTTGGCCTCGGCCTCGAGGCGATCCAGCGTGGTTTTGAGCTCGGCGCTGAGCTCGCCCAGGTAGGCGGTGTCGATGCGGATGCCGGTGGCCTCCATCAGGGCCAGCACCGGCTCCAGCGGCAGCTCCACCTGGTCGAGCAGTTGGGGCAGGGCATCGCCCATGGCCGTGAGCTCGCGGCGCAGCAGCTGGGCCAGGCGCCAGGTGAGGTGCACATCCATGCCGCAGTACTGGGCCGCGGCGTCGATCTCCACGGACGCGAAATTGGCGCCCTTGGGCACCAGCTCGGCGTAGCTGGTGGGGCTGAAGCCAAAGTGGCGCTCGGCCATGGCGTCGAGGCCGTGTTTGTCGCCGGCATCGCGCAGGTAATCGGCCAGCAGGGTGTCCATCACCACCCCGCCCAGCGGCAGGCCGTGGCGCAGCAGGATCAGCCGGTCGTACTTGGCGTTCTGCAGGGCCTTGGGGTGGGAGGCGCTGGCCAGCCAGGGGGCCAGGGCGGTGAGCACCGCATCGAGGGGCAGCTGGACCGGCGCGTCTGGGGGGGCGCTGAGTAGATCGGCGGCCGGTTGGGCTTGGTGGCCGATCGGGATGTAGGCCAGTTCCGCCGGACCCTCCCCCCAGGCCACCCCCACCCCCACCAGCTCGGCCTGGAAGGGATTGAGGCTGGTGGTTTCCGTGTCGAGGGCCACGGGCCGGCCCGGATCCGTGCAGCCGTTGAGGTGGGACACGAGGGCCGCCAGGGCCTTGGGGCTGGAAATCAGCTGGGGCTGAAGCGAGGGGGGCTCCTTGCTGTCCGGCTCCTTTCTGTCTGGCTGATCTGGGTTTGTTGAACGTTCTGTTTCACCGGTCGTTCGAGCGTTGTCGGCGGCTGGGCTGGCCGCGCCGCTCGCTGGGCTGGCTACCTCGCTGGGCTGCGGCGGGACGGCCGAGAACAGCTGGGCGAAGCTGGGCACCTGTTTCACCAGGCTGTAGAGCTCCAGCTCCTCGAGGCTGCCAGCCAGGGCCTCGGCCTGCACCGCCCCCAGCTCCAGGCGGGGTTCGGAGGGCAGGGGGATGTCGGTGAGGATCTCGGCCAGCATCCGCGAGCGGTAGGCGCTGCCTTTGTCGGCGCGGAGTTTGTCGATCAGGGCACCCTTGAGAACGCCCTTGGGATCCTTGGCCTTGGGGCCTGCCTGCTCCAGCGTTTCCAGGGCGGCGTAGATCCCGTCCACATGGTCATAGGCGGCCAGGAGGTTGATGGCGGTTTTTGGGCCCACGCCCTTGACGCCGGGGATGTTGTCGGAGCTGTCGCCCGTGAGCGCCTTGAGGTCAACCACCTCGTCTGGGGTGACGCCGAGCTTGGCGATCACGCCGTCGCGGCGGATTTCGGTAGGGCCGCTGTTTTTGGCGTAAGGGCCACCGCCCATGTACAGCACGGCGATGTCGCGGTCGTCGTCGACCAGCTGGAACAGGTCGCGGTCGCCCGAGAGGATCCGCACCCGCCAGCCGGCGTTGGCGGCGCGGTTGGCCAGGGTGCCGAGCACGTCGTCGGCCTCGTAGCCCGGGGCCATGGCCAGGGGGATGTCGAGACTTTCGGCCAGGATCTGCTGCAGGTTGGCCAGATCGGCGAAAAAGTGCTCCGGGGCCACGTCCCGGTGGGCCTTGTAGGCCTCATCAGCTTCATGGCGGAAGGTGGGCTCGGCGGTGTCGAAGGCCACCACCAGGCCGTTGGGCTTGAGTCCTTTGCAGTTGTCGAGCAGGGCCTTGAGGAAGCCGTAGGTGACGCTCGTGGGCACGCCGGCCTTGGTGCTCAGGCCCCCTTCACCGCCCTTGGAGAAGGCATAGAAACTGCGAAAGGCCAGGGAGTGGCCATCGATCAGCAGCAGCAGGGGCTTGGTGCCAGGGGCCACGGTGCTGCAAGGGGCGATGGGTCGGGTCAGCCTGCCAGAGCTCAGGCTTGCAGTTGGGCTGCGGCGATCCGCACCACGGCCTCCGCGGTGCCCAGAGCGGTGGTGCTGTCGTTGGCATCGAAGAGATCGGCCGGTGCCGCATCGCCCTGGGGATAGCGGCTGGCGCTGTTCATGCGCGTGAGCGCCTTGAGATGCAGCTCAGCGAGGCCCGGGAGCTGCAGGCCCTGCTGTTGCAGCAGCTCCACCAGTTTCTCGAGGGAATGGCTGTAGGGCGGTGTGATCCCTGCCGCCAGCAGCAGGGCTTTGAGTGCTTTTTCGGCAGCCTGGCCTGCCAGGTAGCAGGCTTGGGCGTGGAACCCCTGGCCGGCGGTGAGGTGCGCCGCGTCCAGATCGTTGAGGGCCTGGCGGATCCAGGCTTCGGCCCGCGGGGTCATGGCGCGTCGAGGCGCAGGGCGTCTCGGCTGATGGCCAGCCAGTAGGGATCGTCGCCCTGCTTCAGCTGCTGCCAGCGCTCCTGGCTCAGGGCCAGTACGTCGTCACCGAGGCGGGCGTCGAGTAGTGCATCGGCCAGGGCCTCGGCCTGCTCCTGGTTTGGGGCGATGGCCAGCAGATCGACGTCGGAGCAGGCATCCCAGTCGCCGCGAGCGAGTGAACCGAATAGCCACACCTCGCCGCCGGAGTGGCGGGCAGCCACGTTTGCGGCGCCAGCACGCAACGCAGTCAGGCTGGCGCTGCGGCGCTGCTCGCGAATGGCGGCCAGGCTGGGCATGGCGTCAGGCTAAGGGGTGTGCCCAACGGTGACGGTCTTCGATGGGGAGCTGTCCGCCATGTGGTTCCTTTTGTGGTCACAATTCGGACACGCGACGTTGGTGCTGTCCCGTGCTGAGCTCCACCGCCACCGCCACCGCCACCTTCAGCTCCTGCGGCCAGTACCGCTGGTGGCTGGAGCGGGTGTGGGAGCCGGCGGCGCCACGGCTGATTTTCATCGGCCTCAACCCCTCGCGGGCCGATGGCCGGCGCGACGACTCCACCCTGCGGCGGTTGCTGGGTTTTGCCCGCCGCTGGGGCTTTGGCAGCCTTGAGGTGCTCAACCTGTTTGCGCGCATCAGCCCATCGCCGGCGGTGCTGCGCCGCGCTGCGGATCCGGTGGGCGCCGAGGCCGACGCCTGGCTCCAGCAACGCCTGACGGTCCAACCGCAGGCCACGGTGTGGCTGGGCTGGGGCAATCAGGGTTCCTGGCGGGGGCGTGATCGGGCGGTATTGGCGTTGTTGCAGGGTCGTGGCCTGTGGGCCCTGGGCCTCACGGCCGCCGGCCAGCCCCGTCATCCCCTCTATGTGGCCGGCGATGTTGCGCTGCAGGCTCTGGCCTGGCGCAACTCTGAGGCTCTGGGGCATCCTGTGGGCACGCCCGAGTTCTCCGTTCCCCCGCCGCCGGCCGCGACGCCATGTCTCGTATCCCCCGCCGCTACGCCATGCATCTGCACATGAGCGGCGGCCAGACCGAAACCGTCCATTTCCAGACCCTGGAGGCCTTTCAGCAGTGGTACGGCGGCGTGCTCACCGCCTCGGCGCCTGACACCTTCGTGAACGTGCCGATTGGTGATCTGGAGGGCGAATACCTGGTGGTGCGTCCCAGCGGCGTGATCGGCATCCACGTGGAGCCCAAGTTCAACGCCCTCGATGAATGACACCTGAGCGGCTGGGTCTGCTCTGGGGGGTCACGGTTTTTGCGGGCGCGATCGCCCAAGCCCTGGCCTGGCTCACCGGGCTGCCCGGCGTGGTGCTGTTGCTCAGCGCCGGCCTGGTGATCGGCCGCTCCGGCTTCGGGCTGGTGGAGCCCCTTGATTTGGGTGCGGGCCTCGGCACCGTGGTGGGCCTACTGGTGAGCCTGGTGCTGTTTGACGGCGGCATCAACCTGCGCCTACCCGACGATGGCACCCGGCAGGCGGTGCTGCGCATCGTGCTGGTGCGGCTGGTGCTGGCCCTTGCCGCTGGCCTGTTGGCCGCCCACTGGCTGGCCGGGCTCAACTGGTCGCTGGCGGCGGTGTTCAGCGCCATCGTGCTGGCCACCGGGCCCACGGTGGTGAATCCGCTGGTGCGCCAGATCCGCCTCTCGTCGCCCCTGGGCGAGGTGCTGGACGGCGAAGGGCTGGTGCTCGAGCCGATTGGGGCTGTGCTCGCCCTGCTGCTGCTGGAGCTGGCGCTCGGCGATTTGCACGGTTGGCGGGAGCTGGCCTTGGGGCTGCTGCAGCGGCTCGGCGGTGGGGTGGCGATTGGGGCCGTGTGCGGCTGGTTGCTGGCCGAAGCGCTACGCCGTATTCCCGCTCAGCCGGCCGGGGCCCTGCGGCTGCAGCTCACGGTGGGCAGCCTGTTCCTGATGTTCAGCGGCTGTGAGCTGCTGCTGCCGGAATCGGGGCTGCCGGCGGCCGTGGCGGCCGGGGTGGTGGTGGGCCGCCGACCTGACACCGACGCCGCCGAGCTCGATGCCCTGATCCGCCAGCTGGCCCAGTTGGCGATCACGATGCTGTTCCCCCTGCTGGCCGCCGATGTGAGCTGGGCCGAGCTCAGCCCCCTGGGCTGGGGTGGGGTGGCCTGCGTGCTGGTGTTGATGTTGCTGGTGCGCCCCGTGGCGATCGGCCTGGCCACCTGGGGCCTCGACTTCAGCCTGCCGCAGCGGGCCCTGTTGGCCTGGCTGGCGCCCCGCGGCATCGTGACAGCTGCGGTGGCGAGCCTGTTTGCCATTCGCCTGGAGCAGGCTGGGGTGGTGGGGGCCGGCCGCTTGCAGGGGCTCGTGTTTCTGACGATCCTGCTGACCGTGGGCCTGCAGGGCCTCAGCGCCGGTCCCCTGGCCCGCTGGCTGGGACTGGTGGATCCTGAGGATGAGGGCTCAGGCTCAGAGGCAGCAGCTGATGCGGGGGCGGTCGGCGCCGCTGCGGTGCAGCAGCAACCAGGTGGCCAGTAGGTCGGGGCCCTGGAGGCTGCCGAGCAGGGCGGCCCGCAGGCTCTTCATGATCACCCCTTTTTTCACCCCGGCGGCGGCACAGGCTTCGCCCAGCAGCACCTGGGCTTGATCGGCCTCGAGGGCACCTTCGGGTAGCCGCTCCAGTAGGGCGGCCAGGGCGGGACGGGCGCCCTCGCTGGCCAGCTGGGCTGCGGCCGCCTCCTGCAGCTCCGGGGTGGTGAAGAAGGGGCGCGCCTGCTCCACCCCATCGGCCAGCAGGCTGAGGGACGGGCCGATCAGGCTGCAGAGCTCGATCTGCCACCCGGGGTTGGCCTCGGGGCTGTTTGAGCTGTTTGAGGCGCTTCCCCAACCCTCGGCCGCCCACAGGGGCAGCAACTGCTCGCGCAGGGTCTCGGGGCCGAGGCCATGCAGCACCTGACCATTGAGCCAGTTGAGCTTGTCCCAGTCGAAGCGGGCGCCGGCCCGGTTGACCCGCTCGAAATCGAACACCGCCGCCGCCTCGGCCAGGGTGAAGCGTTCGCCCATGCCCTCCGGCGGCGACCAGCCCAGCAGGGTCATGTAGTTGGCCAGGGCTTCGGCGGTGTAGCCCATGGCTCGAAACTCGCTCACCGAGGTGACGCCATCGCGCTTGGACAGCTTCTTGCCTTCCTGGTTGAGGATCAGGGGTGTGTGGGCGAACACCGGAGCTTCAGCGCCCAGGGCTTCGTAGAGCAGCAGCTGCTTGGCGGTGTTGGCGATGTGGTCTTCGCCGCGGATCACGTGGCTGATCGCCATGGCGGCGTCGTCCACCACCACCACCAGGTTGTAGAGGGGGTCACCGATCTGATCGGCCGGAGCGCGGCGGGCGATCACCATGTCGCCGCCCAGGTCGCTGCCGCTCCAGCGCATCGGGCCGCGCACCAGGTCGGTCCAGGTGATGCTGGCGTTGTCGTCGATGCGGAAGCGGATGGTGGCTTGGCGGCCCTCGGCGATGAAGGCCTGCTGCTGCTCGGGCGTGAGATCGCGGTGGCGGTTGTCGTAGCGGGGGGCTTTTTTCTCGGCCGCCTGCTGCTCGCGCATGGCGGTGAGCTCCGCTTCGCTGGCAAAGCAGCGGTAGGCGTGGCCGGAATCGAGCAGCTGCTGAATCGCCGCCCGATGCTCGGCAATGCGGGCGCTCTGGATGACCGGCTCAGCGTCCCAGTTCAGCCCGAGCCACTGCAGCCCGTCGAGGATGTTGGCCGTGTATTCGGGCTTGCTGCGCTCTTTGTCGGTGTCTTCGATGCGCAGGAGAAACGCACCGCCCTGGCGCCGGGCGAACAGCCAGTTGAACACCGCCGTGCGGGCGGTGCCGATGTGAAGGGTTCCCGTGGGGCTCGGGGCCAGTCGCACACGCACGGGCCGAGAAGCTTGCCCTGCCACGGACTGCGCAGCACCCACAGGGACGACTCCTGAAGAATTGAAAACGGGACTGACGGGATTCGAACCCGCAACTTCCGCCGTGACAGGGCGGTGCTCTAACCGGTTGAACTACAGTCCCAGTCAGCCTTGTCGGCGTTCTGTATCGTGATCCAGGTCGTGATCCAGGTCGTGATCCAGGTCGTGATCAAGGTCCTGATCAAGGTCGTGATCAGGGTTTGACCCTTGGACGACTTGAAAAGTATCCGTGATCACCGGTCCGATCGTCAACCAACTGGGCAAAAGACCAGCGAATGCAAATCAGACCAGCATCCCGAATGGGCATTGCGCAGCCTTAAGGCTGCTCAGGGGCGAAAGCCCGCAGGCTCAATCAGGCGCACCTGATTTCCGCGTGCCGTGAATTCACGGCCTTGATCGCTCTGAACGACCACACGGCCACCGGATTTCACCCGGATCACCCGTGCCCGAACCCAGCCCAAAGCGGCCGACTCGAGCACCTTGACCACATCTCCGGGTTGTAGATCCAACTCCATGCTCGGAACCAGGAAACTGCAAATTGGGACATCGAACGCGCCGTGGAGGACTTGAACCCCCGACATCAGGTTTTGGAGACCTGCGTTCTACCAACTGAACTAACGGCGCAAGGCCGATGCCCCGTAAACATGAGGCTGATTTTGTTAAACCGCACGACCTGAAGATTGCTCATCAGGTCGTGCGGAAACATGCTGGCAACCTCAGCGGTCGAAGCGCTGCTTGACCCGTGTGGCTTTACCCACCCGATCGCGCAGATAGAAGAGCTTCGCCCGACGCACCTTACCGCGGCGCTCCACTTTCACGGAAGCAACCTGGGGACTGTGCAGCATGAAGACCCGCTCCACACCGATGCCCTGGAAAATGCGACGCACGGTGATGGTCTCATTGAGACCGCCGTGGCGCTTGGCGATCACCACCCCTTCGTAGGGCTGCACGCGCTCCTTGTTGCCCTCGCGAATGCGCACACCCACCTTGACGGTGTCACCGACGTAGATCTCGGGGAGTTCGTCCTTGAGCTGTTCGGCCTCAAAGGCGCGGATCAGATCCTGGGCGCTGAGCTTGCCGGTGGTGACCTTGAGGGACGTGGCGGGCTTGGCCTGCACCGCGGTGGCGCTGACCTCCTCAGAACCCTGCTCTGCCGGGGTTACGGCTTGATTGTCTGTCGACTCCGTTGCCATCTCAGCTCCGCGACGCCTGGCCAAACCGACAGTGTACCGGCTGAGGTGTCGCCCTCCAGCCAAACGCCATCCCCTAGCCCGCAACGATCCAGTCCCATTGGTAGCTTGAAGGTGAGCTTTTCCATCGCTGCCGGCGCCTCCCAGCATGAATCTGTTTGCCGATCTGCTGGCCAGCACCAAGGGTTCTGCTGCCAGTGGCGCTGTGCTCGAGACTGGGCCCCGCATTCAGAAAGGTCGCCGCGGGGTCGAAATCAAATCGGCGCGTGAAATCGACACCATGCGCCAGGCCAGCCGCATCGTGGCCACAGTGCTGCGCGAAATCCTGGAGATGGCGGCCCCCGGGATGACCACCGGAGACCTCGACCGCCACGCCGAGAAGCGCATCCGTGAGATGGGCGCCACCCCCAGCTTCAAGGGGTATCACGGTTTCCCCGCCAGCATCTGCGCCTCGATCAACAACGAGGTGGTGCATGGCATCCCCAACAGCAAGCGGGTGATCCAGGCCGGCGATCTGGTGAAGATCGACACCGGCGCCTACTTCGACGGGTATCACGGCGACAGCTGTGTGAGCTTGTGCGTGGGTGAGAGCGCCACCCAGGAGGCCCAAACCCTCTGCAGGGTCGCCCAGGAATCGCTGATGAAGGGTCTGGCCCAGATCAAGGCTGGCAACACCCTGTTGGATATCGCTGGCGCCGTGCAGGACCACGTGGAAGCCCATGGCTTCGCGGTGGTGGAGGACTACACCGGCCACGGCGTGGGGCGGAATCTGCACGAGGAGCCCTCGGTGTTCAACTTCCGCACCCGGGATCTGCCCAACATGAAGCTGCGCCCGGGCATGACCCTGGCGGTGGAGCCGATCCTCAATGCCGGCAGCAAGGCCTGTCGCACCCTCAAAGACCGCTGGACCGTGGTGACGGTGGATGGCCGTTGGTCGGCCCAGTGGGAGCACACCATCGCCGTCACCAGCGACGGCTGCGAAATCCTCACCGACCGCGATTTCTAAGCTTCAGCTCAGCTGCCGGGCCGGGTGAGCAGCTTGAAGTAGGCCCAGCGCCCCAGGCTGGTGAGCGGCATCAGCACGTAGGTGAGTGGGTTGGGGGTGACGATGATCAGGTTGAAGCCCAGCCGTGCCTGGGCCAGCACCTGGCCAGCCACGAAATCGGCCCCCATCACACCAATGGGGTTGAGGGCCGAGCGGAAGGGGCCGAGCACCAGCCGGCGGATCCGCAGGGGCCCCTCGGCTCCGGCCAGATCCAGGGCCCGCAGGCTCACCAGCGTGCCCAGCAACCGTTTGCTCAGCTCGTAGAGCGGGCTGAACGCGGGCTGGATCTCCGCCTCGGAGGTGTTGATCCACACCTCCGCCCGGGGGCGGCCGTCGCCGGGTCGCTGCTGCACCACCTCGGCAAACAGCTCCAGCAGCCGCCAGCTGCTGAGGGCGTTGACCTCCAGGGCCAGGTCGGTGGTTTCGCGGCTGCGGGCCTGTTGCTGGTTGACACCGTGGTTGAGCACCAGCACGTCCACCCGCCCCAGCAGTGGCCGTAGGGCGTGCTCTTCGCCGATCTGCCACGACACCTGCTCGAGCGAGATGGTGTCGCCGGCGTCGTCCAGCAGGTCGAGGGGCCGGGTGCTGCTGGTGAGGGCCACCAGCTGCGCGCCCTGGCGCGACCACCTGCGCAGCAACGCTTGTCCGAGGCTGCCGCTGGCCCCGGTCACGGCAACGGTGCACGCATAAGAACGGGACATGGGCCTGGTGCAAACGGCGGCTGAGACGTCACCATGGTGGGATTCCGCCGATGGATCTGCCGCCTGCATGGCTGCTGGCACCCCCCCCTGAAGCCGTTGCGCCCCTGGTGCCCCTGTTCGCTCCCTACTGCGGGGGCTTGGTGCATCAGGCGTTGTTGGAGGAGGCGCTGGCCAGCCTGCTGGCGGGGGAGTGGGCCGGCAGGCGGTTGCTGCAGGGCGGCCGCAGCCACGCCTTGCAGCTGCGTTGGAGTGGCGAAACGGCGCCCCTTGAAGTGCTCCACTGCAACCTCAGCTTTCCTGACCTGCCGCAGGTGGCCTACGCCTTTGATCTGCCTTGCCACCAGCTGGTGCAGTGGTTGATGGAGCGGCAAGGGGATGAGCTGCCGCCGAGCTTCTGGCATTGGTTGCTGCTCGGACAGCCCCCAATCGCCACCGAACCGGTGGGCAGCGCCGCCTAAATTTTACGGTCAAGACATGCCCCGGCGAGGTTGACCGATGGCCCCCACCTTGCTGATCGGGTCCTGCGAAGCTTTCAGCGGTAAATCCGCCGTGGTGCTGGGCCTGGCGCGCCAGCTCAGCCGTCAGGACATTCCTGTGCGTTTTGGCAAACCCCTTGCCACCAGTTTGGATGAGAACTCCACGGACTGGGGCCAGTCGCCCCTGTTGGATGCGGATGTGCGTTTCATCGGCGCCACCCTGGGGCTACCGGAGGCCCATCTGATCCCCTCCTTGCATGTGCTGGATGGGGCGACGGCCCAGCAGCGCTTGGTGCAGGGCGATCTGGAGCCAGGCCCTGGCTTCGCTCTCTTGCGCCAGCAGCTGGCCACCGCCCCCGATGGTTTGACCCTGCTGGAAGCCGCCGGCAGCCTCCATGAGGGCCTGCTCTATGGCCTCAGCTTGGCCCAGCTGGCCGAGGGTCTCGAGGCCACGGTGGTGCTGGTGCATCCATGGTTGGACAGCCGCAGCATCGATCCGCTGCTGGCCGCCCAGGCCCAGCTCGGTGAGCGCCTGGCGGGGGTGGTGCTCAATGCCGTCAAACCGGAGTTGGTGCCCCAGCTGCGGGCTGAGCTGATACCGGCCCTGGCCCAGCTCGGCTTGCCCGTGCTGGGGGTGATGCCCCAGAGCCCCCTGCTGCGCAGCGTCACGGTGGAGGAGCTGGCCCTGCGGCTCGGGGCCCAGGTGCTCTGTTGTCCGGAACGGCTTGATCTGTTGGTGGAAACCCTTTCGATCGGTGCCATGAACGTGAACTCGGCGATGGAGTTTTTCCGCCGTCGCCGCAACATGGCCGTGGTGACCGGGGCTGATCGCACCGACATCCAGCTGGCGGCCCTGGAGGCCTCCACCCAGTGCCTGATCCTCACCGGGGCCGGTGAACCCTTGCCCCAGCTGCTCAACCGGGCCGAGGAACTGGACGTGCCCCTGCTCAAGGTTGAGCACGACACCCTCACCACGGTCGAGGTGATTGAGCAGGCCTTTGGCCACGTGCGCCTGCATGAAGCGGTGAAGGCCAGCTTCGCCTTCCGGCTGGTGGAGGAGCATTGCAATTTCGAACCGCTGTTCAGGCGGTTGCAGTTGCCCGCGATGGCGAAATAACGCTGCTAGTTTCAAGGCGCAGGCTGCGGGCTACTGGTGACCCGGTCCCTTGATCTTCCGTCGCTCGATCGGATCGACACCCTTGCCCAGGAACTGGCGATGCTCCAGGACCGGAGCAAACGGCGCATTGCCATTTTGGGCAGTCGCCACGTACCGGTCGTGTCCATTCACCTGGTGGAACTGGTGGCCCGCTCCTTGGCCCAGGAGGGCCACAACCTGATCACCTCCGGAGCCCAGGGGGTCAATGCAGCCGTGATCCGTAGCGTGCTGGAGATCGATCCGGCCCGGCTCACCGTGTTGCTGCCCCAGAGCCTCGATCGTCAGCCGGGTGAATCGCGCGACCAGCTGGAGCGGGTGCTGCATCTGGTGGAGAAGCCCGAGCACGACGAGTTGCCTCTGCCGATGGCCAGCAGCCTCTGCAACCAGGACATCATCAGCCGCTGCGACCAGCTGATCTGCTTCGCCTTCCACGACAGCGAAACCCTGCTGGCCAGCTGCCGCGTGGCCGAGGACATGGGCAAGGTGGTGAGCGTGATGTTCTTCGACTAGGTGGCTGGTGGCTAAGCGCCCAGCACCGCCTTCAGCCCTTCCACATAGAGCACCCCGGAGCACACCAGGCCGCCAGCCCAGCACAGGCCGCGAACCGCAGGCACGTTGCCCACGTAGACGCCGATGTAGGCCAGGCGCAAAACGGGGTGCAGCCAGGCGGCGATCAGGGCCACCGGGCTGCTGACGCCGCCCAGTAAGCACAGCAGGGCTGCCGGAGCATGCAGGATGAACGCCTCAAAACAGTTCTGGTGCGCCCAGGCGGCGCGCTTCCCCCAGGCCGGCAGCCGCTCAAACATCGCCCTCGGGGCGGCCAGGTCGGCCATCTGGAAATTCGCCTGGGAGCGGGCGGCCCCGAGGGGCACGGTGCTGAACACCACCACACCGGCAGCCAGCAGCAGCGACCAGGCAAAGGGGGCGAGGGAGGCACTCATGGCGGCAGGCAGCGTGGACGATGGATCCAGGTTGGCAGGCCGCACCTACGATTCGCGCACGTTTCCGCCCGACCGACCAGCCCCATGGCCGACACCTATTCCTTTGATGTGGTGAGCGATTTCGATCGCCAGGAGCTTGTCAACACGATCGACCAGGTGCGCCGCGACGTGGGCACCCGCTACGACCTCAAGGACTCCAACACCGAGATCGAGGTGGAGGAGACGAGCCTCACCATCACCACCGCCAGTGACATGACCCTTCAGGCCGTGGAGGATGTGCTGCGTCAGAAGGCCACCAAGCGCAATCTCTCCCTGAAGATTTTTGACTTCCAGACCCCCGAGCCCGTCGGCGGCAACCGGGTCAAGCAGGTGGTGAAGCTGCGCAAGGGCCTTAGCCAGGAGCTGGCCAAGAGCCTGAGCAAAACCGTCCGCGATGAACTCAAGAAGGTGACCGTCTCGATCCAGGGTGACAGCCTGCGGATCACCGGCAAGAACAAGGACGACCTGCAACAGGCCATCAGCCTGCTCAAGGCCCAGGACGTCGAAGTGCCGCTGCAGTTCGAGAACTACCGCTGAGTGGCGGGCTGGCGATTCTGGATTGATCGCGGCGGCACCTTCACCGATGTGGTGGGGCGGAGTCCTGCCGGTGCGCTGGTGGTGCGCAAGGTGCTCTCGGTGCAGCCCGATGGCCCAGGCGATCCGGCCGTGCGGGCCATCGGGGCGGTGCTGGGCCTGCCCCCCGGCGGCGCCCTGCCAGCGGGGTTGGTGCAGGAGGTGCGGCTCGGCACCACCGTGGCCACCAATGCCCTGCTGGAGCGGCGCGGGGCCGGGGTGGTGCTGCTGATCAACCGGGGCTTTGCCGATCTGCTCAGCATCGGCGACCAACACCGCCCGGACATCTTTGCCCTGGCGATCGAGCGGCCCCAGCCCCTGCGCCTGCGGGTGCTGGAGGTGGAGGGTCGGCTGGCGGCCGATGGCTCCGAGCTGGAGCCCCTGTCGCTGCACGAGGGGTTGCAACAGCAGCTGCTTGCAGCCCAGGCCGACGGCTACACCAGCTGTGCCGTGGCCCTGCTGCACAGCACCCGCAATCCCGGCCAGGAGTTGCAGCTGGGCGCGTGGCTGGAGCCCCTGGGCTTTGAGGCTGTGGTGCTCTCCCACCAGCTCAGCAGTCAGCCCCGGCTCGTGCCCCGCGGCCAGACCGCCGTGATCGAGGCCGCGATCGCTCCGGTGCTGGGCCGCTACCTGCGCCAGGTGCAGGTAGCCCTTGGTCAAGCCACCCGGCTGCGGGTGATGCGCTCCAGTGGTGCCCTGGCGGCTCCGGAGGTGCTGCTGGCCAAGGACACGATCCTTTCGGGGCCGGCGGGGGGCATGGTGGGGGCCGTTGCGGTGGGTCGCCTGGCACTGGAGGCCGCCGGCTTGCCACCCCAGCCGATCGTTGGCTTCGACATGGGTGGCACCTCTACCGATGTCTTCCATTTCGATGGCAGTCGGGGCGATCTCGCCTGGGAGCGCAGCCCCGCCACCGAGATCGTGGGTCTGCAGCTGCAGGCGCCGATGCTGCCCATCCACACCGTGGCCGCCGGCGGCGGCTCGATCCTGCGTTTCGATGGCCTGCGGCTGCGGGTGGGGCCGGAGTCGGCCGGCGCCGATCCGGGGCCTGCGGCCTACCGCCGCGGCGGTCCGCTCACGATCACCGATGCCAACCTGCTGCTGGGCCGGCTGCCCATCGCAGCCCTGCCGGCGTTGTTCGGTCCCACCGCCGATCAACCCGCCGATGATGAGGCCGTGGCGCGGGGCTTTGCTGAGCTGGCAGCCGCGATGGTTGCGGTGGCTCCTGGCATCACGCCCGAGCGGGTGGCCGAGGGGGCGCTGCAAATCGCTATCGAGACGATGGCCGGTGCCCTGCGCCGCATTTCGATCCAGCGCGGCCACGACCTGCGCGAGGCGTTGTTGGTGAGCTACGGCGGCGCTGGCGGGCAGCACGCCTGCCGCCTGGCCGAGGTGCTGGGCCTATCGCGGGTGCTGCTCCATCCGCTCGCTGGCGTGCTGTCCGCCTATGGCCTCGGCATGGCCGAGCAATCGCTGTTGCTGGAGTGCTCACCACGGCTGCCGCTGGAGCCTGCCTCGCTGCCCGAGTTGCGCCAGCACTGCGCTGCCCTGGTGCGCCGGGGGCTGGATGGGTTGCGGCAGGCGGGCGATCTGGCTGATGCCTCCCCCCGGATCCAGGTGCGGCTGGAGCTGCGGGCGCCCGGTAGTGAGCGGGGTCTGGAGGTGCCCTGGTCGGCTCAGGATGCCGCCCCTGATGGCGCTGTCGGCGATGCGGCGGTGTTGGTTGCGCTGCGGGAGGCCTATGCCGCGAGCCATCAGCAGCGCTATGGCTACTGCCCAGTTGGCGATGACTGGATAGTTGAGCGGTTGCTGGTTGACATCACCTCTCCCGCTCAGCAGCTGCCCGCTTGTGGGACGGAGTCCGGTTGGGCAGTAGGGGGGGATGGGGCTGCGACTGGGGATGGCGCGCCTGCCGCCGTCAGCACACGCCTTTGGCTGGGTGAGCAGGTGGGTTGGCAG
>Ga0194133_10004628_pt1 | contig 18220 bp, 16 predicted proteins | sample TA2KigOf40mmetaG_FD_155448 | JGI IMG/M metagenome (GOLD analysis project Ga0194133, IMG submission 155448) | Freshwater microbial communities from Lake Tanganyika, Tanzania - TA2015055 Kigoma Offshore 40m | ecosystem: Environmental > Aquatic > Freshwater > Lake | place: Tanzania: Lake... | reverse complement strand
TCAATTCCAGGCCCATGTAAAGAACCAGGAAGTTATGGCCCGAAATCATCAAAAAGGCGCCGAGCAGGGAAAAGAGGGCCAGCGTAAAGAACTCGCCTCCACGCAGCATGCCCCGATCGGCAACATAGGGACGACCGTAGACCACGGTAGCCATCAGGGCCAGGGATGAAAAACACTTGAGCCAGTTGCCCATGGGCTCGCCGATCACCATCTTGCCAAATCCGTAGAGAGTCTGGCCAGAAGAAGCCTGCACTCCCGAGACGATGGCGACCCAGGCCAGCGTGCCCAGAGTCAGCAGATAGCTGAGGTTGCGCCGCGGGGTCTTGACGCCCAGGTCGACCAGCGCGATGACGCAGGCCATGACCAGCAAGATGATCTCGGGATAGACCGCGTACCAGCTCTGTGAATCAATCATTGGAATACTCAAAAGACGATGGGGCCGCGGACGCTCAGTTCAACTTCGACAGCGCGACATGTCGCAGCAACTCGGCCACCGAGGCATCCATTACATCGGTGAAGGGCTTGGGATAGATCCCCATGAAGAGAACTGCCACGGCCAAAAGGCCAAGCATAAAAAACTCGCGCGAATTGATATCACTGAGGGCCCGCACCTGTTCATTGGCCACATCGCCAAGGTAAACCCGCTTAAACATCCACAAGGTGTAGGCGGCCCCAAAAATCAAGGCACTTGCAGCAGCCAGGCCGATCCAGAAGTTGTACTGAACCGCCGCCAAAATGACCATCCATTCCCCAACGAAACCGGCCGTCCCGGGCAGGCCGCAATTGGCCATTGCAAAGAGCAGCGCAAAAGCTGCGAACTTGGGCATGGTATTGATTACACCACCGTAGCTGGCAATTTCCCTTGAATGAACCCGGTCGTAAAGCACGCCTATGCACAGGAACATCGCACCGGAGACGAAGCCGTGGGCGATCATCTGAACCAAACCCCCGGCCACACCGAGCTCGTTGAAAATAAAGAAGCCCAGAGTCACAAAACCCATGTGTGCGACAGACGAGTAGGCCACCAGCTTCTTCATATCCTGCTGCACCAGGGCAACCAGCCCGACATAGATGACCGCAATCAAGGACAAGGCAATCATCAACCAGGCCCACTCGCGCGAAGCGTCGGGGGCAATCGGCATCGAAAAGCGCAAAAAACCATAGGCACCGAGCTTGAGCATGATGGCCGCCAGGATGGCCGACCCTCCGGTGGGTGCCTCCACATGGACATCGGGCAACCAGGTGTGAACGGGCCACATCGGCACCTTGACGGCAAACGCCGCAAAGAAAGCAAAGAACAACAGCGTCTGGGCACCCATGCCCAAAGGCAGCTTGTGCCAGGTGGCCAGATCAAAACTGCCCCCCGATTTGTTGTAGAGATAGACCAAGGCCACCAGCATGAGCAAGGAGCCCAGCAAGGTGTACAGAAAAAACTTGAAGGCCGCGTAAATCTTGTTGGGGCCGCCCCAAATACCGATGATCAGGTACATGGGGATCAGCGTGGCCTCGAAAAATACGAAAAACAGCATCGCGTCGAGGGCGCTGAAGACACCAATCATCAGGCCTGAGAGAATCAAAAAAGCACCCATGTACTGATTGACCCGTTGCTCAATCACCTCCCAGCCGGCGATCACCACCACCACCGTCATGAAGGCGGTCAGCAAAACGAACCAGAAGGAGATTCCATCAAGGCCGAGGTGATACTGAACATTGAGGTGGGGAATCCACGCCGCCTTCTCAACGAACTGCATCGCGCTGCTGTCGACCTGAAACTGCACATAAAGAGGCAAGGTCACCAAAAGACTGACCAGGGCGCCAAAGAGCGCCAAGGCGCGCACAGCCCGGACATGCTCGGGCCGGCCCATGGCCAGCAAGACCACTCCAAAAACAATCGGCGTCCAGATCGCCAGGCTCAGCAAAGCCATGTGTGTCCTCTTTTACTTATTGAGCCAGACGAACCAGGTCATGAGCACGAAGATGCCGATGATCATGGCTAGCGCGTAGTGAAAGATAAAGCCCGACTGCAGTTGCCGAACCACAGCCGACACCCAGGCCACCAGACGCCAAGAGCCGTTGACCAGGGCCCCATCGATCAAACCCTGATCCGCGCCGCGCCACAGGCCTAAACCCAGCCCCCGGGCGGCGGGCGCCAGTACTTTCTCATTGAACCAATCCATGTAGTACTTGTTCTCAAGCGCGAGAACCACGGGGGCCAGGAAGCGCCCGATGGCTGCCGGCACTGCGGGATTGATCAGGTAGAAATACCAGGCCAGAACCACACCTGCGACTGCCATCCAGAAAGGCGCCGTCACCAAGCCATGACTGGCCATGGCCAGGGGTCCATGAAAGGACTTGGCCAGTTCGGCCATGGCGGGATGCAATTGCGTGTTGACCAAGAGGGCATCGCGGAAGAAGTCGCCGAACAACATCGGGGCAACGGTGTGGTACCCGATGAAGACCGAGGGAACAGCCAGAAGCACCAGCGGTACGGTCACGACCCAGGGTGACTCATGGGGCTTGCCATGCATGTCGTGATGATCGTCATCGTGGGGGGCCTGCTCATAGCGTTCCTTGCCATGAAAGACCAGGAAATACATGCGGAAGGAATAAAACGCCGTGACAAAAACACCTGCAACCACCGCAAATGTGGCAAAGCCGCTGGCCGGTAGATTGCTCGCCTGAACCGCCAGAATGATGCTGTCCTTGGAGTAAAACCCCGATAGCAAAGGCGTACCGATCAAGGCCAGAGAGCCCAGCAGGCAGGTGAACCAGGTGATCGGCATGTACTTGCGAACACCGCCCATCCAGCGGATGTCCTGGTTATGGTGCAAACCCATGATCACTGAACCGGCGGCCAAAAATAATAGCGCCTTAAAAAAGGCGTGGGTCATCAAATGGAACACCGCCACCGAATACGCCGAGGCCCCCAGGGCTACTGTCATGTACCCGAGCTGCGACAGCGTTGAATAGGCCACGACCCGCTTGATATCGTTCTGAATAATCCCAAGAAATCCCATGAAAAGCGCAGTGATGGCGCCGATGACGAGGATAAGGTTCAGGGCTGTAGACGAAAGCTCATACAGCGGGGACATTCGGGCTACCATAAAAATGCCGGCGGTCACCATGGTGGCCGCATGAATCAACGCTGAAATCGGCGTCGGGCCTTCCATGGAGTCGGGCAACCAAACATGCAATGGAAACTGCGCTGACTTGCCCATCGCACCCACAAACAGGCAAATACAGGCGACCGTGATCAACATCCACTCGGTTCCAGGAAATTTGAGTGCAGCCAGTTCATTGCCTTTGGCAAACACCTCGCTGTAGTTGAGCGAACCGGCATAAGCGGCGATCAAGCCGATGCCAAGAATGAATCCGAAATCACCAACACGATTGACCAAAAAGGCCTTGAGGTTGGCAAAGACGGCGGTGGGCTTTTTGAACCAGAAGCCGATCAACAGGTAAGAAACCACGCCGACTGCTTCCCAGCCAAAAAACAGTTGCAGCATGTTGTTGCTCATCACCAGCATCAACATCGAGAAGGTAAATAGCGAGATGTAGGCAAAGAAACGGTTATAGCCCTCATCGTCATGCATATAGCCGACGGTGTAGACATGAACCATCAGCGAGACAAAGGTCACCACGACCATCATCATGGCGGTCAAACCGTCGACAAGGAATCCGATTTCCATTTTCAAGCCGCCGACGACCATCCAGGTGTAGAGCGTCTCATTGAAACGGGCGCCATCAATGACCTGGTCCAGGGTGTGGAGCGAGATCAAAAAAGCGACCAGAACGCCAAGAATGGTCAGGCTGTGGCTGGCGACGCGGCCCAGGCGGTTGCCGCCCAGCGCGGTGCCAAAAATACCGGCAAGCAGCGAGCCGGCCAGAGGGGCCAGGGGCACAGCCAACAAAGTGGAGGCAGAAAGCGTTTGACTCATCGTGGGATTTCCGTGCGCTTGGAGTTCATGCGGGATGCCTGCCGATCAGCCCCTGAGGGCATTGAGCTCGTCCACATTGATGCTGGACTTGTTTCGGAAGAGAAGCACCAAAATGGCCAGACCTATGGCCGACTCCGCTGCCGCAACCGTGAGGATGAAGAAAACAAAAATCTGCCCGGCCATATCTCCAAGGTAGTAGGAGAAAGCAACGAAATTCATGTTCACAGCCAGCAGCATCAGTTCGATGGCCATGAGCAAGACGATCAAGTTCTTGCGGTTCAGAAAGATACCGATAACCGAAAGGGCGAACAGCAGCCCACCTAGCGCGAGGAAGTGCCCGAGGGAAATCATGGTTTTTTCCCCTCGGCTGGCGCAGGTTCGGCGGGAGGCGGAGCCATCGAACTCGGGTTTATCTTGAGTAGAGTCACGCGATCGGCTCGTTTGACCCGCACCTGTAGGGACGGATCGATCGATTTGGAATCCTTGCGCTCGCGCAGGGTCAGGGCGATGGCGGCGATGATCGCCACCAGGAGCAAGGCGGCCGCAGCCTGCAAAGGCAGCAGGTACTCGGTGTAGAGCACCTTGCCCAGCTCGCGGGTGTTGGAGTAATCAGCCGCAGCCTGGCTAAGCAGCGCGTCAGCCGGCGGCGAGGTGACCCGAAAACCACCGAGCAGGACCGCGGCCATCTCCAAGGCGATAACCGCCCCCATCAAGGCCGCCAGGGGAAAGTGCTTCCAAAAGCCCTTGCGCATGCTGTCGAGATTGATGTCGAGCATCATCACCACGAAAAGGAAAAGCACCATCACCGCGCCGACATAAACGAGCACCAGGGTAATGGCCAAGAACTCGGCCTTGAGCAACAGCCACAAAGCGGCAGCCTGGAAGAAAGCCAGCACCAGATACAAGGCCGCATGGACAGGGTTGCGCGCCGTGATCACGCGAAACGCTGCAAACAGCAAAATCGCGGAGAAGGCATAAAAAAGAGCAGTTTGGACATCCATGGATCGGGCTTCTTTCGGTCGGCCGGGGCTGTTGGCTATCGGGGACTCGGAGAACTGTTTGCTTGCATCGGTTTACCGGTACTTGGCATCAGCGGCCTTGTTGGCTGCAATCTCTGCTTCGTAACGGTCCCCGACGGCCAGGAGCATGTCCTTGGTGAAATACAGGTCGCCACGCTTTTCGCCGTGGTACTCGAGGATATGCGTCTCAACAATTGAATCGACCGGGCAGCTTTCTTCGCAGAAACCGCAAAAAATACACTTGGTCAGGTCAATGTCATAGCGCGTGGTGCGCCGACTGCCATCGTCGCGCACATCCGATTCGATCGTGATGGCCAGCGCCGGGCAGACTGCCTCACACAATTTGCAGGCAATGCATCGTTCCTCACCGTTTTCGTAGCGTCGCAGAGCGTGCAGGCCCCGAAAACGAGGCGACAACGGCGTCTTCTCCTCAGGGAACTGGACCGTGATCTTGCGGCTGAACATGTACTTGCCGGTCAGGGCCATGCCCTTGAACAGCTCGGTCAACATGAAGCTGGAGATAAAGTCTTTCCAGGAGAAGGACGAAGGGGGCAAAGTCTGTGTGGTCATATCAGAGAGTCCCAGGTGTTCCGAGGCGCATGATCACTTCCAGATATTCAGGGGGGTGTGCATCCAAACGGCCACCACCACCAACCAGACCAGGGTGACCGGGATAAAGATCTTCCAGCCCAGGCGCATGATCTGGTCATAACGAAAACGCGGAAATGTGGCTCGCACCCAAAGGAAGAGCGTCACCACCACAAAGGTCTTGAGTCCAAGCCAAATCCATCCCGGGATCCAGGCCAGCGCCTCCACCGGCGGCAACCATCCGCCGAGGAACATGATCACGCACAGCACAGAGACCAGAATCATGTTGGCGTACTCGGCCAGGAAGAACATGGCAAAGGCCATTCCCGAGTACTCAACCATATGGCCGGCCACAATCTCTGATTCGCCCTCGACCACATCGAAGGGGTGGCGGTTGGTCTCGGCCAAACCCGCAATGAAATACACCAGAAAAATCGGCAGCAGCGGCAGCCAGTTCCAGGACAGAAAGCCCAGGCCCATGTCTGCCCCCGTGCCCTTGGCCTGCCCCATCACGATGTCGGTCATGTTCAGGCTGGCTGAAACCATGAGGACCACCACCAGGCAAAAGCCCATGGCAATCTCGTAACTGACCATCTGGGCCGAGGCGCGCAGCGCACCTAAAAAAGCGTACTTGGAGTTCGATGCCCAGCCCGCGATGATCACGCCGTACACCTCTAGCGAGGTGATCGCCATAAGGAAAAGCAAGCCCGCATTGATGTTGGCCAGAGCCACATCAGGCCCGAAGGGAATCACCGCCCAGGCCGCTAAGGCCGGCATGATGGTCATGATCGGCCCCAGCACGAACAAGCCCTTGCTCGCCGCAGCGGGCATGATGATTTCCTTGGTCAGCAGCTTAAGCGCATCGGCAATGGGTTGCAGCAAGCCACCAGGGCCCACGCGGTTGGGGCCCAGACGCACCTGGGTAAAGCCAATGGCCTTGCGCTCCCACAGTGTGAGGTAGGCCACACACCCCATCAGCGGCAAGAGCACCGCCACGATCTTGATCAGCGTCCAGACCACCGGCCAGAGCGTGGTGCCCAGCAGGCCCTGCCCCGCCAGATAAAGGCTGTCGATCATGCGAGCACCCCTTGCGCAGCAGCCGAAGTCAGGCTCGCCCGGGCGTCGACGGTCAATTGCAGCGACGCTGCGCGACGCACAATGCCATCGAGCTGGTAAATCGCTGCCGTAACCGGCTCCGCCGCCGGCGCCGTGAGCCGGGACGGGTCAAAAACTGCTGCATTGCTCAGGCGCTCGGCCGGTACAAAGCGCGCGCCTTCGACGGCCGGGCCTATGGCCTGGGCCAAGACATCGGCAGCCGACTCGGCCTCAAAGCCCGGTAACTCCAGCATCTGCCCGAGTACCCGCAACACCTTCCAGGCCGGCCGGGACTGCCCCGGCGGCTTGACCACGGCATGAAAGCCCTGCACGCGTCCCTCTGCATTGACGAAGGTGCCAGGGGTCTCGGTAAAGGCAGCAATCGGGAGCAGGACATCGGCCAGATCCATATTGGCCCGGAAGGGACTCAAGGAAACCACCATCTCAGCCCTGGAGAGCGCTTGCCGAGCGGTAGGCCCCGCTGCTGAATCGACGAGGGGCTCGATATTGAGCAAGAGCGCCGCCTTGAGGGCGCCACCGAGCATCTGCGACGCATTCAAGCCGCCACTTTGCGGCTGGGCCGCGACCCACTGCGCCCCAACCGTGTTGGCCGCCTCGGTCAGGTAACCCACGCGGGCACCGGTCTGGGCTGCGATCCAGGCGCACAAGGCCAACAAATTGGAGGCCTGCGCATGGTGGGCTGCCGCATTGCCCAGGACGATGGCCTTGCGCTCACCGGACTGCAAGGCCTGCGCCATCTGGCGGGCCTGCTCAGACGGCTGCACCGCAGGTACGCCCTCAGGCAAGGAGGAGGCTGTCATTTGAGACAGCGCCGACGCAATTTCAACCAAGGCCGCCTGCCAGTGGCTTGCATCGGCCAGCCAGCTGTGGCGCAAAGGCAGCGCCCACGCGTCCTTGTGAGCGAGCTGCCTTGAGCCATTGAGGCTCATGACGGTCGCCCCCGCCCGGGCAGCTTGCCGGATACGCAAAGCAAACAAAGGATGGTCTTTGCGTAAATTCGATCCGACCACCAAGACGGTCTGCATCGCTGACAAGGAGGCGATTGAAGTGCCGAGCCAGCGCACCCCCGGGGCGGCAGAAAAGTCGGCACAGCGCAGCCGGTGGTCGATGTTGTCGCTGCCCAGGCGTCGCATGAGCAAACCGGCCAGGTACAACTCTTCGAGCGTACTGTGCGGACTGACCAGAGCGCCCAGACTCGTCGGGCCATGATCACGGCTGATTTGCCGAAAACCGTTGCTCACATACTCAAGCGCGGTTTGCCAATCAACCTCGCGCCATTGTCCGCCTTGCTTGATCATCGGCCCCGTCAGGCGCTCATCGCCCGCGAGCGCCTCGTACGAAAAGCGATCACGGTCAGCAATCCAGCACTCGTTGACTTCCTCGTTTTCCAGGGGCAACACCCGCATGACCTGGTTGTGCTTGACTTGGACCACCAAATTAGAGCCAGTCGAGTCGTGCGGGCTGATCGACTTGCGACGAGACAACTCCCAGGTGCGGGCACTGTATCGAAAGGGCTTGCTGGTCAGTGCGCCGACCGGACAGATGTCGATCATATTTCCCGACAACTCCGAATCGACTGACATGCCCACAAAAGTCTCGATCTCGGAATGTTCGCCACGGTGCGACATACCCAGTTCCATGGCACCGGCCATCTCCTGGCCAAAGCGAACACAGCGGGTGCAGTGTATGCAGCGGCTCATCTCCTCCATGCTGATCAGCGGGCCCACATCCTTGTGCAGGACCACCCGTTTTTCCTCGGCATAGCGGGAACCGCTACCGCCGTAGCCGACCGCCAGATCCTGCAATTGGCACTCGCCGCCCTGATCACAAATGGGGCAATCGAGTGGGTGGTTGATCAGAAGGAACTCCATCACGCTTTTCTGCGCCTTGATGGCCTTCTCACTCTTGGTGTGCACCACCATGCCTTGAGTGACCGGGGTGGCGCAGGCAGGCATTGGTTTGGGGGCCTTTTCCACATCAACCAGGCACATGCGGCAGTTGGCCGCGATGCTGAGCTTCTTGTGGTAGCAAAAATGCGGTACGAAGGTGCCCACCTTTTCGGCGGCGTGCATCACCGTGCTGCCCTCGGGTACTTCCACCTTCTGTCCGTCGAGCTGAATTTCAACCATGGTGTGTGCTCTCGCTTTGCTGCGCTCAGGCGTAGACCGGGACCATGCAGGTCTTGTGCGTGATGTGATGCTCGAACTCGGCGCGGAAATGCTTGATCATGGCCCGCACCGGCATCGCGGCCGCATCACCCAGGGCGCATATGGTGCGGCCCTGGATGTTGTCCGACACGGAGTTGAGCAATTCAAGGTCGCTTTCCCGGCCCTGCCCGTGCTCAATCCGATGCACCATACGCCAGAGCCAGCCGGTACCTTCGCGACAGGGCGTGCACTGGCCGCAGCTTTCGTGCATATAAAAGTACGACAAGCGCAGCAGGCTCTTGACCATACAGCGGCTGTCATCCATGACGATGACCGCCCCGGAGCCGAGCATGGAGCCCGCTTTGGCGATCGAGTCGTAGTCCATGTCGGTGTTCATCATGATGTCAGCAGGCAAGACCGGCATCGACGATCCGCCCGGGATCACCGCCTTGAGCTGGCGCCCCGAACGCACGCCCCCTGCGAGTTCGAGTAGCTTGGCAAAAGGGGTGCCCAGCGGCACCTCAAAGTTGCCCGGACTATTGACATCACCGCTGACGGTAAACAGCTTGGTACCACCGTTGTTGGGCTTGCCCACCTCAAGATAAGCCAGGCCGCTGTTGCGGACGATCCAAGGCACAGCCGCAAAGGTCTCGGTGTTATTGATGGTGGTCGGCTTACCGTACAGGCCAAAGCTGGCCGGAAACGGAGGCTTGTAGCGCGGCTGACCCTTCTTGCCCTCGAGCGACTCAAGCAAGGCCGTTTCCTCGCCGCAAATATAGGCGCCAAAGCCATGCGCCGCCTGCAAGTTAAACGAAAACGAACTGCCCAAAATATTCGGGCCGATCAGGCCGGCATCGCGCGCTTCCTGCAAGGCCTCCTCAAAGCGCCGGTATGTCTGGAAGATCTCGCCGTGGATGTAGTTATAGCCCGCGCTGATGCCCATGGCGTAGGCACCGATGGCCATACCCTCGATCACCACATGCGGGTTGTAAGTGAGCAGATCGCGATCCTTGGCGGTGCCCGGCTCGCCCTCGTCAGAATTGCAGACCAGATACTTCTGCCCCGGGAATTGACGCGGCATGAAGCTCCATTTCAGACCTGTGGGAAAGCCAGCACCGCCACGGCCGCGCAGACCGCTGGCCTTGACCTCAGCGATCACCTGCTCGGGCGTCATACCCGGACCACCATCACAACCCAGAATCTTGCGCAAGGCAGCATAGCCACCTCGAGCCTCGTAGTCCTTCAAACGCCAGTTGCTGCCGTCGAGCCCAGCCATGATCTGCGGCTGGATATGCCGCCCGTGAAAACACGACTGCACACCCGTAGCGGCAAACTGCGACAAGAACGAGGAAGCCTTCACGATTTATCCTCCAAGGCCTTGAGCCCGTCGACCAGTTGATCGAGCTTGTCATGGGTCATGAAGCTGCACATGGTCGCGTCGTTGACCAACATCACCGGCGCGTCAGCACAGGCCCCCAGGCACTCACTCTGCTCAAGCGTGAACAAGCCGTCAGCTGTTGTGCCGCCCATGGCGATACCCAGCCTTTTTTCCAGGTGGGCCAGCGCCTGACCGCCCTGACGCAACTGACACGGCAGATTGGTGCACACATTGAGTTTGTATCTGCCAACCGGCTTGAGGTTGAACATGTTGTAGAAGGTGCTGACTTCATGCACCGCCATCGGAGCCATGCCAAGATAGTCGGCCACCGCCTTCTCGCTCTCGGGACTGACCCAGCCGCGCTCCTGCTGCACGATAGCCAGACAGGCAATAACCGCCGATTGCTTCTGATCGGGCGGGTACTTGGCCACCTCGCGCGCAAACTGCGCGAGCACGGCATCAGATAATTCAGCCAATTCGCTTCTCCAAGGAAGGTCTCTCTGCGCTGCGCCGCGCAGCCCCTGCCCCCGCAGCGAATCCACGAGCGCTTTGCCGCAGCGCACTCGAGCGGGATGTCATCGATCAATCTCCCCGAACACAATGTCCATGGTTCCGATCACCGCCACCGCATCAGCAATCATGTGGCCACGGGACATTTCATCCATGGCCGCCAGATGGGAAAAGCCCGGCGGGCGAATCTTCAGGCGGTAGGGCTTGTTCGCCCCATCACTGATCAGGTAGATGCCAAACTCACCCTTCGGGTGCTCAACCGCCGCATAGGCCTGGCCCTCGGGCACATGGAAGCCCTCGGTAAAAAGCTTAAAGTGGTGGATCAACTCTTCCATGTTGGCCTTCATGGCCTCGCGGGCTGGCGGGGCAACCTTGTGGTCACTGGTGATGACCGGCCCCGGGTTGGCACGCAGCCAGTCGACACATTGGCCAATGATGCGATTGGACTGGCGCATTTCTTCGATACGCACCAGATAGCGGTCATAACAGTCCCCGGTCTTACCCACCGGGATGTCAAAGGCCAACCTGTCGTACACATCGTAGGGTTGGTGCTTGCGCAAATCCCAGGCAATGCCTGAGCCGCGCAACATCGGCCCGGTGAAACCCAGATTGAGCGCGCGCTCCGGTGTCACCACCCCCACGCCCACGGTACGCTGCTTCCAAATCCGATTGTCAGTTAGCAGCGTCTCATACTCATCGACCAGCGCCGGAAACTTGCGCACGAAATCATCGACGAAGTCGAGCAGCGAGCCCTGCCGATTTTCGTTGAGGGCCGCGATCGCCTTGGCATTGCGCACCTTGCTGGCCCTGTACTGCGGCATGGCATCAGGCAAATCACGATACACGCCGCCCGGTCGAAAATAGGCCGCGTGCATGCGCGCTCCCGAGACCGCCTCGTACATATCGAACAAGGCTTCGCGTTCGCGAAAGCAATAAATCAGGATGTTCATCGCGCCACAATCAAAACCATGGCACCCCAGCCACAGCAGATGATTGAGCAGGCGCGTGATTTCAGCGTACATGACGCGGATGTACTGCGCGCGTTCCGGCACCTCGATATCCATGAGCTTTTCGATCGCCAAGCAGTAAGCATGCTCGTTGCTCATCATCGAAACATAGTCCAGGCGGTCCATGTAAGGCAGGGACTGGATGTAGGTGCGGCTTTCAGCCAGCTTTTCAGTGGCCCGGTGCAGTAAGCCAATATGCGGGTCGGCCCGCTGTATGACCTCGCCGTCCAACTCGAGAACCAGTCGCAGCACACCATGGGCGGCCGGATGCTGGGGCCCGAAGTTCAGGGTGTAGTTCTTGATCTCAGCCATGGTTTAGTCCCTGCTGCCCACAGGTCGGCCTGCGTAGCCCTCTTCACGAATGATGCGCGGCGTGATCTCGCGCAGTTCGATGCTCACCGGCTGGTAAATGACACGCTTTTGCTCGGGGTCGTAGCGCATCTCCACATGACCGGTTGTCGGGAAATCCTTGCGGAAGGGATGCCCGATAAAGCCATAGTCGGTCAGTATGCGGCGCAGATCGTTGTGGCCCTCGAAGATGATGCCGAACAGGTCGAAGGCCTCACGCTCGAACCAATTGGCTGAATTCCAGACCTCAGTGAGCGACGACAAGACCGGGAAACCGTCGTCGTCACAGAACACCTTCAGACGCACCCGTTGATTGAGGCTGACGGACAACAAATGAGAAACCACCGCAAAACGCGGACCTTCGTGCTGGCCCGCTTTGTAGTCGCTGAAGTCGACGCCACACAGATCGATGAGTTGCTCAAATCGACAGGCCGGATGGTCGCGCAGCATGACCGCCGCATCCAGATAATCCTTGCGTGCAACCAGCACGGTCACCTCACCGAGCGCTAGACTCACCCGGTGGGCTTTGTCTCCAAGTACATCGCTGAGCGTCTGCTTCAGACCCTCGGGGTCCGGCCTCAACGGGGCTGCGGTCAGGACAGCATCAAACGGCATCTCAGGCCCTCGCAATCGTGTGGGTGCGTCGTATCTTTTGCTGCAACTGAATAATGCCGTAGAGAAGCGCCTCGGCAGTCGGCGGGCAGCCCGGGACATAGATATCCACCGGAACGATGCGGTCGCAACCTCTTACCACCGAATAACTGTAATGGTAGTAGCCGCCGCCGTTGGCGCAGGACCCCATGGAGATCACCCAGCGCGGTTCGGACATCTGGTCGTAGACCTTGCGCAGGGCCGGGCCCATCTTGTTGCACAAGGTGCCTGCCACGATCATCAGGTCGGATTGGCGCGGACTGGGGCGAAACAACATACCGAACCGGTCAATGTCGTAGCGCGCCGCGCCCGCGTGCATCATCTCGACCGCACAACAGGCCAGACCAAAAGTCATGGGCCACAGCGATCCGGTCTTGGCCCAGTTGACCACCGAGTCGTAACTGGTGGTCATGAAGCCTTCGTTGAACACACCTTCAAGTGACATATGCGATCCCTTGCGCCAAACGATTGCCAATCCGCGTCAGAAACTCTTGGCTCGACCTCGACTATTCCCAGTCGAGAGCGCCTTTTTTCCATTCGTAGATAAACCCGACGACCAAAATAGCCAGAAAAACCATCATGGCCCAGAAGCCGATCAGACCGATGTCCTTGAAGGCCACGGCCCAGGGGAATAGGAAGGCGATTTCCAGATCGAAGAGGATGAAGAGGATGGCCACCAGGTAGTAACGCACATCGAACTTCATGCGCGCGTCTTCGAACGCTTCGAAGCCGCACTCGTAAGGGGAGTTTTTTTCGCTGTCCGGTCGGTTGGGGCCGAGCACCCTGCCAAGGACCTGGGGCACAACGCCAACTGCGACCCCGACCAAAATGAACATCAGGACTGGAAGGTACTGGTCGAGATTCATCGTTTGGTACTGCCTTGGACGCGCCCATTTTGAGCAAGACTTCAAGCCTGTCCGGTGGACCTGACCTGAGGCTTGCACGCCCTTACAAAACGCGTTTTCTGCCCATCTTTGGTGCGGACGGCGAGACTCGAACTCGCACAGCTTTCGCCACTACCCCCTCAAGATAGCGTGTCTACCAATTTCACCACGTCCGCGCTTTATGTAAGCGTTTTGTATCTGGATCGCGGGACTGAGGAGGGCCCGCAACAAAACCCGAATAGTTTACTCTGAAAAGACCGCTTTTTACGGGGGGACACGCCCTGAAAAAGAGACTGCCCCCGAGGTCGCGACCTCCACGAGGTGGGAGAAGAACCCGCGCCTTACTTGGCAGGAATCTGGGCCGGCCCAGGCACCGTTGCGGGGGCCGATGGCGCAGGAATCTGCCCGGCCCCCTCGGCCGGCGCAGCACCGGGAATCTGCTGGGCCGCCGGCACGCTGGCGCCCTCGAGCACACTCGAGCCGCTGCGGGGCTTGGAAGTTCCGAAGTAGGCCAGGGCCAAGGTGCTGACAAAGAAAACAACGGCCAGGGCCGAGGTCGAGCGCGAAAGAAAGTTGGCACTGCCGGTGGCGCCGAAGAGGCTGCCCGAGGAGCCGCTGCCAAAAGCAGCACCCATATCAGCGCCCTTGCCGTGCTGCATCAGAATCAGCCCGGTCATGACCAGCGCCGAGAGAATCTGCACGGCCAGCAAAACAGTCAGAAAAATATCCATCTTCAACTCCTACGACACAAGCATCTTCACCGGCGCGCAGCGCCGATGATCGACAAAAAATCGGCCGCCTTCAATGACGCGCCTCCAATGAGGCCCCCATCCACATCGGGCTGTGCCAGCAAATCAGCTGCATTGGCGGCATTCATGCTGCCGCCATACAAAATACGCACCCGATCGGCCCGAGCCGTCGCGGCCATCAACTGGGCACGAAGCACAGCGTGTACCTGCTGGGCCTGCTCGGCCGTGGCGGTGCGTCCGGTACCTATAGCCCAAACCGGCTCGTAGGCCACCACCGCCTCGCTGATGCAGGGGCCATTGGCATGGATCACCGCAGCCAACTGGCGCTTGACCACTTCGAAGGTTCGTCCATCTTCACGATCGGCCAGCGTCTCGCCCACGCAAACGATGGGCGTGACGCCGCAAGACAGCGCCTGCCTGGCCTTTTGCGCCACCGCGTCGTCAGTCTCACCGTGATACTGACGGCGCTCGCTATGACCGACGATGGCATAGCGACAGTCGAAATCGCGCAGCATGGCTGCCGCCAGCTCGCCCGTGTACGCCCCCCCGCCAGGATGGGCAGAGACATCTTGCGCGCCAAGACCCACGCCCTTCAACGCCGGATACTGAGCGCACAGGACGCGAAACTGAGCCCAATACGGGGCCGGTATGCACAGCGCCACTTCGGCCCGTGGGGCCGTCTCGAGTCCCTGGGCCAAAGCGGTGAGCAGGGCCTGATTGAACTCCAGGGACCCGTTCATTTTCCAGTTGCCGGCAATCAGCTGCTTCATCGGAGCCCTCACCAGGTCAGCACGATCTTGCCGATGTGCTGATTCGACTCCATCAGCGCATGGGCTCGGGCCGCCTCGGCCGCCTCAAAAGTACTGTGTATGACGGGCACGATCCGTCCGGCCTCCAGGTCCGGCCAAACCCGGGTCAGCAGGCTTTGCGCAATAGCCGTCTTGAAGGCCACGCTGCGCGGCCGCAGGGTCGAGCCGGTCAAGGTGAGACGGCGGCGAAGGATTTGCCCCAGGTTGATTTCGGCTTTGACGCCGCCCTGCACGGCAATGACCGCCAAGCGCCCATCGTCGGCCAGACAGTCGATCTCCCGGGGAATGTAGGGACCGGCCACCATATCCAGGATGACATTGGCGCCCCGCCCCTCGGTCAAGCGCAGTACCTCAGCAGAAAAATCCTGCGTCTTGTAGACGATCGCATGGTCAGCGCCCAGTTCGAGACAGGCCCGGGCCTTCTCCGGGCTGCCCACGGTGACGATGACCCGCGCCCCCGCCACCTTGGCCATTTGAATCGCCGTCACGCCAATGCCACTGGAGCCGCCCTGGATCAGCAAGGTTTCGCCCGCCTGCAACTTGCAGCGATCGAAAACATTGCTCCACACGGTGAAGAAGGTTTCGGGCAAACTGGCGGCCTGCACATCGGTCCAGCCACGCGGTATTGGCAGGCACTGCCCGATGGGCGCTGCGCACAACTGGGCATAACCGCCGCCAGCCACCAGAGCACAGACCCTTTGACCCAAAGACCAGCTGCGCTCGGCCAGGGCCTTGAGATCACCGGCGACAATTTCACCGGCGACCTCAAGGCCAGGTATATCCGAAGCACCGGGCGGGACCGGGTAATTGCCCGTACGCTGCAGCACATCGGGCCGGTTCACTCCGCTGGCGCTGACACGAATGAGCACCTCCCCCGCCGCGGCCTGGGGATCCGGGCGGTCAACCCGGCGCAACACTTCGGGGGCGCCAGGGGCAGAGATCTCGACAGCTTTCATCAGGACTTAATTCCTACCCTCGGTCCGCAGGCCGACACGCCGCGTCGAAAACGACTCAGCCTTGGGCGGGCTTTTCGATCAGGGCCTTCATCGACAGCTTGACTCGGCCCTTTTCGTCAGTCTCAAGCACCTTGACGCGAACCACCTGGCCCTCAGCCAGATAGTCGGTGACCTTCTCCACCCGCTCGTGAGCGATCTGACTGATGTGCAGCAAGCCATCCTTGCCAGGCAGCAGATTGACCAGGGCGCCGAAGTCCAGGATCTTGGTGATAGGCCCTTCGTACACTTTCCCGATTTCCACCTCCGCGGTGATCTCCTCGATGCGCCGCTTGGCCTCATCGGCCTTGGCGCCATCGGTTGCGGCGATGGTAATCGTGCCGTCTTCCGCGATATCGATCTGTGTACCGGTCTCTTCAGTTAGCGCGCGGATGGTGGCACCGCCCTTGCCAATCACATCGCGGATCTTCTCGGGATTGATCTTCATGGTGTAGAGCTTGGGGGCGAAATTCGACACCTCGGTGCGAGCCTGCCCCATGGCCTCTTGCATCTTGCCCAGGATATGCATACGCGCCTCCTTGGCCTGAGCCAGGGCGACCTGCATGATCTCCTTGGTGATACCCTGGATCTTGATATCCATCTGCAGCGCGGTGATGCCGTTGGTGGTGCCGGCCACCTTGAAGTCCATGTCACCCAAATGGTCCTCATCACCAAGGATGTCAGTGAGCACTGCAAAGCGGTTGTCTTCTTTGATCAGACCCATGGCGATGCCGGCCACATGCGCCTTCAAGGGCACACCGGCGTCCATCAGGCACAGACACCCGCCACACACCGAGGCCATGGACGAAGACCCATTGGATTCCGTGATCTCGGACACCACGCGCATGGTGTAGGGAAACTCTTCCTTGGAAGGCAGCACGGCCACCAGGGCCCGCTTGGCCAGTCGACCATGACCGATCTCGCGCCGCTTGGGGCTGCCCACGCGTCCGGTTTCGCCAGTGGCAAACGGAGGCATGTTGTAGTGCAGCATGAAACGATCTTCGTAATCGCCAGAAAGCGCATCGATACGCTGTGCGTCGCGCTCGGTGCCCAAGGTGGCCACCACCAGTGCCTGAGTCTCGCCACGGGTAAACAGCGCCGAACCATGGGTACGCGGCAACACCGAATTACGGATCTCAATGGGACGCACGGTGCGCGTATCACGACCATCGATGCGCGGCTCGCCGGCCAGTATCTGGCTGCGCACGATCTTCGCTTCAATTTCGAACAGCAGGCCGTCCACCTTGACCGGATCAAAGCTCAGTCCAGCGGCGCTCAAGGCTTCCTTGGTCTCGGCGTAAGCCACCCGGCAGGCCTGGGTGCGGGCCTGTTTACTGCGGATCTGATAAGCCGCCTGCAATTTGGCCAAGGCGGTCTCGTTGATTTTGGCAATCAGCGCCTCATCCTTGGCTGGCGCCTGCCATGCCCAGACCGGCTTGCCGGCCTCGCGCACCAACTGATGAATGGCTTCGATCGCAATCTTGCCCTGATCATGACCGAAGACCACCGCGCCGAGCATGAGATCCTCGGACAGTTGTTGCGCCTCCGATTCGACCATCAGCACCGCAGTCTCAGTGCCGGCCACGACCAGATCCATCTGCGACTGCGCCATCTGCTCCTTGGTCGGGTTGAGCACATACTGACCGTCGACATAAGCCACACGGGCCGCACCGATCGGGCCATTGAAGGGGATGCCGGAAATCGCCAGGGCCGCACTGGAGGCGATCATGGCTGGAATATCGCCCTCAATCTGCGGATTGAGCGACAACACATGAACCACCACCTGCACTTCATTGAAAAAGCCATCGGGGAACAGGGGACGGATCGGACGGTCAATCAGGCGCGATGTCAGCGTTTCGAACTCGCTGGGCCGGCCCTCGCGCTTGAAAAAGCTGCCAGGGATCTTGCCAGCCGCGTAGGTTTTTTCGATGTAATCGACGGTCAGGGGGAAGAAATCTTGGCCAGGCTTGGCATCGTTCTTGGCCACCACGGTGGCCAGAACCACCGTACCGCCCATATCGAGCAGCACCGCTCCGGTGGATTGACGCGCGATCTCGCCGGTTTCGAGGGTAACGGTGTGCTGC
>Ga0194133_10004624_pt1 | contig 18230 bp, 6 predicted proteins | sample TA2KigOf40mmetaG_FD_155448 | JGI IMG/M metagenome (GOLD analysis project Ga0194133, IMG submission 155448) | Freshwater microbial communities from Lake Tanganyika, Tanzania - TA2015055 Kigoma Offshore 40m | ecosystem: Environmental > Aquatic > Freshwater > Lake | place: Tanzania: Lake Tanganyika... | reverse complement strand
ACTTTTTATTTATTTTGAAAAATAGCAATGTTAGACTCCATTTCTTTGAATGGGGGCCCATTTTATAACCATTTTTGATTGATTGACAGCTTATAGTTGGTTGAGGAACTGATTCTTCTAATACCAAAGTATTAGACTTTACAACAATTCCTTACACTATTATTGCATCTTACAGTCATCTGAACTTTCCCTGGTTAAATTTTGGGAATGGTATTTCTCTGATATAATTGTTTTGTGTTTTTTAATAATAAAATCAGGTTTTTTTGTTCAGGTGATCTGCAGTTCTGCACAACCATCCATCCTGACTATTGTAACCATCATGTTGGATGATTATTTTAAGACAACTTAAAAGATACCATAACCATTAGGCAACGGCGACCTCAATTTTTAATCAATCAGGAATTAACCTTATTTCACTAAATAGTGTAATTACATAGGTCCATATGTAAGAGTCAATCAGATCCTAATTATTACTTTACTTTGCAAAACCAGAAACACAGATAACACTAATTTATAAAAGCGTGTAATAAAGTTTTACTGGTTTCAAAGAAGTTTGATATATCAAACATAACAATTTCTATCAAAAGAGCCCATGCTCAAACCTGTTTAAGTATTTTTCAATTCCTGTAAGGATTTTTCATGCGGCAACTAACTATAAAGTTAAAGGAACATTCGAAGAGAAGAAAAATGTAAAGTCGATATATGCAATCTATTTTTTAGGACCTCTGCATCAGGATACCAAAGGGAATAATAAGTTGACTCTTTTAACACCCATGGGTTGAAAGAATTTATCATTTTATTCAATCTTTAAATTATCTTGTTCAAGTTATTTTACTTAAACAATTTAGAATTGAGAACAAACATTTTTGTTCAAAACAAAATAAAAAAGCTAATTTAATGTAAAAAATTATTTTAAGGCCTTTCATTACTAATAAATGGATCATGTTATTCAACTATGAGAATGAAAAAATATGTAATTTTTTTTAGTTCAAGACTCTTCAAAATAAAAATTGATTTTGTTTACCAAAGTGAACAAATATTCCTTGAGCTTTCTGCCTTTCATTCATGATTTGTGAACAAAAACATATGACAAACGTTCTGAATACAGCTTGACGTGACATCATCTTTATTTTGTTAGAGGTAAGCACCTGAATCTAAGACCTTTTCTCATCAAATAAGGTACGTAAAATATTTCTTTAAAATGGAAATGATTGGGAAGCAGATTTCCCACATTCCTGCTTTTTTCCCCCTCTGGTTTTGTGTGCATATTGTTCTAATTTTCTTGTTTGACGGCCTTTGAAAGAAGTAGAAGGACCTGGCAATAAAATAATGTGAAAAAAAGCTGAAGGACCTTATTCTATACGATCAGTAAAGAAGACAGACAGGAGGACGCTACCTTCCTGATATTGCTCCTTGCTTTTCCTTTTCCTTCTTCTTTACTTCGACGGTCTGGCTCTGCTTCTTCTTCTTCTTACTCTTCAAGTTCTCTAGCCAACAGTCAGTCATGCAATGGAATGAGAAGATATAACACAAATACCGTTTTTGAAATCTCAGTGGACAACTTATATTGTTTGCCAATCCATTGTGGAATTCATCAGTTCTTCTGAATCACTTGGAGGTAATTGAAATTCTTTGAATTTGATGCTGTTCAATTTTCACCGGTAGATTTGATTAGAAGTCTAGGGGTTGATTCTTTTCATACCTATTAAAGTAATGAGTGAGCAAGGGACCCTGATATCTCTGAGCTTAAAGAAAAAGAGTGAATGGAAGCATCCTGGTGATGAACCTTGCCAACAAAGAAAAGAATCAATTCTAGACTGTTTATTTATGGAATGAGAGCCCATTGCATAAACAAAAGTAAAAGGGAAATATTGTAAATGCTTAGGGGAGGTGTCAAAAGAGAACACCAAAAGTAGTGTGGTATTGCTTGGTATTTGGAGGGACATGTCTTTTGTTTGCAGCCCACTATTGCAAGGAAGAAGATGTTTCAAAAAAATCCTTAAGATAATAAACTGACCGTTTTCATTGATGTTTAGTGAAATGTAAGCTTGAGAAAATAAACAGGAAAAGACACATTTGTTTCATAAAAATGTGGTAGACTATAGGCTCAGACGATGCTGAATACATTTTTAGGAGTCCAGCCATAGTGTTTATGGTCACAGAAGGCTACTATTATCCCAACTGAGGATGACTTATTGATTTTTTTTTAAATCTGGGGTTGAAAAATGACCTGAGATTAAACCCACAACAATAGATCTTGGTTCTCAGTCAGGTGCTTATGACCACTCAACCACGGCAACCCTATTTAATCTCATATCAATGAGAAAAAATGGACTATTTTGATCTATTGTTAAAGGAACCATCCTGAGCTGAAGCCAATTTGACCACGGATTGTACAAAATTTAAATATTCCTTACAAGCTTATTTTAAACAAACTTATTTTATAAATATTCTTTTACAAAAAGTCTAAATTTTTATTGATTAACTTAATACACAATTTACTTAATTTTGCATAATAAATTTCAATCTGATGAATATATTTAAAGACAATATCTAGATGAGGTTGACCAAGTGCCTTGATAATTAAGAGATGACTTTCAAGGTAATCAAAATTTTAAGTTTAATTTTATCTCCTGAGAATCAGACAATCATTTCGGTTGATTGTGATTATAGTTTAATCTTTTAGAAGGGTGCATTAGACTAATTGATTTCCAAGGAGATTTTGAGTTGGGTAATTTTACTTTAATTTTTTGGAGTAATGATAAAGTAATATAGGAAATGAATTTGAAAATATAAATAGTCTAGCCTAGATTTCTCTTGTTTATGTTTTTCTTGACTGTCTTGAAAAGCGAGGGAAAGGCTATGTTGTTGTCCTGAATTGTCAAAGGAAAGGGGTACCAAATGGAAATAAGGTTCTTTTTTTAAAGTTAATTGATTTGCCAATCCAAAATACATATTTTACCATATTAACTTCCCAGCTTGAAACACTTTTGGTTTGAGTCATCCATAAGGCAATTGCCTCCAGCTGAATGATTTCAAAAAATGTGTGACAAGCACTTATTTTTTTTGCTGAAAAATGGCCTTTCTTCCAATTTTAAAAAGTTTCCACTGCTTCGAATTTATAAAATTTTGTAATAACATCGGAATGTCAAAAAATAAAAAGTTAATTGTAAATTTCCTTTGCTTTTTTTGTATTTTAGATTAAGCTTTGAAAGGGCCTCAAATGTTTCTAGGTATTGACCTTTTTCAACCAAAAAAGGGTACAATTAGAAGTCAAGACTTGAATCATTAGTTGATTCCTCACTTAATCCTATCTCAAGGCTATTTATCTTGATCCTGCTAGGATTAATTTAACCACAGCCATGACTTTGACAAGCTGATTTTTCTCATTAAGGATTGAAGGTTGTTCAGACTAACATGAAAATATAAGTAAAGATTCAATTATATTTGAAGGCAGTTGAAATTGTATAAGAAATCTGTGAGATTGAGCCCATTTATAACTTAACCATAGATTAAACTGTGGTACTGTTTATGATGGTATGATTAATTGACAATAATGTGTAGCTTTATTTTCATTTTCCTTAAAAGTAACACAGAGGCAAACTTTTAACTGAATGTAACAACAGCTTGAATGCACATTTTGGCCCATCAAGTGACTACCTCCTCGAAATATTGTTGTTGTTTTTTAGATTCTACTTGATACAACCAAATGCATTTCACAAGTCATTGCTGCTAAAATTTTAAACCCCCTTTTTTACAGCTTGGAAACCTTGAAAAGAGTTTTGTGTCTGCTATGATCATGAAATGTAGCTCAAATTCAAAGTTTAAAGCACTAAATAAGAAGTTTTTGAGGTGAATCGCATTAAATGTCAAAAATATACATGATTTTAAAAGAGTTTAGCTTCACAGATTATAGAGCAGACTTGTTTGGTTAAATATTTTGCTTCAGATTTAAGATGGTACTTCAAAGGCTTTTAGAATATCAGTTGAAGACCCACTGACTTTGAAATGCATTTCAAGTCCAAAGTTTAAACTTATGAATAAAGCAGCTTTTAAAAAAAGACCATATGAAGTACTAAAGAGCACCAAAACTTTAACTATGTATCTGCACAGCTAATAGCCTTGGTAGAGAAATGTCATTTTGTATGGTGACTAATCAAAGTTGATTGAGGGTTAAAGATTTGCCATTCATAGAGGATCAGCGTTAAGGATTAAGGTAAAAAATTTCTCTCTTCAACTGATCTCATAATTTGAAATATGTTGTCGAACAAAAGATGTTTTTCCTCATGTTATGAGAGTCACAATTAGGGGTCAATGTGAGAAAACCATATAGCTATACAACATACTAATCAAGAATTCCATTTTTTATTTACAACATGTTACTATTTCGTGCTCAAAATACTTGAAGATGATTATTTTTTTTGATCGAGATATTGCATGTTTTATCAAAAGGATTATTTACTCATGCAGAATAATCTCGAATGAAAACAAAAAGTCATGAATTTGTAGTTTCATCTAGCAGTCAGTTTTGTCAATTTTTCAAGGTATAAGAAAGAAACAAAGAATCAAACTTGAAGAAATAATCCTCTATCCAAGGTTAAAATTAATTAGAAAAATCGAAAAACTAATTAAAGAATTGTAATATTGATGGGATTTTTTTTATTTTTTAATTGAAATTTTGATGAACCACTGCTTTCTCAAAACTTCTCTTTATTAAAGTGAAATTTCAGTCTGCTTATTCCATTCATCACAAATTCTATTTTCTAATTTATTCCAAAGTTACAGAGCCTCTTTGTTTATAAGTTGGATAGTTTTTTAAAAAAATCCTACAGAAACAATAAAAAATCTGGCAAAATCAATCATGTCCTGGCTGCAAATCATTTCTTCATTTTTGTGTGCATTTTTTTGGCAACCCAGGGCTCAGGGTCAAATGTTGAGCCACCGGGGTTCGAAACAATGAACGGCTCAGTATTGTAAGAAATGTTAACCTGAAATAAATTTGCTCCCAGGGATCTTTTTAACTCGAAGTTAGCCTAAATGAGCCATCACATCAAGATGATTATCTCAATCAAATTTGATTGTTGTGTAAAATAATCTCTTATTAATTTATTTTCATGTATCAAATGAAAAATCAAGTGACTAAAAGACAAAGTTTTTCATCAAAACGAACTTTTGTAAAGCCCATATACTTTTCTCATTTAATGGATTTAGTTTAAGAAAAATCTGTTATTAGTTTAAGTTATCTTATTCTAATAATAATCCTTGGATCCAAAACCCATTGCTTGAGTGAAAGCATAACTATAATTTAGGCAAACTGTTCCTCCATTCTGCAACCCTAAAGAAACAATAAACTTTACATCAATGACCGAAACCCGAACAAAATAGCTATACTGGCTAAAGATTGGAAAACTTGTTCTATAATAGACTTAAATCTTGAGATGCAACCATTTCAAACTCGAGAGCTACTTTAAAATCACCTTTGATTTCTCATATTTGACTAGTCACACTCAGGGTGTCGATTTTAATATATCAAAATGTAATTTCATCGGGTTGTGTCTAAAAATTCCCGGCCAAAGCTGTGACAACCCCTTATCTCCTGCGAGTTAGACATATGCTTGGGTCAGGTCGGGTCAGGGCCCATCTCTACATTTACATGCTTTATATTTGGTTCAAGGTATTTTAAATACATTTAATTTAACACCATATTGTCATGACTTCTGAACTTATTATGCTAATGTTATACAATAGTATAAAAGTTTGCAATAAAACACTGCCTTTACAAATCTTACCAAAATAAAATATATTTAGGTAATTAGTGTAATTGTAATCCAATCTATAATATTGTTTGTTTTTTTGCTTGCATTTGCAAAGTCCTTGTTTGACTTTAATCTAATGTTGACAGTACCGAAAAGCTTTTTCTTGTCAGAGGTTTTTTTTACACTTTTTGTTTTGATTGTCTGCTTTACCATAAGAGTTGCTTTCAGAATACTGTTTCCAAAAATACTTCTTCAGAAAAGTCCAATTAAAATAGCACAAGGATTAACAAAGTGTAACTTAAGGCAAAATAGAACCTCAAGAGGAGAAAAAGATCTTTAAAAAAGTTTAAGGATTAGAAGGCTTTTGAAATGTTCTTGGAAAACAAATGAAAGTAATCTGAATGATAAATCCTCTTTTTAAAACTAAGTACAACTTACTGAAGCATTCCAAAAAGTAAAGTCAAAAAAGTTAATGTAGAAAGTTGAGTATTTTTTCATGTTTGTCTTATATCCTGATATTACTTATGTTATTTTCATATTTCTCATTTCATGATGATTTAAATGCAAATATCCAGCTCATTCACTTTTCCCTTTAAAGTAATTGCAAGCTTTTTGGCCAAGCAATCTTTTATTCCCAAGTTACAATAGTATTTGACTTCGATAGCTGTTCATTTATACTTCAATCAACGATGCTTCCCTAAAATTGTTACCCTTTTAGTACTTTGCCAAGTCCTCTAGTTTAGATATTTGTTAATGACCGCAAGTCTGAGTCATTCTTATGGTTTTTGCTAGAACCATAGAGTAGTTTTTGATAATATAATTTTAAAAATGAAAATTCCCAAATTATGAGAATAAAGTATGCTTTAAAATGCACTTTGCATGTCAACAAAATTCCTGAAGTTTATCTTCAGAAACTTTCCCAATATAGTTGAGTAGAATAGTAACTGATGTAGCGCTATCCATTTTGGAGTTGAGGAGATATTAAAAATAGCATCTGGTACAATTAAGACTCAGGAAATAAATACAGAATGTCTTTATCAAGGTAATCAGAAGGAAAATTTTCGAACTTAAGGTGTTGTGGGTGAGTTCAATCTAATGGGAAAAATTTAGAACTGATAGATTTAATTTCCCAATCTGTTAATGTCTAAAATAAAACTGTCAAAAAATCAGAAAAAGTTTTTTTCCGTTTGCAATTTGAAATGAATGATCATAATGTTTTGATAACCAGTTGCAATTGCTTTATTATTAGCCTTAAAAATTTGTAGGTAGTGATGTGGCTGACAAAATTTAATGTGGAACTATCATATCCTCCATTAAACCCTTCAACTAATTATTTGGTGTAACAACTTAATTGAGTGATCGTAGTAATAATAATAATAATAATAATAATCTTGTGCAGTATCTTGATGTGCAACCAACACCTTTAAAAGAGTGACTAGTGATGGGTCCGGGTCAAAAACTTTTGACCTGAGTCGGGTCAGGTCAATATTTTGTTGCTCGAGTCGGGTCGGGTCGGCCGTGTTTGGTTTGGATTATGGGGTTGGAAAATTTGCCCTAATATGTACACCATATTTTTCAATTTTTTTAACTTCAGGTCAAGAAAAAAATCTCTTCGGGTCGGGTAAAAAGTACCTGGGTCAAAGACAGGTTGGCCTCTTATTTGCTGCAGGTCAAAAATGTGCTCGGGTTGGGTTGGGTCAGGGCCCATCACTTTAAGAGTCCGACATAGAAGTTTATGGTCACTGCAGATTACTATTACCCTGGCTGAAAGTGTATTGTTAATTTCTTTTGCAATCTGGGGTTGAAAAATTGCTGGCATGGATGGCCCAGGATTGGACCCACAACCTTAGATCTTAGTTCTCAGTCAGATACCTGTGACCTCTCAGCCTTGGCGACATGAGTTGTCACATGTTACATTCATTTGTAGATAATTGAAATTCAAGATCATGCTAGTGATTTTACACAAAAAAGCTTTCTCTATTGGATCAAGTAACTTAATTTGCATGAATGATGATCGAAACATAGACATCAGTCTTTGTTTATGTAAACAAAGAAAAACCTTTTAGAGAAGAATAATGTTGGATTAATAAATATATTGTCACTGCTTTCATTTCCTGTTATTTGTCTCTATATGGCAAAAGTCTTTCAAGTTCAGAATGCATATATTGAGGCTTTTTTCATCTACCTTAAAATGTGGAAGAAAAGAAATCTAATTGAAAATCTGCTCAGGCATGTTTAGGGAGGAGGTGTTATCAATGTCATGAAAGCTAAAAAATTGGCCTCATAAAGGAGGAACCTACCTTTTGTATTTAATTAAGATGTATGTGCTGTTGCAAATAAAGTTGAAAAAGGTAAACATGAAAAGGGACCTAAATATGGTTTGAAAGAAAACAATCAAGGCTGTCTATTCAATTTTGTTTTCATCTATCCTGATGATTCTTGAAGATATAGGAAGTATACCAGTAAGGATTGGTTGAATCTCATTGCTTTGAAAACTGGGATATGGGTTTCAATACCAGCCTGGGGAAATTTTCCTTAAAAATATTTCCAGATGGTGAATTTATCAGAAAGTATTGAGTGTTGTACAAAAAAATTTTTCAAGTTATCTTTTTTCTTAATTTTTTACAAATACCAATTGAAAATCAAATGACCATAAAACACAACTTTTAGTCAGACAAACTTTTGGAGAGTCAACATTATTCTCAAAAACTTTATTTAGTATTGGAAGAATCAGTTTTTGATATAAAGTATCTTTTTCTTCTTTCAAATGTTGTTTTTGAAATAAAATTTGTAATTTTTAACCCAGTTATTGAATAACTATATAGCTATAGTCCTTCAAACCACTTTCAGGTCCCAGTAATGTCTTTTTTATGCACAAATTAATCAAAACTTTGTTATTGCGGGAAAACGTTGATTCGTCGAATGACGGTTTGCTTAATGTCGGTTCGCCCAAAGATATGGAAAAATACCCTGCAGGGTTAGGGAGGGTGAAACATGGTCCACAGGGTTAGGAAGGGGGAAACATGCATTGTTTAGGTTAGCAATAAATTGTTAGACAAACAGACATTAGGCGAACCATCATAGGCAAAATGTTCATTACATGAAAGATCATTAGACGAATCCCTGAGGGGGAAACATGCCCAGCAGGGTTAGAAAGGGGGAACATGTCTTGGTGGTCTCTTTGGAGCTAAATAAAAATCTGACTGAAAAACCACAAAAACAGGACCATGTGCTCTCTATGTCTACCACATCTCTGGTTTGAAATGGTTAGCTGCAAGGTTGTAAAAATATTTTTTCTAATAAGATCCCATTATTTTTATACAACTATAGCTGGCTTACTTTATATCATGGAATAATTATTTGACCTTTGATTAGTTTTTTTTGTTGGAAAAAAGAAATGAAAATAGCAATATCTTCTTTGCTGCTCTGTTAATAATGACACTTTTTGAGATAAATATATATCGAATGGTACATGCCAGATTTTAGACTGAAGAGAGAATAAATACATTGTCAAAAAACTTATTATGATGATGATAAAAGTCAAAATAAAAATTTCAAATTTGAATAGTGGGAGGATAAGATGTAAGAAGTGGTTTGTAAATGTCAAATATCTCTCGAGTCGAGAAGTACATATAAAGGATCAGTATAAATTTTTAGGGTTTTTTCCCAACAATAGAAAAAATCTGAGTGTGTACTTCAAAATTATTTGGAGGAGGCTCAGGACGAGCAACACCACCATATGTGGAAGAGGAACTTCCCATATACCATTTCTAACTCTGTCAGTCTGATTATTTTTAATAACTATTTAAGTTTAATCGCCTTAATTTGGCTTGAATTTAAGCATTATCCCTCCTGAAGTGAAGCAAAGTGTGGAGTTTAGAAATTTTGTATAGGGATCAGGCCAAAAATGGCGTGACGTCACATGTCCGTCCTTCCGTCTGTCACCTCCTCCTCCTCTCAAACCATTGAAGCTAGAGGACTGAAATTTGGCTTGCATATTTCCCACATGAAAGGCTCAAAAGTTACTAACCATATTTGATATTTGAGTTTAAAGTTCTTTAGTGAATTAAGCCAAGCTAAACCAAACTTGGTACCTCTTTCACATGGAAGCTTTTTTAACCACCCATGGTCCAAGAAATGAATAAAATGGGAGGTTCAATATTCAAAAAGTTTCAAAACTTGAAAAAATGGGAGGTTCAATATTCAAAAAGTTTCAAAACTTGAATTAAAAAATGAAAGTAGCTTTTTTTAATCACCCATGATCCAAGAAATGAATAAAATGGGTGGTTCAATATCTAAAAAATTTCTAAATTTGAATAAAAAATTTCTTTTAATGAAAGTAGCTTTTTTTCTACTGCCCATGATCCATCAAAATTTTGGGTCAGGTTAGATTAGTAATATATACCCTTTTGGTTAAAAAGGGGGGGTTTGATTGAGACAGATGAGGTGGAAGTATGCTTTGGGGGGCTGGTTGGGTCAGGTAAGGTTAGGCTAGCAACAAATTCCCTTTTGGTACTATCAAATGTTAATTGGGGGTAAAGGGGGTTGAAGGGGGAATGGGTTGCTTGAGAGGGTTTGTCATTTTTCCCCGCGCAAAAAATCCCCATCTACTTAATTTTTAAAAGTATTTTCTCTTTTACCTGCGGGGTCTAAAGTCAGCGCCGAGATTGAGCCACCATTCAATCCCCAGATCTAATCCCAAGCCAACTATGGTACTGTCAGGCTACAGCAACCCCATATTCCTTAAATCTATATATTCTAATAAATTGCTTATAACTTATGTTAATCATTAGTGTGAAGTCCAAACAGTACCTGTATTTGCACTTTAATGCAAGAACTGCTGGACCAAACTCTACAAAATTTAGCACAGACCCTGGCATGTATTCAGAGAATGTTGTATTAAGCCTTTCTTCAATCCGCCAGGCTACTTTATTTATGACAGTCTAGTTATTCCCACCTTTGAAATTGTGTATGTCATACCATTACTCCAGAACTGAAGAACCAAACTAAATCAAATATAATCAGACTTTGCCACAACCTCAAGGAGTGATTCAGCAGTCCTAGTTTAAATCCCTATTCCCCCTAGAGGCCCATTTCTTATAAAGACCAACATCCAAAAGATACAAATGAAAATCGTCTATATGCAATTCCTTTATTTGATACTTGTCTTACCAAATGTTGTACTCAAAGTTGAAATACAAGGGCAAAAACTTTTCCAACCTTCCTAATTTATTCTATTCGGTGTCAATAATTAGAGTAAGAACATTTTCCTTAAATTGTCTTTACTTTGTTTAAACCCTTTCAAAAGGGTCTAAATTGCAAATTCTTAAATTCAGTTAATCCTCTATTTGAACAGACAGCTAAGAAGTCGATATTTTAATTGCCAATATCTGCAGAAACTTTCATTCTACCCTCGCTTCGTATTGATTTTTTTTTCATAAGATCCAGGGATGGACGGTTTAAGAACATTCTTTCAAATCTTACTTAATCTTGTTCAGAAAAGATGGGTTTGGCCGTCCAGAGGTGTTTGAAATTTTAATGGGTTCTCTTTGGATTTGAAAGGAAGTTAGTCCAATTTCATTCAACATCATTTTTAATTATTTTAGTATGAGCTTTCCCCTAATGGACACTTTACACAGCGCCATGTTTAGACTCTCCCTCGACGAGTTGGTGGATCTGGAACGAAAGAGGAGGTTCGGGATGAGCAGGTCTGTCTGGAGATTATTTTTAAATTTGAACAACCAAAATATGTATTTGTTTTGCTCTAAACTTAAACTTTAACAAATGGGTCATAGGAGCTAGAGATGGGCTTTGACCTGACCCGACCCGAACTTACTTTTGACCCACAGTAAATAAGAGTCCATCCTGCCTTAGACATGGGTACTTTTTGACCCAACCAGAAGAGATTTTTTTGGACATGAAGGGAAAAAATTGTAAAATTTGACATTTTTAGGCCAAATTTTCCAAACCCAAACTATAAATGGCTGACCCAACCTGACCTGGGTCAAAATATTTTAATCCGGTTCCCTCACTACGATGGGACAAAGGGGTCACCTTGGCCGAATGGTCACAGGCACCTGACTGTTAACCAAGATCTAAGTTTGTGGGTTCAATCCCCGACCATGCCAGCAATTTTTCAACCCAAGATTGAAAAAAAAATCAGCAAGGTACTCACTCTCAGTTTGGGTAATAGTAATTTGAAGTGATCTAGACTTTATCAGATGTCTATGGTACAACTCATATGAAAGTGTTGATCCCGCATCAGCACCCCCACCTGAGTCTACACTGGATTATCATTATTATTATGAACAAACAAGTAAAAAATGTAATAATAACTAAAAGACAAACTTACTTGTTAAAACTTATATTTAGGGCCTAATCATCCAGCAATAACCTTATGGGTAAGAATCAGGGAAAATATTTAGTTAACATGCTTGGCATGAATGGCTTTATTTTAGACGTTTGAAGAAAAAGCTTAGGAATAACTTGCGTTCAGAAATTTTATGCAGAAAATGGTTTGTGTGATGAAAATGTAAGGTAATGAGATCCTCTTTGGGCTATCTTGCATGAGTAACAAGACACTGAAAGGACAAAATTGCCTTTTACACTTTGAATTGCTGATTAAAATGAAAAACTTATCAAAGGAAAATCAAAATTTTACTGGCAAGTGGAACCAGAACAAAAATTCATGTTAAACAATTTTTAAAAACTGTGAAAAGGACAAACAGAATCCAATATTAGCAGACTTTTTCCCGAAAATTGGCTAGGTAAGATCAAAGAAAAGCTTTTTTCATCATAATTTTCTTGGTTTTTCTCATCACAGCTTGTTAGTTTGGTCATTTTTATGATTATGGGAGAAAGAAAATGGTAGATGAAAGATTCTTATATTGACATTACTATCAATAAGTCAAGTTGGATGATGATTTAAGAACCCTATCGGGGTATATGAGTACTAAGTTTGCAATGGGGCGTTTCAACAATTGGCTTTTGTGTAAATATTACTTTATACTTTTCTAAAACTAGTGATAGGTCCAGGTCAAAATTTTTGATATGGCGTCGGGTTGAGGCGGCCACCTTTGCGGGTTCGGAAATTTCCCTAAATATCCCAATTTTTTTCACTTAGGGTCAAAAAAAATATCATCGGGTCAGGTCAAAAAATACCTTGGTCAAAGACAGGTCAGCCTCTTATTTACTGCGGGTTAAAAATATGCTTGGGTCAAATTATTTGATATTTTTAAAAATCTTTTAAGTGCCACCTGCAAATTTTTATTCTTAAAGGCACACTGTTTTTGGCTGGGAATCAGTAGTTATTTTTTTGGAAACACAGGGTCAAAGGTTGCCTGCAGCTGCTGGGGTTCAAATCCCGGACCCTTAGATTCCCAGCCTATACCATGGCGACCCCCTATTAAATACATTAAAGCTTTAATTTTGAGATATCTTTCTTTCTTTCGTCGCGTATATTCTTGTCCTTCATGAATTTTAACTTGACTCATGAAGAACGAGTATCGTATCTATTATTGTAAAGAGATAACAAGGGTGATATGGAATCTTTACTCTGAGAAAAACTCTAATTAGACTTTCTCTTGCTCATGCTCTTCCTGTGGAGTCATAACAAATCGTAATAATTAAGTATGTGCTTTTTTTGCTGAAAAAAGCAGAAACCCTCGATGGGCAACACTATACCCCCTCAGAAGCACTAATAAGCGGACTACTCAAATAAAATCTTATATACATCGCTAGCTAAAAATAATAATAATCTTGTGCAGTATAGACTCAGACAATGTTGTTGCACAACCAACACCTTTATAAGAGCGGTACCATAGAAGTTTATGGTCACTGCAGATTACTATTACCCTGACTTAGAGTGCCTTGTTGATTTTTTTGCAATACGGGGTTGAAAAATTGCTGGCATGGGATTGAACCCACATCCTTAGATCTTAGTTTTCAGTCAGATGTCTACATCCCTTTGACGTGTGTATCTGCTAAGTTTGTTGGGAATTCAATGTCGAGAGCATGGTGTAATGTGGTATCCTTAAGAGGTTGGGGTTAAAGGGTCACAAAAAGTTTGCACCCATCAATTTAGCCGTAATGAACAATTTTTGTTTAGTAATGTTGTTTGAAAGAGACCTATGTTCCTTGCTTTTGCTATAGTCATTAAGAAGTACCCCTGAGGGTTGCAAAACCTTGACTGTGTAGGCTTAAATTAGTTTTTCTTATAAAACAGGCTCCATGTCAAATTCAATTTTAAGTGAGATCATTTTTATGTCAGATACCCAATAATGACTGAAAATTTTAAAAATCCACCCTGTAAGTTTTGTTGTATTTTGATGTGAAGTCTGTGTGCCAAATCTTAGCTTCAAAACAATAATTGCAATAACCAATATTCACTTGGTTGACCCTTTTCTTTCACCTACCATAAAAGAATCATAACTCTTAGGTTTCGAAAGACTGCAGGTTGTAAATTCCTAATTATTTTTTTCAAGTGCTAAAAATTCGTGAGAAATTTTACATCTGCTGTGAAAGAGAATTTTATAATGATGCTTCTTTTTGACACCTTTGGTTCATCAATTTTCTGAAAGATGAATTTTGGAAATTTTATTCCAAACTTATATGAAGTGGAACAAAATGTTGGTCTAAGTTGATGTAATTTGTTTTTGTGGTTGTTGCTGAAAACTTTCTCTACTCTTATGGTAATAATCATAAAAAAGGAAGATGTTAGAACTTCTTTGTAACAAAGCTTTTCTCTTAATACACTCAACTAAAATATGAAAATTGTGTGAGATAATACTTTAGCATGTAGAAGCTCATATAAAGATAAATGTCTCGAATGTTAATTGCTTGAGCTTAATAAAAGAAGGATTAGAATGTAAAAAACAGCAACTTTTTGGTCTTTTTGCATTTTTACAGCCCTTTTAAAACAAGGTGCAAGAACTTAATAAATAAGCTCAATTTTAAGTGTGCTCAAACTTAATTTAAAAGTATTTAAAAAGCCCCTGGGTTGTGACACCAAAGTGAAAGGATTTAAAATGCCCAGATTTTCTACCACATTTGACTACTCACTAGCTTCAAAAGTCCCCAAGCCATTCTATGTTTTGACATATATGCCTCATTTAAAGTAAATATTTGCCATTCAACAAAAAGAGCCCTTTTTACTATATGGAAATCTTAATATCAATCACTGCACTGCAAGTTTTACACCAGGGTCAGAGGTTGAGAATTACAAAGCTTTAACCAAACATTTGGGGAAAGAAGTAAGGATTACAATTGATTGATTGACATCTTATGATTATTCTAACACCAAAGTATTAGACTTTACAACAATTCCCTACACTATTATAGTTTTTCACAGTCATCTGACCTATCCTTGGTTAAATTTTGGGAACAGAATTTTTTGATGTAATTATCTTGTATTTTCAATAATTAAATCAGACTCTTGTTCATGTGATCTGCACAACCATCAATCCTGACAAGGGTAACCATCATCTTGGATGAATATTTTAAGGCAAATCCAGGGGTCAGAGATATACCCAGTCCGGGGATCGGGCACCCCAGGCTCCCAATCCTAAACCAGTTGTCATGGCCATGAGCTACGATGATCCACTATTCTGGTACAGATTCTTGTTACATCTGTTCGTTGTATGTTCATCTTTCTTGTTTGAGCTTGACATGCCTGCTCAATAAGCCACTTTACCCGCAGGTTGGCATATTACATTGAACTTTAATTTTACCCTTCCAAACAAAAACAAACAGATCTTACACTACTAGAGAAGTAAAAATGGAGTAATTAAGCTTTTAAAAAGAATAAACATTTGAATTTAATTGTTAGAAATTGTGCGATGAGCCCAAAGAATAAAATACAAATTAATAAAACTTCTTTGCTTTTTTCAGGACTGAGATTTTGAGCAACATTTATTGCCCTGCAACAACCCCACCATCACCTCAAAAATTTCAGTACCTGCCCGTTGAAGGATGCAAAGATTCAAGTTCAGAACTAAGAGAACATGAAAACAATGTCAATGCAGCATCAAGGTTAGTCAATTAAAAAACCTGTTTCCAACACTTTGGACTTTTAAAAAAATAAGATGAGAAAAGGATTGCTGAAAATTCATCATTTTTAGTTGAGGAGATTTTTGTTTTATTTTGTAATTATTCAATAAGTACTTTAATAATTTTTCACACGCATTTCATTCACACCTTTGAACCCTAAGAGAGATCATTTTGATGTGAAAAGTAATGAAAACCTAAGTCTCTTTTTTACAATATCTTACATTAAGTTGAAGTTTGATCTTCAAATGTGATATTTTTCATTTGGAAATTACCTAAAATTGATTTTTTTGGTCAGTTTGTTTTGAACCATCCAATTTATTTTCTTCAAATTAAAGTGCTATATATACCTATTAAATATATCTCAAAATGAAAATTGATCTAGAAACAAAATGAATTCTATTTTGTGATTCAACAATTCTTGAATTTGGTGAAAAATGTAATTCTATGATTCTAAGAACCGTGAATTCAGATAAAAAAAATGTCATTAAACGAATTCTAAACTTGTAAAGTTGATTCGATGATTCCTGATTTAGTTAACCATCATAGCACAAATTATATAATCTATAAACCAACACAATATAAAAAAACTGCAGTTAAATTTGAATATCGTTAGATTGAAGTAAAAAAAACTGGAGGCTTTGTAAGAAATCTTTGCATTTTCTTTTTCTTATCCTGTTAAAATTCCTTATTTTCTTTAGACATTCTTTCAATTTGAAAAAAAGATAAGCAGCCTGTCATTTTGAATTTTTCACCGTTCTTGATCCTTTTTTATCCATTTTTTGTGGAAAAAACCATTCAAGGCAACATTTTACATCGACAGGACACGCAAAACAAATTATTAGAGATCAAAACCTTGAGCTATTTCTTGTCCAGGCTTTAATGTTAAGGTTCTTCAATTTGTCTTCCATGTAAAAAATAAAAAAAGATGAAAAATGTTCATTTTTGAGAAGATATGAAAAAGATAAATTCTATCCTTACTTATTTGTTTGGTTGGTTTAAATTGTAAAGAAATGAGGGGCTATTAATAATGAAACCTGATAAGTGTTTAATCACACTTTTAACCCTCGTTATTTTAAAGTTAGGTTTAAGATACACGGAGTCCCAAAACTTGATTCAATTAACAGCTGGACTGTATCCAAAAATGACCTATAGGATCTTAAAAAAGATTAATTACCAAATATATCATAAGATTTAACTTTTTTCTTTAATTTAGACTCTTCCACTTAAATTTGCTTTCCTCTGCAACAGCTGTCTGTATTGATGGTTCAAAGTCCTCTTCATTCTGGTCAAATAACAGGTATTGAAATTTCATCAATTTTTTTAACAATGCATTGATGATTTGTTACAACATAATGCTTCATCTTACAGTATAACAATAAAGTTTTTACATGGACATTTAGTAAAATGACCTTATCACATTGAATTATATTTTCAAATCAAAGTTTTATTTTTACTTTAAACATCTTCATGGTCAACTGAAATTCAGTTAATGACTTTCCTAATGATCTTTTGATCGGCAACTTTATTTTGGTACATTTCTTTAATGATTTGCTTACTATTTATTCCCTTTGCATACTAGCCACATTTCTTTTAATCCAATAGTAAATATTGACCAACAGAACATCCGGACTGCCAAAATGTGTTTAATGCATGTAAACTGCTGCCTCTTCTTCGAATAAACAGTTAGCATCTCATCAGTCTAATTTCTTGACATTCAATCTCCTCACCTCAATTTTCCAAAGACATTCTGCACTTTTTAAAAGCCTGTTTTGGATCACAAAGTACTTTCCTTTTTGATAAAAATTGAAAAGGTCCTTCTTTTGTTCTTTTCTGAGAGATTCATCAGTTTTCTCACAAATTTAAATCAAGGTTGTCTGAAGTCCAGGGCTGTTTTTAAACTAATTCTCCTATTAAATGTGTTAATTGGTTGCATTTTTCATGAGATCCTCTTTAAAGATTTTCCTCAATGTCTTTGACACAAAGTAGTTTCCCCATAGTGTCCGGTGTTGCATATTTATACAAGGTGTAGAATTCTTCTTGAGAGCCATTGAAACCCTTCTCAGCATTATTGATTCAAAGACCTTTGTATTACTGAATAATAAGTTTTTCCAGCTTTTGTGTTCCAACTTAGGTGACATCTAGACATACTCAGCATAATATGCTTAAATATTAGCACTTTCAGAAGCTCTTCCTCTATGGAAACCAAAAAAAGAGGTTTCAGTTCATTTTGAAAGCATCAGAACAATTGTTTAAATGTCAAACAAGCTGAGGCCTTGAGTCAAAGCATGATTATCATAATCATTTTAAAAATCAAACTTTTTGTTTTAACTAAGAAATATTGAGCTAATCTCACAACCAGGTAGAAGGGTGATTTTTGCACCAAGAAAAATCACCTAACCGTCAGCTCGCGAAGCTTAGGAGAAAAAT
>Ga0194133_10004622_pt1 | contig 18236 bp, 15 predicted proteins | sample TA2KigOf40mmetaG_FD_155448 | JGI IMG/M metagenome (GOLD analysis project Ga0194133, IMG submission 155448) | Freshwater microbial communities from Lake Tanganyika, Tanzania - TA2015055 Kigoma Offshore 40m | ecosystem: Environmental > Aquatic > Freshwater > Lake | place: Tanzania: Lake... | reverse complement strand
ACGCGCGCAGCTGTTGCATGTGCCGAGCGGCAGGCTCGAGATGGACTTCATCGTGCGTCCCGGAGAGCGCTCGACCCACGTGCTCAACGCCGTCTCGCCGGCGTGGACCTCGAGCCTGGCGATGGCCGAATGGATCGTCGACCGGATCGAGGCCTAAGAGTTCAGCAGTTGCGCCACGCGCTGCGGCGTGACGCCAAGGAAGTATCCGGCTTCCTTGAGCGTCAGCCCCTCCTTGCGCAGAGCCTGGACCGCGGCGCGAGACTCGCGTGAGGCACGCTCCTGGACTTCGGCGGCCTCGAGTGAAGCCTCCCGCGCCCGGCTGACCTGCGCCAGGACGTCCGGGTCCAGGTCAAAGTCGAGTTCGATCGCGAAGGAGTCCGGATTCACATCGAGTGCGCCTGCGATCGCGTCCCGAATCATGAACTCGATGTCGTCAATACGCTTCGCTTGGCTATAGATGATCGTCCGGGTGATGCGAGCGTGCATGATCCACCAGCCCTCATCCTTCGCGACATCAACCTGGTAGGTCTTCATCAGCTTCCCTCCGACCATCTGTGGACTTCCCGCAGGATCGATCGAGCAAGGCGTTCATTGACCTCGCGGTGACGCGGGATGGGGATCACGTGATCGCCCCGCCGGTAGACGTCGTGCGGCCCTGTACGGCGGTCGAGCTGGAAGGCCACGCCGCTGTCTTTGGCGAGGCGCGCCAGGCTCCTCAGCAGGATACGTCGGTTCACCCCCTGACTTCAAGGGCCCTTGAGTATCTCTGACAAGACTCTTTGTTAAATCTGTGGACAGCGAAGCTCCCGCGACTCTGTGGATCCTCAGCGCGAGGCGTCGACCAGTGCGCGGAAGACGCCCAGCTGGCGCGGGTCCTCGCGCGCGGTGTCCTCTGGATGCCACTGCACTCCGAAGGCCCACCCGGCGGAGTCGATGGTGACCGCCTCGACCGTCCCGTCCTCGGCGCGACCCACGATGTCGAGGCCTGAGCCGAGGCGGCCAATGCACTGGTGGTGATAGCAGGACGCAGTGATGGGTCCGGGCTCGATCCCCGCGGGCCCGCGCTCGATGACGACGTCGTGCACGACATGCCGATGGTGATCGTCCATGTGCTGCACGAGGCTGCCCCCCCGCAGCACGTTGACCACGTGCAGCCCGCGGCAGACGGCGAGCGTGGGTACGCCGTGCTCGAAGCAGTACGCCGCGAGCGACAGATCGGCGTCGTCCTGAAGCGCATCGACGTCGTACACCTCAGGATGCACCGTTGTCTCGCCGTACAGCGCTGGATCGACATCGGCCCCACCGCACAGGAGCACGCCGTCGAAGCCCTCGAGCCGCGACGTCCAGTCCATGCCGTCGGAAGCCGCCAGCAAGGTGACGGGATCCGCCCCGGCAAGCCAGAGCGACTCAAGGAGTGCACGGGCCGACACCACGCCGGCATAGCGGGTGGCCGACGTGTGCTCGGCGAAGCGACCGATGAGGGCAATGCGAGGACGGCTCACAGGGCGAGGCTAGTCGTCTGAAGTAGAGGCGTCCGCGTCACCCAGAGCCTGATTGAGGATCGCATCGATGTCCGCGCGAAGACGGAAGTAGTCCACGACAGGGGTGCTCTTCCAGGCGAGCTTCAACTCTTCGCGAGAGGACCCCGCCTTGGGAGGCTCACCAAGTTCCATGACCCGAGTACGGCGTCTTCGTGGCTCTGGACGACTTTGCATGACGCGTGGCCACTGACATGCTGGAGCGATGGACCGGGACGAACTCGAAGGCTACGAGCACGAGATCACCACTCTCCTCACCGTGTGGGCAGCGGGCAGCGTCATCAAGGGCACCGCGATCGCGCTCATCGGCAAGCGGACCGGGCGCAGGCAGTGGGTGCGCTTCGGGCGGCAGACCGCCATGTGGGGGGCGGGCGATGCCCTCATCGCCGGAGTCGGCGCGCTCAGCCGTTCCCGCCGCGGTGAGCTCACCCAGGAGCAGGTCGACGCCGAGGCGCGCAAGCTGCGGACCCTTCTCCTCATCAACGCCGCCGCCGACGTCGTCTACATCGCCGGGGGGGCCCACATAGCCGTCCACGCCAAGCCCGGACCGCCGGAGAAGACGTCGTTCCGCATGGGCCGCGGCGATGGGCTGGCCATCCTGATCCAAGGCGCGTTCCTCCTCGCCCTCGACGCGACCTACGCCCGCAAGCTCTCCGCCTAGGGCCCTGCCGCACCGAGTGTCGAGTAGCGGGGCGAAAAGTGTCGAATTTCGCCCCGCTACTCGACACTCGCGGAGGTGGGAGGCCCTCGCAGTGGCGAGCCCTTGGCATGCCCACGGGGAATCCGTTAGGGTCCAAACAATCCCCGAAAGTGGGCAATCCCCTGAGGAGGGTCCTCCCATGCTCGACGTCGCCGGCGTACGCGTCGATCCACGCCATTGGATCGGCGGCGAGCGGATCGAGTCTGCCGCTGCGTTCGACGACCTCTCCCCCATAGACGGCAGCATCCTCGGCCAGGTCGCGCGCGGCGGCCAGGGCGAGGTCGATGCCGCCGTCGCCGCTGCACAGGAGGCATTCCCCGGCTGGGCCAAGCTCGGTCCCGTTGGTCGCGGGGAGATCCTCGGCCGCGTCGCCGACCTCGTCGAGGCTCGCCTGGAGGACTTCGCTCAGCTCGAGACCCGCGACAACGGATCACTCCTGCGCTCGCACCGCCGCGGTGTCATGCCGCGCGTCGCGATGAACATCCGCTTCTTCGCCGAGTACGCCGTCAACGACCTGAAGCATCCGGAGTTCGAGACGCGCGGTCACACCAATGTCGTGTCGTGGGATCCCGCGGGAGTCGCGGCGATCATCACGCCGTGGAACGCCCCGCTCATGCTCGCGACCTGGCGCATCGGCCCGGCACTCGCCTCGGGTGACACCGTGGTGCTCAAGCCGCCGGAGTGGGCACCCCTCACGGCGAGCCTCTTCGCGGAGATCACCGCAGAGGCCGGCATGCCGCCCGGGGTCTTCAACGTCGTCCAGGGCATCGGCGTCGAGGCGGGAGCCGCGCTCGCGGGGCACCCGGGCGTCTCGCGCATCTGCTTCACCGGCTCCGTGCCCACCGCCAAGGCCGTGGCCAGGGCCGCCGCAGAGAATCTCACCCCGCTGTCCTTCGAGCTCGGTGGCAAGTCGCCGACGATCGTCATGGACGACGCGGACCTCGGCCTTGCCGCGGAGATCGCGGCCGAGCAGTACGACAACGCCGGCCAGGTCTGTCTCGCCGGCACGCGCCTGCTCGTGCACGAGTCCGTCGCGCAGGAGTTCGCCGAGCGCCTCGCGGACAGGGTAGTGACAATCCGCCAGGGCGATCCGCGCGATGAAGCCACCGACCTCGGCCCGCAGATCCACCCCGTGCACCTTGAGCGCATCGAGGGTTTCGTCGACCGCGCGCGCAAGGATGGCGCGCAGGTCGCCTTCGGCGGCGAGCGCGTCGAACCTGTCGCGGGCGGCTTCTACTACGCCCCCACACTCATCACCGGGGCCGCTCTCGGCTCGGAGATCCTCACGCAGGAAGTCTTCGGACCGGTCCTCACGATGCAGACCTTCTCCACCGAGGACGAGGCGATCGCCCTGGCCAACAACACCGACTACGGCCTTGCCGCCACCCTCGTCTGCGGTGATCGTCCGCGCGCCGAGCGCATCGCGGGACAGCTCGTCGCCGGCACCGTGTGGGTCAACTGCTTCTTCGTTCGCGACCTGCGCGCCCCCTTCGGCGGCTCCCGCAAGTCGGGCATCGGACGCGAGGGCGGCGTGTGGTCCTTCGACTTCTACGCTGACGTCAAGAACACCTGCTATTCCCCCAACGGCTGGAGGTAGTCATGGGAGAGGTCGTCGCCGCGGCACTGCTGTCGCATGTTCCCACCATCATGCTGCCCAAGGACGTCCGCTACGAGCTCAACGACGGCAAGGAGATCACGATCGTCACCGGCCTCGAGCGGCTGCGCAAGGAGAAGTTCGAGACCCTCGACTACGACACCGTCATCGTGCTCGACTCGCACTGGTTCACGACGGTCGAGTTCGTCGTCACCTCCCACGCGCGCCGCGCCGGACTCTTCACTGCCGAGGAGCTGCCCCGCGGCATGTGCCGCATCCCCTACGAGTGGCGCGGCGACCCCGAGCTCGCCGAGGCGATCGCGGCCCGCGGTGAGCCCAACGGCACCTGGATCACCGCGATCGACGACGAATACCTCCCGCTCTACTACCCCTCCCTCAACCTGTGGAGCTATCTCGGCAAGGGCCTCGACAAGCGCTGGATCTCCGTGAGCGTCTGCCAGACCGGCGAGACCGATGACTTCCTGCGCGTGGGCCGGGCCATCGGGGAGGCTGTCGCCGCCAGCGACCGCAAGGTGATCATCGTCGCCACCGGCTCGCTCTCGCACACCTTCTACAAGCTCAAGGAGCTGCGCAAGCACGAGTCGAGCGACCCCTCACACATCATCAGCGACAAGGCCCGCGACATGGACCACGAGCGCCTCGCATGGTTCGCCGAGGGCCGCCACGACCTCGTGCTCGAGACAATGCCTGAATTCCTCACCGTGCGCCCCGAGGCGATGTTCGCCCACTACCTCATGATGGCCGGCGCCATGGGCGAGGCCGACTTCGTCGCGCCCGGCGTGCAGTACAGCGACTACGAGAACGCCATCGGCACCAGCCAGGTCCACGTGTGGTTCGACCGTCCCGCGACGGGCTGGACGCGCCCCGCCACGAGCGAGCAGAAGGTCAGCGCCTGATGACTGAATACCGCCGCATCCTGCTCGACGGCTATCCCTGCGAGGTACGCCGCGAGGGCGATGCCCTGGTTGCCGGCGATGGCCGCGAGGTCGCCATCGATGAGGCCATCCACCTCCCCCCGACCGAGCCCACCAAGATCATCGCGGTGCACCTCAACTACGCCAGCCGCACCGAGGAGTTCATGACCAAGCTTCCTCCGGCGCCGACGTACTTCCACAAGCCCATCACCGCGCTCAACTCGCACAGGGCAGGCGTTGTGCGTCCTGCCGGCTGCAAGTGGCTCAACTACGAGGGCGAGATCGTCATCGTCATCGGCCGCACATGTCGCAACATCTCCCCTGCTCAGGCCGCGGACTACATCGCGGGCTACTCCATCGGCAATGACTACGGCCTGCACGACTTCCGCGACACCGACGCCGGCTCGATGCTGCGCGTCAAAGGCTCCGACACTCTCGCCCCGGTCGGCCCCGGTGTCGTCACGGACTGGGACTTCCGCAACAAGGGCATCCGCACCCTCGTCAACGGCGTCGCGAAGCAGGACTCCACGACGGCGGAGATGGAATGGGACATGCACTACCTCGTCGCCGACATCGCGCGCACCATCACGCTCGTGCCCGGCGATCTGCTCTTCTCCGGCACCCCGGCCTTCTCCCGGCCCGTGCAGCCCGGTGACGTCGTCGAGGTCGAGGTCGAGGGCCTCGGCACGCTCACCAACCACATTGTCGAGGGCCCCACGCCGATCCGCACCGACGTCGGCGCACAGCCGACCGAGTCGGAGGAGGTCGTCTCGACCGCGCTGGGGGGCGACTGGGAGTTCCGCGGCATCCGCACCCCGAGCAAGCATCTCTACCCGTCAACAGTCGAGGAGAAGTGATGAAGGTCTACGTCGACATGGACAAGTGCCAGCACTACGGCCAGTGCACCTTCGAGGCACCCACCGTCTTCGCGCTCAACGACGATGGCAAGCTCGAGTACGTCGGCGAGGTCGATGACGCACTGGCTGACCAGATCGAGGCCGCGGTCGACGTCTGCCCGATGCAGGCGATCGAAATCCAGGCCTGATGGCCCAGGTCATCGTCGTCGGAGCAGGCCTCGGTGGCCTGCGTGCCGCGGAGTCAGTGCGCGGCCAGGGCTTCGATGTCATGGTCATCGGCGACGAGCGCCATCTGCCCTACAACCGCCCCCCGCTGTCCAAGGAGGCACTCAAGGGTGGTGTCGAGGTCGAGGGACTGCACTTCCGCCGCAAGCACGACGACATTGACTGGCGCCTCGGTGCGCCCGCGACAGGCTGCTCGCTGGCTTCGCGCATGGTCATGGTCGACGATGCGGCGTACCCCTTCGATGGCCTGGTGATCGCCAGCGGCATCCGCCCGCGACACCTCCCGGTGCCCGGCCCCCAACCACCGGTGCTGCGCACGGCCGACGACGCGCTCGCCCTGCGCGAGCGACTGACCCCCGGTGCATCTCTCCTCGTCGTCGGTGCCGGCTTCATCGGCTGCGAGGTCGCGGCCACCGCGCGCCAGCTCGGCTGCGAGGTCACGGTCACGGCGTACGACGCGGAGCCCATGCTGCGCCCGCTCGGGCCCGAGCTCGGCGCGGCGATGAAAGCCCATCACGAGGCGCACGGCGTGACCTTCCACCTCGGTCAGGGAGTGAAGGAATTCCACGCAGACGGCGTCACGCTCGCCGACGGCACGCGGCTCACCGCGGATGTCGTCATCGAGGCCGTGGGCAGCGTGCCCAATGTCGAGTGGCTGCAGGGCAATGGACTGGACCTACAGGACGGCGTGCTCACCGACAATCTCATGCGCGTGGTGGGCACCGAGGTGCCCGTCGTCGCGGTCGGGGACATTGCACGCTTCCCCAATCCGCGCTTCGACGACATCCCCCGTCGCATCGAGCACTGGAATCTCCCCACCGAGACCGGCAAACGCGCGGGCCAGACCCTCGGTGCGCTGCTCAACGGCGAGGAGCCCACCGGCGACTTCCGCCCGATGCCCGCCTTCTGGAGCGACCAGTACGACTTCTCGCTGCAGTCCTACGGCGAGCCGGCACTGGGCACTCCCACTCTCGTCGATGGCGAGTGGAGCGGTGACTGCATCGTGGAGTACCTGCGCGACGGTGAGGTGATCGGCGTCGTCGGCGTCAACCGCACCAAGGACCTCATGCACTACCGCAAGGAGATCGGGCAAGAGGCGGTCGACAGCGCGTGATCAGTCTGCCTGGAGATCGAGCCCGTCTCCGACGACATTTCTCCACAGCGCCTCGTCTTGCGAGCCGCACCACTCTTCGAAGGCGCACGAGTAGTCCGCTTCAAGGGATTGCGGCGTCTTCATGGGTCGCAAGTGTGCCACGCAAGGCTCAGGCATGAAGCTTGAGCGGGAGAGGGCACTGGACCACGCACGCGACCTCGTCGCCGCCGCGTGGGAGGAGTTCGACCACGCCCGCGACATCGAGCCGCCGATCTCCCCCGAACTCCTCGCCACTCTCGACCTGCCGCTGCCCGAGGCCGGCATCGATGTCGTCGAAGCCCTCGACGAGGCCGCGGAGGCACTCGACCAGTCACTGGCGCAGGCACGCCCGCGCTATCTGGCCTACATCGGCTCATCCGGCCTGGAGATCGGCGCACTCGCCGACCTGCTCGCGCACTCCTACGACCCCAACCTCGCCCTGCATGCCGGTGCCGCGACGCTGATCGAGGCGCAGGCACTGCGCTGGACGGCGGAGTTCGTCGGCTTCCCCGCCGCAGGCGGCTCCTTCACCTCCGGGGGCACCGTCTCCAATGTCACTGCGCTCGCCGCGGCGCGGGAGCGCGCGGTGCCGGGCAGCAGAAGGTCAGGTACGCCGCCCCACGCGGTCGCCTACTGCTCGGCCGATGCCCACTACTCGATCGTGCGCGCGATCGAGCTGCTCGGCGTGGGGTCGGACAACCTGCGCGCCGTGCCCATCGATGGGCACCGCCGCATGCGCCCCGAGGCACTCGACGAGATGATCCGCGCCGACCGCGCGTCCGGCCTGACCCCCATCGCCGTCGTCGGCACCGCGGGCACCACGCTCACCGGAGCCATCGATCCCCTCGATGCCATCGCTGATGTCTGCTCAGAGCACGGCATCTGGATGCACGTCGACGGTGCCTACGGCCTGCCCGCCGCCTCGGTGATGCCCGAGCGCTTCTCGGGGCTGGAGCGCGCCGACTCGGTCACGGTGGATGCTCACAAGTGGATGTTCGTGCCCAAGGCCTGCGGCATCGTCATGGTGCGCGATGAGTCCACCCTCGCGGCGGCCTTTGGCCACGAGACGTCGTACATCCCCGGCACGCGCAACGCGGTCGACGTCACGCTGGAGTATTCCCGCCCGCTGCGTGCACTCAAGCTCTGGCTCGCCTTCCGCGTGCATGGCGCGACGAAGTTCCGGGAGGCCATCCAGCGCAATGTCGACTTCGCGCGCGATCTGCACGTGATGGCCGCCACCCGCGGCTGGGAGGTCGGACCGGTGCCGGACCTCTCGATCGTCCTCATGCGCAAACCCGGCATTGACAATGCTGAGCTCGTCCAGCGCCTGCAGGCCGACGGCCGCGTCTACATCTCCCACGCCACCGTCGACGGCGAGACCTGGCTGCGCCCCTGCTTCACCAACGTCCGCACGAGTCCGGCCGACGTCGCGGTCCTCATGGACGTCGCCGACGAGGTGTCCTCGGTCTGATGGACCGCCCCGAGCAGCAGCGGACGCTTCCCCGTGACGGCGTCCGCCGTGTCAGGCTCCGGGGCAGGCCGCCTACTCACCGGGTGCCATCCGGCCCGTTGAGCGCGACGGCACCCTAGCCTGGCAGCGGCGCACAAAGAAAAGGTTCTCCCCTCCCCGCTCGGCCTAGAACTCGCCGGCCGCCCAGTCGGCTGCCAGGAGTGCGCCTTGCACACCGTTGGCGACCGGCCAGTAGTTGACCTCGATGCGGTCGTATCGAAAGGCGTATACCTCGGCGGGATAGTCCGCTGATGCCGATGCCGCAGTGTCACATGCAGCAAGGAGCCCACCCGTGAGCTTGATCTCCATGAACTTCGTCGATCCCGTCACCCCGGCCAGACGCACCTCTCCGATAGCTCGGTTGGTCGCCAGCCTCAGCATCAAAGGTGTCGAGTGCTTGCCCATGAGCGTCGTCACGCGCAGCGGTGAGTTGCCGAGCCCGCCTTCGGCTCCAAAGGTTCGCGTCGTGTCCCACGCGTAGGACAGCACATCCACCCACCTGGGGTAGTCCCGATTGGTCACGTCGCCGTCAATGCCGTTGAGCTTCAGGTAGTACTTCACTGCCATGGCGATCTCCTATCGCTGCGGGGTGATCGTGAAGAGGGCGGTGCCCTCGTTGCCGGGGGTGGCCGGGGTCTGCTCGGCGACGTAGGCCCCCGAGATGCCGGCGAAGCGGCCGGTGCCGCCGACGACCGCGTAGGCACCGGTGCTCAGGCCACCGCCGAGCCCGATGAGCATGCCGTCGTCGAAGGTGAACAGATGCAGGTGCGCGCCGGCACCGAGAGGCACGGAGCGGAAGCGGCCCGTGCGTGCACCGTCGCTCACTACTCCCTCCGTGCTGGCCGGTGCCCCGCGATCGGGCACGGCCCCTGCTGAGGCGGGCCGCACCATCTGCCAGTCCGACCCGCGCCACACCCAGGAGCCCGGCTCCTCCGCGCGCGCGACCCCGACGGTGGCGACGGCGGCGGCAGCTGTTGCCACCCCGGTGACGAAGGCGCGACGGCTCACACCCGATGACACTGGCTCACTCATCTGCTGCTCCTGTCTTGCTGCTCATGGCCTGTAGGTGTACGCCTTGCGCAGGGTGGACGCGCCACCGGCGCTCATGACCTCGATGTCGACGGTGCCTGACCCGGCCGGCGCGATGGCGACGATCGTCGTGCCACTCACGTAGAACGCGGCGAGTCGCGGCCCGAACTTGACGTATCGAAGATTGTCGAAGTTGGAGCCGCTGATGGTGACGCGCGTCCCCGGCCGACCGGTCGCCGGGGAGATTGCGGTGAGGCGCGGCGGGGGGCCGGCCAGCTCACCGGGATCGGTGTCCGGCGGCACCTTGCCCGGAGTGAACATCCTCAGCTCTGCCGGTTCGCTGACACCATCGTCATTCACCGCAGCCACGCGCACGGTGTACGCCGTCCCGCGGAGGAGCTTGCGCAGGATGATCACGGGACGGGTGATCTCGAGTTCGAGGATGAGCTCATCGCCCCGAACGATGTCGACGGAGTAGCCGGTTACGGACGTCCCCGCGGCTGGGGTCCAGGTGACCTGCGTGCGATACGTCTCGCCCGTGCGCTGCCAGGGAGTGCGGGTCATCTCGGTCGGCGGTGTCGGCGCCTCACGAGGGGTGGAGAGCCACGCAGCCTGGGTCGCCCCCGTCGGCACGAGCAGCAGCGCGACCATCGAGGCCAGCACGAGGATCCGGCCTGCGATCATGGCAGGAGCGTCAGTGTGGGGTCCGGCGTGAAGTCCGCGCGCGGCTCACCGCGCGCATTGACCCCCGAGGTGGCGGTGCACCTACCCCCGGTGGTGATGGAGCCCTGATTCCACAGTTGCCGCAGGCAATTGCGCAGTGCGAGCTGGCCCCAGAATCCGGGGTGGAAGGACTCGTTCTTGGTCGCCGCGCTGATATTGGAGACGTCAATCTCCTTCATCCACTCCGATCGGTCCGCTGCCTTGGGATGACGCCAGTGGTTGACCCCCTTGGCGTCTTCGCTGTTCCACGAGTTAAGCCGATAGACGTACTTGTTGCACAGCTCATGGCCCTTGAAGGCATCGGAGGTCTCCATCTGCACGATGCGCGCCGTTGGCTGCAAGTCCAATGCCTCGTCCGCTGCCTCCTGGGCCGTCTCATTGACGGTGCGCAGCACGGTCCTGACCGCCCAGTTGGCATCGGCATCCCACATGCCGCAGCCGCCGCGGGTCTGCCGGTAGTTCAGGATCGGCAGCCTCGACTCGGGGTAGCGCATAAGGTCCGAGGTGGCGATGGGCCGCGGATACAGGTGCTGCACCAGCGTCCACTTGTCATCCTCATAGCCCGCGGCACGCATCGCCCAGATGACCTCCAGGATGGCGGTCTTGATCTCGGCACGCACCCTGTCCTGCCAGTCCTCGCTAATGTAGCCCGCGAGTCGCGGGCTGGCGCTGCACGGCGTGGTGGAGAAGATGTAGGCCTTCGCGCACGTGGTGACGATGTCGGAGAAGTAGAAGTTGTTGCCTCCGATGGACAGCACAACCATCTTGACCTCGTGGTCCTCGGCGAAGCGTTTGAGCAGCTCCGCCTGGCCGACGGCGGGACCGAACTCACCGAGGTTTACATCGGGCCGCTCGACACGGTCGATGCCCGGCTTCCAATAGGTGCCGTCATAGGCGGACGTCGTGATAGCACCCGAGCAGGCGAAATTCATCGAGCGGGCCGTGCCGATGTGGATGAGGGCGGAGTGGGAGCGATGGCACTCGGGGATCGTCTCGCCATCGACGTAGTCGTAGTACGCGCGCTCTCCGGTGTCGGTCTCGGATCGGAAGTTGGGCAGGAAGTCGGTGTTGCCGGCCCAGCGGCCGCCCTCGCCGGAGATGAAGGAGTCACCTACCGAGACGACCCAGGGCACATCGGAGACACCGGGGGTGACGAAGGTCGCGGTCGCCGGCTGCCCCCAGCCGTCGCCGACATCGGCCTGCACGGTGACCGTGTAGACACGCCCCGGCTTCAGGTTGCGCAGGCGCACATCCTCGCGCTCGGTGAGTTTCTGGACCGAGCGCTGGGGTCTCCAGTCGTGGGAGTAGAGCACGCGGTACTCGACGTCGTCGTAGGCCACATCCGGGGGATCCCACGTGATGGTGACGAACCTCTGACCCCCGTCTGTGCCGACCGCCGAGACGACGAGGTTCTCCACGGCCGGGGTGTCGCCATCCTCCACCGCCGCGCTCGCGGGGGCGATCATCGCGGCACCCACGACGAGGGCAGCCACGATGGGTAGCCATCGCCGCGATCGATCCCGTCGCATAGTCATCCTCAGATCCCGATGATGTCCTGGTGCACGAGCCGCTCGCCAAACTTGCCGTCCTTGTCACGGACCTGGCGCCAGGGGGTGCTGGTGCCGTCGGTGCGGATGAGCTCGAACTGCTCGAAGACGATGCGGTAGCGCCCGGCGGGGCGCGTGCCCGGCACGGTCATGCGCCCGGTCCAGGTCGCCTGCGTGCCCTCGATCGACCCGGTCAGCGTCACCGTCTGCAATTGCGTCCACGCCGCCGACAGGGTCGGATCGGCCTTCGGTCCGGTGGGGCCGTCGTACCTCTCGAGGATCGCCACCGCCTTGCCCGGGCCGGGGCCCATCTCGTTGGCGGCGTAGGAGCGCCCCGTGAGGGTGAACGACGCGGACTGCTTGGCGCCTGACCCGGAGATCGCGACGCTGGCGGTGCGGTCGGGCTCGAGCTGGACCACGTCGACCAGGCTGATCGCTGACAGGTGCAGACCATCGACACTGAAGGGCTGGTATCGCGCGAGCGCCAGGCGCACGAAGGGTCGGTACGCCGTGCCCGGGTTCATCTCAATGTCCACGAAGTACATATCGCGATCGGGGTCGTAGCCGGAGACCTCGCCCTCGGCATTGTGCCCGCCGATGCGGTAGCGCACGATGTCGACATCGGCATCCATCTCCGCCATGCGCACCCCGCGCGCCGCAAGCGCGGCATTGGTGAAATGGGGCGCCAGGGGATAGTGGCTGCGCGGCAGCGTGCCACCCGTCGTGATCGGGTCCAGCCCCCACTGTGTGACGAGCGCGTCGCGCGCAGCATTGACGCCCGCATTGGCCGGCTGCAGGACGATGGCGAGTTCCTCGCCGATGCCGGAGGTGAACCACGGCCGGGCGAGATAGATCCGCAGGGCGCGCCCGGTCCGGGTGCTGGTGCGATTGCGGGCACTCCAGCCGAAGGCCGGCAGGATCCACTCCGCCTGCGGCGCAAGCGGCCGCGCACTGCTCGGCACGGTGAGGTTGGCACCCCGGCGGTCGCCCGCCACGCTCGCATCGGTGCTGGCCCGCGTGATCGGGCCGGGGATGAAGGAGATCGTGAGGAATGCCGACGTGGGGATCGCATCCTCCGCCGGGGCATCGGGGTCCAGGCGGAGGGTGCCGGCGTCAGCATCGACGATGTACGCCGTCTCCTGGGCCTTGCCGTCGATCGGCTGCAGGTCGGCACCGAAGTAGCGGTAGCCCACGCGCACGCTGCCCGCCACGATCGGCTGGCCGGCGTTGAGGGAGATGACCGCGGTCTGCGCGCTCGCGGTGACGGTGCGGCGGAAGTACTCCGCATAGCGCGACTTCGCGATCGCCGTGAGCGAGACCTGCTCGCGGCGGGTGTCGGGGAAGGGTGCGCGCACGGCCAGACGCACATCGGCCTCACCGCCGCCGGGCGCCGGATCGATGACGGGGGACGTGCCGAGCACGCCCATGTCGGACCGCACGACCACCCGCGGTGGCGCGGTGCCCGGGCCCTCATCGACGGCATAGGTGCGCACGCCCACGATGTCGACCGACTCGGTCGATGGCTGATCAAGGGTGAGGAATCCGCTGAGCGCCGCGTCGCTCTCACCGGCCTCGCGCTGTGCCCGCCACACCCTGTTGGCCGCACCGACCCGCACGGGGATGAAGGCCGGGGCCAGCACCGGCCGCTGCACCGCGTGCACGACGACGAGCACGCGATCGGGCGTGAGGAGCCAGTTCGCACCCTTGCGCGCCTCCACCTCATTGGCCGAGCCCGAGATGCGCCGCCACAGGTCCATGAGCGCCAGTCCGCTGGGAGTGAGACTGTGCGACAGCCGCAGGTGCGCGACGCGACCCGGCGCGAGCCCGACGATGACCTGCTCACCTTGTACGTCGACCCCGCTCGGCCGCGCGCCGTCGGCCTTGATGCTGGCGACCTCGACATTGGGCCAGCGGCCGCGGTAGCTCAGCGCCACCTCGCCGGTGAAGGCACCGCGCCGCTGCGGCGCTCCGCGCACGAGCAGCCCCTTGGCCAGCGGATCGGGCAGATAGGGCACGGCCCCCGGGTCGCGCACGACATACGGCGTGGGGCCTGCCGGATCGATCTCGACGTCGATGCTCGCGCTCTCGCGACCGGCAATCGTCGCGAAGGCGTCGGCGCGGGGACGGCCGTTGGCGTCGTCGAACATCCCGTGCATGAGGCAGAAGAACGCCGCGGACTTCGGTGGAGCGATCCAGCGCTCGGCGGTCATGAGGTCGTAGCGCCGATCATTGGCGGTGCGCAGCACCATCACGTCGACGGTCTCCGACCACACCGGAGGCGTGGTCATGTAGAGCGCGGGCGAGGGCACGGGATCGTGACGCAGGTAGGGGAACCTCAGGATCGAGCCACCCGCGGCGTCAGGCTCGAGGGAGTTGCCACCGAGATCGACCCAGCGCATGCGCGCCTCGTAGTCGCGCGTGGAGAAGCGCAGGGCGGGAAGTCGCGCGCCGTCACCGGGGGCGGCGTAGTCGATCGTGGCGTGCATGCTCGCGATGAGATCGGGGGCGTCCTCGGCGGTGATCGGCCCGGTGGGGCGGTCCTCACTGTCGAGGGAGTCGCCCGGCGCGGGCAGGGAGAGACTCCAGCCCTTCCACATCGCGAGTGTCTCGCGCATCTTGATCACGGGGCGTCCCTGCACGAGATCGCTGTCATCGCGCGTCGCAGCCTGCTCCGACCAACCCTCGTCAGCGCCCAGCGCGATCGGTGACTGTGCGCGCACGCCGGCGTACGGCGTGAGCGTGCCCTGGCGGCGGTGCAGGCTGCGCCACGCGGTGTCGCCCGCGCGGCGAATGTCGATGCGATAGCCCATCACGACGTCTTCGGCGTCGAGGAGTACGTCGTCGCCCGCATCCAGGGCGCGCCGCAGCCTGCTGGCCACGCCCATCCGCTCTCGCCAACGAGCAGCCTCGTCGGGTCGCACGAACTCCACGCCCGCGGTGTGGCGAGCGGGGATACCGCGCTTCTGCGGCGTCGAGTAGGTCTCCAGGCGAGGCTCGTGGCGCATGAGGCGTGCCGTGCCGGTCGCCTCCGCCTCCATGCCGAGGATCTCGCTCTCGATCGTGCTCGTGATGGCGACCGCGGAGGCGAGATTGGCGAAGCCGGCATCGGTGAGGCCGGCTGCTCGCGGCGCGGGCCGGAAGTAGTCAGCCGCGAGCCTCGTGCGCACGCGCGGGAAGGAGGTCGTGATGTCCAGCCCCGCGACGTCGGGGTCGTAGGGCGGGGGCCAGTCGATGAGGGCGTAGACCCGTGGAGTGCCCTGTTGGCGGCGGATGCGGGTGATGGGCACGCGCAGGTCGACGAGCAGTCCGAGGCGTCGCAGGAGCTGGGGATGCGACTGCAGCAGGGACAGGACCCTGTGGAAGTCCAGATCCGGCCACGTGCGCTTCGCCGGTGAGTCCGACAGCACGTTGGGCCGCAGCATGCGATGCAGCATGGCGATCGAGCGCGCAGTGCCCTCCGAGGTCGCACCCTCGGGGGTCGTGAGCACTCCGGTGGTCGCGAGCACCTGGTCGATGCCCAGATCGAGCTTCTCGCGGCGATCGCCGTAGAGAACGAAGGGATCCATTGGGGCCTTGGTGAAGTCACCGGCGCGCGTGACCATCGACTCGATAGGAGGGCGGTCGTACGGCGCCTGCTGCGCCACGGCCTCCTGCAGACGGTTGAGGTCTCGCGCAAGACGGGCCGCGGGGTAGGAGACGACCGGTGCGTCGGCGTAGTCGGTGTAGGTGAAGGGATCCACGGGCATGTCCGCGGGAAAGATCGTCGCGAAGAGATCCGGGTCAGGATCCACCGAGATGCGCTCAGCGGCGAGATAGTCCTCCTGGGAGTCATCGACGCTCCAGCGCAGGATCAGTTGCCACTCGATACCCGCGACGATCCGTGTCCACTGACCGCCCACAAAATCCCGATAGCGCGACAGCGGGAGTCGCTTGGGGTTGCTCTCGTCGCCACCGAGCTGGGGCGAGATCAGGACCGAGGCGAAGAGCTCATTGCCCTTGCGCGCAGTGGGCAGGGCCGTGAAGACGATCGTCTCGAGGATCATGCGAAGGCTCCGCAGAAGTCGGCCCAGGACCGCTCACTCCAGGCGTCGTCGAAGGTGGCGGGCGGGATCTCGGCTCCACTCCGGGAGGAGACGCTGCGCGCAGAGATGCTGCGCGCGCCGGGTGGATCGATATAGGCCATCTTGAAGGAGCGCTCGACCTGGAAGGTGACCGACTCGGAGAAGAAGGCGACACTGACGCGTAGCGTGCACGATGCCACTCCGCGCAGCCGCGCGTAATCGGGCAAGTCACTGGGGATCGTGGCCGTGAGGCCGACGTAGACGTGCATGCTGGCGCTGGCAATGCCCAGCACGTCAAGGTGTCCGTCGAGGCTGGCGAAGGCCGTGAGCGCCAGGCCCTCGTCGGCACCGATGGCGAATTGGAAGCCCGCGCGGGCGATGACTCCGCCGCTGGCGACACCAAAATCGACCTTGACGCTCGCCTCGAGGAAGCCCGAGATGCTCAGGCGCTCGATGCCGCGCAGCCCCAGCGCCTGGTCGAGATAGCCCCCGCCCCCCAGACCCATCATCGTCAACGAGAAGGGATCGTCGGGCCGCGACATGAGGAAGCCGAAGCGCACCGGTCCGGAGCCGAACGGGATGCCCAGCTTGGCGCCGACCCCGACCCCCGTAATGGCCGCCGCGCCCAGGGTGATGGGCGGCAACTCGAAGAAGAAGGAGGCCTGGATCCCCTCGCGATCGACGTCGATAACGAGCAGATCACCGAAGGGGAGGTAGGAGGCGAGGGACTTGACGAGAGTGAGCAGGCCGGTGAAGTCGACCTCGCGTACGTCGACGTCGACATTGGGGCTCTTGCCGCTGCCTGCGGTGAAGAGGATGCGGGCGACATCGACGCTCACGAACCTCATGCCGTCGACGGGCACGAGGTGGACGATGAAGTCACTGAGGTCACCGCGCACCGACCAGGTCGCCTCGCCCGACTGGGTGGGGATGGTGGTCTCGGCGAGGATCGTCAGCCGAGCCCTGTCGACATCGATCAGGGGGATGCTCGTCAGGACGTCGCGACCGCGCTCACCCTGGGTGTTGATGTCCATCGACATGGTGACGTGGTTGCGCTCGGTGGGCAGGCCGGTGTCGAGGAACTCCGACGTGATGGCCAGTGCCATGCCGGTGGGCTTGCCGTCCTCGTCGACGGCGGGGTAGGGGTTGGGGATGATGTCCGCAAGACTGATGCCGCCGAGGAGTTCGAGGGCCTTGAAGGCCTCGCCCGGAGTGACCTTGCCGTCGTTGATGAGCGCCTTGAGGGCCTGGGCATCGCCGTACACACTGCCGAGGGTGCGGCTCAGCCCGGCGACCGTGAGATTGGGCGAGACGATGCCGCCGGCTGCCGCGGCGTCCATGAGCAGTTGGTTGGCGGCGTTCTCCGCGGCTTGGAGATAGACCTGCCCCTTGTTGGCCGCCTCGTCGAGGGCATTCTCGAGGTATTCGCGCGGGTAGTTCAGGGCCGCCGTCACCGTCTCGCGGGCGAGCTTCTCGGCGTCGCGGATATAGACCTGGGCTTCCTTGATGATGGGGAAGTTGTTGGGCACAAGTTGCGCGGCGAGTGCCTCGGCATCGGCGCGGATGAGGGCGAGAGCCTCCTGGCCCTCCTCCACGGCCGGGAGCGAATTCGCCAGGCCGAAGACGATGTCCTTGACCGGCTGCGAGGTCCCCCCGCTCGAGGAACCCTCCGCGAGCACCTCGCCGTCGTCGGATATGACGGAGTTGGCAAGGTTCTCGGCGAAGGCGACGACTGCGCCGCCGATCTGCGCTGCCTTGTCGGCGTAGGGCACGGAGGCGTCGTAGTAGTCGCGCAGCTGCTGCGAGCCCGGGACGCTGAAGTTGGGATCGGGCAGATTGACGCGCGGGCTCGCACCCTCGGCCTCCGCCACCCGCTGCTGGGCGAAGAGGAGTGGCTGCGTGAAGGGGATCTCATTGCCATCGGGATCGACGCCGACCAGGTCGAAGGCAAACGGCGACGTGCCGCCCTGGGTCGCCACGCGCGGGGTGTAGACCCGCATCGGCGAGCCGTCGCGGGCCACCCACTGGTTGCCGATCGCCACGAACCTGCGCGGCTGCACCAGCGGCGGGGTCTGCACGGTCTTGCAGATCACCTGAGAGAAGAGCGCCGCTCTCTTGCCGGCTTCGGAGGCCGCGGAGTTGCCCGCGAGATCGGCTTCGGGCTGCGTGACGACGATGGTGGTGCGCAGTTCCCACATGGCGCGGATCGCGCCGTCGGAGTCGGCGCGGAAGACGCGCACGCCCTCCTCGACCTCCGCGGCCGTGAAGCCCCAGGGATAGAGGAATCCGCGGCGCACGACCTTGGCGTAGGTGTCGCGTCCCTGCCAGATGCGCTGCTGCCAGGACAGCAGCGACGAGACCCCCGGCTCGTCCCAGGACCCTTCG
>Ga0194133_10004620_pt1 | contig 18246 bp, 18 predicted proteins | sample TA2KigOf40mmetaG_FD_155448 | JGI IMG/M metagenome (GOLD analysis project Ga0194133, IMG submission 155448) | Freshwater microbial communities from Lake Tanganyika, Tanzania - TA2015055 Kigoma Offshore 40m | ecosystem: Environmental > Aquatic > Freshwater > Lake | place: Tanzania: Lake... | reverse complement strand
TGTGAGGTTTGCATAGTTGCGTGATCAACCTCGATATGATTTTTGTTGATGGCTAAGCCCCAATTTGCAATGGGTCCAAGTTCCATCGCTAATCCAAAGAATGGTAATAGATAGTCGGCCTCAAGCTTTTTAATGTTGTTATTAAAATCTTTAACGACAACTTTATTTAGCATTGAATCAGAGCCTTCAAGAGCCTCAAGTTGATATGGAATGATCATTTCAATTTTACCATTATCGGCGAGCTTTTTAAGTTTATTTGCACTTTCAGGAGCGCAACGAAATTTATCACGGCGATGGACTACAAAAATTTTTTGAGCAATTTCGGCGAGACTAATTGCCCAATCAACCGCTGAATCTCCTCCTCCGGCAATAACGATCTTTTTATCAACAAATTCTTTTTTATTTCGAATCGAATAAAAAATTGATTTTCCTTCAAATGATTCAATATTTTTAAGAGGGGGGCGATTTGGTCCAAACGCTCCACAGCCTGCGGCAATAATTATAGCCTTGCATTGGATTTTAACATTTCTTGAGGTTTCGACAAAAAAACTTCCATCATTATTTTTGGTAATTTTTTGAACTTGTTGATTAAGGTGATAAGTTGGATGAAATGGACTGGCTTGTGCTTCAAGAAGTTCAACTAATTCGCTTGCTAAAACTTTGGGATGAGCGGGAATGTCGTAGATAGGTTTTTCTGGGTAAAGAGCGCTACATTGTCCGCCGATATTTTCTAGGGTGTCTATCACATGGCATTTCATTTTTAACATACCCGCTTCGAAAATGCTAAATAATCCAGATGGACCGGCACCAACTATTACAATGTCGGTTTGATGATTTGTCATTGCTGAAAAAAAACTTTGATTTATAATTAAATAATTTTTAGAATTTTTCAAATGCTATATTTGACATCAATTTTTAGCAAATAAAATTTCTTCATTAATATTTCTCTCGTATAGTATTTAGTTTAATATTTCTGATTATAAAATTCGGTTGATTCTGAATTTTTTTCTCGCAAAGCCTTGCATAAATTTAAATTTTCAATCTTTATGATAAAAACTGCTTCCCTGGGTTTCCCAAGGATTGGAACCAATCGTGAACTCAAAAAAGCTGTCGAAAGTTTTTGGAAAAACTCTTCAAATGAATCTGATCTCAATGCAACTGCGCAAACAATTAGAGCGCATAATTGGCAATTACAAAAAAATTCTGGCATTGATTATATTCCATCAAATGACTTTTCTTTTTACGATCAGGTTCTTGATAATATCGCTTTATTTGGTGCAATTCCTGAGAGATTTGTCAAAAATTTTAAATTTATTTTGGGTCAAAATGTTGACCTAGATTTATTGTTTGCAATGGCAAGAGGGGCTCAAAAAGATAAAATCGACGTTACAGCAATGGAAATGACCAAATGGTTTGATACTAACTATCACTATTTAGTTGCTGAGTTTTCGGCAAATCAAAAATTCAAAATTTCCTCAACTAAAATTTTTGATGAATTTCTCGAAGCTAAAAAACACAATATTCAAACTCGTCCAGTTATTCTTGGGCCAATAACTTTCCTGCTTCTCGGAAAATCTATCGATGGTTCAAACAAGCTCGATCTTCTTGATAATCTTCTCGAGGCTTATCAAGAAATGTTTGCACGCCTCGCCCAAATTGGTGTTGAAGATGTTCAAATTGATGAACCTTTTTTAGTTACTGATCTTGCCAAAGAATCGGTTCTGGCCTACATAAATGGTTATTCAAAGCTCAAAAAATATGCTGGTTCAATTAAATTACACTTAACTACGTATTTTGAAGCGCTCGATGAAAATGCTGATCTCGCTTTCGATCTTCAAACTGATTCGGTTCACATTGATTTAGTTCGCGCTCCACAACAATTTGAAAAAGTTTTGAGTCTAGTTAAAGATAATCAATCGCTATCACTCGGGGTTGTTGATGGCCGTAATATTTGGATTAACAATTTTGAAAACTCAATCGCTATTGTCAAAAAAGCTATTGCTAAATTGGGCGAAAAAAGAGTGATTGTGGCTCCTTCTTGCCAACTTTTACATGTGCCAGTCGATTTATCTAATGAAACTAATCTTGATAACGAAATAAAATCATGGCTTTCTTTTGCTACACAAAAATTACAAGAAATTGTAGTTATTGCTAAGGCTTCTGGGTCAGAATCATCGGCGGTTTCAAAGCAACTCGATGACAACAAAAAAGCTCTCGCAAATCGTCAAGTTTCATTAAAAATTCATGATCAAGAAGTTAAAAAACGCGTAGCGCAAATTGATGAGAATTTATTAAATCGAAATAGTGATTATCAACAGCGCAAAAAAATTCAAAAAACACTTGAGTTACCAATTTTGCCAACCACCACTATCGGTTCTTTTCCGCAAACTAAAGAAGTTCGCAAAGCGCGCGCTGATTTTAAAGCTGGGGCCATTTCGAGTGAAAATTACGAAAAATTCATCAAAGAAGAAACCGCTAAAACCGTCAAGTTTCAAGAAGAAATCGGCCTTGATGTTTTGGTTCATGGTGAGTTTGAGCGCAACGATATGGTCGAATATTTTGGTGAACAACTTAAGGGTTTTTGTTTTACAAAAAATGGTTGGGTTCAAAGCTATGGTTCTCGATGTGTAAAGCCTCCGGTTATATTTGGAGATGTTTCAAGACCTTTGCCAATGACAGTTGAATGGGCAAAATATGCGCAAAGTTTAACTAAAAAAATTATGAAAGGAATGCTCACTGGGCCGATTACCATTTTGCAATGGTCTTTTGTTCGTGATGATCAGCCTCGCAAAAATACCGCTTTGCAAATCGCTTTTGCAATTCGTGATGAAGTTCAAGATCTTGAGAAATCTGGAATTAAAATTATCCAAATTGATGAAGCCGCTCTTCGTGAAGGTTTGCCAATTCGTCAAAAAAATTGGAGCGAATATTTAAAATGGGCGGTGGATGCATTCAGAATTACCGCTTCGGTTGCTCATGATAAAACGCAAATTCATACTCACATGTGCTATTCGGAATTTAATGACATTATTTCGGCAATTGCCCAAATGGATGCTGATGTTATTTCGATTGAGACTTCGCGATCACAAATGGAGCTATTAAATGCCTTCGTTAACTTCAAATATCCTAACGAAATTGGTCCGGGAGTTTATGATATTCATTCACCTCGAGTGCCAGCTAACAATGAAATGGAGCAACTTCTCAACAAAGCTCTAAAAGTCTTAGATCCAGAGCAAATTTGGGTTAATCCTGATTGCGGTTTAAAGACTCGCGATTGGCCAGAAACCAAGCTTGCGCTTCAAGGAATGGTTGAGGTGACTAAAAAAGTTCGCGCCTCTTTGAACTAAAAACTTAGTATTTAAATTATAATGCACCGGAATTTATTTTTAGATTCCGGTGCATTTTTATTGCGCGCAATATTTTGAAAGTGATCAGATTTTTCTTTGATTTTCGAAATTAATTAAATGTAAATCAGTATGATTCAAATTTTCCAAACTGCTACTAGCTTATCTCGCGGGCCTCTGTGAACAAATAATAAATTATTTTCGATAAATAAATTTGTTAATATAAAAATTTCACAAAAAATGTTAAATTTAGATGATCTAAAGCTAAAGAAAATTTTTATATAATTGGGTATTTGCGCGGTTCAAATAATTGATAATGCCACCATTCTTGATTATAAAAATCAAAGCCAGCGTAAGCCATGATTCCGAGCAAAGTGTTGCGGTTGTTTAGTTGATTCGGATTGATTTTGGGAGAGTTATGATGAGCTAAATCTGAAAGTTCATCAAAATCACTTCCCATATCAAGTTCATTATTTTCCATATCGCATAGAGTTAAGTCGACAGCAACGCCTCTGCAATGAGGAACAGAGCCAGTTTCGGGGTTGGAGAAAAATTTTTGTAATTCGGGATTTGAAGCAAAAAAATCATACATAAATTTTTGTACTTTAAGCGGACGATAGGCGTCAAAAATTTTAATTTTTAAATTCATTTTTTGAGCGTAATTAACGGCTTTTTCAAGCTTTATTAAAGCTTCGGGATGCAAAAAATTGTAATTCTTGTCATAAAGTTTTTGTTGGCAAATATTGTTTTTTGAAAAATATCTTAGGTCAAGAATGACGCTGATTTTGTCAGGATTTATTGCTTGAAGAATTGTGGTCATTATCGTTAAAAATTTCTTTCTTTTTATATTGATAAATCTGGCGAAAGTAATTCGTTAAATTCGCCGGCGGGAATTTTGGGATATTTTTTATCAGCAGTCGCGATGGCGCCAACTATTTTAACATTTTGGTAATCAAAAATTTTTAAATTATAGTGCCACCACTCGTTTTCATAGGTTTCAAAACCACTTTTATTCATAATTTTGGCAAGAATTTGGCGGTTTTTAAAAATTTCAGAATCAATTTCAGTGCTGTGATGATAAGATTTTTCATTCATATTATCAAATCCGGTTCCCATATCAATTTCTAAGCCAGTCTTTTTGTCGACTAATGTTAAGTCAATGGCGATTCCTCTGACATGAGTTGCAATGCCTTCGCTGGGGTGAGAAATAAAGCCTTTCTCAACATATTTTGGAAATTTCTGTGCCATAAAAGATTGAACTTCAAATGGTCGATAACAATCCCAAATGCGTAATAAATATTCTTTAGAGTCGGCAATTTTAATGGCTTCTTTAAAGTTTTGATAAGCGTCGTTATGAAGATAAAGAAAAGGGTGAGAATAAAGTTGTTGATTACAAAAATTATTTTTTAAAGAGTATGGCACATAGTCAATCAAGGCTCCATCTTTGGAATGAAGTTTTTTTAAGTTATGTTTTTGTAGAAATTTTTGCTCAATGATTAAAAACTCTTCCGAATTAAAATAATTTTTATTCATTTTTAAAGAACTTGATAATTAGGGTTTCAAGATAACCAAAGTCACTATGACGATCATTAACAAAGTTGGAACTTCGTTGATAATGCGATAAAATTTTTCACTTCGAGTATTTTTGCCACTTGCAAAGTTTTTACGCCATTTTGATAAAGCGCCATGAAATCCTGCTAAAATCAAAACTAAAAAAATTTTGAGATGGAGCCAGTAAGAACCTTGAAGTCCAATTTGAATAGCCATATAAAAGCCTAATAAAAAAGTTGCTATCATAGCGGGGTTCATAATAAATCTTAGAAGTTTTCGCTCCATTTCTTGAAAAATTTTATCAGCTTCTGAACCAATCGCAACCTTGCAATGATAAACATAAATTCGTGGAAGATAAAGCAGACCAGCCATCCAAGAAATTACGCCAATAATATGTAATATTTTTATGATGTCGTATATTTCAATGTCACTCATAAGATTAATTTGATTGATTATTTAACTTATTTAATAAAGAAAATGCTGTAAATTCTCTCTAAAACCGCCCCAATAAATTCTTGATTAATTTTGCTTTCAAAATATACTTTTGCAAGATTGAGTTTAACAAATTATCCCAGCAATTAAAAATAATTTTTTTAATCTTGATAATTCTAGCTTACAATTAATTTCAAAAAATCTTTGACAAAATCATGAAACTTCTAGCTTGCAATAGTAACAAATCTTTGTCGCAAAAAATTGCCCAATATCTCGGCATCGAGATAGTTAATGCTGATGTTAAGCGTTTTGCTGATCATGAGATTTTTGTTGAAGTCAAAGAAAATGTCCGCGGTGAAGATATTTTTGTAATTCAATCCACTTCTTATCCGGCCAATGATCACATAATGGAATTATTGATTTCAATTGATGCATTGCGAAGAGCTTCGGCAAAAAGAATAACCGCAGTTATACCTTATTTTGGATATGCACGACAAGATCGCAAAGTTGCTCCAAGAACACCAATTTCGGCAAAATTAGTTGCTAATCTGATAACATCAGCTGGAGCTGACAGAGTTCTTACGCTTGATCTTCATGCTGGACAAATTCAGGGTTTTTTTGATATCCCTGTCGACAATCTTTACGCCTCTCCGGTTTTTGTGCGCCACATAAAGGAAAATTTTAATACCGAAAATTTAGTAATAGTTTCACCAGATGTTGGTGGTTTGGTTAGAGCAAGAGCTGTTGCCAACAAAATTAATGCTGAATTAGCAATCGTCGATAAACGTCGACCCGTTGTTGGAGTGAGTGAGGTCATGAACATTATTGGTGAAGTTGAGGGGAGAAATTGCATAATTGTTGACGATATGGTTGATTCTGGCGGAACCCTCTGTAATGCCGGAGATGCCCTAATTCAAAAAGGCGCAAGCTCAGTTTCAGCTTATATTACTCATGGCGTTTTATCGGGAAAAGCCGGTAATAAAATTGCTAACTCGCAACTCAAAAATTTAGTGATAACTAATTCAATTGAGCCTTCAATTGAGACCTTATCAACTAAAAACATCAAAATTATCGATATTTCTTCGTTACTTGGGGAAGCGATAAAAAACATCACTCTTGAGAAATCTGTTTCAACTTTGTTTGACTAAAATATGAAAAGTCGCATCAAAAATTTTCTTAAAAATAACAAAAAATGCGCCGTTGATATGGCGACATATTTGTCATTTGCGATTGTTGTCACCTTGTTTGCAACGATTATTGCCGATCTGACTTATCAACCAAAATTATTAAAAAAACGCGGATATGAAATAGAAATTTCCGCCGATGGAAAACCCGTAATTAAAAAAGAAGAAAAGCCAGTTATTCTCGAGGAACTTATGAAAATCGCTGATGTCGAAAAAGGTGCTAAAATTTTCAAAAAATGCGCCTCTTGTCATAATGTTGGAAAAGGCGAGGGCTCAAAAGTTGGCCCCGCCCTTTATGGGGTCGTCGGAAGAGCCAAAGGTTCTTATGCCGGATTTTCTTATTCCGATGGCTTGAAGGCTATGGGTGGAATATGGGATCGTGAATCAATCAATCAATTTATCACTAAGCCCAAAGACTACATTTCTGGAACCAAAATGGCCTTTGCTGGACTTAAAAAGCCTCAAGATAGAGCAAATGTAATTTTATATCTTGAGCAACAATCAAAATAACTAATAAATTTTTGTTTAAATTTGTTATTATTTTAGTTTTTCCTCACTAGTTTTAGCTTAATTATCAACCTTTAAAATTTAGATTTATGGAAAATATTTTTGAAATAATTTTGGTTGTTGCGTTTGGCGCTATATTTGGTTCATATGCAACACTTTTCGCTTATCGACTCCCTCGCGATGAATCTTGTTTTGGTAGATATTTTGGTAAAAAATCTCGTTGTCCCAATTGCGGTTTTACGCTTATGACTCGTGATTTGATCCCACTTCTAAACTGGATCGTTACCTGTGGAAAGTGTCGCTCTTGTAAAACTAAAATTCCTAGAGTTCATTTGTTTGTTGAGCTTACAACCACAATCTTGTTTTTATTTTGTTATGCGCATTTTGGTATTACAGAAATTTTTATCATCAATTGCTTAATTGCAACCGCCATGGTGATTATTATGGCCTGCGACATTACTCATAAAAAATTTACTGACCAAGCCTTAATTTTTTTATTATTTTTTGTGACAATTAATCGAGTTTTGTTTGAGCAAACGCTTGTAAATATTATATATTCGCTTTTGATAGGTGTGGTTGTTTCGGTTATTTTTTATAAACTTATTTACAACAAACTTAACTATTTTTTTGTAAATTCAACGCAAGTTTTTGATTATATAAAATTTATTTTAATTGCCTCGATAGCCTTAGATTATCAATCGTTCTTGTTTTATTTTTTTGAGGTAATGTTTATTTTGTCACTGCTCACAATTTTCAAAATCATCGGCAAGAAAAATGTTATATCGATTGGATATGTATTTGTTTTTCCGTTATTGTGGATGTTGATTATTCAACCAATTAATTACTAAATAGATATGATTAAAAATGATTTTAAAGTTAAGGATATTAACTTAGCTTCTTGGGGCAGAAATGAGATTACTCTTGCTGAAAATGAAATGCCGGGATTGATGTCGCTTCGCAAGGAATATGGCGATAGCAAGCCGCTTGAGGGCGCAAAAATTGTTGGATGTCTTCACATGACCATCGAAACCGCAGTTTTGATCGAAACTCTTGTGCATCTTGGTGCTGAGGTGCGTTGGAGTTCGTGCAATATTTTTTCGACGGTAGATCAAGCTGCTTCAGCAATTGCTCAAGCCGGAATCCCGGTATTTGCATGGAAAGGTGAAACCGAAGAAGAATATGATTGGTGCATACGTCAAACTATTGTTGGCGACAAAAATTGGGTTCCGAACATGATTTTAGATGATGGCGGAGATTTAACCAAAATGCTTCATCAAGAATATCCTGAAATTCTTAAAAATATAAAAGGCGTTTCAGAGGAGACAACTACTGGAGTGGCCAGACTTTATCAAATGCAAAAAGATGGTATGCTCAAAGTGCCAGCTATAAACGTCAATGATTCAGTTACAAAATCAAAATTTGATAATCTTTATGGTTGTAAAGAAAGTGTCATTGATGGCATCAAGCGCGCTACAGATGTTATGATTGCCGGCAAGATGGCAGTTGTTTGTGGATACGGAAATGTCGGTAAAGGTTGCGCCGAAGCTTTTAAAGCTCAGGGGGCGAGGGTGGTTGTGACTGAAATCGATCCAATATGTGCTTTACAAGCTTGTATGAACGGTTTCCAAGTTTTACCAATCGAAGATGTGGTTGATAAGGCTGATATTTTCGTTACAACAACTGGCAATGTTGATATAATTACAATTGAACATATGCGAGCCATGAAGGATTGTTCGATTGTTGGAAATATTGGGCATTTTGATAATGAAATTCAAGTTGAGGGGCTCAGAAATTTAAAGTGGAAAAACATAAAACCCCAAGTCGATCAAATTACCTTTCCCGATGGAAAGCGAATTATTTTGTTGGCGGAAGGAAGGCTTTTAAATCTTGGTTGCGCAACTGGACACTCAGCTTTTGTTATGTCCGCAAGTTTTACTAATCAAGTGATGGCACAAATTGAATTGTGGCAAAATCACCAAAAATATGAAAATAAAGTTTATATTTTGCCAAAAGAATTAGATGAAAAAGTTGCCATGCTTCACCTTGATAAATTGGGTGCAAAATTAACTAAGTTAAGCGAAAAACAAGCCAAATATATTGGTGTTACTCCCATTGGACCCTTTAAAACAAAAGAATATAAATATTAAAACGAATATAAATATTAAATTTTATGGAAAAATTTCAAATTACATCTACCGGATATCAAAAATTAAAAGCTCAACTAGATAAATTAAAAAATCAAGAAAGGCCGATCATCATTAAGCAAATTGCAACTGCGCGTGAGCTCGGTGATTTGCGTGAAAATGCTGAATATCATTCAGCTAAAGAAAGACAAGGTTTTATCGAAGCTCAAATTGCAGATCTAGAAGATAAATCTTTGCGCGCTGAAGTTGTTGATATTACAAAAATTGTGAGCGATAAAATTAAATTTGGCGCAACTGTGACTCTTGAAAATTTAAATAATTCACAAAAAATAACCTATAAAATTGTTAGTGAATTTGAGGCAAATATTGATGAATTATTAATTTCAATTAATTCGCCAGTTGCTAGAGCTCTAATTGGAAAAGAAGTTGGCGATGATGCTGAAATCAATACTCCAGGTGGCATAGTTAATTACGAAATATTGGAAATCAAATATCTCTAATTACGCTACTTGTCTAAAAAAGAAACATCAAAAAATCTTTTGTAAAAATAATTTGACAAGTTACAAATTCTTTTCAATATTGCTACGCAGAAGTAAACAAACCAAATCTTTGTTTCATTAAAACTTAACTCTTTGAATATAAATATGAAAAAAACTTTTTCTTCAAAAAAATCGGCTTTCTCTCTAATTGAGTTGTCGATAGTATTAATTATTATTGGTTTATTAATTGCTGGTATTACTGGTGGTGCGAGTTTGATTAAAAGCTCTGAGTTACGATCAATTATGGGTGAGGCACGTGGTTATGCAGTTGCCGTTAACTCATTCTTTACTCAGTACGATAGATATCCTGGGGATAGCGAGATAGCTGTTGGAGGTTCCTCCAAATGTAATGGAGACAGAGATAATACAATTGAATTTCATAATACACAAACAGAAGCAAGCAGCAAATGTGCAGAAGGAATTGAAGCGTGGAATGATTTGAAAGATATTGGTGCAATTGACTTAGCTCTTACTTTAGGAGACGATCAGGTCAAGCAGGATAACGTCCCAGCACTTACTCCGGTTACACACATACCTGGTTCGAAAATTAAAGGTGCTGGATGGGCTTTTGATTATCTCAGTACCGCCGATAGTTCGCTTCATAACGTTGTAGTTCTTACTGGAACAACAGTCGGAAATGTTACTAACTTGATAAATCACGCCACTCCAGCAAACAGAGGTGCTTCCGGTATAGTTGCTCCCGGAGATGCTTTATCTATTGACTCAAAAATTGATGACGGTGTTGCCAACTCTGGAAACGTTAAGGGTTGGGATAGAGTAGCGACAGGAGATCTATGCCGAAAGTCCGGTTCAGGAAACGAGGGTAAGTATCATATTGAAGCAGGCTCCAAAAAGAACTGCGTGCTTTCTTTCCGTGTTGACGTGAGTTCATAATAGCTACAACCTAGATAGACAATATATTACCCCGACATTCAAATGTGAGTGTCGGGGTTTTTTAATTATAAATACACAAATTTTTATGAAGAATGATGAATTAATTAAAGGACTAGTTAATTTTTTAATCCCCATAATTTTTCTTTATGGCTTATATTTTTTATCAGACCTTTTTATTGAGAATGGTTTTTTTGCCTTAGTGTATTCGGTTGTACTAATAATTTTGGGTTTGATGATGTTTAGCGCTAATAATGAAAATGAATTTTCAGCCTCAATAGGTAACTTAGAAATTGTAAGCTTTTCTTGTTCACTTATATCTATAATCTATCTTGCGATAATTTTGATTTTAATTACAAGCTTTCTTTCTGTTTAGCATTAAAATCCACCTTAAAAGACATCGCCTAACTCATCGAATTACTTTTAAATGAAGGGTTATAAAAATTCTGAGACAAAATTTGAGCCTTAAACCTTGCCAATCATAATTTGTTAAGACGGAATTTATAAGATATTTTAATTGCCATTGAGTTTATATAATGAAGAAATATTAGTGTTCATTTTGATCTAATTCTGACAAAATTACTTATCAAACAAAAATGAGAAAAATGATCTTTTTTTGCTACTATCTTGGTTATTATTGCGATTTCTTGAATCGTGCCTTCTATTAAATTTTTTTTCATTTCGATGATTTTGATGATGAGTTTTATTTCTATCATAATCGGCAACATGTTTTTTACCGAAATCACTGTTATTTTCTGAATTTTCATTGTGGTTGTTAATTTCTTCAAAATAACTTTTTTCTATGCCAAGTTGGTTAACTTTTCCGGTTGTGGTTTGCATGTCGAATTCCCTTTTTTCATCTTCAGATAATGATTTGCGTTTCTTGATATTAAAACCCTGAGAGCCGTTTTCTTCTGAAGGATGAAGAAATATATGAACGGAGTAATTTTTTTCGGTAGAAATTATTTCATTCTTTTTGAAATTCATAATGTATGCAAGTGTTTCTGGGCTTGCGTAGACATAAATTACACCAGTTTGTTTATCTGCGCATGCATGTCTGATTGCTCTTAAAATAGAAACCGCCAATATTTCAACTGACCGAACATAACCGGTTCCACCACAGTGTTTGCATGGTTCGGTAATGGTTTCGAAGAAGCTTGCCCCAAGTCTTTGTCGCGACATTTCAAGAAGTCCAAAAACACTTATTCTACCGAGTTGAATTCTGGCTCTGTCATTTTGTAATTCATCGCGCAAAGCCCTCTCGATATTACGACGATGCTTTTGTTCGTACATATCAATAAAATCAATTACAATTAGCCCCGCCAAATCTCTAAGTCGCAATTGGCGAGCGATTTCTTTAACTGCTTCGAGGTTAGTGTTAAAGGCTGTTTCCTCAACTCCCGATTCCTTTGTAGCTCTTCCGGAGTTGACGTCGATTGCAACTAATGCTTCAGTGTGATCGATTACAATTGATCCGCCGGATGGGAGCGGTATTTGTTTTTCGTAAAGAGCTGAAATTTGTTGCTCAATTCGATATTTGTTGAAAATCGGCACTCTATCATCGTGGAGCTTAATATTATTGGGTGCCGAAGGCATGGTAAGTTTCACAAAATTAGTCACTATTTCAAATGAATCTCGTCCTTCAACAATAACTTCATTAACATTTTCATTGTATATATCTCGAATACATCTTCTGATTATATCATCTTCAGCATGAATGAATGAAGGAGCTTTAGAGTTTTGCGACGTTTCCTTTATGTTGTCCCATAAGCGATTAAGATATTCGCAATCACGTTTGATTTCTTCGGGTTTTTTGCCAACTCCGGCGGTTCTGATTATAACTGAACGATCATTGCCAATATTAATTTCAGTTAATATTGAACGTAAAATTTTTCTATCACGAAAATTATCAACTTTTTTAGAAACACCCCCTTTATTTGGAGTATTGGCCATTAAAACGCAGTATTTTCCGGCAATAGAGATATAAGTAGTCATCGAAGCACCTTTATTACCTCTTTCCTCCTTGGATACTTGCACCAATATAAGTTGGTTGGGTTTTATAACTTCTTGAATATTGAAACGCTTATGAATGTTGTATATATTGCCGCCATATTCTGAAACTTCATCTTCAACAGAATAAGAGCCAGTTGTTATAGACTCGCCATCTAAATTTTCTTCTTCGTGATTCTTAGAGTGATTATTTTGGTAATTATTTGAATAACTTTGCCCACTCGAATTATCATCGTCTTCGCTTCGATTAGTTTGAATAATATTTAACTCCCTGAGTTTTTGTCTTTCGACTTCAGAAATTTGATAGTAATCTGGGTGAATATCTGCAAATGGAAGAAATCCGTGTCGATCAGATCCATAATCCACAAAACAAGCTTGAAGAGAAGGTTCAACTCGAGTAACTCGTGCTAGATAAATATTGCCCTTAATTTGTTTTATGGCTAATGCTGAGCGGTCAAAATCAAGTAATTTTCCATCACCACCAAGCACGGCAACGCGGGTTTCTTCGCGGTGTGCACCATCGATTGCAATTGTAATTTTTGTCATTTTTCCTCTAATAAAATGACGAGTGAATCAGCTATTTTCTAAGGAGAATAAAAATAAATTGAAATATTATTTATCATATTTTTTTCTGGTAAAATATCTTGAAACTAGCTGTTTGACTCGTTTGATTAAAATTTAACGTAAGTAATGACGATTCAAAATCGTTCATTAGTTGTAATTCATTTATTTTTTAAAGATGATTCAATCCATTTCAGATAAGAATCGGAACCGTCATCAATATTTTGGGATATAAATTGTGGTACTTTATATTCGTGTCCCTGAATGATTGCTTTTTTTATTTTATGATACAACGATTTTTTTGTTTTGAGGACAACTAAAATTTCATTTTGAATTTCAGGTTTGTTATCAAATATATAAAAGCTTTGAATTTTAGATATTTGTGCACATGCAACTAATTTATTTTCTAGTAATTTTTGGCAAGTTTTTTTTGCTAATATTAAGCTTTTATAAGTAGTTTTAATTTCAATAAATTTATTTTTCATAAGTAGCGATGATTAAAATTTTTGCCCACCGTGGTTTTGTTCAAAATAACATCAAACAAAACTCGATTGCAAGTCTTAAAAATGCTTTTAAGAACGGTTTTAAAGCTGTTGAATTTGATATTTGGTGGCAAGAAAACCAGTTATTTTTGAGTCACGATAAACCGAGCAAATCTTCGCTTTTTAACCTTCCGCGTTTTGGCGATTATTTTATTTATAACAATCAAATTGATTATTGGATCGATTTCAAAAATATTGATGAAAATAATGTGAGAGAAGTTTTGCGGCTTGTTAAAAATGATTTGGATTCAAACAAAATTAATTTAGAGCAAGTTTATTTTGCTCCTTACATCACTAATTCTGAGCTTGCAGAAAAAATTGCTCGCGAATTTCGCAATTTTTTTGGAAAGAAAATTAATTTTTTAGGGGTTTGTGACCACCAATCGCAAGTTTTGAAGATTTCTGAATTGCTTGATATTGAGGTTATCGATTATGTTTCGATTGACTATAAATTGATTACTAAAGGCAATCTTGAGTTGATCGATCCAAAAAAAATTTTCGCATGGACGGTTAACGATATTCATATTTATAACGATCTCATGGTGATGGGCGTTGATAAGTTCGCGACCGATAATTTGGTAATTTAGTTTTTATCAAGATTTACTTTATTGATACCTTGAATTGGTTCAGATTTATATATTGAGCGATACTTGCCGTTTTTTTGTTCTTGATAAACTTCAAAATAATCCGAAACACTGTCCCCGACCTTGTAAATAATTTTGGGACTCTGATCGTTTTTATCTTTTAAATACAAATCCCACAAGGTGAATTTTTTGTGACCATTTTCATAAATTGGATCGATTTTAAGTTCGCGATTAAAAATCACCTCAATAATTGATAATTGCCATTTTTTATTGGGTAGCTCGGTCGCAATTGCGCTAATTGAAGTTACGTTGACAAAATTATTTGATAAAGCCCCATCAGTTGATGGCGATAACGCATATAAATTGAAGGAGATGGTTAGGGGTTTAGATTTTATTTTCCATAAATAAGTGGTCCTAAGGTCAGAAATAATTTCGGGCGGTATTTTTCTTTTGCCAAAAAATTTTTCGATTTTTTTGATTAATTCCGGATATTTTTTGAAATCTGTGGACCAATCAACTGCATAATTTCTGTTGTCTATTGGATTGATGCTCCAACCCTCTTCAAAATCACCAAATTTAATTTTTTCAAGATCATATTTTTTGCTCCATTTTATAATAAAATTTCTATCAATAATTTTTCTATCGCCAAAAAATTTTCCTTTATTATCAATATATTTTCCGAGATTTTTTTTGTTGTGTGTTGAGACATAATTTTGATTTAAGAATTTTTCGAATTCTTCGACGGGTTCTAACGGATTAATAATTTTACCAAGCTCTTCAATTTCTGGATCGGATAGAAGTTTTGGATGGGCAAATTTTATGGCGCTTTCATCAGAATTTACGGCAATTTTGACATACTCTTTGTTAGATTTGACATTTGGCGGGGCAAATTCAAGAAGTGCACCATTGTCTTCGAGCGCAGGCTTGGCAAATTCACTAAATGATTTTAAGCGATCAGAAGCGTATTTGTAATTGTCGGAATCCAGATCAATCATGCGTTTCATGAATAATTTATTGTCGAGCAAGCTCCATGAACAATATTTTAGTGAGTCACGATTTATATAAATTGCTTCTTCCATGAAATATTCATCCATCTTGATCTCTGGGGCAACCAAGCGCAGGATTTCGGGGTTAGTTTTTATAGCTCTTTTAATAAAAATTTTATCTTCGTGTAAAATATCTGAGGCATTTTGAAATTGCTCCGGATCGATTAATATTGCTTTAAGAATTAGATTTCTATCTTGTTTTAAACACTCTGGAAGGTTATTGATTGCGTTTGGGTTTTTTTTAGAAACTTCTTGCAAAATGGCATCGTAATATCTTTCTTTATTTGAGCAAAAATCTTGGTTCTGAGCTAATGATTTATTGATGAATGAACTAAAAATTATGATTGGTAAGACAAGATTTTTAAGCATTATATCCTTTGATGGATTAACCTTTCATAGATGAGATGTCTTCGAGTTCGATGTTTTTGCAATTATTAAAGTAAACTACCAAAATCGCTAAACCAATTGCCGCTTCTGCCCCGGCAACTGTTAAAACGAAAATCGCAAAAATCTGACCAAGTAAGTCATTTAGGTAAACTGAAAATGCCACAAAGTTAATGTTTACAGAAACAAGCATAATTTCAATCGACATCAGAATTGAAATTATGTTTTTGCGATTTAAGAAAATTCCAGCTACGCCGATGCAAAATAAAATTATGGCGAGAGTAACAAAGTGATAATGGCTGATATAGTTCATAAAATTGATTATAAGTCGATTCCTTGGCCTGATTTTACATTGATAATTTCAAGCGATTCACCCCGAGTGCGATGCACTTGTGAAGCAATATTTTGTTTACGAATGAATCTTTTTTCGGGTTTTAAGGTTAGAACAATTGCTCCAATCATAGCTACAAAAAGAATTGCCCCCGAGACCTGAAATGGCAAAAAAAAGTCGGTGTATAAAATTTTGCCAATCGCTTTGGTATTGTGAATATTTTGCGGGGTCGGAAATTTAGTAATTTTGTTTGTGTAATTAATGTTAGAAAATTTGGTAATCAAGAATAGTTCACAAAATATTATGAGTGCGAGCATTGTTATTAATGGTTTGCGACGATTTATATTTTCGATAATTTTGAGATCAACATTAAGCATCATGACTACAAATAGAAACAAAACAGCAATCGCCCCAACATAAACAACAATTAGGAGCATGGCTAAATATTCGGCGCCTAGTAAAATGAATAAACCAGCAACATTAAAAAAAACTAAAATTAAAAATATTACAGCGTTCACCATATTTCTGGAGACGACAACGGCAAGTGAAGAAGATATTAAAACGAATGAGAAGATATAAAATAAATATAGTGTAAAATTCATTGAGAATGATTGTTAATTGAGGTTTAAACGATGTTGTTTAGTTTAAATTTTTAGTCAATTTTTTAAAAATGATTTTTAAAATTTAATGATTTTTTAGCGATTTTGAACATCGCATTCAATGCTTTTTTGAAGAGCATATTCATATCTTTCGCCGTTAGCCAAGAGCTTTTCTTTGTTGTAATAAAGTTCTTGTCGAGTTTCGGTGGAAAATTCAAAATTCGGACTTTCAACAATTGCATCGACTGGGCAAGCCTCTTGGCACAATCCGCAATATATGCATTTGAGCATATCGATGTCGTATTTGGTGGTGCGACGACTTCCGTCGGATCTTTCCTCAGCTTCGATTGTTATGGCTTGAGCTGGGCATATGGCTTCACATAATTTACATGCAATACATCTTTCTTCGCCATTTGGGTAGCGCCTGAGAGCATGCTCACCTCTAAAGCGCGGACTAATTGGTCCTTTCTCAAAAGGGTAGTTAAGAGTATATTTTTTTTTGAAGAAATATTTTAGGGTTAGCAAATGACCCATAAATATTTCTTTTAGTAAAAACGAATAGGCTTGTTTAAAAATTTGCATTTTTAGAATTTATTGAATGAAAACTATAAAGCTTGCGGTGCCAACCACCCACAATAGTGATAAAGGTAAAAATACTTTCCAACCCAATCTCATGAGTTGATCGTAGCGATAGCGTGGTAATGTGGCTCTAACCCAAATAAAACAAAATAGTAAAATTAATATTTTTAAACATAACCAAACAAATCCGGGAATAGCATTGCAAAATGCGCATTCAAAAGGAGCGAGCCAGCCTCCTAAAAATAAGATTGATGCAAAGGCTGAAATTAAAATCATATTGGCGTATTCACCCAAAAAAAACATTGAAAACGGCATTGAGCTATATTCGACATTGTAGCCGGCGACAAGCTCTGATTCAGCTTCGGGAAGGTCGAAAGGGTGACGATTGGTTTCAGCTAGAGCTGAGATAAAAAATAATAAAAACATTGGCAACATTGGTAAAACAAACCAATGATTTTTTTGAGCCAAAACAATTTCTGATAAATTTAGTGAGCCAGCGCAAAGGGCGACTGAAATGATGATCAAACCAATTGAAACTTCATAAGAAATCATTTGTGCTGAAGAGCGAATAGCTCCTAAAAATGCGTATTTAGAGTTTGAAGCCCAGCCCGAAATTATAATGCCGTAAACCCCAAGAGATGAGCTGGCAAGAAGATAAGTTACGCCGACATTTAAATTGGCAACTACAAAACTCTCAGAAAACGGAATTACTGCCCAGCCAATTAAAGCTAGAACAAAAGTGATAATTGGAGCGACTAAAAATAGAATTTTATTTGATTCACTCGGAATTATAACCTCTTTGAGCATTAGCTTTAAACCATCGGCCAAAGGTTGAAGAAGTCCAAATGGACCAACAACTGAAGGGCCTTTGCGTAATTGCATTGAAGCGATAACTTTGCGTTCCATAAGAGTTAAGTAAGCAACTGCTCCCAAAAGTGGTAATATAATTAATAAAATCTTTCCAATAATTGGTAAAATCAGCATTATTATAGGCAAAATTTGGCTATTAAAAAATTCG
>Ga0194133_10004618_pt1 | contig 18247 bp, 31 predicted proteins | sample TA2KigOf40mmetaG_FD_155448 | JGI IMG/M metagenome (GOLD analysis project Ga0194133, IMG submission 155448) | Freshwater microbial communities from Lake Tanganyika, Tanzania - TA2015055 Kigoma Offshore 40m | ecosystem: Environmental > Aquatic > Freshwater > Lake | place: Tanzania: Lake... | reverse complement strand
ACCGGTCTACGAAAAGCAGGTGACAACAACGGTGCTTGTGCCGCCGTATCAGGAGGTGGTGGTCAACAGCTTTACCACCTTCGTGAACGCGGACGTGACGCGGACGTTGATCTTTGTGCCGCTGGACGACCGGGACGTGACACCCAGCGTCAAGGTCGGCAACGCTGCGGAGTCCTTGATCTACGCCTCCCGCGACAGCGACCCCACATTGCGCGTGGGCATGGCCGCCGAACAACTCTTCTACGAACTGCGCAGCACTGCCCCCAGCGTTGTGATCGGCAACGCAACCGAGGTGGAGGTGACCTTCGGCCTAGCTGCGGGCAACGCCACCCCTGTTGCAGGCAGCGGCATCACCACCTCAACCCCCAGCGGCTGGACGCAGGTTTACAACAGCAACGTAGACGACACTCCCGTTGAGGTCACGGGGATGCCGTTCACCTTCACCTTCAACGGTGTGGGCTACACCAGCCTGTGGGTGAGCCCCAACGGCTACATCACCTTCGGCTCCGGCTCCAGCCAGTACACCGGCCTCACTGCCAGCAACCCCGCGCTTCCCAAGATCTTCCTCAACGCCATGGATGATTCCATGCAGAAGGTCTATGTGCGCAGCACCGCCAACACATTCCGCGTGCGGGTGGAGGGCAACACCAACACCAGCGGCGCCGGCACTAACTACCGCGTCCACGAGATTGCGTTCTTCAAGCCCTCTGTATTCCAAGGCGACGGGGTGTTTGAGGTGCGGATGGGCGTTATGCCTGAGACAACAGGGCTGTTCAACGTCTATAGCGCCAGCGCCGTTCTCAGCACCGACACCGCAACCCCTGGCGCCAACAAGAGCTGGGTGTTTGTTAGCCCCGGCGGAGCGGGAACCGCATGGTTCAACCTGCCTGCGTACAGCGTCACCCCAGTCGAATAACCCCCGGCAACTTAGGTGCAATAGCGCAGCGTCATGGCGATCACCACGACCATCAGCCAAGCGGAGCTTGCTCGCGTGGGGGTCACCGCCTACCAAGGCAAGACTTACCGCATATGCTTGGCGTACAAAAACACGGCGACGCTAACGGCCAACAGCACCGTGGCCCAGTGGGATGCCGTTAAGTTGTACGGCAACGGCTACGAAAGTGCGACCGGCACCATTGCCGCTGGCAGCTACAACGCCACCACCGCCCGCTACGAACTGCCCCAGATCGCTGTGACGTTCACAGCATCAGGCGGCAACTGGATCTACGACACCCTCTACGTCGTGATCACCGATGGCTCCACCAGCACCCTGCACAGCATTGTGGTTGAGAACCCAACGGTGACGCTGGTGGACGGCGGCTCCATTACCTACCGGGTGGTGCTAAACACCAACGACTGATGGCTCGGCTGGGCCTCGACATTGACCTAGCGCTCCAGCGCCTGCTGGGGCTGAACAAGGAACGCGCCGCTGCAAACCGCGGTGCTTTGGAGGACCGCAAGCGCACGAAAGAAACCGCCGCGCAAAAAGCCGACGCCGCGAGCGCTGCGTCTAGCACCGGCTCCCCCACACAAAACGAGGAGCCTCGCGGCGGCACCCTCAAACGCCCCAAACTCCAAGACCCCGCAGCGCAGCGGCGGAAGAAGGGCGTTGAGGTTTACGGCGTCGCCCTCACCAGCAAGCAACCCGCCACCGGCACGCAAAGTAGCGATTCCGAGGGGTGGACCGGTTACCGGCTGAGCTACGCCTACAACTACGCACCAGACCCCAACGTCTTGATCTACTCAACAACTGAGACCTACCAAGGACTAAACGAATACACGCTGCAGGACACTGTTTGGAAGCCCGAGTTCAACCAAGAGCTGGCCAACACCAGGCGTTACTGGCTAAGCCCAGCACACACGGTAACCGACCATCTCGTTGCATTTGATTGGACCTTTCGCCAGAAGTCGCTGGGCGCAACAGGCGGCTTTAGCAACTTAGAACAGCAAGCCAGTATCCCTGCGCTGCCTATCGACCTAACAGAAGCGCGAGTTGTTGACGAATCAGTGCGTTACTCAAACTCCGCAGACATCAACCGCACCTTCACCAGTTGCGACGGCACCTACATTTATCACTCGCGGCTAATTCAAGTCCGCGATCCGTTGCCTGTCATTTTTGCAGGGCAACAGGGCCTAACCGACAGCTTGTTTGACGCCAACAACTACGAGACGTTCAAGCTCACCCCCGTTAGCCGCCCAGGCACCGAAGAAGAATACCAAGACGCTGAAGCCTACAGCAGGCGCTTTATTCGCAACCACCCCACATATGGAGATCTGCTATGGCGCGAAACCGCACCAACAACAGATCAGGGTTCGTACAGCCTTGATACGTGGCTGGGGTTGTACTGGAAGTTCAATGCCCGCACCAAGCAGCCCGTATCTTTTAGGACGGGCACTGTTGGCTTCATGGAAAACAGGGCTGCCACAGCAGAGAAGTCTGCTGCAGCCGCGCTGTTCTTCACTTCTATGGACACCACCGACCCTGTGTACCGGCTCTGGCAAAGTCACCGCGCCGCCTACTCCGGCTACACAGACGAAAACCTGCTCAATCTGTGGATGCAAAGCGACAGCTTCTTAGGCCGGTGGCCTGCTGGCCTGGCCTTCGACACTGAGCGCAGTTGGCTCACCTTGGTGACAACGACCTACGGAGCCACCAACCCCCGCATCTTCTCCAAAAGAGTCACATCACCTCCAGCGGACTACTCCAGCGTTCCGTCCGTGTTTCTCCCCCCGAGTTACAACGAGCCCCTGATGACTGTTGAGCAGTATGTGGCCAACGGCTGGACTCACGAGGGCCTTATCCCTCAGAACGCATTTGCTCCTTTAGAGCAGTATTTCGCCTTCAAGCCATGAGCACCCCCATCCCGATCAACCGCGACCTACTGCAGGCCAACCAGCTCCGCGCCAGTGCCAACCGCGCTGCCCTCGCCCGCCGCCAAGCGGACGCCCGCGCCGTCGTCACCGCAAAAGCGCAAAACGCGGCCAAAAGCCCTCGCTAACATATACATACCTAAGTAGCTCACCTGCGTGGCAACGCTGCCTTTTCTGAAGCCGCCAGCTGCACCGAGCACCCGCGACATCGGCAACAGCGAATCCGGCATCTTGCGCTTCCCTGTGCTGGGCGGGTTGACGGTGCAAGAGAGCATCACCATCGACGAACTGCTGGCCGAGCGCCCCAACGCCTTCGTTGAAGCCGCGAAGGTCGCCACCACGATCAGCACCGCCGAAAGCATCACCGCGGTGGAGGCGTTCACGGTGATTGAACGGGCCGTTGGCACCCAAGACTTAGAGCCTGAGGCACAGGCGCTGCGGCTGAAGTACGCCGAGCAGATCAACCACGTCATCCGCGTCTTTAGCACCAGCAACCAGCACACCACCGACGCCGCAGTTACCGCTTTGATCCGCTGCCGCCTGGACCGCCCGGACTGGAGCGTGGATGACACCCACACCCTTCACCGCCGGCTGCGCACCGACATCTACAACCTGTACCTCGACGAGTTGGACGCCGAGAACAACCCCGCCGCGCCAGTGACTGAAGAGGAGCTGGGAAAGCCGCTGCCGGCCTCTGGTCGCCGGCCAAAACGAACTGGGCAGAAATCGCCCACGACCTCTTCCACTTCTACCCCGGCCAGTACAACCGAAGCACCTTCCACGTAGAGCTGCGCCGCGCTGTGTTGTGCAGCTGGGAGCACCAGCAGCGCATTGAGTTGGAGCAGCTTCGCCGCGCCGAGCTACCCATCGCCTGCTTCCAATCGCTGTTCGCCAACGCCAACCGCGACAGCAAGAGCAAGCCCTTTGCGCCGGAAGACTTTGCGGTGTTCAAGCAGCGCAGCACCGACGAAAGCCGCGTCACACCCGCTACTGCTGCGGCGCTGATTGCGCTCCAAGCCGAGGGCTTGCTGCACCCGCTGCTATTGACCTGTTGGTCCGATGCGATCAACAATCCCAGTGCTGCACCCACGCCTGAGGTGCGGGCGCTGGTGTCAGAGGACAACGCGGTCTGGGTTGTGGCGCCGGTGTGGGAGGGCGCGAATGTGCGCGGGTTGGTGTGCGTGGCTGATTTTGTCCACGGCCCTGTGCGCCTCCGCGACATTGACCGCCGGCTGATGAGCTACGAGGTGGTGTTGTCCAAACGCAACAACGCCGCCGCGGGCTGGATCGAAGCTGGGCACTTGCTTCTGGGGGCAACCTAAGACATGGATTTGCTCACCCTCCGAGAAGAGCTGGAGACGCTTTTGGCGGATGAGCTGGGCGTCTACACATTGGCGAACGGAATCACCACCCCAGCCATCAGCGTCCGCGCCGCCGGTGAGCTGACCCCAGCGCAAACCACCGTCAGCGGGTTGGAGTGCGTGATTGAGAAGCAGGCGCAGCTATCGCTGATTCGCCAGTACGCCCCCGGCCCCGCGTTCCGCCGCTACACGATCTACCTCGTGAGCTGGGATGCCAAGGATTTGAGCGCCGTGGCGGAGATGTTGGTGCGCCACTTCACCACCGCGGTTAGCGCTGAGCTGCGCCCGCTGCGCGTCCCGCCCGGCCTGGGCCCCCAGGACCAGATGCGCATCACGCTCCAGTTCAACCCCGAGCCTGAGGAGGTAGCAGCATGAAGCCCGCGGTCCACAACATCCGCCCCCAGCGCCGCGCTGACTTCACGCTCGGCATAGTGCTGAGGGACAACGACGGCGTAGTGATTAACCTCACCGGCGCTCAGGTGTTGGCACAGGTGTGGGACAAAAAGCGCACGACGAAATACGGCGACTTCACGGTGACGGTTAGCGACCCAACCACAGGCGCCGTTCAGCTGTTGCTGCCATACACGATTACCACCAATCTTCCTGAAGAAGCGCGGTATGACGTGATGGTGCTGCGACCTGGCGGTCTCCGCGAGTACATGTTGGAGGGAATCGTCCGCCCAAGTGAGGGCTACACCGCACCGGCGTGAGCAATGACTGTAAACATTGAAGCCGAGAACGTCGCCACAGTTGAAGTAACAGACGCCGGAACAGTCGTCGTTACCGAAGCCACCCGCGACGTGGTGAATGTTGTGGCGGCTGGCCCTGCTGGCCCTGCTGGCCCTGCTGGCCCTGCTGGCCCTGCTGGCCCTGCTGGCCCTGCTGGCCCTGCTGGGGCGCAAGGTGTTGCGGGCCCCGGCGTCCCCACCGGCGGCGCCCCCGGCAACGTGCTGCTCAAAAGCACCTACGCGAACTACGAAAGCGAGTGGAGCGCTGTTGTAGACGGCGGCACATTCGCGTAAGCGGGGCAACTTAGGGGCAACTTAGGGGCAACTTAGGGGCAACCAAAGCCGTGTAGTAATGGCACGCCTCCAGCTCCGCCGTGGCCTTAAGGCCAACCTGCCCACCACGGGGATGCTGGCGGGTGAGCCACACATCACCACCGACCGAGGCACGCTTCACGTCGCTACTGACGCGACCACCAAACTGCCAGTCGTCCCTGCAATCGACGATCTCAGCACGTTGGCCGCAGTGGACGGCACCAGCGACCTGCTGATCATCCACGACGCCAGCGAGTCCGGCGCCCAGAAAGAGAAGAAGATCACCTTCGACTCGTTCAAGACTGCGCTGAACATCCCTGCCGCCAGCACCGACGAGAAGGTTGCGATTGTGAGCGGCGGCACCGCCGGCTACATCTGGGGCACCGATGGCACCAACGGCGTGATCCGCCTGAACAGCTCTCTGAGCTGGACAAAGGATGCCGGCAACGGCTACGTCACCATCGCTGTTGACACCGTAGACGGCGGTACATATTGACGCCCGGCAACTTAGGCAGTCCGGCTAGATAGCCACGCAAGGACTGCCTGATGGCCCAAACGCTTCTACTAAAGCGCTCTGCCGTACCCGGCAGAGTGCCCACGACTAGCGACGTACCGCTGGGCTCGCTAGCGCTGAACACAGCCGATGGAAAGCTCTTTACGAAGAAGAGCGTCAGCGGTGTTGAGAGCATTGTCGATTTAAGTGGTGGCGGTGGGCCGATTGCAGAGACCGCTCAAGTCATCAGCCAGAACCCACCCTCAACACCGGCGTCAACGGTTTCTCCGTAGGCCCGGTTGAAGTTGCTGCGACCTACGCGGTGACTGTTCCTGCAAACGCTACTTGGATGGTGGGCTAATGGCTTACGGATCTGTCAAGGTTGACTCCATCGTCACCAGCACCAAGACGGTCACGGTTGACAACCTGGCTGTCAAAAGTGAGATCTTCAACGCTGACATCAGTGGCAGCGCTGCGATTGCCGACACCAAGCTTGCGACAATTAGCACTGCAGGCAAGGTCGCCAATAGCGCCACCACAGCGACCGATGCCAACACCGCCAGCGCCCTCGTGGCGCGTGATGGCGGCGGTAACTTCAGCGCCGGCACGATCACCGCAGCCCTCAGTGGCAATGCCAGCACGGCAGCAGCGCTGCAAACGGCTCGCAACATCCAGGGGGTGTCCTTTAACGGAACAGCCAACATCGACGTGGTGACAGCAGGGGCTGGCATCACCGTCACAGGTACAGCCGTCGCCATCGCTAGCACCAGCAACGGATTTGGTACGCGCACTGTATCTACGAGCTACCCAACCGGAGGCTCGGACGGTGACATCTGGCTGAAGGTGTAGCCATGACAATGCACGTCAGGGATAGCTATGTATGGAAGACGGCTACACCGCAAGTTAAAGATGGTGGGGCGTGGAAGCCTCACGCCGGCTATGTAAAAGATGGCGGAGTGTGGAAGCTGTTTTTTGATAACCTTACCTATACCTCATCAGTCTCCCAAGGCTCAGCGTATGAAGACCCAGCCGCAGGCATTGTAGTCACTGTAACTCCGTCTTCTACACCACCTACCACTGATCTGAGTTATACAGTACGTGGCACTGTTGGCTCCTGGAATACAAGTGACTATAACGTCAGCAGCCCTAGCGGAAACAAACCGAGCGGACCCCAATGCTACTGGACCGGCACGCAGTGGAACATAACGGTTACAACAGTTTGGGACGGCGGGCAAGACAACTTTGAGGAGTTTGTGGTTGACTTTTACCTGGGCTATGACACCTACACAAACCTCCTGATAACAAGCCCATCCGTAACTGTAGTTGATTGCGTCTGGGTTCTTTACAATAGGCCAACTTGGTGCTACTGATGAGTATCACTAATTACTCAGGACGCCTGAGAATATGTAAAGCCTGCCCTGATTTACGGGCGGGAGTTGTCTGCTTGCATTGCGGCTGTTTTGTCGCAGTCAAGGCGGCTGTGCCCGCGTTTAACTGTCCACTTCACAAATGGTGATTTCCATGCTTACGCTTAACCCCGACAACGGCTCCCGCACCCACACCAGATTCTGCTTTGTGGAGGGCGGCACACCTGTACGCCAGTCCCCAGAGGTGTTGCTATGGCGCACCGATAAAGGCAACCGTCCGAGCGACGAGTGGCTATCCGCTTCCGGCTACTACGGCATGGTGCTGACCCAGCGCCCGCAAATTGAGCGCAGAACTCAGAGTGTCTCCACTCCTGACTTCACGCAGTGGGATGTGGATGCCGATGCCGGAACGGTCACCCAGAAGTGGGTGGTCACAGACTTAACGGCTGAACAACAGCAGGAAGTCACTGAACAGGAGGCGTCTTCTGTGCGCACCCGCCGGCTGCAGCTGTTGCTGTTGAGTGACTACACCCAAGGGCTGGACTTTGCTGGTGACCGTGAAGCCTGGGCCACCTATCGCCAAGAGCTGCGGGATGTGACTGCACAGGCGGGTTTCCCGTGGGAGATCACCTGGCCGCAGGAGCCGAGCGCGTAAAGCAGCGCACTAACGTCGTGCTGTTCCCGCTCTGCTTCGGCATCGGGCTGCGAGAGCACAGCTTCGGCTGGGCTTTCTTAATAGGGTGCCCGGTGTTCGCTCCGCACGAGGTGGCGAACTCACCGCTGCCGGGCGCAGCGGACGCCCTGCACTGAAAGTAAACAGAATTGCAACTCTAGTCACACCGGCAACTTAGGTTCAGCACACCTGCCCCTAATGACGCCAGAAGAAATCGCGGGCCTAGCCGTGGCGCTGTTAGCGGGCAGCGAGCTGCTCAGCTACATCCCTGGCGTTAAAGCCAATGGCTGGGTTCAGCTGATCCTTGCAGCCCTTCGGGGGATTTCAGCAGCGACACAGGAAGCCGAAAAGAACAAGAAGCGTCGCCACTGAGGGCAATGGTTGAGGTCCTAGCCGCGATCACCGGCGCTGTTGTTGGCATTGCTGCCAGCGGTGTTGGTGCGTTTATCAAGAGAGACGACGAGGCATCAAAGGCCGTGATCCGCCTCACCGCCGCCGTTGAGCACATCGCTGGTGAAGTTTCTCTCCTTAGGCAGGAGATCAAAGAAGACCGGCAAGAACTGTTCCCGCGCCTCAACTCGATTGAGCAGCGTCTGACAAAACTTGAGGTACGAACGTGAATCGGATCAAGCTGCGCGACTTCTTCCGTCACTACCAAGACCAGCCTCATCAGGCTGCGGCGATTGACCTGCTGCAAAGCCAGATGCCGGAGTCGCTGCTTAAGAGTGACGCTGACTGGGTGGTGACCTACAGGGCCACCCCCAAACCAAAACCCTCAGTGGTTGAAAACACTTGGATCGGCGTAGTTGAGTCAGCGCGTCGTGCAGGTGCTCGATACCCAGAGTTGGTAGCAGCGCAATGGGCGGTTGAGAGCGGCTGGGGAAAGCACACCAGCGGCGCCAACAACTACCTAGGCTTAAAGGGTCCTGGCACCAGCGTCAAAACGCAGGAGGTGATCAACGGCAAGCCGATCACGATCACCGCTGAGTTTTTGGATTTCCGTGACTTGGACGAGTGCGTTACCTACTTGGTTCACCGGTGGCACCGCGACTGGAAAGAACACAAGGGTGTTAACAACGCCCCCAACCGCGATGAGGCAGCCAAGGAGCTAGTACGACAGGGCTACTGTACCGACCCCAAATACGCCGAGAAGCTGATTCATCTGATGAACCAGCAGGCACCTCTGCCCAAAGCACCTGCGGTGCAACAGAACGGCGTGCTGATTGAGAAGGTGCCGTACTTCTCGCAGCGGGATTCGACAGTCGCTGGCCAAGCGATGCGGATGTGCTTCAGTTCCAGCTGCGCCATGCTGGCCGCCTACCTACGGCCCAACGAGCTACGGGGCGTCGCAGCGGATGACGTGTATCTAAAGCAGGTGTTGCAGTACGGCGACACCACAGATGCTGCGGCCCAAATCAAGGCTCTTGCGTACTACGGGATCAAGGCACGATTTGTGCAAAACCTTGGTTGGGAGGAGTTGGAGCACCACCTCGACAAACAGATTCCCGTCTGCTGTGGCTTTTTACACCATGGATCTAGCTCCGCCCCATCCGGCGGCGGGCATTGGCTGACGGTTATTGGCTACACCAAGCCTGCCGAGGGAGGTGGGGCTGTCATCGTTCACGACCCATTTGGAGAGATGGATGTCGTGAACGGCACCTACCTGAGTAGTCGAGGGGCCAGGCAGGCGTACAGCCGCAAGAACTGGGGTCCCAGGTGGCTGGTCGAGGGGCCTAAGTCAGGATGGGCGATTCTTGCGGACCGCTAGGTGGGCGCAGTACATCACCCGCGCCAGCTCATAGACCCACAACGCCTGCCAGTCCTGCCGGAAATAACGGGTCATCCCGGCATAGGTGACCGAATACACCAGCCCGTGGGGCGTGCTGTACTGCTCAAAAGTGGGGGCAGACATTGAGGGTAGGCAACCTTGGCATAGCGCTAGGTTGCTTGGTGTATTTATGACGTTTTCCGACTGGATGGTGCCTGAGTTGAGTCTGAGCGCTGCTGTTGAGCTGGAGAACAGTAAGAGGATTATCCGCACCCACGCAGGGCAAAATACCGAAAAAGTAGTTGAACTGGCATGTTCCGCAATGGAGCAGGCTTTCCTGTATCAGTCAATAATGCGCAAGGCGACTAAGCGGATTGCAGAGCTGGAGATGGCCACGCTTTTATCGCCTCCTCAAGCACCACAGGGTCAATCTGATGGGGCTGGCGAGAGGTGCGTTTGCGTGATTTCCGAGCTGCCTTGGGTGCTACGACAGCTGGTTCGACTTTTTCCACCTTCTCCTCTTCTTGTTGACCGCTCATGTAAAGACGAAGTTTCACCAGCGCCGCTGCAGTGAGCTGTCTTGCACTTTCACGGGTAACACCAAGCTCTTTGCCTAGGTCAGCAAGGATCGCTGGAGCCTCCCCGTCTAACCCATAACGGCGGACCACCAGCCGACGTTCTTGGTCGCTCAGGCGGTGTAGCAGGCTAAGCATCCGCTCAACATCCAAGCTCAGGTCCATGGCGTCAAATAGCTCATCGCTAGACAGGTTGCTGTCGTCAGCGATCAGGTCCAACAGGCTGCTTGAGTCCTCACCCGCCGCAAGCGCATCGAGCGAGAGACAATGGGATCCTCGGGTAGAGAGCAGCTCAAGCTCGCTGCGTTTTACACTGGAAGCCAGAGACAACTCATCCAAGGTTGGGCTGCGGCCAAGTCGCTCAGTCTCAGCGCTGAAGATCTTCTCAACCTTGGCAGCCATATCTCCAACGGAGGTGGGCCTGCGAATTGCACGCTCCTGGGCGTTGTAGGTGCGGCTGACTGCTTGGCGACACCACCAGTAGGCGTAGGTTGAAAACTTGTAGCCGCGCTGAGGATCAAACATCTCAACAGCCCGGATCAGTCCGATGGTACATTCTTGAATTAGATCCAAGCTGTCAAGAAAAAAGCTCCTGCGGAGGTTGCGCTTGACGATGTAGACGACAAGGCGGAGGTTGGCTTGGACAAAGCGAGCCTTAGCCCGCTCCCCCATCAACACCTCTCTCTTTTCCTTGCGAGTCAGCTCCCGATCTAGCTGTTTCAGCGCTATCATTCGCCGCACCAACTTGCCCAGAAGGATCTCCTCCTCGGCGGTCATTAGCGGTATCTTTGCGATGTTCTCCAGGTAAGCGTCCATCGCGCTGTTTTTGGTGTCCCGTCGAGCCATTGCCGGAGTAAGTGTCGGTGTAGGTGTGAATGAGAAAACAAGCTGCTGCCGAGACAGCCGCACGGATACGGGCGTGGGACTCCAAAGTTTCGTCCTTAAACTCCGGCGCCCAAAACGCAGCGAGGGCCGTGTCCTCCCAGGTGTCAGGCCGCTGAGGCATCCCCACCTTCGGGAGACGTGTGGTAGTCGTTTACAAGATGGCTACCAAACGCGATGAAGTTTTCGCGTGTCTGCTTGTTAGCTGGTGCAAAAGGAAAGGAGTCCTTCCACCAAGCGTCAAAGAGATCGCCAATGCGGGTTTCGTAGGTGCTGCTCATTGGGCGGACTGGGGTTGGGTGTATTCCTGCCAAAGGCCGGTGTAGGTGCTGCGCAGTGGATGGCCGTAGGGCAGCTCAGCCCTGCCTGACCTGCGGTACAGGTCGTCAAGTAGGTCTTGCCGCGCTTGCTGCTCAATCGGGTTGCACGGATTTATGTAACTGAGTTGGGTGGTCACTTGCCGTAAAAAGAATTGGAAGATCGGGGGGCCGACGCCCCCCACCGAGGTTCCCGCTACACAAGGGGCATGTCGTAAGCGCCGGTGATGCCGGCGTAGTGCTCCCAGCAGGTCTGCGGGGTGTTGCCAGCCCACCGAGCCACCTGTGTTACAGGGATGCCCTGCTCCAGCAGCGAACTGATGAAGGTGTGTCTCAGGTCGTAAGGCCGGTAGCGATGCTTGATCACTCCTTGGTTGAATAGACGCCGCATAGCGCTGCGAAACGAGGATTGGTATGTCTGGCGAGGCCAGGGGAACACAAACGACTCGCTATGCAGCTCTTGCATAGTCCCCAGGATGTCGTAGGCGACCTCGTTTAGAGGCACCCACCGCTCTTTGCCTGTCTTGGTGCGCCTCTGAAGGCCATGGGTTAGCGTCATGTTCTGGTGGATCCGACACCGGCGGTTGTCCCAGTCAACGTCGCTCCACTCCAGGCCAAAAAGTTCTGCGGTACGCAGGCCCAGCTGGAGCTGGAAATTGGCCACCAAATGCCACTTAGCCTTGTTAATTGAGGTCAGGCGCAGCGAGGCCAACACGTCATCCTGAATAGACTTAGGTATAACGATGGGCTCTGGCTTTTGATCCTCCTTAGGTAGACGGAAGGTGGCCACTGGGTTGCGGCTAACTAGCGCTACGTCCTCGCTAGCCGCCCACCGGAACAGGGTTTTGACGTACTGCGCCACCGCTTTAGCCGACTTGGGCGGCTGCTGTTTGAGGATCCAAGCCATTGCAAGACGAGCTTGCTCTGGGTCTTGGAATGGGCAGCGCTCCAAGTAATGGGTCACCTGCGTCCAGGTCGAGGTGGTACTGGTTGGTGCGACTGACAGGGCTCGCTCAGACTTGAAGGCTGCCCAAAGCTCAAAAAGGGTCATTGAGTAAGGATTCAAGCGTGGAAGTTAGTGCGTCCCTAATCCGTAGTGCGACTTTTGTGCTATTCATCACCCTCATTTGTGCGTCAGGATCCTCCGGGTCCACGTTTCCAAAAGTTGCAAGGGTCTCAGCGATGCCGGTGGCAGCGTTAGCAGCCTCATTGATGTGCTGGTACAGGGTCTGAACCTGCTCAAGGCTTACGGGCGGCATTAGCAGCAGCGACTAGGGTCGTGCAAATGATAGGAAACCCTTAGGTAAGGGTCAAGCCCTTTCAAGCACTTTTACCAAGTCCCGTGGGTCTCAGCGGTCAATACCGTAGTAACCGTAACGATCCACTGCTTTTCGTCTGCTGTCAGCGCGAGTGGCCGCCCTTAGTCTTCGCTTGCCGGAGCGAACCTCGCGTGCAAAGTCAAGGAACTCTGCTGCACGATGCAGCTCACCTGCAGTGGCAAAGGAGACGGCCGCTCGCAGCTTGGCCATCGCCTGCTGCCTTAGATGAGCGGCATCGTCCACTCGTTACTCAAGTAAGTAACGCCAGTCTAGGCGCCCTCTTGGCGGATCAACTCAGTCAAGTACCACTGAGCCTTGCGCAGGTCTTCAAGGCCGTTCTTGAGGTTGGTGCGCCAGATGTACTTCATGACGGCACCCCGGCAGTACGCCTTAAAGCCCTCATCACCTAGGGCAGCATGGATCGCATCAATGCACTCAACCGCACCTGCGGTGTAGTGAGGCGGGTGGTTGACCAGATCGGGGGTGGTGTTGTCGTTTGCCATTACGCCTAATTTGGAGAAAATCTGGAGTTGATTAGAGTGTATTGTGTTAATTGGAAAGGCTTAAAGATTGACTGCGAGCTTCAGTCGCTTTTCAGCAGATCTTTCTTTGAGCACCAGCTCAGTAACCCCCAATAAAAGCTCAGGCGTACAACAGTCCTGCTCCTCTAGATACATCTTTACCGTCTCCAAGGTATCCAGAACATCTACCAACGGTCCCTTCCAGACATCGGGGACATTGGCAAGGCGATTCGCAAACTTATTCATGTTTTCGTGTGAGGGTTTGGACTGCATTGCTATGAGTTGAGGACCGAAGTGCTCAAGCAACGGCGTGATTAGATGAGCGCTTTCACGTTCACGGGTATCTAACCACCCACAAATTGCGTGCATCATCTCTTCCGCCCCCCAACAAGCCCCCTTAACAGCCAACCAGTCTTCATACATCTGAGCCTCATCGCTGTTTATCCATTGCTGAACCAGCTCGTATTTTGGTGTAGCCAAGGTTTCGTGAGTCATTTTGGAATCTTTAACGTGTGTAGGTTTATTTGGCTTGGCCCCATGACTTCGCCACAGAGCCCTCGCCAACCATGTCAACGGAGTCGCCAATGATCAGCCGCCCAGCAAGAAGGAGCTGGCGTTGCATCATTTCAAGCACCTCCTCACCAGCACCCTCAGGTGCTTCAACAATCAATTCGTCATGGACTTGAGCGACTAGACGTGCTCCTTTAGGAAGCCGTGGCCAGATCCCGACCATGGCTTGTTTGACGATGGAAGCGGCGGTGCCTTGGACGATGTTGTTGAGCAAGACAGTGGGGCGGGCCATGTCGCCCACCAGCCACCTGCGGCGTGCATCAACCATCCGCACCTCACCACCCTCAGCTTCCCGCTTGGCCCAGGCGTGCCATTTGGCCATGCCGGGGTAGGCGTTCAGCCAAGCGTTACGGAACTCCTTGGCTTCGTCTTCAGTGATGAAGTTGCCGAAGCTGGCGAAGTATTCCTTGAGGCCAGGGGCACCTGAGCCGTAAAGCAAACCAAAGTTGCAGCTCTTGGCCCGCTGGCGCTGCTCCTTGCCAACCTCCTCTATGGGGATGTGAAAGATCAGGTGGCCGGTGAGGGTGTGGAGGTCTGTCTGGTCACGCAGTGCGCTCTGCATGATGGTTTCATTGGCGATGGGTTCCGAACACGCCACACCCATCTCCATGTTCTTCACGTCCATCACCACCAGTTCATACGCATCGGCAGCAACAATGATGTCCCTAATAAATGCTTCCCGAGGAAATTGCTGGGCGTTTGGATTTGAGCTGCTAAACCTTCCTGTACCAGTTTGTAAAGGTGCAAATCGGGGATGAATACGTCCATCATCTTGAATGTGTTTGTCCAAGATGGTTTGAATCATCGAGCGACGCTTCTCAGCTCGCTTGTAACCCAAGAGGCTGAACACCACTGGGTTGTCGGCCAAGGGCCTGAGTATCTTCTTGTCGGTGGTGAGTTTGTTTGTCTTGGGATCTCGCGGGTCTAGACCGATGGAGACCAGATGGCCTAGCACCTGCGTAGGACTGTTGATGTTGAAGCCAGCGGGTCTGCCACCGTCCCGTTTGGGTTCCTTCTTCGCACGAAGGTTGTAGCTGCCGTCGTCATCACGAGGTAGGCCATCACCGTGAAGTTCCCGCAGTTGGGAATCCAGCAGCTCCAGGAACTCGCCTTTGCTGAGACTGATCTCCTGTTCCAGCTGGGCGATGGCGGTGAAGGCTTGCTGCTGATCCACCAACATGCCGGTGTGCTCCATCTCCACCACTGCGGGGATGAGGGCGCACTCCAAGTCGTAAACGCGCTGCAGGCCAGCGTTCTTGATCTCGGCTTGCTGCTCACGCCATGCCTGCCAGGTGATGCGAACGTCACCCATGCCGTAGGCCAAGTCGGCTTCATTCAGCTCGGCGCTCATCCAATCCTGCTTCTGCAGGGTCTTATCGAGTTGGATCTTGAGCACCCGCAGCGCAATGGCCTCAAGGGAGTTGGAGACGTTGGCCAATCCGTTGTTGAGCAAGGCCGATTGGATCATGGTGTCCTCCAACCGACCGGCAAGACGGATGCCGCAACCAAGGAGGCAGCGGTAGTCGTAGGCGATGTTCTGGCCCACCCAAGTGATGGTGGGGTCCTGGAGCATCACCGTCAGCTCCATCCAATCGGGCTCGGTGAAGGTGGCTAGGTCGTACCAAAGCTCACCGGCGTCGGAGTGCAGTTGCAGGAGGCGGACGTGGTTGCGCCCCTTAAAGGAGAGCGGCGCCATGGCGGTCTCCATGTCGAGGCAAATGGTTTTGCCCAGCGCCTTGAAAGATTCCAGGCGTGCCATCAATCCTCCAGCCACTCGGGCGAATTGAGGACTGAGATGACGGTCTCACCGGGGTACAGCTCCTTGGCGGTCCACATGGCCGCGGCCACGCTGGTGGCCATCACAACCACGGATCTCAGGGAGGTAGTGACGCGGTAGGTACGCAGTGGTAAGGGTTTGGGGGTAGTCACGCAACCCCATGGCGTTGGCGGTACTCGTTGAACATTGCCTCGTTGCAGGTGTAGAGGAACTCGGCGTTACGCACGACGCTTTTGATGTCGTCGTCGGAGAGGTGACGGAATTGGTTGAGCAGCTCCTTAAGCACCACCTCCCGGCGATCTATGCAGACCAGCGCAGTGGTGTGCAAGTCGTCCTTGTTGTAAAGGCGCCCTGTTAGCCAAGGAGTGCGGGGTGAGTGTGTCATTGCGCCAGCAGGTGGTCAACTTGAGTGCGAAGCGAGTCCCGCTCATCTGTAACTGCCTTGAGTTGAGCAAGGATGTCAAGGATTGAGACCTTGCGCTGCCTGACGTGCATCTCCCGCTCAATGGCGTGGGCAAAGCGCCCGGAGGTGCGAAGAAGCTTCTCAACGGTGCCCAGCTCAGCTGGCTGAGTCAGTCGTTTGCCCAACGACTGCGAGCACTCAGAGTGCAGACCATGCACCTCCGTTTCAAGGAGAGCCAATTCGCGGTCAGTCAGGTCAGCCAGCTCGTCGAGGTAAACGGTGTGCCCGAGATAGCGGCTGACGATGTAGGGGATGGTTGGCTTTGAGAGGGTCCTGGAACGACCGTCCATAGGTTCTAGGGGTAGCGGGCCGAATGTCAGACCCTTACTCAGATAGGTTACTCCCCTCACGCCCCCAGGTCAACCGACTCCAGCGGGCGATAGCGCTCACGGAACTGGAAGAACCCGCCCGGCAGCTCACCTTCAGCCTCAAGCTGCTTGGCGGCGTAGCGAACGTAGTTGTTGTTTAGGGCGTAGTCCGCCACGTTGGCATCGCTACTGATGTAAAGCTCCCAGCGCAGTCGCTCCCAAAGGAGACGCTGCGAGCAGCGTGTTTTGCCAGCAGCAATGGCCTTGTAAGCGAGCAGCCGAAAGGCGTCATAGACGTGGGGATTACGCCGAAAGAACTCCCGCGCCTCGGCTGCGTAACGGTCGCAGGTTGTCATGCTTTCTCTTCTATTACTTCGCTCCACTCACGGATGTGCCCGTTGTACTGATCTGAAATGTCTTGGAAGGCGAGGCTCACGTCTGAAGGCGCTAGGCCCACGGAACTTACGCAACGCGGGCCAGCATGTCAAGTAACTAAGTAAGGGTCTCACCTTAGGTCGCAAAGCGACGGACTGGAATGCTTGATTGTGGCGCCTAGAGCGCCCACCTTATCTAGGTTGATATCCCGAGGGTGCCCCCGATGATCGACTGGCTGCAGGCGCAGGACCACCTGTTTCTTTCTGGTATTGAGCCTGAGGAGCCGGTGATTCTGGCGCTGTTCCCGAAGGAGCGGGGCACCTGCATCCACGTTCACACAGTCGGGGCGCTGCCTGATGACGCCCGTTCAGCGGTCGAGGCAGCGATGGCCCACAACGCTGACTTGTCACTGGGTTTCCTGCTGAACCCAGGTGGCACCAAGAACGACGAGATCAAGTTCTGCCGGGCGCTGTTTTACGAGGACGACGGCCCAGCGCCCTTAGAGGAGAAGCTGGTGCAGTGGGAGGTTTGCGGTCTGCCGAGGCCATCGCTTCAGCTGTGGACTGGTGGAAAGTCAGTGCATAACTACTGGTTTCTGCGGGCGCCCTGCAGCACGACTGCGTTCACGGCAGCGCAGAAGATGCTGTTCAGGCACGTTGAGAAGTGCCTTGAGGGGGTAAAGGTAGACACCTCACTGAGTAAGCCGTGCCAAGTGCTCAGGCTTGCAGGCGGGGTGCATCCGAAGACGGGTGAGCAGTCGCGGGTGATGAGCACCACGGGTGAGCGGTTTGAGCTGCCGCAGTTGATGGCGCTAGTGCGGCCAGCGGAGAGTGTGCTGCGTTCTGAGCCAAGCGATGAGGACTTGCCCCATGCGCAGCGGGGCAAGCACTACGAGCGGATGACGGCGGTAGAGAAGAGGCAGGTGGTGCAGGAGGCGCTGCGGTTCTGCCCTGAGCGTGAGGCACCAGGGAGTGGGACCTATGAGGCAGCGCGGGATGTATTAGCGGCGATGGTGCATGAGTTTGGCCCTGACGTTGCTGCGGAGCTGGCGAAGGCAGCGGGCTGGGGCCAACAGCACTGGGACTTGAAGAGGGTTGCGATGTCGTTGGTGGATGCACCAGAGCAGCGCAAGACGATTTGGCATTTGTTCAGGGAGGCCCAGCGAAAGGGATGGGTGTGCCCGTGGCCACTTGAGCGTGAAGTTCGGTCTAAGGAGTCCGAGAATGAGAATGACCCACTGGTGAAGGAACTCCGTCAGAGGAGTTACTGGCAGTGGGCAGAAGCCCGTGCAGCAGCCTTTACTTTGAGCAGCGTCTTTCCGAAGCAGCTAGCCGATCTGCTTGTGGATCGAGCGAGAGCGTTTCCTGTGTCGGAGAACGCTTTGTTGGCACCGTTCATTACGACGCTGGCCTCGGTGCTGGGTAAGCGGTATTGGGTACAGGTAGCGAAGGGTTGGAAGGAGCCTTGCATCTTCTGGATGGGGACTGTGGCGCCTGCGGGAAGCAAGAAGACGCCAGTAGCCAACCAGTTTTTATGGCCTTTAGAGCAACGAGATCGCGCTGAGTAC
>Ga0194133_10004616_pt1 | contig 18252 bp, 19 predicted proteins | sample TA2KigOf40mmetaG_FD_155448 | JGI IMG/M metagenome (GOLD analysis project Ga0194133, IMG submission 155448) | Freshwater microbial communities from Lake Tanganyika, Tanzania - TA2015055 Kigoma Offshore 40m | ecosystem: Environmental > Aquatic > Freshwater > Lake | place: Tanzania: Lake... | reverse complement strand
GACATCAGAATTTGAATTATGTATTAAACAATCAGCAATTGATTGTGAATTAAATAAGAATGCTAATCAAGATGATAATACTCGATTTAAATGTGATGTGTAAATGAATATTGATTTTAAAATTTAATTGATATGATTTTAAAATTACTTGTATTAGAAATTGGATTTCTTCCACCTATTAAAATACAATCGCTTGGTCTAATGTTAACATTTATAGTAATTCGTTGGATTTTTTCTTGTTTGGTAATTGAACCAAAACTATTATAAAGATCACAATTAATTAAATACCATTGACTATCTAAATTTTCATCATCTAATTCAAATGTAACACTTGAAATTGTTTGTGTAGATATATTTACTATTTTTAAATTATATCTAACATTTACATATTTTTCAATATCCAATTCAATTTCATTTCTATCATAATAATCATAAATTTTTATAATTTTATTAACGATTGATTAATTTCATTGGTTGATTCTGGCAGTGACGGTGGTTCTGATGGTGGTTCTGATGGTGGTTCTGATGGTGGTTCTGATGGTAGTTATGATGGTTCTGCTAGATAATTCGAATTTATTGGTATTGATACAACATTTCCACTACTCGATTTGGTTGATGTTTTTTTAACTACTTTTTTAACTGGTGTTCTAACAACTTTCTTACCTGATTTTTTAACTACTTTCTTACCTGATTTTTTAACTACTTTCTTAACTGGTTTCTTTTTTTGTGTTAAATGTTCATATCCAATGTTATTCTTATTTCTTAAAAGAATTATTAGTACCAATAATAATAAAATTACAATAAATTGTAAATATACCCGTTTCATATAATATATAGAATAAAAAATAAAAATAAAAAATATTATTATAAAAAATGAGTTTAGATTCGAGTGTTTCCAGAGTTTTATCGAGATTTATAGAAAATTTTAGGAAGAAAATGTTAAACAAAAAATTTATTGAAATTCGTTCATTGTTTATAGAATTAAATGACATATGTAAAGATAGATATGCAGATGATTTATTAAAGAATAGACAAAAGATAATTGAAGAATCATTTGATAGATTAACAATAAAAATTAGGGATAAGAATGTCATAACAAAGGTTAAAGAATTTATTGATTTATATAAAAAGGTATATATGCCATTGAGAAAATTTGATGAAAAAATATTCTTGTCTTTATGGATATTTAGTGTATTTCCAGATATTGTGCTTAATCCGATAACAGAAATAAAGCAAAAATTACTAAATGTATCAAGATATATTATAGACAGGATTGACAAATTATGTATAAATGATGATAAAATATATGATAAAATATTTTTAATAGATTTTAATAAACATATTAACATTTATACGGAAATTTTTGAATTATTTATTAAAGAAGATAAAAAAATAAAATTATTAGAAACAATTGAATCATATATTACAATTAAAAAAAACATAATTAAAATTGAAGATTCTCAAAAATATGATAAAAATGAAAAAAAAGATATTATATATATGATGTTAAATAATCTAAAAAAAGTAAAAAAATTTATAATATTATATATAAGTAATTTTGATTTTGTCAATATTGATAGAATAATAAAAGAAACAATAAATTTAGAAAATATGATGATTATTAATTATATTAATACCATTGAAAGAAAATTAAATAATAAAGAGTATGAAAATGTTTTAATAATTTTAGAAGAGATACAAGAATTTATTAAAAAAATGAATAAAATAAAAACAGAAGCTGATTTAGAAGAAATTATTGATCCTGCATATATAATTCAATTAATAAAAAATGATTTATTAGATGAAAATACAATAATAAATTTTGGATTAAAATTATCAGAACAAATAACTATGAATGGTTCAATTAGTTTAAGTGAAATGAAAAAAAGAGAAATAGATAAATTAAAAAATAAAAATTTAACAATAAATCAATTATTAGCAAATGTTATATATATAAATCTAGAATCAATATATATGGTTTACGATGAGATTTTATCATTTCATGAATTAGTAAATGAACTTGAAATTTTTGATTTATAATTATTTATCATTAAATAGATAGAAATAATATTTATTAGAGTTAAGACTATAAAATTATATTCGTAAAAACTATTAATAATATTATTAATTGATATAAATATTCCAAAGATACTTTTATAAGTTTTTATTACAATTTTATAATTACCTTTAAATTGTAATTCTAAATATAAATTATAAATCTCATTTAATGTATTTATAATATAATATGAAATAACTAGATCTTGAATATATGGCGGTAATAATACTAAACCAAAATATAATGGTTCAAAATCAAAGTATTGATTATCTTCATAAATTATAATATATTGATATAATTCTTTATATTTATTTATAAATGTTAAATATATTTCATAATAATTAATCGCTATAAAATATAATATAAAAGATATACATGAATATATATATGCCATCTTATTTATATGTTAAATGTTATATGTTAATGTTAATTTACTATAAATTTAATTTATCATTTTTTATTTTATTTGTTATTTTTTTATTTTATTTGTTATTTTTTTTTATTATATTCGTTATTTTTTTTTCATTTTATTATTTTTATGATTATATATGAATTTGGTAACAAAAGAAAATTTTTTTATTACATGCTTTATATTAGTTATTGTCCTTGGTGTATGTTATATTATGTATTTAGAGCTTAAAAAATATATACATAAAGAAATTTCAAAAAAAATAAATAATGGAAATATAAATACAAATAAAAATCAACAATCGTCACAAATACAACAAAATAGACAACATACACAATCACAATTACAACAAGCACAACAATCACACCAAACACAACAATCACAACCACAACATAATAAACAAATAGATAAAAATGAAAACGACGATGATGATTCTGAATCTGATTTAGATTCAAATATAGATTCATATATTAATCCATTACCAAGTATAAATGACAATGATGATAATAATGACAATGATAATGATAATGATAATGATGATTAAAGATGCATTTTTTTATTAAAAAATATATATTTCATATCAAATATATGAATTATAATATAATTGTTATTCTTATTTTTTTACTAATACTATTTATTTATAATTATAAAGATCTAAAATTTAAAAAAATATATAAATTTTGTATTGAAAAGATAAATTTATTTACATCATTTCAATTAAAATTATTAAATAAAAAGAAAAAACACGATAAACATAATAAATTAGATAAAAAAGATAAAAAAAATAAAAAAGATAAAAAAAATAAAAAAGATAAATCAGATAGAAAAAATAGAGAAAGTAAAATTAAGAATGAAGATGTTGATGAAGTTTTACAAAAATTATTAAATAATAAAAGTAAAATAGAAAATTCTGATGATAATAATGATGATGATGATGAAAGTGAAAATAAAAATAATGATGAATTATCAGATATATCATCAATAGATTTAAATTCGATTAATTCTGATGGGTCTGGCGGGTCTGATGTCTCAAATGCTTCAAATGGATCTTTATTATCATTTGAATAAAAAATGATTAAAAAATATTAAAAGATTAAAGCACTTATTAAAGTATAATATAATAAAAATGTCAAAAATTCTTCTATCATTATTAGGTCATGTTGATGTTGGTAAAACATCAATTCTTAATTATTTCACCAAATCAAAAGAAAAAGAAGTGAACAATATAACACAACAAATTAAAGCATATTCATTTTCATTGGATGAACTTCAAGCAATTACATCAAATGAAAAATTTAAAGATAATTTTATTCATGATGGCATTATATTAATTGATACACCAGGTCACGAATATTTTGAATCGATGCGTAAAATAACATCATTTACATCTCATTTTGTTATTATTGTAGTTGATATTATTTCTGGTCTAGAAAAAACACATAAAGATATTATAAAATTTTTAAAAGCAAACTCTATTGATTTTGTTATTGTTCTAAATAAGATTGATAGAATTTCAGAATGGAAATCACAACAAAATTCTACACTAAAAAATACATTTCAAAATCAGTCAAAATCTACATTAAAATTATTGAATGATTATATTTTAAATATAATTTGTCAATTTGCTGAACTAGAAGTTAATGCTCAGGTATATTATTCAAATAAAGATTACAAAAATTTTGTATCAATGGTTCCTATATCTGCAAAAACAGGTGAAGGTATATCTGATTTATTATTTTTGTTATCAAAATTATTTTCTAAAAAAGAAAAGATTTTAAATGATAAAAATATTCCAGGAGATCTAATATATGTTATTGATAGACAATCTAATCCAAAATTTGGTTTATGTACATTATGTGTCCAGTCAGGTAAACGTGATAAGAACAATAATTTACATGAAAATTATTATGTTTTAGATCATCAGAATAATTGGAATGAAATAAAGTTTAAAATAATTAATGATAAAAATGGTATATTATATATTACAACAGATTATCAATTAGGGTTGACTAATATCATTTATCATAAGAAGTTAGAACAATCATTTGAAGATTTATCTTTGTCAAATGCAACAATTATGTTAAAAGATGAACAATATAATGATACTGATGATTTAGATATTGTAGATAAGAGTTTAGTTGTTAAAGATGTTTTTAAGTATAAATCTCCAGGAATCTGTATTTTAAGTGAATCAAGTTCAATGGAAGGCGCACTTAACAAAATATTTGATTCTATACCAATTGGATTATTTTCAGATTCTAAACTTGATAAAGCAACTATTATTCGAGCATCTAATTTAATGAAAATGAAATCTAAATTAGATGAAGAATTTAATTCACATTTAAGAGTTATTGCTATTTTCAATCCAAAATATTCAGATGATAAAGATAATACAGATATAATAACACCTGAATTAAAAACATTATTATCAGCAAATTATATTAAAGTTATTATTTCTAATACAATTTATAAACTAAAAGATGAATATGATAATACAAAAACTCAACTTCGAAATGAATTAATTAAAAAGTATTCATCACTACTTGATTCAGAATTAGAAATTATTCCAGAGTTCATATTCCTAAAATCTTCACCACTATTATTTGGTGTAATAATTCGGAATGGTGAGATTTCAATTGGATCTAAATTGAGTACAAATTATAATGGAATGGAAACAATTATTGGCAAAGTTACATCCATCAAATTAGAGGATAAACAAATAGAAAGAGCGACAAAAAATATGAAGGTATGTATTAAAGTAGAATCAACTGATAAGAAGGTAAAATTTGGTGCACATCTAGATGAAGGATGCATATTAAAAACATTTAGAACTAAGGATGAACAATTAATATATGATAGAATAAAAAAAATCTAAATTAAAAATTGAAAATTAAAAATTGAATTTAATATTCCCTATTTTTCTATATTTTTATTAACATTAATTATAAATAATAATAAAAAATGACAAGCTTTTCAGGCCCTATGTTTTTTAGTGAACGTCTTCGAGAATATCAGAAGAGTGTAGCTCATGTAGATCCGGATTTTGATAGAAAATTAAAACAACAAGAATTAGAACAGAAATATATGGATAAGATGGAAGAAGGTTGCAGAGTATTTGCAAAAGAATTAGAAAATATTAATGTAAAAGAATTATCACTTACTGTTAAAAATTCTCTAAAATATAAGGTAAAAGGGGCTGAAAATTCTGAATATATTTATACAGGATGTCCTGAACTTAAAAAATTTATTTCACACTTTAATTCGAAGAATAATTTAAATCAAATCAAACTAAATGGAACGGAAAAATTTGTAAATAAGATTTCAGTTAATGAAGATGATGTAAAAAATAATAAATTAAATTATGAATTATCTTTTGAGCTTGATTATAAAGATGAATACAAAAGTGGTGGAACATGGAGTGGAAATGTAAAAGTTCCAAATCCGCCATCAAAAGATAATGTATTCTTTGGATAATTTTTTCTATTATTTATTTATTTTATTTTTTCATTTTATTATTAAATATGTCTATTCGAGTTGTTATTGGAGATGTCGATAATTGTGATATGATTGGTTTAATGAATCAGTATTTAAAATTAAAAATTAAATATTGGACTATAGATTTTCTTAAGCTTACATTAGATTTAGATATGATATATATAGAAAATGATAGAATCATAAGAATTTTATCAAATGATATATATGGTGCAGAATTAGTAATAAATGAATTAATTATAATAAATAATTTTTTTACTAATTACAAAATAGAATTAAATGGTTCAATTGAAAAGAAAATTGACAAAACTTTATGTGAATTCATTATTATCAATTATGATATTTTTGATTCTACATTGATATATAAGATGAAAAAGTTTTGTCATAATATAAAAGTCGATGAATCTAATTTTATGAAAAAATTGAATTAAAAATAATCAAAAAGTTATAAATTTAATAATCAAAATATAAATATGAATATGAATATCGATAACTTTATTTGTCCAATCACACAGGATATTATGTCAGACCCTGTTATTTGCGCTGATGGTATTACATATGAACGGAAAGCCATTGAACATTGGTTGCAATCACATTCTACCTCACCTGTAACACGTCAACCTCTTAATAGTTCAAATCTGATTACTAATTATGCTTTAAAGAATATGATTGAAGATTATAAAAAACAACCAAAACAAGTAAACAAAGAACAAATACAAGTAAACAAAGAACAAATACAAGTAAACAAAGAACAAATACAAGTAAACACAAATAAAAATAAAACAAAGAATCATTATAGAAACTCGGGATTTAAGTATGAAGATAATTTTTATTCAATTGTTGAATTAATTCCACAGAATCCAAATAAGAAAGATAATATTGTTGTAGCAGTTGTTGATACTTCTGGTTCCATGGATGAAAGTGCGGATGTACCAAATTCAAAAGAATCTTCTGGCTTGTCAAGACTTGATCTGGTAAAACATACTTTAAATACTATTGTTCATTCACTTGGAGATAATGATTTATTTTTGGTCATACAATTTAGTAATACAGCAAAGATTTGTTCAGATTTTATGAAACTTACACAAACAAATAAGAATATTGTTTTAGAGAATATTAAAAAGCTAAAAGCTGATGGTATGACTAATTTATGGGCAGGTATTAATTTAGGTTTGTCCAAATTAAAAGATAATAATAATTCAAATTCAAATATTTCAATGTTAATTATGACAGATGGTGTATCAAATTCAGACCCACCTCGTGGTATTGTTCAATCTCTAAAAGATTATATTACAACAAACAATTTGAGATTCCCAATTAATACATTTGGATATGGATATAATATTGACTCTACTCTTTTGAGTGAGATTTCATCAATTGGTCATGGATTTTTTGGATTTATTCCAGATGCAACAATGGTTGGAACTATATTCATCAATATTCTAGCAAATATTATTAATGGATGTTATAATAATATTGAAGTGAATTCAGATGTAGTACAATTATTGACACCAAATGTTTATGGTATGTGTACACGCAATCAACCGATTCATATTATTCTAAAAAGTAATACACCAATTAACAATCATATTCGAATTTTATGTGATGAAAAAGAAGAAGTAATTAATATTGAATCAACAGATAATAATCCAACAATTAATGATTTAGAACAACTATTTCGTATTGAATTAATTGAGAAAATTAAAAATGGATTACAAAATGGCGAATCATCTGAAATAATGAAATTTAGAACAATACTTCAATCATATAATTCATCTTATATCAATGCTATTAAAGATGATATCTATAATTCCGATGCAAACAAAGGTCAATTAGAGAAAGCCTTGTCAAAGAGAGAATGGTTACAACTTTGGGGGTCACATTATTTGAAATCTATTATTCGTGCACATCAATTTGAAAAATGTTTAACATTCAAAGAATCATCCCCCCAGTTTTATAATTCGGATGATTTTAAAGTGGAACAAACAAGAATTGAAAAAATATTTTGTGATCTACCAGCACCTAACCCATCTAACGCTTATTCTCAATTATCTTATTCATATTATTCTTATCCTTATACCATTCAACCAAATCAATCTTCTACACCAGTTTCAATGTCGACATATTATGTTCAGGATGGTGGATGTTTTGATGGAAATGGTAAGGTAAAACTTTATGATTATGAAACAGGTAAAATTTATTACAAATTAGTGAAAGATATTGTGAAAGGAGATAAGATTTATAATTCAAATAATAACAAATCTTATGTTACAGTTGAATGTACAATTAAATTTGCAATTAATAAAACAATTAAATTATGTCAATTAAATAATATGTATATCACACCATTCCATCCAATTTTCCATAATAATAAATGGGAGTTCCCAAATAACATTAAATCTCCAATTGATACATATATTGATTATGTTTATGATTTTGTGTTAGATTCTGGTCATATTGTAGAAATTAATGATCTAGAAGTATTAACACTGGGACATAACTTTGACTTTAATGATGTAGTTAGACATGAATATTTTGGAAAGAATATTATCAATGATTTAGAAATGATGGATGGATGGAATTCAGGTGAAATTGTATTAGATTTTCATGAATTTATCCGTGACGCAACATCAAAAGTTGTTGGATTAAAAAAATTGATTTAAAAACAATATAAAAGTAAAGTCTTATTTATTTATTATCATATTAAAATGCCCGTTAAATCTACTAAATCTACTAAAAATGTCAAAGAAGAACAAGAAGAACAAGTTGAAAAGAAAGTTGAGAAAAAACCAGTAAAGAAAGTTGAAAAAGAAGAGAAAGAAGAAAAGAAACCAGTTAAAAAAGTAGAAAAGAAGGAAACGAAGGAAAAGAAGGAAAAGACGGAAAAGAAAGAAAAGAATGATAAGAAAGATGACGAAGACAAAGAACCTAAAAAGAACAAAGCTACTATGAAAGTTGGACTCGAACTTAATGTCAATCCATTTAAGAAATGGCTTAAAACTTTTTACACCAATGGTGATGACACCAAGAAGATTTTAAATGCACATTACATTCTTGCAACGGTAAATGAAGTAATGCTATTTAATATTCTTACTGGAGTGTCTGATAAGTTTTCAAAATCTAAAAATGGACTAGAAGATCTAACATCTGACCGTTTTGTATCATATCTTCGTGAGACGGATTATCTTTCAGCAACATTCGCACACGACCTAACAAAATATAATGCAGATTTTGATTATTCAAAACAACTTCCAGTAACACAGAAAGAACTAAATGAGTTTATTGAAAAGAAATGTTTTCATAATAATGGAAATGTTTCAATTAATAAAGAAACACTAAATCTAGTATTCTATCTATTAGCAGTAACAAATTCAAAACTTGCTTCGTATGCTGGAGTTTTTGCCAAATTTGCAAAGAAAACTACAATTACAGGTGATGGTATGTCTGCAGCAGTAGAAGTACTTTTTACAAGTAAACTTCTTGTAAATCTTCAAAAGAAGATGAACGAAGTTCAGACTATTCTCAAGAATAAACCTAAGAAAAAGAAAGATTCTGATAAGAATGATAATGAGGACGATAACGACGATGAAGAAGAAGGAGAGGATGAAAATGAAGAGGAAGAGGAAGAAAATGAAGAGGAAGAAAATGAAGAGGAAGATGACGAATAAGATGAAGAGTAAAAATTTGATTTATTAATATATTAAACATAAAAATTTATTTATAACTAAAACATACAAATATTTGATGGATATAGACATTCAATTAAAAGAATTAAAGTCTCTTATATCTAATGATATATATGATTATAAGTTTACTATTATTGAATTAAAGACTATTATTGATGAAATAAATTTAAAGGGTTCTAATGAATTAAAATTAAAATTAAAAGATAATAATTCATATCTAACAATGATTGAATCCCAGTTAGTTTTTAATGATAAAAGAATAATAAAAAAATTAAAATCATCGGATTTTGAATTAACCTCGGACCAATCAATTGTATTAGATTTAATTGGTAAATTTATTCTTTCTTCAAATAAGATCTTTGGTCTATACGGATATGCAGGAACCGGTAAAACAACAATGATAACACAGATTGTAACAAATTTAATTAAAAATGGTTATCTAAAAAAGATAGCGATTGTTGCACCGACAAATAAAGCATTATCAGTATTAAAATCAAAGTTTGCATCAGAAATTAAAAAAATTATTAATAAATTAGATTTTCAAACAAACGAGACATCTTTTGATATGATTATTGATTTTTTAAGGTCTAAAAATATAATTCTAGATTTTATTACTATTCATCGCCTCTTACAATTAAAAGTAGATTATGATGATTCAGGTGATGTTATATATGTTAATAATAAAAAAACTTTGATTAATGATTATGAATTAATTATTATTGACGAATCTTCAATGATTACTATTACAATGATTGATTTACTTATAAACAGTATAACAAATGAAGTAACAAAGATTATATTTTCAGGAGATCCAGCTCAATTGCCACCAATTAATGAAAAAATTAGTGCAATATTTTTAAAAAATTATGAAGAATTAACATTTCATAAGTTTAGAGATGCAATTAATAGAGATAAAACAAAAAATCTTGACGTGTATACAAAGACTGTATTAGAAGAAAGATTAAAAAATCGATATGATATATTTATGGAACAAATTAAGAAGATTGAATCATATATTTTAACAGAAGTAATGCGTTCTAAAAAAAAGAATGTCATTAATACATGTCTTTCAATTAGACACTGGATTGATGGGCGTTGTGAATTACCAGCATTTGAAAAATTTAATGGTAAAAAAGGTATACAATTTTACAATTATGTATGTAAAAGTAAATTAGATACAGATTGGTTTAAGCTTGCTCTAGAAGATTTTAAAAAATTTAATGAAAATAATATTATTTTAACATGGACAAATTCACAAGCAAATGAATATAATATGGCGTTAAGAATGATGATTTATAATAAAAAAAATCTTAAACGTTTTGAAGTAGGTGATATTTTAATATTAAATGATTTCTATAATTTTAAAAATCAAGAATCTAAAATATCGACATCTGAACAAATGAAAATTGTATCTGAAAAAATAGTAAAAGTAAAACCACAATTATTTGAAAATATTATTGAATCAATAAATTTTGAAAAATTTAAAAATCCTGTAAGTTTAAAAAGAAAGGTTGAAGAATTTATACAACAGATAAAGAATTTATTTGAGATAGAATATCAATGTCATGAATTAATTGTATATTCTATGTCAAATATTGATGAACAGATTAAAGTTAAAATATATGTATTAACTCTAGAATATGAACAAAAATATACACAAATAGTTAGAGAGATACAAACTCTAATAAAAAAATTTATTATAAAACTTCTAAGTTTGTCATATACTGAAAAACAAATTGAATCAATATCAAAATTATTTTGGAAAAATTTACATCAAAATCTAATTGAACCTTTTGCTACTGTAAGTTATGGTTATTCAATTACGTGTCATAAAGCACAAGGATCTAACTTTTATAATGTATATGTGGATGCAAATGATATAATGAAAAATATGAAGGAACATGAAATGAAAAAATGTCTATATACTGCATTTACAAGAACAATTAATAATCTAAATATATTGATTTAAGTTTTTTCAAATAATCAATTTCTAATATATCACCAAAATATTTTATAATATTATCTATTTTATCTATTTTATAATATTGAAGTAAATTTTGTCTGTACAATATAACAAGTCTCAAGGCAAATATTAATCTATTAATTTTTAGATTTTTTTCTTTACATAATTTTATTTGTTTTCTAAATAATCTTGATAGATATATTACATCATATAATGCATATAACTTTTCATTAGAATTTATAGTTTTTGGATTCCATTTTATTTTCCATATTTTTCCTAACTTTTCTTCAATATTCTTAAGATATTCTAATCTATCTGTATTTATTATTCCACAGTTTATCATAGCTTGATAGAGATTACATCTAGGAAAGGATAGATAAGAACATATAAATCGAGTATCATAAAAGTTATTAATAAATAATTGAATCTTATTTGGATCTCTTTTTAATAATCTATTAATAATATAAGGTATATCATTTGATTCAGAACCATGTAATATCTTTTTATTTGGTGATAAAAATACCTTATCAACTAATATAGATTTATTTTCTGGTTTTAAGAACTCTGGATTTAATAGAAATATTGAATTAATTTTAGTAATATATAGTTGCATTAATCCAACTTCTTTACCATTAAATTCAAAATCTATACAAAATTTTATGTTATCAAGAGGTGATATATTATCTAATGTTTTAATTAAATCTTCTTCATCTTGTAAATTCTTAATTGTTATTATTCGAATCTTCATCTATTTATATTTATATATATACGTTAATTAATATTTTATTTAACCTCTGAAAATAATATAAACAAATTAAGAATGAGTAGAATTGAAAGATATCAAGATGGTATAAATAATTTTATAATTAACAAAACAAATATCGATGAAGATATTAAAAAAAAAATTTTAGATTCAGATCATTTACTTGGTATAATCATGGCATCAATTATAAATTTAAATACTAAAAAAACAAATTATAAAGTTCATGGATATTATACAGCAGCAGCAATTGATCTAATTCTTTTTAATTTAAATCAAAATCTAAATCAAAATCTAAATCAAAATCTAAATCAAATGTATATATTAAATAATATCTATTCCTTATTTCATACAAATTTTGATATAATTAAATTTCCTGTTTGTAATGACATGTCTGTTAAAGTATTAAAATTTGGTTCAACATATTTATCTTCTCAATTAGGAATAATTTTTAATCAAAAAAAATATGAAGAACAAAAAAGAACTCAAAAATCTGATATTGTAAATATATCAATGAAAACAAATATTAAAATAAAGATTAAAGAATTGAATACAATCAAGAAAGAAGATATTACAAATTTTTTAAATGATAAATATGGTACAATTGGCGAGATTGTTTTTATTTTAGGATGGACAATTGGTGGTGGTGAAATTAAAGCAGAATTTATGAAAGAGTTACAATCAATGGGCAATATCTTAGGTATTTTATACAAGATAGCAATAGATTTTGAAAATATAGAATCAAATATAGAAAAATCTTATATTTATAATATTGTTTTAAATAATGGCATCCAAGATTCATTTACATTATTTATGGATTTAAAAACTGAATTTCTAGAAGCTTTATTTAACCATAATTTATATACACATACAATCAAAGAAGTTTTAGATTTATTAGAAGATAAAATTGATGTGATTTTAAAAAAATCTAATATTGATATGAAATCAACCTATTCAACTCTATCATAAAAAAATAAAATGTAAATTCAATATATTATGAAAGGTAAAAATCTAGCTATTGATTTATTAATATCAATACCAATTATCATATTATTTTTATTATTTGTTTATAAATTAATTGAAATATTAACAATGAAAGAAAAACCAGATGACAAAGTAAAAAAGACATTAATATTAGCATTTATTTTTGGCATTATATCCCTTGCTATTGGTTTTTATGTCTTTGGTAAATCAGGATTAAAAAATAGGCCTGTTAAAATTGGATTAATTGTTGGTGCTATAATTCTTCTATTTCAATCATTAATTACTAACTGGGACAAGTTACAACATGATGTAAGATTAATGTTTATTGGTATAGTATTTGGTGTAACAATATTTACATCATACTTTTTGCGATCTTAATTTTTTTAAATCATATTAATTTTTATTTAAAAAAATATTTATAATGTACTAATAAGACAATAAAAATAAATGGGTATCGAAAAATTTTTTTTAAACTTAAAATCAAATAAGAATTTTAATAACAATATAACAGCAAATACAACAAAAAATTTTGATTTAGTATATATTGATTTTAATTCTGTAATTTGCAAAACAATTGAAGATATTGAAAAAAAATTAAATTATGTTAATTATGAAAAAATCTATATGAAACATAATTCAATAAATGAATTTAGTGAAGAATCTAAAAAAATCATTGAAGAATATAACATTAACGATAATATGGATATGAATATGAACATGATATTTTTAAATTTTCTAACAAAGAATATTCAACTAATATTAAATGAAATTAATAAAGATTATGTAAAGATGATTTTTATTGCATTCGATGGAATTCCTACAATGGCAAAAATTGTAGAACAACGTAGACGTAAATATACCAAATATATTTTAGATGAGATTAAGAATCGTATTTATAAAAAATTTGAATCATCTATTGATACAATTAGAAAAGAGTTTGAAAATAATAGAATTATAGTTGATTTATCATGTAAAATTGATGGAAATATAATTAAATCTATTATTAACCTTGCAAATGTTGATATACAAATTTCTGATAAGACAGAACTAGGAGAAGGAGAGAAAAAAATATTTGAGCACATTGCATCAAATTATGGTGATAATCATTCATATTTAATTTATAGCCCTGATTCAGATGTAATTATTCTATCATTGTTACATCAAAATATTATGAAATTAAATTCTCTTGATTCTAAATTTCATATTATTAAAAATATTGATCCAATTGAATATATTAATATTGACCAGATTAGATTAAATCTGGTGGATTATATAAAAAATCAAATTGAACAACATAAGATTGAGGAACGTAATCTTATTCCAAATGAATGTAATATTGTATCTGATATTATTTTCCTAATCCAATTTTTAGGTAATGATTTTATTTTTAAAATAAATTGCTTAACATCTAAATCTAGTTTAAATATTTTAATTGATATTTATATCAGACATATTACAAGAACAAAAAATAAATTTAAATATCTTGTATTCAATGAAAATAATCTTTATAAGATTAATTATGATAATCTTAATTCTATTATTTTTAAATTAAGTGAAAATGAACATAAAATGATATATGAGACATATTGTGTAAATAATTATAAAAATTTTAATTATCTAACGTCAATATTTGAGATTAATAATTCTTCACCATTTTTTTATGATAAACTTATATCATATATCTATGGTTTTAATAAAATCATGACATACATTATTTCAAATAAGAATACAACAAAATCAGCTATGGATATTTATGAAGCTACTTTAGATAAGTATAATGATAAAAAAATTTTTACAAGATTATTTTTATTAATTGAATCAGAATATCAATATAATATAAATGAGAAAACAGAGAATGATATAGTGTCAGATGCGATTAATATAATTGATAAAATATTGTTAATGATTCGGACAAATAAATTTTACAAAGGTAAATTACGTTTTGTTAGATATTCTACAACAATTAATGATTCATATCATTTGCAACAAATTTCGAATACAATGGAACATACTAAAATGATTGTTACAGAATATGATAAGAACTATTATAAATTTGAAAAGAAATTAGATGAATATTTTTATATATTATCATCCGATGTTGAACAAAAATTAGGTTATTTGGATGTTAATTTTAAAAATAATTATTATAAATTATTATTAGATAATAATATCGAGGAGAATAAGAAAAATTTTTATCAAGAGAAAATAAAGACTAGGGAACAGACAAAGATTAAAGAAATTTGTAATTCATATTTACTTGGATTATTTTGGAATTTTGATTTTTATTTTAACAAAAATAATCATAATAAAAATTCAGAATTCATTTCTATTTGGTATTATAATCAAGACGTAGTGCCATTTTTAAAAGATTTACAATTATATATGAAGGAACTATGTAAAAATCATAATAATGAAAATACTATTTATCATTCATTGTATCATGAAAGTAATAAAATGTTTTATCAAATAGCGAATTATAATTCACAATTTTATGTTAACAAGGAAAATTATCTAACAGATATGGAACAATATATTTATATTAATCCAAATGAAAAATTATATAATAAAATTCCACCAAAATACAATCAAATATTATCAAATAATTATTTATTCCCAAATATTCGTAAAATAATTGAAGATATATTAGATGGTAATGTATCAACACATATTGATTTGACAAATTGCATATATATTAATAAATGTAAGATACTTGGATTAAATATTGTTTCTTATAATGATCTAATTAAATATTTTATTAAACTAAGATAAAAAGTAAATAGTAAATGTTAAAGTAAACAAATAAATAATAAATTAAAGTGCAATAGATGTTAAGGCAAGAGTACTTAATTCAGGTGTTAATAAAGCGGCACAATCGTGATAATTACGTTTAGCACATTCGGTAACACCCCAACCAATACGATAAAGTGTAAAATAAATGATTAAAGCAAGTAATATAACAATTAAAGCGAATTTAATAAAACCCCATACACTACGTTTTGGTTTAGATTGTACACCTTGAGCAGCTTGAGCAGCTGTAACAGAATTTCCTGATTGAGCAGGTTGAGCAGGTTGAGCAGGTTGAACAGGTTGGGCTTGTTGTGCTTGTGTTGGTTGTTGTACAGGTTCTGGTACTACTTGTTTTGTTTCTTCTTTTTTTTCTTCTCCATTGTCATAAGCAACAAAGGGTGCAAGGTTAGTTTCACTGAATCCAGTATCTGACCAGCTTGGTGCGCTTTGTTCATTTTTTAAGATTTGTGAGTCATCTTCTAATGAAGCATATAAGTTTTTATCTGCAAGATTTAATTGATACATATTTTTATAATATTACTTGATATATTTTATATTATTATTATATAAAATGTCTAAAAAAATATATTGTGGAATTAGTAAAACACCAAAGGGTTATAGACTTGGATCAATGGTTGAATGTCTTGAGAAAGGAAAAGTAAATCTATATGGGTTATACAAGATTGATTCTAAATTAATTAAACAAAAATTAGCTTCAAAGAAAAAAGAATCAAAAAAAGATAAACCAATAAAAGAAATGGATGTAAGATTAACACAGGCCGCATTAAAGGGTAAGATAACAGCATTTACTAGAGAAGTAAAAACACTTGAAAAAGAAGATGATGATAGAAATTTACCGTTGATTAAAAAAATAACAAAACAAATTGAAAAAACAAATGATGAGATTAAAAAATTATCTGAATTAATAAAAAAGATGAAAGATGGCAAAGACATAAAGATAAATTTAAAAGATTTAAAAGCTGTCGAGAAGAAAATTCCAACAGTTGATGAAATAAAAGGAATAAAAAAGGTAAAAAAACCAACTAAGAAAACGTCTAAGAAATAAATAATTATACTTGTGAATATAAAGTTCTTTGAGGTAGAGGTGATTGAGATTGCGGTAGTGTAACTTCTTCATATTTATGTCCAGTTCCTCGAACACCGGGTAATATCGAATAAAACGTCTGTGGGTCTGAATAATGATTTCCTGGTTTACCTACTTGTTGATATACTGGAACACCATATCGTGCAGATTCGGCATAAGGATTTACTGGTTCACCTACTTGTTGATATACTGGTTTACCTACTGGTTCACCGGATCTTTCATATATTGGATTTGACGATAATTGTATGTCTAATTTTTGTGTAATTAAATTTTTTTGTGTAATTAAATTTATAATCATAGTTTGATTGAGTGCACTAAATATTTTATTTGGGTCTGGTCTTACTAAAATATTAGTATTATTATTATAATGAAATTTACCATTGATAATTAATTTATTATAATCAAACATAATGTTTAATTGATAGAAACATATTTCATTGTTATGTATAGATGATATTAAATATATTTCTTTTGATGGTAATTCTTGTATAATACCACCTTTTTGGGGTCGTGCTACTATATTTTGATAATGTGAAAGTTCAGATGTTGTATTTATCTGTTTGGTTGTATTATTTAGTTTTAATCTAAAATTAAACATTTTCTTTTTTAATGGATCTAAACCTAAATATATTTTAATATTAGGATCACGAATATTATAAATAAATGAGTTGTTTATATGTAATATTATTGAATATAAATCTTTATTTGATAATTGAATAATTTTATTGATACTATCTATTAAAATTTTTCCGCCATCAAAAGTAATAACATATCCACACTTCTTATTTACCCCCACCCCTATATAATCTAAATCAAATAAAAAAATAACCTTTGGAGTTTGTGTTAGAACAATTGACATTAATATTATTATAGATTATTTTTTTTAACCTTCATTTGATAAATAAATTAATTTTCTAAATTCTTCATCATGTATCATTAATAATTTATTAATTGCAGCCATATAGCCGTCAATCTGTTCGTCTTTTGTAGGATCAGATGATGATGATATT
>Ga0194133_10004613_pt1 | contig 18270 bp, 16 predicted proteins | sample TA2KigOf40mmetaG_FD_155448 | JGI IMG/M metagenome (GOLD analysis project Ga0194133, IMG submission 155448) | Freshwater microbial communities from Lake Tanganyika, Tanzania - TA2015055 Kigoma Offshore 40m | ecosystem: Environmental > Aquatic > Freshwater > Lake | place: Tanzania: Lake... | reverse complement strand
GCTGATTGAGCGTCTCCATCAGCTTGTCAAAGCCACCCAAGGCCTCGATCTGCGCGCGTTCCTCGGGCGTAAGGTGCTTTTCGGCCAGTTTCGCCAGCCAATCGGCGGGCAGGTCGATGGCCTCCAGAACCTCAGCATCCGAAATCGCCTCCAACCCCTTGAAGGATTTCGCAAAGGCGCGGTCATAGCGGTCAAGGTGGCGTTCGTCCTTGACCATGGCAACCCGGCCAAGAACGTAAAACCCCTCGGGCTGACAGGTTACCAGCCCGGCCTGAAGGCCCTCGAGAAAGGCAAGATACTCGCGCAGGCTGACCGGCACCCCTTCATCGCGCAAGGCAAGGAAGAAGAATAGAAACATCTAGCCTATTGCCCGGCGCGATCAAGGTAGATGGTGACGAAAAGCGCCACCAGCATCAGCGGAATGGCATGGGCGACCGCATATTGAGCCATGTCCAGCCCCTTGCCGCCGCGCCGCTTGGCGCGCCACGCGCCAAGTCCGGCCCCCACCACCAAAGCCAGTAGCACCAAGACGGGAATATACACCGCTCCGACCCCTTCTTTCCTGCGGGGCCGGGCGGTTTCTGCCCTTAGCCCCCGCGCCTGCCGCGCGCACCGAAGGCCGCCACTTCGGCCATACGCGCACGCACCTGCGATTCCGAGCCGAAGCCATAGCGCGCTCATCCCAGACTGTCGAGACGCAAGGCCCGCGCCTCGGCCGCCATGCCCTGCGCCTCGAAGGCCCCGGCCTTCAGCAGCATCAAGGAGGCAAGAAGGGCCGCGTTCTGCGACTGGCGGACCACGGGAATGGCACGGCCGCCGAATTGCACCGCCTGGGCTGGCTGGCCATTGGCCAGCGCCACGGCGGCAAGCTGCATGTCCACGTGGGCCTCATGCACCTGACCGCCGGGCAGGCGCCGATAGATTTCGGAGGCGCGCGCAAGGGCGCGCACGGCGGCCTCGGGATAGGATGTCACCTGAGCACGGCCCAGGGCGTAATGGGAAAACGCCATGCGCCCGTCGCTCCAGCCTTGGGCATTGGCGATCGACACCATCCGCTCGGCCGCCGCCTTGGCGGTGCCGCCGCGGCTGCCAAAGGCCTGTTCCACCGCCTGCACCCAGGGCCGGGGCGCCACGGTTTTCATCTGGCCCGCGCGCCCTTCGCCCGCAGGGTTCAGCCGCGCCAGCAGGTCCGGCAGACGCCGCGCAACCTCGGCCTCGTTCATGCCCGATTGCGGTTCCGGCGCATAAAAGGCGCGCAGGATTAGCATGTCGAACCCGGTTAGCACGGTGTGGAAATTGTCGTCATTAAAGACGGAATCGGGCAGGTGATAAAGGTCGTTCAACGGCCCGATGGCCTGGGCCAGTTCCTCATGCAGGCAGTCGCGAACCTCTTGGGCGCTGTTGTCAGAGGGGATGACAATCACCACCCGCTCGCGCCGGGTCAGGCGTGTCCAGTCCACCACGGCGGTGCCGCGCGCTTTTGTAGTCGTTGAACGAGCTGACGCCCGGCACCACAAAACAGGCCGCCGTCGGGACCGCACGGCGCATCTGGGCGCGCGGCACGAAATCAATGGTGATCGCGGCAGGCGCATCGCCCTTGACGGTGGTGATATCAAGCCCCGCCTCATGGCGCAGCCGTGACAGAAGGTTCGACAGTTCTGCCCCCGCTATGGCCGGCATCTCGCCGCGCACGGCAACCGTGATCTGGCCCTCGAACCGGCTCAGCGCATTGATCGCGCGCCCGTTTTCCATTCGGAAGGCCAGATCAAGGAAATCGCGCGCCATTTCGATGTTCGACCGTTCGGCGCGGATGCTTGAGCTGGCAGCGAAAGGCGTGGATGAGCCAGACGCGGGCAGGGACCGGCTGTCAAAGGCGGCACCTTTGGTGACTTCGGCACCCGGCATCGGGGCGCAGGCCGTAATGAGGCACAGGGCAAGGGCTGAAATTCGACGCATCGCTTGGCAGCTAAACCACTAAAAAGGAGGGGTTTCCCCCGGATGAACAGGCAAGGTATGGCGCCTGTCCGCACCCGGCCGGTTCAGCGCCCTTGGGTTGGATGCCCCCGCATCCGCCCCAAGGGCCAGTCTGATCCGGGCGAGGCCCGTTCCGTCGCCACACCCCGAGGTCCCGGTGCAAAATGACACCAGGTCCTCTTGGGGACCAAAGGCCGGACGCAATCCCCACCGCGACCTGCCTCACGAGGTGCTGTCATCCTTTCGTTCTGGTCCAAGCCCGCGTCGAGCAGTGCCGCGTGCAAGGCCCTTTGCCGGTCCGCGATCACCAGGTGCAAGCCACCGGGATCGCTGGGGCCCGCATCACGCTGCGGGGTGGCAAAAGGCTGAAAAACCGTTCCCGAAACTTTGACATCACTGGAGACAAGACAACATGTCTGGACTGTCCTTAAAAGGGCATGTTCATGTCAATCTTGCGGATTTTTTCCCCAATGGCCCCGTCTACCCATGGATAGGTGAGCGGCAGGAAACGCCAGATATACCCCGAAATGATCGCGAAATATTTCTAAATAATTCAGTTATCGTGAATCCGTGAAGAAATTGTATCAATACCATGGCTAAATACTTGCAGAATTGTCCGATTCGAAGAATTCGCCGCAACAGTGGCCATGTGCCGCGCGGATCGCCGCGATCGGCGCAACAGCGACCCGCGTCCAGCTTGGCCCACCTGCGCCACATTCTGGCAGGGGAACATCTGTGCCCGGTTCAACTCGCCGCGCCCGGCCCGATATTAGCCACGGCCCGAGCGCGACAGGAACGCCAGCCGCTCGAACAGCTGCACATCCTGTTCGTTCTTCAAGAGCGCACCGTGCAGGCGGGGCAGGCTGTGCTTGCCCTCGCGGCGCAGATCCTCGGGGCCAAGGTCCTCGGCCAGAATCAGCTTGAGCCAGTCCAAGACCTCGGAGGTCGAAGGTTTTTTCTTCAAGCCCGGCGTCTCGCGCAGCTCGAAGAACTGGGTCAGGGCCGTGGTCAGCAGCGCCTCCTTGATGGCCGGGAAGTGCAGCCGCACGATCTGGGCCAGCACTTCGGGCTCGGGGAAGCGGATATAATGGAAGAAACAGCGCCGCAGAAAGGCGTCGGGCAATTCCTTTTCATTGTTCGAGGTGATGATGACCACCGGGCGCTGAACCGCCTTCACCGTCTCGCCTGTCTCATAGACATGGAATTCCATCCGGTCGAGTTCTTGCAAAAGGTCGTTGGGAAACTCGATATCCGCCTTGTCGATCTCGTCGATCAGCAGAACCACACGGGCCGACGCCTCAAACGCTTGCCACAGTTTGCCGCGCTTGATGTAGTTGCGCACGTCATGCACCCGCGCCTCGCCCAGTTGGCTGTCGCGCAGCCGTGACACGGCGTCATATTCGTAAAGACCTTGTTGCGCCTTGGTTGTGGATTTGATGTGCCACTCAATCAGGGGCATATCAAGCGATGCTGCCACCTGCCGGGCGAGTTCGGTCTTGCCGGTGCCGGGTTCGCCCTTGACCAAGAGCGGGCGCTGCAAGGTGACGGCGGCATTCACCGCAACCGCAAGGTCATCAGCGGCGACATAGGTCGAGGTGGTCGAGAATTTCATAATCAGATCAATGCCCTGCATTTGCGTTGCTGCGCAGGCTATTCTTGCCGGGTTTTTGTCGCAACCGCTAGTGACAATGCTGTGGCTTTCCGGTATTGCACCGCCCAATCCGGCCCGTATTGCTGGGGTGCCCCCTAGATGTGCCTTCCGCGCGTGAGGTTCGAAATATTGGAGAGTGCTGCCATGAAAGCCGAAGTCTTTTTGCCCGATGACTACCGTCCGGCCGAGGATGAGCCCTTCATGAATGATCGGCAGCTTGAGTACTTCCGGCGCAAGCTTCTGGTGTGGAAGCACGAGCTTCTGGAACAGTCGAGCGAGACGATCGAAAACCTGCAAGACAGCGGCCGGTCCGTGCCCGATATCGCCGACCGCGCTTCGGAAGAAACCGATCGGGCGCTGGAACTGCGCACCCGTGACCGTCAGCGCAAGCTGGTGAGCAAGATCGACGCCGCGCTGCGCCGGATCGACGAGGGCGAATACGGCTATTGCGAAATGACCGGAGAGCCGATCAGCCTCAAGCGTCTCGATGCCCGCCCGATTGCCACCATGACGCTGGAAGCCCAGGAAAAGCACGAGCGTCGCGAAAAGGTTCACCGCGACGATTGATCGCCGCCGTCGGGTCTTGTGCCCGTGACGGTGTGAGAGGATGCTGAAGCTGGGCCGATTGGGTCCGGCTTTTTGGTTCCGGGGACGGCGATGCAGGCGGGCGAGGTCACGGTTCTTGGCGCGGGCGTTGCGGGGCTGACTGCCGCCTTGGCGCTGGCGCAGCGCGGTTTTGCCGTCACCGTTCTGGAACAGGCCGATGCCATCCGCGAGGTCGGGGCGGGGCTGCAGATCAGCCCCAATGCCAGCGTTGTCTTGCAGGCGCTGGGCCTTGGGCCTGCGCTGGACGCCGCTCAGGGCCGGGCGCTGGCGGTGCAGCTCTTTGACGGGCTGACGGGGGAAAGCGTTCTGCGGATGGATCTGGCGCGCCTGCGGCCGGGACAAAGCTATAATTTCCTGCACCGGGCCGATCTGATCGACATGCTTGCCGGTGCCGTGCGCGCGGCGGGGGTGCAGATCCGCCTCTTGCAGCAGATCGAGACGGTGGATCTGACCGGTGCGCGTCCGCGCCTTGTGACCGCCCAGAGGGCCGAGATTGAAACGGGGCTTCTTGTTGCGGCGGATGGCCTGCACTCACGCACACGCGCGGCGCTGAACGGTGCGGCACAGCCCTTTTTTACCCATCAGGTCGCCTGGCGCGCGCTTGTCCCCGAAACGCCCGGCGTCGATCTGGTGGCCGAGGTGCATATGGGCCCGGGCCGCCATCTGGTCAGCTATCCCTTGCGCGGTGGAAGGCTGCGCAACATCGTTGCGGTCGAAGAGCGCCGCGCCTGGGTGGAGGAAGGCTGGTCGCTGAGCGATGACCCCCTTGAGATGCGGCTTGCCTTCGAACGCTTTTCGCCCCGGGTTCGCGGCTGGCTGGAGCAGGTGCAGGACGTCTATCTTTGGGGCCTGTTTCGCCATCCTGTCGCCGAAACCTGGGCGCGCGTGCTGCCCGAGGGGGCGGCGGTGATCCTGGGCGATGCGGCGCATCCGACCTTGCCCTTTCTGGCGCAGGGGGCCGCCATGGCGATCGAGGACGGCTGGACTCTGGCCGATCATCTGGCCCGGTTGCCCCCCGATCAGGCGCTGCCGCGCTGGCAGGCCCTGCGCCGCCCGCGCTGCGCGCGGATTGTGGCGGCAGCCAATGGCAATGCGCGGGCCTATCACCTGTCGGGGCCGATGCGCGGTCTGGCGCATCTGGGGCTGAGGCTGGGTGCGGCGGTTCATCCGGGCTTTGCACTTGCACGGTTTGACTGGCTTTACGGCCATGACGTGACGCGGGGGTAGGGAGGCGGTTGGCTAAAGGTCATGCCGGCCCGCCTGACCACCCGGCCATGAAAAAGCCCGCCAGAGGCGGGTCATCATCGATTTTTTCAGTAAAGGATCAAGCGTCAACCGTCACGGGCACGCAGGCCAGCTTCATCCCGCCGGAATAGATCACTTCGGGGCCTTCAAAACGCAGCGTCACAAAGCGCACCTCGGCCAGAATGTCGCCGCGGATGAATTCGCCATCGCAAAGCCGAGAGGCTGGAACCATCGCCTCGGCCTTGCCGTAAAGCGCCTTGGCGCGCCAGTCGCGGATCAGGATGGGCTGGTTCGGGGCGACAAACATCTCTTCGGTCGGGCGGCCAACGCCAAGGCTGTCGCGCGAAATCGCCACTACGCGGGCGTTTTCCACGCGCGTCACCTCAACCTGAACCACCTTGCGCATGCCGTTGCGGGTAATGACCCGGTCGCCCGGCATGATGAATTCCACCGGCAGTTCCTCATCCAGCGTCAGGACAGGGGTGCCCAGGGCGATGCCGGCATTGGTGAAGATCTCTTGCGTCTGGGATGCAGAAGCGAACGAAGCCTGAGCGAGATGTGCCATGTGCATGATCCTTTGTGCCGTCAGCGCCCCCGCTTGACAGCCTTTCTTGCGGCCAAATGTGGCAAGATTGGGTTAACCGCTTGCCCTTTTCGCGGTTATTTCCGCAAAACACCGCCGTGCGCGTGTTTCCGCACAATGCCAGGCGCTGTCCTTGTGTTTTTGCCCTCGCATCGGGGATCGGGTCTTGTTACAAGCAAGCCGGTTCGGGCCGGTCAGGTGCCTTTCAGGGCGGCAAGACCGGTTCCGGACGATGCGGGTGTGGCGAAATTGGCAGACGCACTGGATTTAGGTTCCAGCGCCGCAAGGCGTGGGGGTTCAAGTCCCTCCACCCGCACCATCTTCCGGCGCATTTGCGCCTTGGCCGATGGCTCTGCGCGATCTCGGGGCGATGCGCGATTCAGGGTTGATCCTCAACGGCACCGGCACTAGACAGGCGCCAACGGTTTTGGCCGCCCTTGGGGCGGCCTCTCAGCTTGTGCGAGGACATGGAATGCAAGTCACCGAGACCCTGAAAGACGGCCTGAAGCGCGCCTACGCCATTACGGTGACGGCAGCCGAACTGGACGCCGAAGTCCAGAAGAAGCTCCTCGAAGCGCAGCCCGAGGTCGAGATCAAGGGCTTCCGCAAGGGCAGGGTGCCGCTGGCGATCCTGAAAAAGCAGTTCGGTCAGCGCATGATCGGCGATGCGATGCAGGACGCGATCGACGGCGCGATGAAGGACCACTTCAACAATACCGGCGATCGCCCCGCGCTTCAGCCTGAAGTCAAGATGGTCGCCGGTGAGACCTGGAAGGAAGGTCAGGATGTCGTGGTCGAGATGACCTATGAATGTCTGCCGCCGATCCCCGAGGTCGATGCCGGCAAGATCAAGCTGGAGCGTCTGTCGGTGAAGGCCGATGATGCCGCCATTGCCGAGGCGCTGAAGAACCTGGCCGGTTCGGCCCAGTCGTTTGAGCCGAAGAAGAAGGCGTCCAAGTCCAAGAAGGGCGATCAGGTTGTCATCGACTTCAAGGGTTCGGTTGACGGCGAATACTTCGACGGCGGCGCGGGCGAAGATTACCCGCTGGTGCTGGGCTCTAACTCTTTCATTCCGGGCTTTGAAGATCAGCTGATCGGCGCCAAGGCGGGCGATGAGGTCAAGGTCAACGTCTCCTTCCCCGAAAACTATGGCGCGGCCCATCTGGCCGGCAAGGCGGCGGTCTTTGAATGCACCGTAAAGGAAGTGCGCGAGCCGAAAGAAGCCGAGATCGACGATGAGCTGGCCAAGAAGTTCGGCGCCGAGGATCTGGCTGCCCTCAAGGGCCAGATCGCCGAGCGTCTGGAGGCCGAATACAAGGGCGCAGCCCGCGCGGTGATGAAGCGTAGCCTCTTGGATCAGCTGGACGCGCAGGTGAAGTTCGACCTGCCCCCCGCCCTGGTCGAGGCCGAGGCCGCGCAGATCGCGCATCAGCTGTGGCATGAGGAAAACCCCCATGTTCACGACCACAACCACGGCGCGGTGGAACCCACCGCCGAGCACAAGAAGCTGGCCGAGCGTCGCGTGCGTCTGGGCCTGGTGCTGGCCGAGGTCGGCCGCAAGGCCGAGGTGACCGTCACCGACGCCGAGATGACCCAGGCCGTGCTGGCTGCGGCCCGTCAGTATCCGGGCCAAGAGCGTGCCTTCTTCGAATTCGTGCAGAAGAATGCCCAGATGCAGCAGCAGCTGCGCGCCCCGGTCTTCGAGGACAAGGTGGTTTACCACATCGTTGCAGGCGCCAAGGTGACCGAGAAGGAAATCTCCAAGGACGCGCTGCAAAAGCTGGTCGAAGCGCTGGACGAGATGTAAGCGCGCGTTATCCACGAAAATCAGGGCCGCGCCTCATGGGGTGCGGCCCTTTTTCATGGCAGTCCCGCCAGATCGGGGCCGGGTTGGGGGGCATGATGCGCAAGGACAGTCTGGACGGGGTGGGCTTTTCGGCACTCTTGGCGGTGACGCTGCTTCTGGCTTTCAACCAGATCATCGTGAAGGACGTGAATCAGGGCTTGCAGCCGGTGTTCTTTGCCGGGCTGCGTTCGGCCTTTGCGGTGGCCTTTGTCTGGGCCTTTCTGAAATGGCGCGGGCTGACCGATCGGCTGCGCCGGTCCGATCTGGTGCCGGGCCTTTTGATGGGAACGATCTTTGCCGCCGAATTCCTTTGTCTTTTCATGGCGCTGGACCTCACTCTTGTCAGTCGCGCCTCGGTGATTTTCTATTCGATGCCGGTCTGGATGGGGCTTTTGGCGCATTTCTTCCTGCCCGGAGAGCGGCTGAACGCTGTGCGGGCGCTGGGGCTTCTTTTGGCCTTCCTCGGCACGGCCTGGGCCATCCTTGCGCGGCCCGAAGGCGTGGGCGAGGCCAGCCTTGCAGGCGATCTCTTCGCGCTGGGCGGGGCCTGGGGCTGGGCGGGAACCGCCTTTCTGGCCCGCAAGACCTCGCTGCGCGAGGCCGGGCCGGAGGCGCAGCTGTTCTGGATGGTGGCGGTCTCGGCCCCGATTCTTTTGGCCGTGTCGCCCCTTTTCGGCCCCTTGATCCGCGACATTCAACCCGAACACTGGTTCTGGTTGGTCTTTCAGTCCTCGATCGTGGTGGCAGGCGGCTTTGTCGCCTGGCTCTGGCTGTTGTCGGTCTATCCGACCTCGACGGTCGCCAGCTTTTCGTTCCTCACACCGCTGTTTGCGATTCTGCTCGGCCATATTCTTTTTGATGAGCCGCTGACGCTGGCCTTGGCTGTGGCATTTCTGCTGGTGGCTTCGGGAATCATTCTGGTCAACCGGCGAAGCTGATCCGGCATCCCTGGCCAGATGGGATTCGCAGGCCAAGACAGGAAAATTCCGAGGTTTTTCGCCGCTGTTCATCCGGCACATGAAGAGCCATGAGCCTTGCCCCAAGGCGCAAACCGCGCTGTCCAGACACCGCCCATAGACTTTCGCCGGGTGGTCAAGCACAAAATCTTGTGGTCAGCCCAAATTTTCCATTTGCTCACCCCGTGGATTTACGACATTTTGACAAAGCCGTCGACCGGACCACCACCCATAGTGGCCCTTGGTGTCAGGTCACCACAAGTCCCTGTGCCCCAGTGGCGCGATCCAAAGCAGACCAAGATGCGGTGGACAGGTGAGTGTGGGACGGGCGCGGGGTTTGGGCGCAGGGATATTGAACGATCACAACTGGCAGGGGAAAAATCCCCGCCATTCAGGGACGGAGACGGGGCATGAAGATCGAGCGGAAATTCACCACGGCGGCAGCCGGGGCTTACGGCGAAATGGCGTTTCAACTGACCGCGTCGGAGATTCGCAATCCCGATGGCAAGGTGGTGTTCCGCAACGAGGCGGTCGAAGTGCCCGAAGGCTGGAGCCAGGTTGCCTCGGACGTTCTGGCGCAGAAGTATTTCCGCAAGGCGGGCATTCCGGCAGTTCTGAAGCGCGTCAAGGAAAAGGGCGTGCCGGACTTCCTGTGGCGATCGGTCGCCGATGAAAAGGCGCTGGCCAAACTGCCGGCCGAAGAGCGTCTGGTTGGCGAAACCAGCGCCAAGCAGGTGTTCGACCGTTTGGCAGGGGCCTGGGCCTATTGGGGCTGGAAGGGCGGCTATTTCTCGACCGAGGCCGATGCCAAGGCCTATTTCGACGAGATGCGCTTCATGCTTGCCCGCCAGATGGCTGCGCCGAACTCGCCCCAGTGGTTCAACACCGGGCTGCATTGGGCTTATGGCATCGACGGCCCAAGCCAGGGTCATTACTACGTCGATCACCAGACCGGCGTGCTGACCAAATCGGCCTCGGCCTATGAACACCCCCAGCCGCATGCCTGCTTTATCCAGTCGGTCAAGGATGATCTGGTGGGCGATGGCGGCATCATGGACCTTTGGGTGCGTGAGGCGCGACTGTTCAAATACGGCTCGGGCACCGGCACCAACTTCTCCTCCCTGCGCGGCGAAGGCGAAAAGCTTTCGGGCGGCGGCAAGTCCTCGGGCCTGATGGGGTTCCTAAAGATCGGCGACCGCGCGGCGGGCGCGATCAAGTCGGGCGGCACCACGCGGCGCGCGGCCAAGATGGTCATCGCCGACATGGACCACCCCGATATCGAGGATTTCATCAACTGGAAGGTCATCGAAGAGCAGAAGGTGGCCAGCCTTGTTGCCGGTTCCAAGGCGCATGAGCTGCGTCTGAACGAGATCTTCACCGCGATCCGCCAGTGGGATGGCTCGGCCGAAGATTCGGTGGATCCGGCGAAAAACCCGGCCTTGAAGGCGGCGATCAAGGCGGCCAAAAAAGCCATGATCCCCGACACCTACACCAATCGCATCCTGCAATACGCCAAGCAGGGCTATACCTCGATCGAATTCCCGACTTATGACGTGGACTGGGATTCCGAGGCCTATATCACCGTCTCGGGCCAGAATTCGAACAACTCGGTGCGGGTGACCGACGCCTTCCTGAAGGCCGTGAAGGACGATGCCGACTGGGCGCTCATTCGCCGCACCGATGGCAAGGTGGCCAAGACCGTCAAGGCGCGTGAGCTGTGGGATCAGGTCGGCCACGCCGCCTGGGCCTGCGCCGACCCGGGCATCCAGTTCCACGATTCGGTCAACGCCTGGCACACCTGCCCGGAAGATGGCCCGATCCGTGGTTCGAACCCCTGTTCGGAGTACATGTTCCTGGACGACACCGCCTGCAACTTGGCGTCGATGAACCTTTTGACCTTCTACGGAAACGGCAAGTTCGACGCCGAGGCCTACGTCCACGCCTCGCGGCTCTGGACCGTCACGCTGGAAATCTCGGTAATGATGGCGCAATTCCCGTCGAAGGAAATTGCACAACTGTCCTATGACTTCCGCACGCTGGGTCTGGGCTATGCCAACATCGGCGGCCTCTTGATGAACATGGGTCTGGGCTACGATTCGCCCGAGGGCCGCGCGCTGTGCGGCGCCCTGACCGCGATCATGACCGGTGTGGCCTATGCCACGTCGGCCGAAATGGCGGCCGAGCTTGGCACCTTCTCGGGCTATGAGCGCAACAAGCAGCACATGCTGCGCGTGATCCGCAACCACCGTGCGGCGGCCTGGAGCAAGGCCAGCTATGAAGGGGTCAACGTCAACCCCGTTGCGCTGGATGCTGCCAATTGCCCCGATCAGGGCCTGGTGACCCTGGCCCGTTCGGCCTGGGACGAGGCGCTGGCGCTTGGCGAAAAGCACGGCTACCGCAACGCCCAGACCACGGTGATTGCCCCCACTGGCACCATCGGTCTGGTGATGGATTGCGACACCACCGGCATCGAGCCGGACTTCGCGCTCGTGAAGTTCAAGAAACTGGCAGGTGGCGGTTACTTCAAGATCATCAACCAGTCGGTTCCGGCCGCCTTGGAGAAGCTCGGCTATTCCACGAGCCAAGCGGCTGAAATCGTCGCCTATGCCGTCGGCCACGGCTCCATCGGCAATTGCCCCGGCATCAACCCGACGGCGCTGATCGGCCACGGCTTTGGCCCGCGCGAGTTGGAGAAGATCGAGGCGGCACTCCCTTCGGCCTTCGACATCCGCTTTGTGTTCAACCAGTGGACGCTGGGCGAAGAGTTCTGCACTCAAACGCTGGGCATCCCGGCCGAAAAGCTGAACGATCCGACCTTCGACCTTCTGCGCCACTTGGGCTTTACCAAGGCCCAGATCGACGCCGCCAATGACCATGTTTGCGGCACGATGACGCTGGAAGGCGCGCCGTTCCTCAAGCCCGAACACTACAATGTGTTCGACTGCGCCAACCCCTGCGGCAAGAAGGGCACGCGCTATCTGTCTGTAAACGCCCACATTTACATGATGGCGGCGGCGCAGTCCTTCATCTCGGGCGCGATTTCCAAGACGATCAACATGCCGAACTCGGCCACGATCGAGGAAACGCTGGCGGCCTACGAACTCTCGCACTCGCTCGGGATCAAGGCCAACGCGCTGTATCGCGATGGCTCCAAGCTCAGCCAGCCGCTCGCGGCCGCGCTGATCGAAGATGACGAGGAAGCCGAAGAAATCCTCGCCTCGGGTTCCATGCAGGAAAAGGCCGCCGTGCTGGCCGAAAAGATCGTGGAAAAGGTGATCATCAAGGAGATAATCCGCACCAACCGCGAAAAGCTGCCGGAACGTCGCAAGGGCTATACCCAAAAGGCCATCGTCGGCGGCCACAAGGTGTATCTGCGCACCGGCGAATATGGCGACGGGCGGCTGGGCGAGATCTTCATCGACATGCACAAGGAAGGTGCGGGCTTCCGCGCGATGATGAACAACTTTGCCATCGCGGTGTCGGTCGGCCTGCAATACGGCGTGCCGTTGGAAGAGTTTGTCGAAGCCTTCACCTTCACCCGGTTCGAACCGGCGGGCATGGTGCAGGGCAATGACTCGATCAAGAATGCCACCTCGATCCTCGACTATATCTTCCGCGAACTGGCGATCAGCTATCTCGACCGCACCGATCTTGCCCATGTAAAGCCCACCGGTGCCGCGTTTGACGATCTGGGTCGCGGCGACAACGAGGGCAAGCGCAACTTTGACGAGGTCAGCGAAGGCGCGGCGTCGAAGTCGGTTGAACTTCTCAAGTCGATCTCCTCGACCGGCTATCTGCGCAAGCGCCTGCCGCAAGAGCTGATGGTGTTCCAGGGCGGGATCAATACCGTGGGTGCCACCGCTTTGGCAGGGGATGCTGTCACCGCGCTGAACATGCTAGTGCCGGAAACCGCCCAAAGCGGGGCAAGCATGGTGGCCGCGACGGCGATTTCCTCGGGGACCGTGTCCATGGACGCCCGTACAAAAGCCAAGATGCAAGGCTATGAGGGCGATCCCTGCGGCGAATGCGGCAACTACACGCTGGTGCGCAACGGCACTTGTATGAAGTGCAACACCTGCGGCGGAACCTCTGGCTGCAGCTAAGCGCGCGCTTCATTCCTGAAAGAACAGGGGCCCCATCATGGGCCCCTGTTTCGTTTTGGCCTTGCGCCCGCGCACCGATGGGGCAGGCTTGCCGGCAGGAGGCCCGCCATGTCGCATGACACCAGCCCGCTTAAACGCATCCGTAATAGCCTAGTTCTGCCTGCTTTGGTGGTGATCGGGCTGACCATCGGGGTGCTGGCCGAACGGGTCTTGCAGCATCCGGTCGCGCCATGGGCCTATGGCCTGGTCTATCTGGTGGGCGGTTTGCCCGAAGGCTGGCAGGCCCTGCGCAGCCTTTGGCATGACCATGTTCTGGACATCGACCTTTTGATGGTCCTGGCGGCGCTTGCTGCGGCAGCAGTGGGGGCGCCCATGGAAGGGGCAATCCTGCTGACGCTCTTTGCCATATCGCAATCGCTTGAGCATCGGGCCATGGGCCGGGCGCGCCGGGCGGTCGAGGCGCTGATGGCGCTGCGCCCCGATACTGCACTTGTCCGGCAGGGCGAGACGGTGGTGGAACGCCCCGCTGCAAACCTGATCCCCGGCGATGTGGTGGTCCTGCGCCCAGGTGCGCGGGTACCGGTCGATGGGGTGGTGGTGGCGGGCGAGGGGCTTTTGGACGAGGCCACGTTGACCGGCGAATCCGAACCGCAGCACAAGGGGCCCGGCGCGGCGCTGCACGAGGCGACGGTGAACCTGAACGGCGTTCTGGACATGCAGGTGACCCGCGTCCTGGCCAACAGCACCGTAGCGCGCATGATCCGGCTGGTGACCGAGGCGCAGGCGGCCCGCGCCCCGTCGGAGCGGTTTTCCGAATGGTTCGGGCAGCGCTATACCGTGGCGGTCCTTTTGGGCGCGCTGGCCGCCTGGGCAGGGTTTCTCGCCTGGGGCCTGTCGCAGCAAGAGGCGCTATACCGTGCCGCCACGCTGATGGTGGCGGCAAGCCCCTGCGCGGTGGTGATTTTGGTCCCGGCGGCCATCCTGTCGGCGCTTTCGGCGGCGGCGCGCGGGGGTATTCTGTTCAAGGGGGGCGCAGCGCTTGAAACGCTGGCCGAAGTCAGGTCCTTTGCATTCGACAAGACCGGCACGCTCACCACGGGCCGCGCCGAAGTGGCGCGTATCGTGTCCCCTGATCTGCCCGAGGCCGAGTTCCTGCAGCTGATCGCGGGTCTTGAGGCACAGTCCGAACACCCGATCGCTGCCGCCATCCTGCGCGAGACCGAGCGGCGCGGTCTGGTGGTGACCGAACGGCATGATCTGCGTGCCCACCCCTCTGAAGGTGTGACCAGCGGCAAGGGGGATGCGACGCTTTGGGCCGGAAATCCACGTCTGGCCAAGCGGATGGGGGCCGATCTTGATGCGGATTGGCTGCGCGACATCGACGCTGAACAGCGCACTGTGGTCTACCTTGGCCAGGGCAAACGCCTGATCGGCGCGCTGTCGGTCGCCGATCAGCCGCGCCCGACCTCGCACGCGGCCATCGCGGCGCTGCGCGCGAACGGGGTGTCCGAGATTGCCATGATGACCGGCGACCGCCGCCCCGTCGCGCTGCGCATCGGGGCCGATCTTGGGGTCGCGCCCGATGAAATCCACGCCGACCTTTTGCCCGGTGACAAGGTAGATCTGGTGGCGCGTCTGACGGCCAAGGGCAAGGTCGCCTTTGTCGGCGATGGGGTGAATGACGCCGCCGCCCTTGCGCGCGCCGATGTCGGCATCGCCATGGGTGTGGCGGGCAGCGAAGTGGCCCTGCAGGCCGCTGATGTCGCCTTCCTGGCCGAGGACATGGGCCGTCTGGCCGAGGCGCATCGCCGTACGCGCCGCCCACGGCGGATCATCCGCCAGAACCTTGCCTTTGCCATCGGTGCCATGGTGCTGCTTGTCATCGGTGCGCTGGCCTTCGAGCTTCCCTTGCCGCTGGCGGTGATCGGCCATGAGGGTGGCACGCTTTTTGTCGTGCTGAATGGGCTGCGCCTCTTGGCGGATCCGATCCGGACAGGGCGGAAATCCCGCTTGACGGCATTTGCGCCCCAATGAAAGCTGCCGCCAACGGGAGGCGCGCATGGATTTCACCCATTTCCTGTCCAGCCACATGCTGGACCCATCGACTGGCGGCAAACGGCTTTACGCGAATACCGTCGAGCAGGCCATCCACGCCGAAGCCTGTGGCTATGACGGGGTGGGCATCCCCGAACATCATCTGGTCAATATCCTTCTCATCCCCTCGCCGCTGCAAATGGCCGTCAAGATCGCGGCCCATACCCGGCGGGTGCGGCTTGTCACCTCGATCTGCCAGTTGCCGATCCGCGACATGCGGGTCTTTGCGGGCGAGGTGGTACAGGCGCAGGCGCTTTGCGACGGGCGCCTGATGCTTGGCGTGGGCAAGGGGGCTTTCGGCTTTGAGACCGGCAGGCTGGATGTGCCGATCGAGGAGACCAAAGACCACTTCGACGAGGCCTTTCAGGTGCTTGAGGCTCTCTTGACCCGCGATGAGGTCAGCTGGCAGGGCAAACACTACAATTTCGCCCCCCTCACCATCATGCCGCGCCCCGAAGATCCCATCCCCTTGATGCTGGGCGTCATGGCGCCCCCTGCGGTCGAGGTGGCGACGGCGAAGGGATACCATGTGCTGACGACCCCGCTCTCGGCCGCCCATGGCGTCCTGGAGGGGCAGGTTGCAGCCTTCTACCGGGGCCGCGCCCAAAACCCCGGCGCGGGCAGCAGGCTTTACCTGCAGCGCGGGGTTTTCCTTGTGAATTCAAGGGCCGAGCGGCAACGCATGGTCGACTTCGCCCATCGCTACTATGGCAGTTTCGACAATGTCTTCGGCGGGCCCGGCATCGTGGACAAGGGCATCATCCGCCCGCTGCCGCGCACCCAAACCGCCGAGGAACTTGGCCAGAACATCCTGATCTGCGAAAAGGCCGAGCTGATCGACCGCCTCGCCCATTACGCCGAGCTGGGCATTGACGAGGTCATCGTCACCTCGATCTTTGGCCAAGAACAACAGGCAACGCTGGACATGATGTCGGCCTTCGGGGCCGAGGTCATGCCGCATCTGAGAACCTTGAAACGAAAGGAATGAACCATGCCGATGATCCGGATTGAAATGTTCGAGGGCCGGACCGAAGAGCAGAAACGCGCCTGCGCTGAGGCAGTGACAAAAGCCTGGATCGAAACCTGCAACGGCAAGCCGGAGTCGGTGCACATCATCTTCACCGATGTCGCAAAATCCGACTGGGCGACGGGCGGGCGGCTGATGTCGGATGTGCTGAAATGACCCTGCCCACGGCCTTTTCGGTCGCGGGCGATGGTCCGCCGCTGATCATGATCCACGGCATCGGTGCGCGGCGAGCCACCTTTGACGGTATGGTCGCGGGGCTGAAAGACCGCTTCACCTGCATCACCTACGACCTGCGCGGCCATGGTTTGACCCCCTGGTTAGCCGGACGCTTTGGCCTCGATGATCTGGTCGATGATCTGGAAGCGCTTCGGGCGCGGCTTGGCATCCCATCCGCCCATATTGCGGGCCATTCGCTGGGTGGCATAATCGGCCCGCGCTATGCGCAGCGCTACCCCGACCGGGTGAAATCACTCGGGATCTGGTCCACCGCCGCCTTCCGGACCGAAGACGACAGCGCCAAGGTCAAGGGCGTGGTAGCCGCGATGCGCGAGAAAGGCATCGGCCCGGTGCTCGATACCCTGACCGCGCGCTGGTTTACCGACGAATTCTGCGCCGCGCGCGCCGATGTCATCGACTGGCGCAAGAAACAGGTGATGGATACGGATGCTGATATCTTTCTCAACGTGTTCGACATCTATGCCGAAACCGAAATGGCCCCCTGGCTGCATGAGCTAAAGGCCCCGGCCCAGATCATCACCGGCGAAAACGACGGCGGCTGCAACCCACGGCTCAACCGGCTGATCCATCAGGCATTGCCGGGGTCAGAGCTGGTGATCCTGCCCCATCTGAAACACGCAATCTTCATCGAGGCCACCGATCAGGTCTTGCCGCATGTGCGCAACTTCCTGCTCAGACAGGACAAGGCATCATGACCCGCACCATCGCCATCACCGGGGCAGGGGCCGGGATCGGCCGCGCCACCGCCCGCGCCTTTCGCGATGCAGGCTGGCGCATCGCCCTGATTGGCCGCCGTGAGTCCCCCTTGCGCGAAACGGCCGAAGGCGAGAACGTGCTGACCCTGCCCACCGACGTCGGCGATCCGACCGCTGTCGAGGCGGCCTTCGCGCAGATCGCCGCATGGGGCCAGCTTGACGTTCTTTTCAACAACGCCGGCATTGCCGCCAAACCCGCCCCCATTGACGAAATCCCGGTTGCAGACTGGCTTGCGGTCATGCATACCAATATCTCGGGCATGGTGCTTTCAGCCCGCGCAGCCTTTCACCTGATGCGCCACCAAAATCCCCAGGGTGGGCGCATCATCAACAACGGCTCGATCTCGGCCCATGCCCCGCGGCCCGGTTCAGTGCCCTATACCGTCTCCAAACATGCGGTGACGGGGCTGACCAAGACGCTTGCGCTCGATGGCCGCGCCTTCAACATCGCCTGCGGTCAGATCGACATCGGCAATGCACTTACCGAGATGACCCAGGGCTTCACCCAGGGCGTGCGTCAGGCCGATGGTAGGATCAAGGTCGAACCGACCATGCCCGCCACCGAAGTGGCCGCCGCCATCCTGCACATGGCCAATCTGCCGCTGACCACCAATATCCCCTTCCTCACCATCATGGCACGCGACATGCCCTTTCTCGGGCGCGGCTAGGTTCATCTTGGCCAAAATACCCCCGCCGGAGGCTCCAGGGCCTGCAAGAGGTGCCCCCTGCACCGTATGGCGCACGAAGAGTGCCCGGCACGGGCTCGATGAGCCTTAGCGGTCGGGATTGCAGAACATGTCGTAGACAAGTTCCATGATCGCCCCGGCCTTGGGGTCCTTGATCGAATAATAGATCGCCTTGCCGTCGCGCCGGGTGGTCACCAGACCCTCGCTGCGCAGCCGTGCCAGTTGCTGGCTGACGGCGGCCTGCCGGGCGCCCAGGCGGTCTTCAAGCTCGGTGACCGATTTCTCACCCGATGACAGGTGGCACACGATCATCAACCGCCCCTCATGGCTCAGCGCCTTGAGAAAGGTTGCCGCCTCTGCCGCCCGGCTGGCCATTTCCTCGGCCGGCAGCGACACGCAGCCCACCGCTTCCTCTGTCCCATCCCGCTGGCTATCAAGCGCCGCCATCTTCGCCGTCTCCCCTTGTCGGCTTTGGGATAGCACAGCTTGCAGCCTCTGGCGATAGTG
>Ga0194133_10004612_pt1 | contig 18278 bp, 13 predicted proteins | sample TA2KigOf40mmetaG_FD_155448 | JGI IMG/M metagenome (GOLD analysis project Ga0194133, IMG submission 155448) | Freshwater microbial communities from Lake Tanganyika, Tanzania - TA2015055 Kigoma Offshore 40m | ecosystem: Environmental > Aquatic > Freshwater > Lake | place: Tanzania: Lake... | reverse complement strand
TAAAAAACAGGTCAGATCAGACCGATACTGTTATTTTTGACCTCAAATAGCTCACTCAGTTTTGAAGCTAGAGACTTAAAAGTTTGGATCTAGACAGCCTCATCCCTTTCAAAAAATGTACCGTTTATATTTTCATATTTTGTCTCAGAGCTGAGATATGAGGGTTTTACTAAGCTGACAAACCAGATCGGACTAGCGCCATTATGTTATTTTTGATCTCTATCTTTGACCTCAAGAATCTCAGGGCTCCGACAGAATTTCAAAAAACTGGTCAGCAGATTTTGTGCCCTTAATATGAGAATTATTCCGGCCAATTTTAAGCTTTCTAACTTTAAAACAGTGCGAGGAGATAGAGGTGACAGACAGACAGACATTTTTTACCAATTCAAGCCCTATTGAAAAATCTTAACTCCTCCCTCACTCCGTTGCTTCGCCCAGGAGGGATTACCACGGCATTCTTCCATGCTAGATATGAAATATCCAGGGCTAGAGGGGGTGTAGCCATGAGCATCCTCCAAAAGAGAAAGAGATGATATCGTGATACAGCATATAGGACCCAAAGAATGGAACGGAAAATAATACCTTGTCAAGAGTTTTTATGATACCAACAAAAAACTGATTGAGTGTTTATTCTGTGCACTGTGGAGATGGAAATAATTATCAGGATAGAAATTTTATTTTAGTGTCCAAAAAAAGTAAGGCTTGACACTTTCTATGGATGCCAACGAAGTAATAAAGCTGTAAAATTATGAATCCACATTATCAATTCGATTTTGTAGCTGCAATGCTTAAATCATAAAACTTGCTTTAAAATGGTGTCACTGGGGAACCAAAGTCAGGACCTTTAAGTGGACTGCTTATAGTCTAGCTGGCCAAAATTGATGCGCACTTTAATGAATTTTAATCTGCAAGTCTTACCTTTCAAGGTTGAGTTCTCAAAACATGTTGCTACTTTTGTTTAGACATTTTTTCGGTCACAAAAACTCCCGTCAGAAACATTGAGAGTTTGCTTGACCACAAAAAACCTCCTTAAGATTGAGAATCCTTCGAAGATTCTTTGTACTGGTTTGAAATCTAGTTTCTGTAATAACTTGAAGGGAAACTTTGAATCCGCTTAGGTTTGTTTGTTGTTTCACTCTTCTGCAGCTAGAGTTTTGGAGCTACAGCAATAACATGCCTTTTTCGTCTCAATTTTCTAGTTTGTAGTTTGATTACTACAAAAGGCTACAATTTGTTATGAAATCTTTGCCTCACTACAAAAAATTTCAACAGACAGCAGCAATTCCACATATATCTAAGGCAAGCTTGAAATACAGAAATCACACTTTAAAATACAACAAAATACCACAAGGTTCTAAAAGTTTCTTTAAAAAACTACAAGAACCTTTTGGTGCATTCAAAATATAAATCGGGTTGATTATTATAGGGCAAAAGAAAGTCACAAAAAAACAGTTTACTGGATTATCGTTTAATAATATATACGGAGATTGTTGTTAATATTAAAAAAATAAAAAAAATTACGTGATGTATTTTGTAAAATGTTGAAAGAAAGAATTGAATCTTATAAAACCTTCACAAAAAGTTTGATCGTGCTTCTCTCCGATCTGTTGTAATTACATGCATGCATCTTGCGTACTTAGTAAGTTAGTAGACACAGTGCGTATGCATTAAAATCATAAAACGGACTTGCCTGCAATCAACTTGGGATTTAATTTTTTCTAAAAGTTTAGGTAAACTTATGAGATTCAAAATTAAAATTCTGTCAGCCTATCCATCTGTCTTGAATTTGTGTGAAGTGAAAATAAATCAAAATTCAACTGAATTTTGCAAGTTCTGTAAATACGTAAAAACAAACAAAATGTAGGTATCTTTTGATAGTAGGATTATTAAATAATGAATGTTGCACTGAGTTCTAAGTTTAATGTTTTGTTTTCATCTACTTTGTATGCCTAAAATTGTTAAATTGCGCTATTTAAGATATTCTACTTGATTAATAATTACTACTAACTAAGTTAAAATTAGAAATAACGATTAACTGAAATAAAAAAAAGAAGGAAAGGTTAGCTACAAAATTATATCTTCACGTTGAGAGGAATCAACGCAAATATATCTAAGGCAACAGTGCCACCAACCAAAGATGTCTTACTAAAATCCTATCAGGTTAGCAAGTTTCTTTAATTAAGCAAAATAATGTACTACATTTCACCTTTGTCACTAATTTAAGAAACGCTTGAAAGACGATATCAATTCTATAATGACCAATTTCAATGAAATAATAAAGCTCTGCAGGGTTGAAGAAGAAAACCAGGTAATTAAAAAACCCAAGTGGAAAAAGCCTTCTAAAGTCAAGCCTAAATACGTTGTTGATTTTACCGTCTAAAAAGTGTATCCCTATAGGCTGAGTTAGTTACACGGCCATTTTTAGGCCATTCCTGTGGTAAAAATTCAAAAAATTAATTATTCAAGCATTTGAAAGCTGTGCTGTTTTAAATAAATGGGGAAATTATGATAAAAAATAACTTTTCAAAAAAAGCATAACTTGCCTATCAATTACTGAAAATTCTTAGTCAGATGACAAATTTTGAATGTTCTTTTTTTAAGGATTGTCGTCACTTAAGCTAGTTGATATTGAGTTTTCTTTAATATCTGTTAATAAATTTTAATGTGAGACCAAACAAAGCTTTTGCATTTTTCCTCAAACATTTTTGAATGCTGGTATAAAAAATAAGACCTGCACCTTTTTTTAGTAAAAATAATGTACGATTTTATTATCTCTGCAAATTAAAAATAGTATCTGAATTCGACAGCCATGATTTATATTCACTGATTCATATGTTAAGATTTCAAGGTCCACCCAATGTGAAGAAGATGGATTTGAAATGCAAGTTCGGGCAGCCAACATGGTATTAAAATTTTATTTTAGCATTTTAAATAAGAAAAAATGGTGATAGTCTGATTTAATTTTAACCTCAAAAACTATGATTGGCTCGCTGTCACAGAGGGCTAGACGCAACCACTGAAAAGTGGAAATTTAGCTCTGATGTCAACACTATTTAGAAATAGTTTATTTCATCTTGTTCTTCATAAATTAAAACGAAACTTTATAGTAGATAATATTTTTTCTCTGCAAGATTACAAAGTTTCTTTTCTATCTCAGGTTCGTGCAAGTGAGTCTTTAATGAAACTCATCAGCGACATTAAACAATATCTCATTCTGAATGATTTCCCAAATGTGAACCAGGTGATAAATTATTCAATAAATCGGACTTGTTATAGTGTTTCTCCATCATTTTACACTTGGAAATATAATAAAAATTTTAACTTGCATTTTAGGCCATTGCTGAAAATTCTAAAGGATTCTTAGACCTGCAAAGCAAATGTGATCTTAAATTGACAGCTTTGAGAGATGACATAGCTGCAGATCTTTATGACCTAGAAGAAGAATATTATCTTTCACAAATTAAGTACGGTGACAGAGAGAAGGAGAAAAGTGATGTACGATGAAAAGTTATTTAGCATTTATTAAATATTTCACTCACTTTTCTTTCATTGATAAAAAATCCTTCATCCGTCTATTACTTCTAAAATATTAAACTTTTTGATGCTACAATCTATGTAGTTGAATGATGGTAATTTTTCTACCCAATAAAAGTATTGTGCCTTAACTTTGTTAGATTGCTGCAATTTTAGTTTTGGTGGCAGTCCTGGCTCGAAGGTTGACAGCCTTTTTTTGACCTTAGCAAAGCCTGATAAGTTGGAGATTAGAGATCATGCAAAATGAAAGGCTTCTTGACCTTGGAGGGGTTTGGGTACTACATCTGCACTCATTTCCCAAGAAGTTCAAACTTTCTCCCCCTCCCATCCTTCATGACCTTGATTTTTATTGCTGATGGCAAAAGCACATAACTTTGCAAAATTTATGCTTACATACATTCTCAAATTTTTGTCAATAAGTTGGAGCCATTTGGTAATAAAAAAAACTTTTTATATAGATTACAATCGAGGTTGCGTTGTTAAGTTAACGTAAACAAACCGCTTTAACGCCGGAAATTTTATATTTTTAGCGCGTAAATAACAAGTTGTTGTCAAACTCGAAATTCAACTTTTCACTTCAGTTTAACTTTCATTTCTTGTACCTTGTCTGTTGCCATCGGGTCATAGTTAAAAGTACATTGAATAATGAGCAAAGATACTGACAAAATGGAAATTCAAACCAATGGAGAATCTTTCAAAAAGTAAAGAAAAAATGCTACCTGAAGTATGGAAATTCAGCAAAGAATTGTGTTTTTTTTCAGTAACCTTAATGACCCTCTGTCGGTGGCAGACCCTGAAGTTTATGCTTTGATTCGGTCTGAAAAAGAACGCCAACGAAAGGGTATAGAAATGATTGCAAGTGAAAACTTTACTTCTGTAGCTGTCTTAGATTGTCTTGCTTCTTGCCTTCACAACAAATACTCTGAAGGAATGCCCAATGCCAGGTGATCAACATCATTTATCTTAAAATTTCAATCTTTTCAATAGTTTCATACATTCTTCAGGTACTATGGTGGTAACCAAATTATTGACGAAATAGAGCTCTTGGCACAGAAAAGGTCATTGGAGACCTTTGGACTCACACAGAACGATTGGGGGGTCAATGTTCAAGTAATCGAAAAGATTTTCTGGGAAATGATATGTTTTTGATGACGACCATTTTAGCCATACAGTGGTTCTCCAGCAAACTTTGCCGTCTTCACTGCAATTGCCGGACCTCATGGTCGAATCATGGGCCTAGATCTACCAGACGGAGGTCATTTGACTCATGGATTTTACACTGCAAAGAAGAAAGTTTCTGCGACATCTGTGTTCTTTGAGTCTATGCCTTATAAGGTAAGTTTTCTCGGACTATTTTTACCTTTTCATTCTTGTGTTGAATTTGAATTAAAACTTAGGTGGATCCGTCCACTGGTCTGATAGATTATGAAGAACTAGCAAAGACAAGTAAACTGTTCAGACCGAAAATCATCATTGCCGGAATATCTTGCTATACAAGAAGTCTTGATTATGCAAGGTTAAAGTTAATTTCCATTTTAATAATTAAAATGTGTTGTCAAATATTCTTTGAAATAGATTTCGTAAAATCGCTGATGACTGCGGTGCATACTTGATGGCTGACATGGCTCATGTTGCTGGTCTTGTCGCAGCTGGCTTGTCTCCTTCCCCCTTTGAGCACTGCCACATAGTGACATCCACAGTTCACAAAACACTACGGGGACCAAGAGCTGGAATAATATTTTTCAGAAAGGGTAACACTCCGAGGTAGATTCAAAAGATCAAGACAAGCTGTGAACTCTTTCACACAGGTGTAGAGAGCACTCTTCCCGACGGAAAGGAGGTCTTTTACGACCTCGAGGAGAAGATAAATAATGCTATTTTCCCTGGTCTCCAGGGAGGTCCTCATAACATGGCCATCGCTGCCATAGCTGTTGCGATGAAACACGCTCAGGTAAGTTATCTTGTGAGAACCAACGAAAGAACTTTCAATCTTTAAATACAAAAATGCTTTTCCTTTTTGATTTGAGTGCATAACGAACGACTTTGTGCATTAATTTTTTTACATTTTCTTACTATCCTTTCAAATACGCTTACTTGATTTTGATTCCAAACTGAAGGGTGTCACGTTCGGACAGTTTACTTTGTTCGTTCAAACATTGTTATCTTTGTTAGACCAAAGAATTCAAAGACTACCAGATGAATGTTTTGTCTAATGCAAAAGCCCTTGCACGTGAGCTTCAAGAAAATGGTTACAAAGTAGTAACCGGTGGAACTGACAACCACATTGTCTTGGTAAGTAGCTTGAATGTCTATAATGAAGTTCCGGAGATATATTTTCTTTTCTCTCAGGTTGACCTTTCGCCATCTAAACTAAGTGGTGCAAAGGGTGAACGGATACTTGAGTTGATTGGAATATCAACTAACAAAAATACAGGTATTAAAACATTGAAATGATACTTTGTTATTTGAAATGTCTGAAAAAAATTCCCAAGACACTAAAAGTTAAAATTATGACAATTCAGTTCCAGGAGACAAAAGTGCCTTTAATCCAAGTGGAGTACGACTGGGCCTCCCCCCTCTTACAACAAGGTAGAGAGTTTGATTATGAGAGATAGCAAACACATATTTAATTACAATTTTGACTTTTAGAGGGGTGGTTGAAAAAGACATTCCAATCATTGCTGAATTCATTCACACTGCTTTCCAGGTAAATTATTTTTATCTGACGCTGAGAAATAGTAATTCTCAACAAGAGCAATATTTTCAGATTGCACTTGATGCTCAAAAACTAAGTGGCCCAAAACTGGTTGATTGGAACAAGATTCTCGTGGAAAATTCATCTTTGAAGAAGAGAGTGGAAGAGGTTAAAGCCAAGGTGGAAGAGTTTGTTACTCACTTTTTACTTCCTGGACGAGAGGACATATAATGTCTTGTAACTCTAAATAAATGTCATTATTTTGGTTTTAAATATAATATTTTATCCTTATTTTCATTGAAGCCACAATGCCTTCATGTTACAAGAGAAAATCGATTACTATCTTTTTGAAGAAATTTCTCGTTTGGGCCAACGCCCTATGTTTGTAGGAAAGTAAATTGACCTGATCTGGAGGGATTTTCTTGACATGATAGATTAAAAATTTCCACTACTGCACTGGTCCGAGGGCAGCCTGATCCAAATTTTAGAATATATTTGAGACCAAAACGTAGTCACAATTACTGTTTTTTATTATAAGCATTCATATGGAAAATTCCACAAATCCTTGACCCAAATTCATAGAGAGCAACAAGTTTGGTGAAATGAGATCAAAATTTATTGCTTATTGCGCAATCACATGCATCGAATACCAAGAATCGGGGCGAAAAATATCCAGTTTTTGAACAATGGGCGAGGAAACTGAGTGAATATTCGTGGCAGAGGAGTTGTTCAAAAAATAAAGACCAAAAAGCAATCAATTGGAAATAATTCAAAAAGAAAGCATGCGCGACCCTTACGAAAATATGTACACAGCAAACAGGTACCTAAAATAAATACGATGCATCTCTCACTACATCACGTAGTGAAAAGAAAAAAATATTCAACAAATTACAGTTAAATACCTTTGAAAAATAGTCTAAAATTGGTTCTTGATTAAATCAGGTCATTAAATAAAACCATCCTCCAAGTATCAGAATATGGGCATTGGAAGGATCATACCAACCATATTGTACCTGCAACAAAAAAGTTTGACTTGAAATCTGAACTGTTGAAAGAAAACGTTTAAAGCTCTACGTACTTCTCATTTTTATATTTTTCTCTAATCGCTTGTTGGGGAAATTCTGCAGCCTTGCTAAAGGTAGAGTGCAAACAAACAAGACAATCCCTGAAATCTTCCACTTTGTATCCTGACTGTTCAATCATAATAGCATCCCAAGCGGAGTTTCCCAACGTATGGCGTGATAAAGCAACGCTTGCTGCTCCTATTACCGACGGCAAAAAGTGAAGGTAGGTTTCGGCCTCTAGAAGGGTCAGCTCAACAAGATATTGCGAAAGAAAGCTTCCGTTACTTTTGTCTGTTGGACAAGTCGAAAATTTTTTTTGAATCTTTTACTTTGAAAAGACATTCTTTAAAGCTCACCTGAGAGTCCAGACATCTTGGCAAAGTGATTTGCAAAGAAAAGAGCTGACGGGGGTGAGCATTCGAATTTAAGGACGTCAAGAACAAGCTGTTCCATGCGTAAAACTTGCTTTTTTGTGTATGTATCATCAGTGATGTAACAAAATTCCGTTACATCGGGAGGATAAATTTCTTCGTACTTCCTGTTGAAGAAATTCTGAGATTAAAAACCACAAAAAAGAAGCATGCATCTTCAATGATGACTTACGCTGCAACAAACATACAAGCAGTTCCAACCAACTGTAATTTTGCCCTTTGAACTGACATGAAAGACAAAAATCTGTCCAAATAGTTTACTGCGAGAAAAAGGGTCTCAGTCTGAAGCTTGTACTCTTCACCGACTTCAACGAGCCAGTCAACCTGATATTTTTGGATCAGTTATTAGAGCAATTAATTATCATTTCGACTAAAAAATATTTTGCAGATGCATTACCAAGATAGACCTCATGCTAAATGTGATATCCGGTTGTTTGGTCATATAGTTCCACTTGGGCATAAATTTTTGCTGAAAGTAAATTCCAAATAAAGCCAACACTCAACCTTTATTTTTCCATTTTACAGAAAAATACCTCGACACTTTTCATGTGAGTGATGATGTCCAAGCTGTAATTTTCAACGCCAAGAATCGAGTCTGAACAGCCCTCTTCATCTACATCAAGAACCGCCTCCTCAGTTACCATTGGAGACGAGCCTTCGCTTACAGATACTTCTAAACCGCCATCGACAGAGACAGGGCTATTTTGCAAGAAAAATGAATAAAAAACACTTCTCTTTGTGGCTTTCATATATTGCTAAACTAACCTGGAAAGAATGGCCTCATTACTTTGCCTAAATCCATGTCTTTGGCAGTCTGGCAAGTCAGGCTTTAAGTTCTCGTCATTTTCTAAATTGTCCATAGGAACTGAAGAATCATTGAGCAATGATTTTGACAATGCTAATTCGCTTCCAATGGGAGCCAACAAGGGTTTTTTCGGAAACGGAGAATCGTCATTGTGAATAGTAAATCTAGGGGCACTTTTAAAATGAAATTGTTATTTATTCGAAGGAAGCATATCATCCTGTTGAGTACAATTTTTACCCCGGAATTTGAGGTGTAGGATGGCTCTTTGAACTAATGTCAAAACTTGACACTTTTTTGGCATTATTCCACACTTTTGAACTCCAAACGCTCGACCCTGCTACGTCTGCAAAACTTTGAACCTGAAATATAAGTAGGAATAAGCTTGAAAATAGCAATTGACTTGCAATCAGATTAAATACTTAGCCGTACCGAGGATACGTTTTCCTTTTGAGAAGAGCTTTCAAATAACGAGCTCTGAGCATTTTCATCCTCGAATATGGCAAAAGTCTTAAGTTTTGAGACAAAACAAGGAAAGTTTTAAAATTATACATAAAAGCAAGAAGGTGGGCTCTAACCTGATGCTTTTGGGTTCGATTGTGGTCAAATCCAGAGCTTGCGTTGGACGAAATTTCTCCCAATGGCACCCGGGCACCCTGGCGTAGAGATAGACCTGTTTTAGGATGTCCATGTTGGGAGGAACGCGTCCGTCTATTGACATGATCCATGATTAGATGAAAGAAGGCAAACTCCTCTTTTGCCTTTTTGCAGGAAATTTGGGAATGAAAATTAGCTTTACAATTAATAGCACGGCGGAGATGTTTTGAATTTCATCCCCGCTGACCGCCCGCACAGAACCCTATAACGATAAACGAAATTTTTGAATGTACATCGAAATTCCGCTCTGTTAAATTGGAGACTTTTGGTTGGTGCGTGCAACGGTCTAGACTACTGCAGTGCATCGATCCAAATATAATTTTCAAATCCGAGAATTTCTCGAGCTATACACTGAAAAAAATTAATCTCTATATTTATTATTGTTTTATAACAAAAAAATGAGCTTAAACTTGATTAGATAAACTTTGACCCTGGACATCTTTTTCAATATACATAATTGGCCATGATGCACGGTTTTGATGATTTTTTGGCAATCATGCTTATAAAACCACATGATGATTCTTTCGAAATAAAAAATCGCCATGAATTTTTTTCAGTGTTTTTTGTTTTGTTTCTCTGTTTTCCCCGAGTGAAATGTGGCCAGCAGGCCGCCAGTTTTGCCATCAGTGAAGAGTAAGTTTTGAGGTAGTTTCTCAGGAGGCCACATGCTTTTTCACCTCAAAAATCTTCCTCAGTTTGAAGCTAGAAAGCTAAAATTTTGCATGGAGACAGGTTAAGGCATTATCTTAATGTTACATTTAATACACTTTACACAAAAATGTACCTCAAAGCCAGCATTGAGGTTTTCCTAGACACCAAAGTTAACATTAAAAACGGGTCGAAAAATTGTTTGCTCTCGAACTTCATCTTTGACCTAAAATTTCTCCGCCAGTTTTAAGGCTACAGAGCTGAAATTTTGCATGAAGACAGGTTAAATTAATACAAAAATATTACTTTAGTGACATTTGGATGCAAACCGTCGATCCATAGAGTCAACCATTCTTCTTGGTCCACTATAAACATACGCACAAAAAAGTGCTAATTAAATATTTCAAAAACTTTTGTTCGAAATTACCAGACTGAGCCATATATTGATAGTTCTTTTAAGGTAAAGATGGAACCTATATTCAAAAAGTAAAACATTTGGTTGAATGGGGATGGACTTCGTTTCCTTGTTCTGAAGTATATTTTGAGCACAACTAAAAAAATACAAACTTTGGTGAAAGTACCAGGAAAACAATTTTTAACTGACACTTTTATAGGGACATATACAAGTTTGTTTTTGTACAGGTTTTCATGGAATGGTAAATATGAAAATTGAGCATTTTGTTTAAGATCAATAAATATCCGTTACAATTGATGATTAGGAAATAGGAATTCTATTCACAACCTTATGTTGCACTGAACTGAGTTAAGGCTATTTGGTGAACCTTATGAGGTTATCTGTCCTTAAATTGTACATGGATGAGTTGGAGTAATCTTCAATCATAATAATTGTTTAATTGTTGATCGCAATTATCGACATGCTGTGAAAAATGTTCATCTTTTTTTGGCAGCAAACTTAATTTCTTGTATACGGATGAACTTGGTTGGCTGCTTTGATAGTCGTCTTTACAGTTGATGGAATCTTGGCAACTGAGGCTCCTTGTGGCCGGGACTGATTGGCAGATGGTGGAGAAGCAATTGGAACAGAAGAAGATTGTGGCAACATGGGCCTTAGATGATGACCGTAAGTTACTGCAGATGCGAGTTCCATTGTATCCTCGGGCAAAAATGTTTTCTCTATTTCTGACCTTTGATTGAGTCAAATTATTTAAGAGGATAAGAAAACTTAAATACAGACAAATCAATTTTTCACACCTAGCTCCAAAACGGCTTTCGATATCTTCCCTCTCAGAGTTGATTCTTTTCGTCACAGTTTGTGTGACTTTTTCCAGAACCTTAATTTTTAACCATGATGTAAAATAACAAAAGTGAAATGCATTCCAAAGTCATGCTTTTACAACATACTGCTTGCATTTTGTTGAGATTTTCTGGTGTAATTGCAGATGCTTTAGCCTCATAAGAAATATGTTTTGATTCTACCTCTGGATCAGGTTTGGTACGTAAGTAGTGTGGTACAACCTCATGGGAAAATGTTGCCACACGCTGGAAAACAGAGAAAAGTTTCACATTCTTCTTTTCACTTCTGTTTCAAAGAAAGTATTTCATGGTTTTGAACTTTACCTGCTCAGTGAGTTTTGCGAGCTCTTCATCTCTTTCTGGGCTCAAAAGTATCGGCAAAGAAATGTATTTTTTGAGAAGTGGCGTTCGCTCAGACTTGATATTTTTCAGCAAAGAATTCATCTGAAAAAAAATCCATATATTTTCTGTGATGCTACAAATGCTGAAAGATTCACCTGTCCTGAAATAAGAGCGTAACTGTCTAAGAAAGAGTGCCAATTGAGGTGAGGGTCTGTTTCGAGCTTTGCAATTAGGCCCGAGATAGCAGTGCGAACATCTGAAAGACGACCTAGAGGGAAAATATTTTTCAGCTCTGAACAAATTTAATGATATAGGACTTGAGATTGAAGATGAAATTTTTTTAATTTTATGATTCTTCTATAAGTTTGTTAGAAATTTACCAACAAGAGACTCGCAAGCAGCCTCGAGAGCTCTATTTTCCCTCTCTGCTGCAGCACTTGTCATTGTCAAATCTTAAATTTTACCATGTTGAAACTTTCAAAAAAAGGATCTGTTTTCTAGTCTAGCATTTCAGATTTCTTAATTTTCTAATTATTTTTCTTTGATTCTTCAGATTGTAAATCACAACAAAAAAACATAAATCAGCTCTATAATAGTACCCAAACGCATTAATACATATCTGTGCCTTCCTTCAATCCTTCATTCAGGTCACAGGTTTATATGAAAAAGTTGTTGGGACCCTTCTTGCCCAGGAGGGATCCTTATCCCGTCTGAAATCTGGGGATCCTCACTCAACCAAGCCTGGTTTTAAACAAATTTAGTGTATATATTGAATATCAAAATGCATTTGCTGTACAATTCATCACATAGATGGTGATTTGAAGAGTTTAAATCAAAGAAATTTTACAAAATTTGAACTTTACCCAAACTTTTTTTTCCTTCCAGCCCTCCTCAAAGAAGCTTGTGAGGGAAAAGTTACCCAACTTTATTCTGGGTTTTCCTATGAGGAGTTATTTAAAAATGGCGTGGACTCTTCTTATTCAACCACTGGTAATGGTTGTGATCCGGAGACCCCTGATTTCTCACTTGCTGTTCTAGTTCCGAAAGGTGAACAGCTAAAACTTCACCACAAAGTTTAAAGAAAAGTCCCTCCAAATCATCCAAAAGAGACAAATTTTAGATGGTGAGACCTTTACACGTGCAACCCGGTCAGATGCAGAAAGGGAACTCTTCTACCCAAGCTTAAAGCTCCATCTTTTTAGGGTTTGTATACATCCTTAAATCATTGTTAAGTTCAAGCTTTCAGGACTAAAAACTTATCTTTGATGCTAGAGTTAGGGTGGTTGTGGTGTGCTGACACAGGTCCCAAGGCATCAGTGGCAAAAGTTCAAACTTTACAGAAATTTAAGAAGGTCAACAAACCTTATTGGAACTTCAAACTTGGGAAAAGTAAATACCATTGAAAAGTGCAATAATAGACTTAACTTTTCGTCCGTGCACGATTTTGTTTACTTTTTGTAACTGCGCCAGAATTAGATTTGTTTACTTTTAGCCGGCCGTGCGCGCAATTAATTTGAGGTAAACTTATGCTCTAAGAAAATCTGTCAGGAAACAAAAAAATACTCAAAAAGATAGTATGAAAACTTGCCCATATTTATTAATGTTCGGTAGCGTGGTAGCAGAACGATATTGCTTAAGCTGAGATGATTGAGTGACAATTAACAACTTTTCAGCCCTCACCCTCCTAATTAAAAAGTAAAAGTAATCCAAAAAAATTTAATTATCTTCTGAATAAACTGAACGCATGAACAGATGACTTGAATGTGACAAAAGGGAATTTGTAATTTGTTTGGATCTGAAATTTTCTCAGCTCACTCACAGATTTGACTAAGTTCAATTCCATAAGCTTTGTTACTGTTGGGTTGAGGCTATTTCCACTGGCGGGTAAAAAGAAGTGGTCTGTTGAGACAATGTAAGTAGCCTCTGGTTTGTTCAAAACATCAAGGTAAAAATATTTGAAATTAGAAGACAATTCAAGTGGGAGTAGTTGGGCTTAGACCCTTGCAGATGCTTTCAAGATATCTTCAACAGTGGTCTGTTTTAGAAGAAAAATCTTAAATTAAGGATTTATCAATTTTATTAATGTCTGAAACACTACCTCATCGATATCATCTGAGCCGTTGGCCTGTATAATTGTGCTGATTCCCTTGAAGGCCTTCTTTACGCTGTCGAAGGACGCAGAATAGAGCATCTTCTTCTTGATACGGGCGGTGTCTGGACACCAGCACACAAGAAACACTCTACTCCTTTAAAAACACATCAATTTTAGAGACCAATGGATCTGATTTTTCATCAAATAACCCCTTGGATCTGGTACACACCTGGCAGACGGTTCGGTCCCCTGAGTTTTGACAATGAATTTGTAATCATAGATGGCATAACGGCAGTCATCCTCCTCCCCGTCTTTCTGCTTCAGGTCATTTAAGAAGTTGTCATAGGATGCCTCTACTGCTCCTTTCTGTGAACAGGGAAAAGAATTTGATGCTAGATGCCTTGACAAATGTTGGAGTGAGTCACCTTATCAATTTTCACTTTCCCATCTTCGATTTTGAAGGTAACATATCTAAACTGGTGTCCCAACTGGACACTGTCGTAGGCCAATTTGCACTCGGGATCAAGCTCTACTCCTGACATAGCCATGATTAGGTTTAATAAAAAATGTGTTTGCAAATAAGAAAATGAAAATCCTAGAACAAAAAGTGTAACCCTTTAACTCACGTATCACCAGGCAATGGGCCAAGCAAGGACCGGTCTGAATGACTAAACACTTCCTGAATGCCCCGCCTATTTTCTCTTTGTTGTTTCACTAAGCTTCTAGACAAAGTGATCTTTTTCGGGTATATTAAAAATTTGGAAAAACTTACTTCCAATGTCCGTTGACTCGATTTAAAACTATCTTTGGCTAAACAGTTTTTAATACGGCGAGCGGGTTTCAGCCTGGTCTATGGTGAGCACCCTTCTTTCTTTTTTTTTACTTAACAAAAAAAACAAATTTTCACCGTTTTTTCAATCGCGCTCCAGTGTTTGTTTTGTTGTCTGCTGTCACAGACATCCACGTTAAACTTTGAATTGGTTCATTTTGGTTGGAGTCACAGAGTAACTTAGATATCTATGATGGGCGTAAAATGATTTTCAAAATTCATATTTTGATTTGAATTTTGAAATTTGAATAATGAATTTAGAAAATGAAGTAGTTAGGCTTTAGTTTATCGCGGCCTTCCTATTATATTATTTTCTTTTCCTTGAGTGCCCTGATGCAAATTTTCTGCTGAATGAGCTCACAAAAATGCTTTCTTTTTCAAAATTTCATACCTCAAAGGACCTATTTCCTGGTATAAAAATGGTTGAGCTGTTTTCTACCATCTTAGCTCAATTGATTGACTTTGGTAAGAGATTAAGTATGAAGATAGCGATGCCAGTCAAATCATCCGCTTGGGGATCAACTCAATGTGTCCCATCTGGCAAGTCCAGACAGATCCTCAGGCCTGGAAATTTACATTATTTGGCAATTGATATTTAATGTTTGATACATTTTTTTGAATGCTTTTGTTTTCTTTTGCAGATGCATCAGAGGTCTATTCAGAAACCCAGATGATGCAAACTTCTTTCTACTTTTGTGAGGGTATATTTCTAGTAAAATTGAAGATCAACTTTTATGACTTCATTGTCTTAGGCCGATTATTTATTTTACACTGAATCAAGAATTCTCATTCCTGCTGTGGGTGGGAGTTAAAAGAACATTCTTTACAGGGAATGAACTGGAAAGGTCTAGACATGAAGCAATCCTCTCAAGTAACCAATATGCTATATGATAAGAACAAGTAGCTTGAAGGTAAATTTGTTTGCCAGTTCATAGGTTTCTTTCCTGTGAGCCAAAGTTATGTCTTTGTCAATTCATTGAAGAAAACGCAGCAAATGTCCTCACAGTACACACCTGTCCCGACTCCTGCCTTGCCCCCACAAAGTTTGAATGGGGAAAAGTTTTGTACCTCACTGGTAAAAAAACCCAATGAATTTATTCTAGTGGAAATTAGGAAAAATCAATGACATCTTTTGAAAATAAGAGCAAAAAGGTGCCAATGGCAGAAGATGTTTTAAGATATTCACATGGTTGTGAAATAAAAACAAACAAACCTGACTTATAACTTGAAAAGATTTTCTCGCTTATATTTTTGATTGAACTTTGAAGTCCAAAACAAAGAAGTTTTCAACTTCCTCATTCTCGACTCACCATTAAAAATCCTTATAGTAAAAGAGAAGAAGTAAGGATCCATGGATGCTGACTGGCTTGGTAAGACTGTATCTCTCGACTGCGGTCATCTTGGTTACTTCCAAGGGCTAATTCAAAGCATCCAAATTGAGGAACAAACGATCACAATTACGAATGCTTTTCAAAATGGGGTTCCAGTACAAAAGGAAACTGTAACTCTAAGGTATAATAAAGCTTCTAAAATAATAATCTCACAAGAACTTGTGTAACATGCATCTTTCCTCATTTGAAGAGGCCAAGATATCAATGATCTGAAGTTCCTGGAAAATACAAAGAATCCTGAAGCTAAAAGCGTAGTTCAGGTATTAAGCAGAACTTTTTTTGGTCCAGAAACCGGACTAGTCATTCGGCACTGAATATTTTTTTAATGTGCCTGAATTACAGGTGAAAAAGAGAACCAAGACTGTCTCAGAAAATGCTACTACGAGTACAAAATCTGGATTTACAAACTATCAATCAAGCAACTCTCCTGTCATGTAAAAATTATTTTTTAATGAGCTTTCTGAGTCCACTTGCGTTTACAGACCTAAAATTCTTACCTAGGGGCAACGCTCGCAAAGGAAATAACCCTGATTCTCTGTTGACATTCAATTCAAGAGAATGCCAGAGAACTCCGAGTTCAAGGTTATCAAGAAAAGATGAAGACTGCTTCGGAAACGAAATTTACAAAGAAGATTTTTCCCAGGTTTTTATTTTGTTTTCAATTAAAAGATAAAAAAAACTACCCTTTTATGTCTTTCAAATAGGAATTTGACTTTGAAAAAAATCTTGCACTTTTTGACAAGAGACTTGTTTTCGAAGAAATAGATGCTTCGCAGCCTGACGTTGTTCGTCTTGTGGACATCAACCGTAAGAAGCCTTCACCTGTATTTATTGGTGAAAACAATGAACCAAAGTATAGAAATGATCAAAATGTGATCAACTCAAAGCCGGTGAATTACAGGCAAATTCAGACCAATCAGAAAGGTAACCAAATAAGAAATTAAGGTGAATTTACACGAAATAGTTTTTAGATCTCAAAGTGCAAAATTATGATTTAGTCTAGGTTGGATTCGAAATATTTCTAAAGAGTTTCAATGTACTTTTTTTAACAGCTGAAGGTGAATATGTAACGGACGCTGGTCTGGTTGTTCCCTGCATTGATCTTTCTTTGCGTAACCGCCTCATGGCCTCTGCCGAAGCAAAAGGATTTTCCAATGAAAGAATCACTGAGTTGGTGGCCAGAGCAGGAGCTGAGTTATCGATTCAGTTGCTAGGAGGAGAAAGAAGACTAAATCCTTCCAACAGTCATCAGGTAGATTTTACTCTCTTGATTTCCAACTCAGTAGAGATAGAATAAAAAATTCTCTCCTAGTTTCCACTTGCTGTGATCCTTTCTGGGCCAGGAAAGTCTGGATCGTACGGTTTAGCCATTGGCCGTCATTTATCCTCACTGGTAAGTAATTACTAATACTTTCAAAGTTGAATCTACGTTTTACAATGGCTATTGGTGTTCAAAAAAAATATTTGACAACCAACAGGGCATTCGGACAGTTGCTTATCTCCCCGAACTATCAGTGTATCAGTCCCATCTTGCGACTGAGCTGAGCTTGTACAAATTGTGCTGCAAAGGAAATTCCAAAGTCAGCACCCTCATCCATTCTGTGGAAGAACTACCCAAAGGAACGCCGATTGATTTGATTGTTTTAGCTCTGAGCGACCACGACATGTACCAACAGGTTAAAATCACGACAAAAATGTTTGCTCGATTGCAAGGAAATAGTTGATACGTATATTTTCTGTTTACCACAGGAATGTAAACAAGATTGGTACAAAGCAGCTTCAAAATGGGCATTGTCATCCAGAGCTCCCATTTTAGCTGTGGATCCTGTTCAAATGAATGCCTCTCACATAAAAGCCTCAATTTTACCAGGTATTTCGAGCATTAAAATTTGCTCTAAAAAATAAGCCAGAAAAGTTATTTTTCATTTTTACTAGGTCTCCCTCTTTGGCACCCTCACAATTCAGTCGGTAGAGTTTACTTAGTAAACCTTGGCCTCCCGACTAAAGTTTTTAAAGACGTTGGTATAACTTACACTTCACCATTTGGAGCAAAGACATTTATTGGATTGTCGTCAACTTGACTCAGAAAAGTACAGATTATGAATATTTTTTTTGTAACAATTGGAATATTTATTTTGATACACAAACTTTAAGGAGACTGACAAGTTTTTCATAAATCTTTTTGATGCAACACTTGATTTTAAAATATGAATATTAATATTTTGAGTTTCAAGGTAATCACAAATTAAAAAAAGGATTAATAGACCTTTTTGTGAAGATCAAGACTCCAATAAACAAGTTATTGTAATCTGAGACTGGGGTGATTGCCAAGGCTCTCCAATTCAATGAGCGAAATTGGGCTACATATTCTGGTAGGCTAAAGGGCCAACTTAGGTTAAGACTTTTGCGCATGGTTAGGGTGGTTAAGGTCCATATGTTGTATAGGGGTTGATGTGTGTGCCAAATTTCCTCGAGATTTATTCAGCATTGCAGATTTCTATTCCATCTTCAAGATCAGTATAAAATAAAAAGATTTATA
>Ga0194133_10004610_pt1 | contig 18280 bp, 16 predicted proteins | sample TA2KigOf40mmetaG_FD_155448 | JGI IMG/M metagenome (GOLD analysis project Ga0194133, IMG submission 155448) | Freshwater microbial communities from Lake Tanganyika, Tanzania - TA2015055 Kigoma Offshore 40m | ecosystem: Environmental > Aquatic > Freshwater > Lake | place: Tanzania: Lake... | reverse complement strand
ATCACACAAATCAAATATTCATTTACTTTGAAATTGCTAAATGAACTGACCCTGTCTACGATGTTAAACATCTTGAGAACGAAGACATCCTTGTCGCTCATGCCAAGAGCACTCGCAAACTCTTTTTTAGACAAGGTCGTCCTCATAACCATGATCACATCGCTAGTCACGTCCTCAAGCTGGAAATACATATGCATGAGCTCCTTTTGCAATACAGAATGGAATCCAAATTTGATTGTGAAAGTTACCTTTCGTTTTTCACCAGGTTTGAGGCCAAAAGTTAAAGCATAAGCTTCTCTGAAGAAGTGGTCTAATCTGCGAGCTCTTCTCTCCTTTGTTTCGGCATTTGCCAGCAAATGATCTCGGAAGCAAGGAACAGTTTCCAAATTCTTCTTGTGACTCTAAAATCGAAGAAATTTTGAATAATTTTTACCGAGATTGAGAATTCTTAATCTGTCACTGACCTGTAGGAAGTTTTCTAGCTTCGCCAGGAACTTCTTTCTCTCTCCTGGGTAATTAAACTCTAGGACCAAGTCGTGATCTTTTTGAACTCTAAAAAAGATCATTAGAGTAAGTAAAGTTTGAGCTGGAATCCATTGTCGGACAACTCACCTTAAAAGAGCCATCGGCTTCTTCCCACTTCCGCCTCTGTGTCCGTTTGTGTCTTGTGTGACATCGCACACGAGGTTATCGACACCCTTGAGGTTGACTGTCCTCAGCTTGTCACCTTTCCGATTGAGAAGATAAAATGCTTCATCTGGTCCGAATTTCACCTGTGTTTCAAATTGGTTTTTATTTGGGAATCTTAACAATTTTGATTATCATTCCCGGACCTTTACAAGTCTCCTTGCATTCTCATGAAGCCATTCCTTAACGTGCATCTTGTCAGAGACTTTCTTCTCGTTCTCATTATTGTTGTTGAGGTGTTCACGGGCCTGCTTCATCTTTCGACGTCTGACAAAAGAATTTAAGTAATGATTTCAATAGGCCAGACAACTTAATAGATGACAAACCTTGAATTCATAATCTTTACAACACCATAAGCACCCAAGACTGCCAAAATGGGGACAAAGCAAAGAACAATGCAACCGTAGATGTAGGCTACCTCACTGCCCTAGAAGAATATTTGCAAACAAATCTGTACATGGAATCGAAAAGCAGAGAGGAGAAAATCTTACTAACCTGAAAATAATCGTATCCTTTAAGGAAAGGACAGTTCTCAAGCTGAGAAGCATTTAACTGAAAGGGTTGAGGACATGGGTCACCATCATTGAAGAAGAACAAATTTTCTTGGATATGGTCATCGCCGATGGTTGTCACTTTTTTCACGACATCCGAGAGCTTGATTGAACGAAAGAAACCAATTTCCTTTTCGCTTAGCATTCTAAAAATTAAAATTGTTTTTGAATCCATCTTAATTATTTTAAAATCTTATTCTTACGATGTTTCTCTGTTTTCGAACCAGAATCTGTCTGATTCTCTAAGCCTCTCAAACTGTTCTTTAATAATTGTGGTGAAAAGAGGTCCAGGGTTTCCATCTGCTGTGGTTTCAAGCATGCCCCCGACGTAAACATCGATGTTGTCAATGTCACCCTCGTAGAGCTCTTTCAGCTGGGAAAAAATCTCTGGATGTGCCTCTTGTAAAACAGGATTGATTTCTCGCCACTCAGAGACTCGGGGCAGACCGTGGTGACGTCTGAGAGTATTGTAATCGGGTAGGCCAACATCTCGCCCTGAAGTTGCAAAAATCAATCATTGTTTGACGATTCCTAATCGTGATAGACATCATAATATTACCTCTCATAATATTTAGTGCTACCAAATCTCTCCTGGAAAACTCCATGGGTCCAAAAAGCTGATTCCTAATGTCTGAGCAGAAAATGTTGTCCTCTTTTTCAGAAATCTGACTGGAAAGTCCCATCAATATGTCTTCAATTGTATCTGCATTTAGGTAATCCTTCAACAAAAAAATTGTAAGCATTGCTTTTTATTTCAGGAATCAATATTTATACTAACCTGTGAATCCCACCAAACAGAACAAAGCCTTGTAGCTGCAGCACCATTTGGTGTCTTGTGAAATTTGCAGGTTTTGTCTCTTCTGTAAAGTCCAGGAGGTATACTCGTATGACTAAACCTTTACAAAAAGATTTGGAGTTAAGATTTTTTTCAGTGATATTAAACAGGCTGAATAGCCACCGGAATGCTGCACTCTGAAACGAGTTCGAAATGCCAGGGTGAACATCCGGTTTATATCCGGAATAGTTGGCTAATCTTGTGTGTTCTGAATCGCCAAGCAAAGAAGGAAGGTACTCGTAGAAAATAAGACTCTAAATGGAATTTTTCTTGATTGAAACGTCATCATAATCATAATTTTATTATAATTATGCACCTGCATCGTGGCAATAACACGTCTCCTTGCAGCCTGAAAAATATCCTCGTCAACCCAGTCTGGTCTTTCCTGAAAATTATCCAAGTCAAATTTTGACATCTTTGAGAAAACAAACGTCACAATATCAATACCTTTTTGACAATCATGGCATGGTAGTTGTGCCAGCGGTAGAAGACGATGGCAAGAGCAAGGACGCCAGGGTTTTGATTGACACGTGGGTCACCCAGAACTACATTGTCATAAGAATAATTTGAATTGTTTTAATCAAATACTATCCTGAATTCATCTTGTGAGACTGATTCAAGGCTGGCATTTGCTCAACCCATAATTACAGAAAAAAATGACATGTCTGAAATCAACAAGTTGTTCGAGAGATTTCACACCAGAAAGAGCCTCAAATCGACTAACCTTGAGATGAATGAAAATTAAACGATATCTGGCAATTTAGTTGAAGCCAGCCAGCACAATGTACGTACAAAGGACTTGAAGCTTTTTTGCTCTTTAATTTCTGTATCCCTTCCCCATACATTGGTAAATAGAGAAAAGAAAGAGAGATTTTCATCTAAAACAAGATCAGAGAAGGACGCCCACCTTGATGTTGAAACAATGCTTGGTGATGAAAATTACCTTTAATTAAATGTCTCGGAGGTTTTTTTTTTACCTCAAAAAGGGAATGATCCAGGTTTGGTTGCGATAAATAATGGGTTTTCATTTGCCCAAACCAACCATGGCAAAAAGTAAGAGACTTACGATAGAGACGTTCTGGACTTTGCATCTTGAGGATGTTTGGAGCAGGTTGGTTGAATAGAGGTATCCTTTGGGTGTTGAGAGGGGGCATTCCAAGAATGGGATCGCCACGCATCTTGAATGTACCGTTGACAAAAGTCCTCATGGCATTCAGCCATGCTTCTTTTGTTGAGTAGACGAAGCTAGCGTCCATCCAGCTGGTCATTCGATTCAGCTGCAACAATCAATGCAAACGGAACAGTCAATTAAGCATCAATATTTTTTTTCATGCTGTCAGCCAATGAAGGTATAAAGTATTTTTCATCCTTTCAGAGCCTCACATCTCTGACCCTGCAAATACTTGCAACATGTTGGACCCCAACCTGGCTCGACATTCTCTGTTGTCTCATTTCAAGTTGTTTTTTTATTGATACATCATTAAGCAAAAAGCATTTTTCGCACTTTTGATGGGAAAGGACTGATACAAGGAAAATTCCTGACGCAATCCCTCTATATTAATCATGGGATCGTGGACGGAAAATCATGCTTACTTGCTCCCTTGGATTATTTGGACTCTGTCCTGTTCTTCTATCGTACAAAGCCCTGTGAAAAGGCATGAAAGCTTCTCCAGTACATTCTTCGTCGTACATCTCATCACACTTGTCAATGGGGATCTTGTGTAATTCAATGGGACAACCATGTTCTGTGGCATACAATATCTCAGCACTGACGACTTGGCCTGAAAATCAAATGGTCCGGATGACTACTTCATTTTTTTTTGCTGTTATTTGACTGTGAATAGTGTTTAACGAACGAAGGGAAGTCAATTTTATATAGATACAAAAAATCAAAACCCCATCCATCTTTAGATTGTTCTAAATCAATTACACGGATAGTTAGCCAAGAAGGTTGCAACTTTTTTTATTAAAAAAGGATTATTGAAAAAAATGTTTGCCCTTCGTTTTCTACAATTTAGAAATCTACTTTTGTCGCCACAATAAAAGAAAAATAGAATGAAAAGCATAAAAAGTTATTTTTCTTTTTGTATCCTTGACTAAAAAATAAAAAAAACTTTTTTTTATGATTTGCAGAAAGAGATTAAGTTGGGGTTTACCAAAAAATGTTCCCAGGGCTGTCCTGTTTCTTAGGGACGCTAATCCATCTTGACCTCTCATCAAGGCTTGCGAAAGAGTCCTAAAAAAGTGCACTCTGAAAATGGACCTTTTGTGAGGTTTTTATTTTATTTTGTTTCTTACCTAGGACTCGGTCTATTTTCGCCACTCATTTTGTAAACGCCATCGGAGTAACCTGAGGGGGCCTTCCGGGTAAGTGGGCTGTCTGTTTGTTCAAAAGAAAAAAAAGTTAACGTTAACATGAAACACGAAAAAAATTCAGAAAAAAAACTTCTGTGTGTTTTTAGATCAAATGCATCTCTTGATTCTGGACGTGACTTGCAGATCAAAGTTTTGAGCTTCAACTACGTAATTCGCAATCAGGCCTTTAGAGAATGGCAAACAGGATGTAAGATTACTTGCACTTTCAGAATTTTAAGTTCTTCGCTAATTGACACATACATCGAGTATGTTTAGAGCCTATTAACCCTTTTATGGGAGCTAAAAAGTGCTGAACAAGTGCAAGTGCGTCGTACTACCCTGATTTCAGGCTTTTTTGTACATAAAAATAAGACTCATTTTTTTTGTATCCAACAAAACATTTTAACAACCTGTTTTTGTAAAAATTGGATTTAAAAAAAGTGTATGGTGGAAACAAAAATCTGTTTCTTTAAGTTCAAAGCACAAAAAAGTCATGAAAAGAGTCAGACTTGAATAGATTTTTTACGCTTTTTGTTTCATCAATTGGATTTCTTTCTTGTCTTTTGAGAACACCAAGGTTTGATATCATCATTTTTATATTTGTTGTTAATTTCAATTCTTTTAAACTACATCTTTCATGTTGTGTGGGGTGGGGTGGGCTAGAAGCTGGGATAAGGGTAAAGGGTGGGAGGTCTCACATTACTTAAATTGAACACACCAAAAGAGAGATGAAGAAAAAAGTGGTTCTCAGTGAGAAAAAAAGGTAGAGAAAATTCTTCCAGTTTGAAGCTTGAATTGAATTCTAAAGATTTTCCCACCATTATGATAATTTTCAATAAAAAGTAAAATGAATGATTTGATTCTTTTTTTTTCATGGTCTTCTTTCTGCAACATTCAAAGTGTGAAAATTATATAAATCTTAACATCTAGCTGGCTTTTTTTTCAAATGTAATCCATTCAAAATATGATTTCAAGTCCTTGAAAATAACCGAGACTATCACTATTTCTAAATTTAGTCCTTGCATTCAAATGCCTCTTACTTGGATACATAAAGAAGCATTGAAACAAGCTTGGAAAAAATTGATTGAATTGCAAAATAATAAAAAATCAGTGTGTGCACAGTATGGACTGTAACGACTATTTCTCATGTTTTTAAGAGTTACAGTAGATTTATTTACCCTGACTTTGTCGATTTATTTTGCAATAAGGGGTAAAAACTTGACAGCATGGCTGAGGATTGAATAGACAATCTTGGATCTAGGTTCTCAACCTAACCTGATACTTTTGACCATTTGGGCGGAGCGACCCCATTTTTTTGATGTTCGTCAGGCCAAATTAATCGTGAAAGAGACACTTTTGTCCTGGCAGGGAATCATTTCATTATTATCATTTTTTGTGTATTTTTTTGGCAACCCAGTGTCAAAGGCTGCCTGGTTGTGCCAGACCCTCTTATCCCCAGCCAGATGACCCTTATGATTTCCATAGAAAAAGTTATTTCTCTTACCAACTGATCCCCAATGTGGGTGTGCAAGGTTGTTGTACCAGCCATCATAACGTTGTTTCTCACTATAACTTCGAGTTAACTGCTGTCTTCTCAATAAACTTAGCTCTGAAAGGAAAAAAGTGACATTTTGAAGTGGCATCCTTTTTATTTAACATGCTTTTGCGATGGAGAATGATCATTTATAGTGCTAAATGGAAATTGAAACCTAGAGCCCTTGGATATACAGCAATTTGTCGTGATCATTGGGGAAAAAGTCTAAAAAAGCTCATATGAAACAAAGTGAGGGTTGAGATCAAAAGTTAGAGATTGGCCATGCATTCCAGACTGCAAAATAATCAGGCCTCCTAGACAGTATAATGTAATCTATAGGGTCTTACAATCGCAATGATCACGGACTAACATCCCTACGTTGCACAAGATAAAGTACAATATTATTAGACACCAACCTTTTCTTATGATAATCAGAACAATTTGAGCTTCTTTTATTACCTTCAATATTTGTTTCTTTTGAATGTGTTATGAAAATATAAAAACATCATAAGGAACAGAGGAGAACACTTGCATCCAGGAAGTTAACATTTTCAAAGATCCACAGAGACAAATAAGCAACGTGACTGAATGAAAAGAAAGGATAGATTGTGTACAATGATGGAAAATTATTTTTGGGTCACATTGCGATCGTGTGTGAGAGGGTGTGTTTGTCAAAATAGGTTAAACATAAACATAAAAGGTCATATGTAGAAAAAAAACCCCAACTTTTTCTGAGCTCCTTTTAGGAATTGAAAATGGATCAGACCTTCCTACCTACCTACCTACCTACCTACCACCTGGTGCTTTGTGAAGGCGTAGGGCAAAAAAAGTGTAGTAATTCTTCTCACTGTTTCACTGTGACTACAAGTAATGCCATGCTTGGAAAATCACCCAAATTTAATCATTAAATGTTAAGTTTATCTTCAATGCGTTCCGTTCCTCCTTTAGACTTTGGCAAAAGGTTAGATGATGAGTTTTTGCTCATTTCATTTGACTAGCTCCCCAAGGTTCTTTGAACGAAATTCGTGACAAGAATTTAGCTGGGTTGAACCAAAATATCAGGAAAGAATCCACTTTTCATTTAGAGAAAAAGTTGACAGAAAAATGGATGCTAATCTTCAAGGAAATTAAATTTGATTGTGGAGTGGAGAAAAAACAAGTTTTTTTTTGAGAATCATTCCCTTTCCTATTCCCAATTTCATGCATGTCTTAATTATCCGCATGATTGTTTCAGAAAAATTTCTGATCTATCCAACCAACCCCTTTGGGTTTGACATGTTGACAGATCTTGTGAGGTCCCATGTCTTTTACAAACTCTCAAACTTCATTCAAATGAGAATTAGTGCAGAATGGAATGCCAAACGTGGAAATGTCTCCATTCTTCTCACAATTCGTTTTGCAGTATAAGTATTCAACTTGTGGAATGTGTCAACACCAACACAGTTCTTATCATAATAAATAAATACATTTTTGGAATCCAGACTGAAGTGAGTGTCTCAGGGAATAAAAAGCCAGCCCACATTGTATTAAAAACAAACCCTTGTAAAGTGGTTTTAGTGCCACATATTTAAACTAGTTTGACAAGATCTTTGCGATAAGGAAATTGTTACCTTCCAGGAAAGTATTTTTTGGACTCTGTTTGAATTGAAAGTATTGACCTTATTCATGCCAAAACACAACTTTGTCAAGGCAATTGAAATATTTCCACTCAACCAAAATGCCAAAATAATTATCAAAATCAGCATCTCATCGTGCCAGGGGAATATAGAGGCAAGAAAATGACGAATGATAAAAAAGTCTTCAAAACTATCAGAAATGCAACATAAAAAAATGAAAACCAGTTTTTGTCAAATCAGGGTGAGAGATTAAGATGTTGCTCAATTTCATCAAAAAGGATTGGGGGCTAAGTAAAAAAATGATTTGATTTCAACATTAACCTTTCAATAGGCGTCTTTTGCAGGTCAGTCAAAGCAGGCAGCATAACATCAAAAAAGGGTTGGGATCTTTTACAGTATGTTTGCAAGCTTGATTGCTTGTGTTATCTGCATAAATGCAGTCATCCCGGAATTACCATAAACTATGGGGAGTAACAACTACTAAGTAATTTGGAAAAAATGCTAATATCCCATAGTGCAGTACAAGAATAAAGATGTGTGACTCAGCTCTTAAGTCTTTACTGAACCAGAAATTATTATTAGAATGGAACTGTAATAAAAAACTCATTACAAATGAGAAAATATTCAAGGTGGTCTGTTGCTTAGGTGGTTTTACAGTCAATTCTGATGAGATGGCAAGAATCAACTAAGTTTATGCGAGTCCAAATAATAATAACCTTTTGCAGTCTAATAATGGTATAGGATAGACTCAGGCAATGTTGATACGAGACCAACACCTTTATAAGAGTCCTGCTATAGACGTTTATGGTCACTGCAGGTTACCATTACCCGGACTGAGAGTGCCTTGTTGATTTTTTTTGCAATCCGGGGTTGAAAAATTGCTGGCAGGGGCCGCCGGGGATTGAACCCACAACCCTAGATCTTAGTTCTCAGTCAGGTGCCTATGACCCCTTTAGTATAGACTCTTCTGATGTTGATACGCAATTAACACCTTGAAAAGAGTCCCACCATAGGAATGCAGATTACACTTTTACCCTGGCTGAGGGTTGAAAAGTTGCTGGGATTGAAACCACAAGCTTTGATCTTGGTTCTCAATCGGGTGTCAAAAAAAAGTCTCAAATTTCAATGCATGGATTGTGATGTCTTGTAGGTAGTGTTAAACAAATGTTTCGATCCCGACTGATTTAGTTTTGACTCAGCTCGTGCTGTTCATTAACACAACCGAGCAATTCATTTTAGTCTTTTTACTTGGGGGCATTTTTTCACTTTTCTTATCTTGGGCGTTCATGTTAAACGTCAAGTGTTGGATGAGTTGCAGACATTTCACGTTAAAACTTATCACGGATGGAGTGTGAAATGTTTATTGTGGTTAACAATGGAAATGGCAATTTGTTTTAAAAGGGTTAATTAATATCTTTTTTTTTAATTTCAATTTCAATTTCGTTTTGTGCGCGTGTAATGAATTCCAGTAATAAATCAGAGGCTCGTTGAAACATTTGACATCCAACTAATCATAAGAGAATTCAGTCAAGGACTTTTTGTAAACATTCAATAGAATACAAACCGCCTGGGTCCTGGCTCTGCCCATGCTAAAATAAATCCTCGGCTCAGTGGTCACTATCCTTCCTTAGGATGAAAGGATTCAGTATTGTCTGTTTTATGTATAATCGAAAAACCATTCTCAACTTCTTGGTTGAAGTTTTCGAAAAAGTCATTGGGTGGCTCATTGAGCACAGAAAATTAAATCACGTCGTCGTCGTCGTCGTTCAGTTCCGCACCAAGTTAAGTTGAGAAGGCCCTTCTGGATGGCTGCTGGCGCGCGCCTCTCGACCGTATGCCAGGCAGGCTGTATAGGACAAAGCACGAATGGAATACACCACCATGACCACGCATGAGTGAGTGGTAAGAAGGAAGCGATAACATCGCAAACCAATGGTCAAGAACACATAATGTAAAAATTACAACTGGTCTAGGCTTCAATGAAGAAATAAATTAAAAAAAATTGGAAGGTATAAACGATTTGTCACGTGTTTTCAGAATTCAAATGTATGTCCTAATTAAAAGCCAATTAGGGATCACGTCAACTTTCGACTTTGGCAATACACTGCTAAGAAATGAATCCAAGGCTGATTGTGGCTCCAAGATAAAACTTGTTTCTTGTGACTTTAGTGTTCATCAAAGTTGACCGTTTTATATTCCTTTACTAAATGGTGACAAAAATTTGGAAATTCAATGCAAACAAGAGAATTTCGTTGGAACTTTTCCGAAAGTTTTGCAACCCTCATTCGTTAAGATTTTCTTTTTTCATCTCATCTTCCATTGAATTTCAACGTTTGAAATAGTATAAATGATGCACATCGAATGGTCCGTGAAATGGTTTCATTTTGAAAGTGAGAAGAAGCATAAATCACAGATTAAAAGTGGAAAGCCAAGTCACAATATGTTTACAACTTATCTATTTTTCAAGTCCAAGGAGAACACCGCCCCGTTCAGGGCCTGAAGCGTTGCATCGACAAAGTCATTTTCTTTAGGCAAAAGCCAATCATTACCAAAGTCAAGGTGCTAATCGAGCAAAATTAGTTTGAATAATGACTGAAAAACAGACAAAAACAAATCATTTTTTTCCACACAAGTATAAAAATGTTGAGCGTCACGACGCCATTCTTCTTTGTTTTTGGAAAAATAATTGATGAAAAAAATGGAGAATTTATGGCCATAATGGGACAGAAAAAAGCGTCCAAGAATGGTGACTTGGGTGGTTGAAGTTCAAAGACATTGTCACGCTATCAGTTTTTCAGACATAAAATTTTCATTTCAATTCACCAATGACAAGGAGGTTTGGATATCCAACATCAAAATACATGATTGATATACAAAAAACACACCCAAAAGAGAAAAAAATCTCCCCACCCCCCCAACTTCTACAGAGATTAACCATCATAATCTTTATGAAATCTTATTCCTTGGGCGTTAAAAATCAAAATCAAAATCAAAATCCAAGTCTAAAAATCTCTTCCTATTTTGAAAAATGTTTCTTCGTCAAACATGAAAACAACGTATCTGCATAATAGAGGAATAAATATTTCCCACAAAAAAATGATTGTCCGATTGGAATTGAAAAAATGAACCGTAGGAAATTCGTTCTTCCTTGTCACTTGTGACACATCTTTTTCAGTTCCAAGCTATCAAAAGTCATGTCGATTTTCATTATTTATGAATGAGTACGATTAGACCTTATTCAGACTCTTTGGAGTGGGAGACTGACTAATTTCTTAAGTCTAGGGTCTAGTCATTCAATGTAAGCTCAAGTAGTCACATATATTAAGGTGGGCAAGCCTATTTATCAACAATTATAGCCAAAGTGATTTTTTCCGCACACTTTTCAGAGAAATTTGTCAGCTTAAATAAATGAAATGCATGAGAAAGATAGGAATGTCCACACTCTGTTTTAAAAGCATGAAATGTCATCTGTATAGTCTGAAAATGTAAAGAATGCAGAGATATTAAAACCAGATTTGTGGACAACTAAAACAATGCATTTTTCGTAGTTGAATCGAGAAAGAAAGAAAGATAGATAAAATGATGTAAAGTAGTCAATTGAATCGATGAGTGAGTCTAGATGTTCACAAACCCAGCAGGGGTTCATCTCTATCAACCTGATCCTGGTTTGAGATTCGGTTTGAAGATTCTTTTGTTTGGCAAAAGGGAGAAGAAAAAAAAATCTCTATTTATTCCATCTTCATGTGAAGGAGGGAGGGAAGGATGACTTCAACGTTTTTCTCGAAATCTAATCTAATTTTTTTCTCAACTTCAATTTGTTTGTCATGATTGGCTGAACTTTTCTAACTATTTTCAATTGGATATTTCAAACTCGAACCGGTCAGTGAATGAAGGCAACCCCGACGGCAAGGTTAATAATTCTCCATCTTGACATCATTAATCACAAGGATATTCATCGAGATGACTAAAATGGATGACAATTTATTTATATATAGATTCCAGGGTCAGGCCGTCCAAGTGTGAATTGCCTGATTGATTCGCATAAAATGATAGATAGTTGTGGGAATATTTCGACGATGAGGAGTCGATCTCACCCTATGTTTTTTTGGTTGGATTGCAGCAGCATGATTAAATGCCACAGGAAAGATCCAAGGTCAAAAGATATACGACGATACAATTTCCAAGCAGAATGAAGGCATCATCAGCACCAGCATCATTGCCCAAGAATAAGTCAAATAAGACTGGGATGTTTTGACAAAAAAATGGTGATAAGATTTCGATTGGATTGATTATTCCATTCCAGAAAATCACGAACAATATTTTTGAAAATCTAATCAACATGGTTGAAATTCTTTGAAATATTGTGCATTTGTTGCACGAACCGATTTTCATTCAAAAATATTATATAAAACATTATTTTTATTGTAATGGCTTAGATTTCCCGTTCACCCAAGCAAGCAAGCAAAAAAACTTAAAACTCTAGATCTTATCTAAAGTGCACGAAGTTTTAGGGTTTGAATAGATTATTATGACTCTTAACTACCTGAGGGCATTTAGAATGAGTACTTCAAGATAGTTTATGGGGATTTGAAGAAGGAGGCACGATGGATGGATGGATGGCGAGAAAAATAAAAAGTATTGAATCAATCAATGTTTGAAATGGATTTTAATGTCTGAAAGTCTTCTGTTACACGGTAATTCGAAAAAAACCACACGGCCTTGAACCCTGGAGACGATGAACTTATTTTGTTGAGATGGAAAATGAGTGTGGAAAAGTTTGCAGTTTGCACGTGACATGAATACATATTTTCACATTTGACACAAAGATTAGTTTTTTGAGCACTATTTGACTAGTTTATCAGGAGGCTCTGCCGAACATCCAAGGCCTCGAAAAGCAGGAAAAAAGGTCTCCCTCTTTTTTGCCTTATTCAAATTTTGGTCTGTTGCTGCATCCAATCTGGAAAAATATCTCAAAACCTGCTAGTAATTAACTACTAATAAATGGTCAAATCAGCTCCTTCCTTTTAGGTTGATAAAATCTCTTTCAATGGGCCAAATAATGTCAATGTGTGGGACTTTTTTCAGTGAAAATGTTTGTGACTTTCCATAACAAGAGATAAGTGGGTTAAAAAATATCTAATTTTTTATGGCTAAGGATGTAATAAAATTTTAATGTCTCATCATTTCCCAACCTAGATTTACAAGTTCCCCATCCTCAATCTTGGCAAGCAAAAAATAAGAGAGTTAAGAAGTGATAAATGTACATTTCTGAACTTTGTGCAACCATCATATCATGTTTGAAACTGAAATGAAATGCCTTCTGTTCTTCATGTTTATTTACGGTCAAACCCTTTTTGGCTAAGCAAGGTTCACGAAAAAAGGGTAGAAGGGGTGAGACAAGTAGTGTCATGACAAGAGCCTCAAGCCAAACCAGGTGCAAAAGATGTTAATGCAAACAGACTACCTTTTTATGCATCTTTAACACACAAGCTTTGATGTGAAAATGATAATTCGTTTTTTGCTTTAAATTTGGAGCAAAGGGGGGGACACTTTTGACTGATGGAAAATGAAAAAAAGGAGATGAAATCTTGAATCCTGTCTAAAAAAACTATCTTAACCAAGCAAGAAAATCATAACTTGAATCCTTGTCTGTCTGTGTGTGTGTGTGTCTGCAAGTTCATTAAGGGCGAGGAGTTTTGATGGCAAGTTGTAGTTTTAGTACCAAGTACTCTGAAATCCCAGACAGAGTTTGCGTAATTGTGTTGAGAACTGAACTATTTATTGATGGAATTGCAGCCGTTTATATAGGATGGGCTCAGATCAATTATTTGAGTGACCAAAGGAAGAAGCAATTGGAAGGGACAGGTAACTATTGCATTGTATAAGCAAGTGTGGGAACAACTGACTGTTTGATGAACTGTCTTAAAATAACCTTCAGGGAAAATGTGAAGAACTGAAGATATGATATGATATGCAAAAGAGAACGTGTTAGGGTAGGAAGTACAAGATGGTTTCTTGTCAGGATAGGCCGCTTATCTTTTCATTATTGTCATTTATTTTTTCGTGGTTTGAAGAATACTGGCCAAATTTATTGCCAATTAGATTTCCATTGTGGCAGTTTTTATTTCTTTCATTTTCACAGAAGCAGAGGATGAAATAATAATTCACTGTCACAAGAACACGTGTTAAGTTGAAAATTGTAGTGAAAGGAAATAATTACGAAAACATAATCTGACATATTTATGGCAATAAAACTGAATTGAAATATACTTTTTTCCCATTTAGAAAACCATGACATTGCTTGCCCGAGCAGAATTTTTGTGAAACAAATAATAGTTCTCCCAAGTTTTTGACCTACAAAGAACTGAGATTCAAAGTTAAGGTCTTAAAAGTTACCTTGACTGTTGGATGAAAAAAAACAAATTTCATTCATTAGTATCACGAATTTAAAAATAATGACTTTAGTTTACCGCAAATATTTTATTTGCTTGCTTTTTGAATTTAAATCAATGAAGCTTCAAACTTTTATTGATCCAACAATTTAATTCAATTTGAGTCAAAAGGACTATAGACGATAACTGAAAGAAAATGAAAACTCTACTTATATATCTGTTCAATAGTCAGATTATATCAATTACACGTTAGAAAAACATTTCTACAAAAAAGTACAAATTTCTTTCGCTGTGAAAAAAAAATAAAATATTTTGAGACAAAAAATTAAATTGATTACTGATTATGGAAGAAAAACTTTGTGGTTAGAAGGTTCATGAATCACCAGAATTTTTGGAAAAATTTACTTTTGAATTCATGATGATTTGAATAAAAGCAACTTGATGGATGTCCTCTCTAATATGCTAATGAAAAAATATCAATTCTGATTATTCATTAGGAGCTTGGCATGTTATGAAATAAATTTTTGAATGTAAGATGAGACAGAATCTTGTATTGTTTTGTATTGGAGGTTAAGAAACCCAGCTGATAATTGATATTTTGGCCACGTAAGCAATTCTTCGCCCCAGATTTAAAAAAGATCAGTCAAAGCAGCCTCATTCAGAGTAATATCCTGCAAATATGATTTCCAAGCCTGGTCTGTTGACTGGGCCTTAACTGCACCAGATATCATTATCTATTTCAATTGTTATAATTATAAAATTTATAATCAGGTGATCTCCTACAGTACACAGATATTCACAGAATAAAATACACAGATTCTGATTTCAATCCTTGTTTTAATACCTTTCCTTTGCGATTGTTATAAAATCTGTCTATCCGTGACTTTTGTCGAATGGTGTTTGTCTCTGTTTAAATTTTAGGTTGGGTGGATTATGATCACAAACAGACTTGGTCTCAACAAGCTGCTGTGATTTTCAGAGAATCTTACAAAAAGTATCTAAAATGAAAAGGCTTTTTGCCTGCGTTGTTAAATCGTCCAACGACATGTGTTACTTTTCATCAAAAAAACCAACCACATGACAGGCCACCCATTTTACAATGTTCTCAATGGCGTCAGCTAAGTTCATCCTAATGAAGCCGCCACCGCCTCTTTGAAACAAGGAAACATTTGGATAAAATTTATGCTTAAAGCGCTCCTGTACCTACGAATTGTGGATCACCACAAAGTCAAAAAATCGAAGCTCTCGGGATAATTATTACAATTCCAAGTATAAAGATGTTGGAATTAGCTACCAGCATCTTTTATTGTTTAATTACTACCTTTTTTTGAAGGGGAAGTGTGTCCCACGTGGTCATAAAAGACATCTGGATGATTTGTTCTTTGATACTTTTTAACACAAAAACAAAAAAATGAACCTCAAGAGCCTTGGAATACAGGAATAAAGGAATAAAAAGATGCCGAAAGGACATGTTTGGTTAGTATCATTTTCATCACTTGAAAAAAAAATAATTAAAATTATGTGGTCAATTTAAGACTAACACAAGCTGAAAGCAAAAAGGCAATAATGAATATCTAATTAATTCCCGCTAGTTTTTTTATGAAATGGACTTGGCAAATTGTACAGATATTGCCTAGCTTTTGGCACAAGTGAGATTGAAAATCAAAAGGTTCGCTTGGCATAGCCAAAAAGAAAAGAGTTTTTTTTGGCTCAACTGATATGTTAGATTGGAAGCTGAACTTACAGATGAGGTCGTGACACTTTCCATCTTTGCAAAAAAATAAGGTTGTTGGTTAGAAAATCATGTTAAAAGATGACATGGTGGGCGGAAAAAAGTGACCACAGAAAAAGGAAGCAATTAATACACAGGTATTTACAAATTGTTCAGGAAAATTTTTTTTTCTCTTCAAGAACATCATGACTGGCAAAAGTGGATAACTTCAATCTGCAGAGATCAGATAAAAAAATCAGCTCAAGCCAAAAGTTTTTATTTATTTAGATCTGAATTTCGACACCTAAAGACTTTTGCCAAAAGACTTTCCAGGCAGGTAGGCAATCACTATTTTTTTCACAAGGATGTAAAAATTTGAATAGAATTTTGCCATTGTAATATTTGTTTTTCGGTAAACTTTAGAATGGATGGATAGACAGATAGAAATGAGAGGAAGAGAGACAGGGTAGTTCATTTTGTGTGTCTGTCTGTGTATTCAAGCCATAAAAGGTTCCTTATAACCTCGATGGTATATCTTTTCTGTAATCCGACAAATTTGGTACTTGTTTCAAATCAGTGAGAATAATTCCCACAATAGCGACAATCACTGCAAAAAAATCTCATCTCACTTTGATGCGGCGAAATAACAGCGTCTTCCTATCTCGAAGAAGAACTTCTCAAAATGTTATCTTGAAATAAATGGCTGCAATCAATCTCAACAGATATTCTCTCAAGTTGTAATAGGGTTAACAACAAATTTCATTTTGATCATAGAGAAAAATGGCTTTACCACAGCCACACTTCATAAAAAAGAACTAACCTTTCAGATTTACGGGTTGAAGGAAGTCGAATGGATAATTTCTTTCTTTTTGCAAACAAACTCGCGTTGAATGACATTTAACGATTCTTTTTTTCTATGAATATTCAAATCTAACGAAAAATACTTGCAGTCAAATGCAATTTCAAACTAATTTTTGGTGATGCTAATTTTAAGAAAAAGTTCTAAAGATATTTGCGTTTGATTGGCTTTAATTGGACCAAATCAGGCTTTGACTAGCGATTGTCATTTTAATTATTTGCATCTCAAGATACAGAAGTTTAAAGTCACAAAAATTGCACCTCAAAACTTGCCGCAGACTTCATGAAAAAGTTCAGATTTTTTTTGAAATCTCGAAATTTGACATGCTCAAAATTGGAAATCAAATTTGAGAAGAAACACACTTTCTCACAAAAAAAGTTTTGCAGGAATATGTGCATTTGACTGGTTCAAGAAGGTTGTTTTGCGTCTGACATGCTTAATTATCTCTCGCCACAACGTTTAGTGTGACTCGAATCATCTGAAAAGTTCTTGAACTGACAGACTTTTTTGGACAGTTTTCCATGACTATTAAATCTTAAAAGTAACTCTTGGGTATGAAAAAAGCTCAAGCTGTTTGGAAATGAATATCCTTCTGAAGTTGCCGAGCTTGAACCTAGATTTTTATGAAACATAGTTTTTCACGTAAATATTACGCAGGGTTAAAATTACTTTTGGCAGAGCTGCAGTGAAGTGAATGCTTCTCAAAAATTTCAAATATATCTAATGACTTTTCTTTCGAGCTAAAAGAAAGAGATAAGGAACCTCTGCTGGTCAGATTGAGCTCAAGCAAGACCTTGTGAAAGTTTGCAGAATGAAAAAAACTTGTTGAGTTGATTAAGAGCAAATATTTGAGTCAGATTTTTTTTTCAAGGCCAGTTCGTTTTCATCTCAACAGGATCAAAAGAAACTAAAAAACCAGTTTTGGCCGGAGGGTACACAAAAAAGGGTTTTTTTGCAAAAAAAAAATAGTGTTCAAAGTGAGAAGGATATTTTGGAAAGATTCGATCACGCGTCATCCGTACTCTTGGATTGCTTCGAAAGGGTAGAAAACAACGATCACACGGATGATGACTCTAACGCAATTCATCAAAAGTCTAGCTGACGTTAGGTTAAACAGGAGATCTTTTTCAAGCATTGACCTTAAGAAAGACAAACAGAGGGATCATTCTGGAGGGGTTCTTTCTCAACGGCTGCGAAGGCAACACCGAACTCGAAGCAAAGTCCGCCGACAACAGAAGCAGCAAGCTTTCTCTTACCGTCAATATTTTTGGGTTCCATTTTGCTCGGGGCGGCCTCTTGCTCCTCCTCCCGGACTTGAGCCGCGACGGTCGCCGTCAGGAGAGCGACCAGCAAGACGCCGGTCTTCATTTTGACTTTGAACATTTTCACTACTTTCGGACGTTCTCCTGTCGGGGGTAGACATTGCTGGCTCTTCAGAGACCCGTTGACATTGTTGCGACACTGGTTCGACCCGCCCCAGTCGCCGACGCGTCATTCAACGAACACACCACGAGAGATCCGTTCAACGGGGCTATCCTTCAAACACCTTCTTGTTTCACCCACATTTTTCAAAGCACCGTCACTCACTTTCAGAAGGTAGACCCCAACTTCAACGTCTGCCTCAGCGCCTCGGGAACGCGTTGTTTTGACTTTCTGTCACTTGTCAGCTGCTGCCCCTGAAGTGTGTCGCCGAGACCGATCTGTCCTTTGGCGATAACGACGTCTCGACCCAAACTGAAG